>ERZ773225.146-NODE-146-length-112687-cov-7.580146_pt1 | contig 112687 bp, 85 predicted proteins | sample MGYA00580993_ERZ773225 | MGnify/ENA primary metagenome ERZ773225 (study PRJEB29015, sample SAMEA2737748) | human gut metagenome | biome: human gut; feature: human-associated habitat; material: faeces | place: China | collected 2012 ...
CTTTCGGCTTGCAGCGGCAAGCCCGCAAAGCAGACAGGTTCGAATTCAACCCCCGTTCCGCAAACGGGAGTTCCGACAATCTCCGCAACGGCAACACCCGCTCCGGCAGAAACGGCCACTCCGTTCATCGACCCGACGGATCCGCCCGCAACACCCGTGCCCGTTGTCGGCGAATACATGAAACCCTGCCAAAAGGTCAAGGTTGATTTTCCGGCAACGGACTCAACCCGCGCTTTCAGCGTTACGTTCGACCTGCCGGAGGGCTGGACGGTCAGAAGTGACGAAAGTGTGTACACCGATTCGTCTTATTCCGATCTCGGTTTCTATTTGCTCGGGCGCAAGCTGCTCTATGATGAAAACGGAAATCTTGCCGGTGCGGCCGGATACGGCACATACGACCCGAACAATCATGCCGAAAACGTCACGCATGAAGTATATGGCTCTGTCGTTTCCGGACATGTTAAACTTGTCAACTTTGAAAATTTCCATTCAACAGTCGATAACTCAACAAACTGCATGAGCGCATATACCTCATCTCATCACGAATGCGCTCCTGCCATGTGGACTGTCGGAGAAGGTTTCCATGCCTTTGATAACCCTGCTGCCTGTGCATACACCGAGGAGAACCCTGTGTTTGTTGTTATTGAGCTTTCTCGGCTGTATGAGGACTCGGCAAGCCTTTCCAAGCGCGTTGCAGAGAGCATAAGGTTTGAATGACGGAAAAGGGAATTAACCGTAACCGATAACGAGCCTCCTTTCTTTTTCCAAATAAAACACCCCTGTCCGGGCAATGCCGAGCAGGGGTGTTTTGCCGTGCGGCATATATTTGAAAAAAAGCGTTTAAACCGTTGCCAAAAAAGGAAAAGTGTTGTAAAATTGGCATGAATGACGGAATGCGCAAAGCATTCATTAAATCACGGAGGAATTACTTCAATGAACCCGAAATTCAAGAACAATATCGGTATCATGGTTCCCGAAATCCTGATGCCCGCAAAGAATGTTGACCTTACCAAATGGGCATGCGTTGCGTGCGACCAGTACACTTCCCAGCCCGACTATTGGAACAAGTGCGAAGAGATCGTCGGCGATGCTCCGTCCACCCTGCGCCTTATGCTTCCGGAGATTTATCTTGAAAAGCCCGGCGAAACCGAAAAAATTGCCGCGATCCGCAAGGCAATGCACGACTATATCGACAACGGCATCCTTCAAAATCTTGGCGAAGGTTTCGTTTTCACGCGCCGCAGCGTCGGCGGCAACACCCGCAACGGACTTGTTGTTGCACTGGATCTCGAGTGCTATGACTACTCCAAGGGTTCAACGACCCTTATCCGCGCAACCGAGGGCACGATCGTTGAGCGCATCCCGCCCCGCCTGAAGATTCGCGACGGCGCACTGCTTGAGCTGCCCCATATTCTTGTTCTTATCGATGATGAAAAGAAAACCGTTATCGAACCCCTTGCGGAAAAGCTTCAGAACACTGAAAAGCTCTACGATTTCGACCTTATGCAGAACGGCGGACACATTGAGGGCTGGTTCGTCAACAATGAAGGCATGATCGAGGACGTTATCTCCGCGCTGAACGCACTTGTTGATCCCAACAAGTACGGCACCGAAATGCCTCCCCTGCTGTTTGCAATGGGCGACGGCAACCACAGCTTTGCAACCGCAAAAGCAAATTGGGAAAAAGTCAAGGCCACCCTCACCCCCGAAGAGCAGGCGGATCACCCCGCACGCTTTGCACTTGTTGAGCTTGAAAACGTTCACGATGACGGCATCGTTTTCGAACCCATCCACAGGGTCGTTTTCAACGTTCATGTTCCCGCATTCCTTGAAGCACTGAAGGCGAAGCTTGCGGAGCAGAACAACGGAGAATGCGAAATCAACTTCTATGACTGCGAATGCTGCATGGAAAAGGCGGAGAAGACCGCTCCCGAGGGCGCGCACGTTATTCCCGTCATTACCGAGAACGGCAAAGGACTTATTGTTGTTGCAAAACCCAATGCACAGCTTGAAGTCGGCACGCTTCAGAACGCTCTTGACGTTGTTCTTAAAGCAACCGAAGGCGCGACTATCGACTATATCCACGGCGCAGACGTTGTGAACGAACTCGGCAGCAAGCACGGCAACATCGGCTTCCTGCTTCCCCCCATGGAAAAGAGCGCATTCTTCCGCACCGTTGTTTTTGACGGCGCACTGCCCCGCAAGACTTTCTCAATGGGCGAAGCACATGAAAAGAGGTATTACCTCGAATGCAGGAAGATCTGCAAGTAAAACCTGCGCTTTGAGTTAAATGCTCGAGTTTCGGAGCCTGCAAACGGCTGAACCGAAGACCGATTCATATTGGACCCGATTTACGGAGCGTTTTGTGAGGCGCTGCTTCACGGAATGCTCCGTTTGCAGGTTTTCTTCGCATTAATTAAAAACACTTTCTGTCAAATACTCTGTCAAAGGCAAGGTAACAAACAATGCTTGAAACAACATTCCATTCGCTTACGGCCGTGCTTATCGTGATGTTCATGGTCGCCGTGGGCTGGCTTTTCGGCAAACTCGGCTATCTGCGCCGCGAACACAAAAAGCTTATGACCAAGCTTATTATTTCGGCGGGTATGCCTTCCCTTGTTGTGAACACCGTGTTCGGAAAAATCGACCTTGACGCACTGCAAAATCCCGCACTGCTGTTCCTTTTGCCCGCGCTGAGCATGATTATAACTCTTCTGCTCGGCTTTATTTTTGCAAAGCTGCTGAAACCCGAGGCAAAACGGCGCGGCGGGTTTATTGCGATGTGTGCTTTTTCGAATTCCGTTTTTGTCGGACTGCCGATGAACACCGGGCTTTTCGGCGATGAAGCCGTGCCGTACGTGATGTGCTTCTACATTGTCAACACAACCCTTTTTTGGACGATCGGGAATTATCTCATCTCTCGCTCCGGTGAAGGTGAAAAGCGCGGCGGATTTTTGCACAATCTTAAAAAAATCGTTTCCCCACCCCTGGTTGCGCTTGCTGTTTGCCTTCCGCTCGCGGCACTCGGCGTCAAAATGCCGCAGCCCGTTGTTAAGCTCTCCGGCTATATGGGCAATATCGTAACGCCGCTTGCGCTGTTTTATATCGGATATGCGCTGTATGAATACGGGTTTAAAAGCCTTAATCCCGACCGCTGCATGCTTGCTGTCATGGGAATGCGCTTTATCGCCGCGCCGCTCATCATGCTTGTGCTCTGCAAACTTTTCGGTCTGAGCGGAATGCCGAGCGGGGTTCTTGTTATCGAATCCGCCATGCCCGTTATGACGCAGGCCGTTGTTGTTGCGGCGGCAAACGATGCGGATGAATCATTCGTTGCTGCCGGAATGAGCCTTACGACTCTCGGCTGTTTCATCTTTGTCCCTCTTCTGATGCTGCTTATGGATGCCGTCGGTTTGGTTTAAAAGCATTTCCCCGCCGACGGGACGCCAATGCCGCGGGACAGTATTTTTGTTTTGTGAACGGCATTTAATAAAAATGCTTTGCAATATATTATTTATGATGTTAAAATACAATCACTAAAGGAAGTTTGGAGGTATTGTTTGCCCACCGACAATTCGGCACTTAACAACGTATTATGAAAACAAAAAAAACAAGCACTGAAAAAAGCGCAAAGAACAGCGGTTTTCGCAGCCTGCTGCCCTGCGCAAAGGGATATCGGCTTCCCTCGTTTCTGACACCGATATTCATCGTTCTTGAAGTTACGATGGAAGTTTTTATCCCACTCCTTATGGCGGCAATAGTTGACGGCGGGCTTTACGGCTCGCCTGATTTCACCCTTCGGAAGTATTTTTCGGCAGAGCTTATCGCCGACAAAACCCGATTCGTAATTATTCTCGGCGGCATAATGGTGCTTGCGGCAATGCTGTCGCTTGCATTCGGTATGCTTGCCGCACGTACGGCTGCGGTTGCAAGCATGGGTTTTGCAAAGAACCTGCGCCGAAAAGTTTTTGAAAAGATTCTGTCTTTCTCTTTCAAAAACACGGACAGATTCTCAACACCCTCCCTCGTTATGCGTACAACGGCGGATATCAACAACGTTCAGAATCTTTATCAGCAGATGATACGCATATTTGTGCGCGCTCCGGTCATGATGGTGCTTGCGGCCGTTATGGCTCTGCGCGTAAATGCGGAGCTTTCGGTCATTTTCCTTGTTGCGCTGCCCATTATGTTCTGCACACTCATTTCAATGGGAATGATAGGCAAGCCGCGTTTCCGCATCATGTTAAAAAAATATGATAAGATGAACGCTTCCGTTCAGGAAAATCTTGTCGCCGCACGCGTTGTGAAATCTTTTGCACGCGAGGATTATGAAAAAAAGAAATTTGCCGCTTCCGCCGATGACCTTAAAAAGGCTCAAATTTACGCACAGAAGCTTTTCTCCCTCCTGCCTGCGATTCAAATGGGTATTATGTGGACCTGCGCCGTCATTCTGATGCTGATGGGCGGCAATCAGGTGTTTGCGGGAACGCTTACGAAGGGCGAACTTGTCAGCATGTTGACCTACACCAACCAGGTTGTAGGTTCCGTTTCAATGGTTGCAATGATCATCATGATGCTCACCATGACGCGCGAATCCGTGACGCGCATCAACGAGGTGCTTGACGAAGTTCCCGACATTACGGATAACGGCAGCACGTTCAAAGTCGAAAACGGTGAGATTGAATTCCGCCATGTTGATTTCAGCTATTCCGGAAAAAGTGACAACCTCACGCTTTCTGATGTCAACCTGCACATTCGCGCCGGTGAGACCATCGGCGTTGTGGGCGGCACCGGTGACGGAAAATCGACCCTGATGCAGCTCATTCCGCGTTTTTACGATGCACTTTCGGGCGAAGTGCTTGTCGGCGGAAGGAATGTTAAGGATTATTCACTGTACGAACTGCGCGAAAGCGTATCAATGGTGCTTCAAAAGAACATGCTTTTTTCCGGCACGATTCGCGACAATCTCCGTTGGGGCAACAAGGACGCAACGGACGAGCAGATTGAGCATGCCTGCCGCCTTGCATGTGCGCACGATTTCGTTATGAGCTTCCCCGACGGATACGACACGGATCTCGGGCAGGGCGGTGTGAATGTTTCCGGCGGACAGAAGCAAAGGCTTTGCATTGCCCGCGCGCTGCTCAAAAATCCGAAGATCCTGATCCTTGACGACTCCACAAGCGCAGTCGATTCACGCACCGATGAAAGCATCCGCGCCGCATTCCGCGAAAGTCTGCCCGGAACAACAAAGCTCATCATTGCCCAGCGCATAGCCTCCATAATGTATTCCGACAGGATAATCGTTATGGATAAGGGACGCATTTCAGATGTCGGCACTCACGATGAGCTTATGCAGCGCAGCGAAATCTACCGCGAAGTTTACCTGTCTCAAAACAAGGAGCTTCCGCAGGAAGGCGGAACGGTCTCCGGCGTAAACAGCAGCTCTGACATAAAAGGAAAGGAGGCGGTCACTAATGCCTAAAATGCCCGGAGGAAGAGACAACCCCGCTGCACGTTTTGCAGGCAGCGGCCGCCCCGCAAATCCGCTCAAAACAATGAGCAGGCTGCTTAAGTACTACGGCAAATGCCGCTGGATGTTCACTGTTGCGGTTATTATGATCGCAGTCTATTCCCTTGCAACAATTGCCGCAAGCTACATGATGAAACCCCTTGTTGCCGTGTTGGAAGAGGCAGGCATCACGCCCGATGCGGCACAGGCAAAATACCTTGCCCTGCTTATCGGCATGGCGGGGCTGTATGTGCTCAGTGTTCTCACCAACTATTGTTTAAACTATCTGATGCTCAAATGCTCCGCAACGGTGCTTTGTGACCTGCGCAAGGATATGTTTGACAAGATGCAGAGTCTTCCCATAAGCTATTTTGACACGCATACGCACGGCGAGCTTATGAGTTACTATACAAACGATATTGACGCGATCCGCGAGCTTCTGCACCAGAGCATCACGCAGCTGATAATCTCCTGCATATCCCTCGTCGGCATCGTTGCAATGATGCTCATTCTTTCCGTTTCGCTGTTTGCAATCGTTGTTGTTATGGGGTTTGTTGTGTTTTTTACAGTCAAATTCATCGGCAAAAAGAGCGGAAAGAACTTTGCCCGTCAACAGAAAGCCGTTGCATCCGTGAACGGATACATTGAAGAGATGATGGCGGGGCAGAAGGTCGTTAAGGCCTTTAACCATGAGGAAGAATCCATGAAGGCATTTGATGTGCTGAATATTGAATTCTGTTCGGCAGCAACAAAGGCAAATACCTATGCCAATATCATGGGGCCGATAATGAACAACCTGTCTCATATTTTCTATTCGATAACGACCACCCTCGGTGTTCTCGGTCTTGTGACTTCCGGCAGCGTGCTTATTGCTTTTTTGCAGTACATACGGCAGTTTGCAGAGCGCATATCGCAGATCTCGCAGCAGTTCAATTTCGTTTTGCTTGCGCTTGCGGGCGCGGAGCGCGTGTTTAAGCTTATGGATGTTCCGCCCGAAATCGATGACGGCGATGTTGCCCTCGGCTTGAACGCACACGGCGAAAAAGTCTGGCGCGTTCCCAACGGAACCGAGTCGGGAGCAAACAATTCCGTGACTGAAATTCCGCTTGCGGGCATGGTTGAACTGCACGACGTTACCTTCAGCTATGACGGCAAGGTGAACGTTTTGAACGATGTTTCCCTCTATGCAAAGCGCGGACAGAAGATCGCGTTTGTCGGCTCCACCGGTGCCGGCAAAACGACGATAACCAACCTTATCAACAGGTTCTATGATGTTAACGAGGGTGAAATCACCTATGACGGAATCGATGTTCGCCGCATCAAAAAACGCGACCTTCGCGGAACACTCGGCATGGTTTTGCAGGATACGCACCTGTTCACCGGCACGGTTATGGAAAACATTCGTTACGGCAAGCTGGATGCAACGGATGAAGAATGTATTCAGGCGGCAAAGATCGCAAATGCGCATTACTTCATCTCGCACCTGCCGAACGGCTATGATACGATGCTCACTTCGGACGGCGCAAACCTGTCACAAGGTCAGCGTCAGCTTATCGCAATTGCACGAGCCGCCGTTACCAATCCCGAGGTGCTCATTCTTGATGAGGCGACAAGCTCGATCGACACAAGAACCGAACTGCTCATCGAACGCGGCATGGACAGCCTTATGGAAGGAAGAACGGTGTTTGTTATTGCACACCGACTCTCCACCGTTCGCAATTCAAATGCCATTATGGTGCTTGAAAAAGGCCGTATCATTGAGCGCGGCGACCATGAAGAGCTGCTCCGCCGCAAGGGCCGATATTACGAGCTGTACACAGGCATGTTTGAATTGAGCTGATTACTGCGTCGAAATTCGAACAGCTCCGTGTATTCAATGTATTTCGATTGATGCATTACACGCACGGAACGCAAATTAAAGGGAACCGTCGAAACAAATCGGCACGGTTCCCTTTTTGATGCTGTTGATTCAATTATTCCGAATGCGCATTGAAATTCGATGTATTAAAACCCGGTGCGGGAGGATTAATCCGTGCGAAGCCGCCGGTCATTCGTCGATTGGCGGTTCGTCCGTCTTCGGCCTTTCCGGTTTCGGGGAAAGATAATGCGGGCGATAGCGATAAAGCGTGCAGGTCATGCCTCCGTTTGAAAGCTTGCGCCTTTTATCCGCTCTTGCGCCGTATATGCGTTCAAAATCCGGATGTGATGCAATGATGTTCACGCTCCAGCCGTCAAGCCGCGAAAAAATGCCGTGCATTTGACGATACAGCTCTTCCGCACTCTGTTTTTCAAGCAATCGCTCACCGTACGGCGGGTTGCAGACGATCACGCCGCCCGTACGCGTTTCACGGAGCTTTTGAACGGGTTCAACGCGCCAATCGAGCATGACCCCCGCTTTTTTTGCATGTTTTTTACAGAGCTCAATCGAATGCGGGTCTATATCCCTTCCGGATATATCCACTGTGTCACGGCGAACACTGTCCCTCGCCTGCTCCCGCGCCGCAGCGAATGCGTTGTTCTGCAAAAAATGCCAGTCCTCAGCCGCAAACTCCCGATTAATTCCCGGCGCGATATTGTTTGCGATCATTGCAGCTTCAATCGGCATTGTGCCTGAACCGCACATCGGGTCTATGAGCGGACGTGTTTGCCTGTAACCCGAAAGCATCACTATTGCTGCACCGAGCGTTTCCGATATCGGTGCAGGCACATTGTATGTTCTGTATCCCCTTCGGGACAGTCCCGCGCCGCAGCAATCAAGAGCAACGGTGACTTCATCGCGCAGAATCCCAATTTCGATTATTATGCGTCTGCCGTTTTCCGGCAGAATTTTAAGTCCGTATTCACGCGAAAGCGAATCCACAATCGCTTTTTTCGCAATGCTTTGACAGTCGGAAACCGAAAAAAGTCTGCTTTTTGCAGATTTGCCGTTCACATGGATAAAACTTGTGCGCAGCAGGTAATCCTTCCAGCAAATGCGGCGCACGCCCTCGTACAGTTCATCAAAAGTTACGGCGCGGAACGAAGCAAGCTTCATCAGCACGCGTTCCGCAGTTCTGAGCCAAAGACAGGCACGCGCCATTGCAAAATGGTCTCCCGCAAAATCAACTCTTGCATCGCTGACGCGAAGCACCTCAATTCCAAGATCGCGCAATTCGCCCGCAACGACGGACTCAAGCCCGATTTTGCACGTTGCAAAATAAGTATCAGTCATACATATATCTCCGTTTATGTTGCTGCCGTAAACCGCCGGCGCACTGTCATTCCGCATCCGGTGCGCCGCCGTTGTTTTCGGACCCGCTTTCGGATTTGTTCACAGAATCATCTTTTGCTTCTTTATCAGACTTTCTTCCCGAATTTGTCCGTTTTTTCGAAGCGAGATCCGCCTTGTTTGAGCCGGCGTCGGCGTTTTTGCGGGAAGACGGCTTGGTTTTTCCGGCCTTTTTACGTTCGGCTGCTGCCTTTTCCTCTGCATGAAGCTTTTTGAATGTTTCTTCAAAGCTGTCTTCAAGTTTGCACATTTCTTCCGGCTCGAACATTCCGTATACGCAAAGATCGCTTTGAAGCTTCTCCGCCGCATTTTCCAACCTGCGCAGAGTTATATCATAATCCTTTATAAGTTTTTTTGCATTAACTGCTCTTTTGCTGTTCATAAAGCGGCATGTATAATCAATCGCCGCTGCATATGCAGGAACCTGCGAATTGGATAATGCCAATCCCAAATCATTGTACAGTTCCGCAGCCGCTTCAACAATATTTTCGGCTTCCTGCCTGATTTTTTTGCTGCAATTGCAGAGCTTTTGCTGCAAGAGTGCATTCAGCCGCCCGAACGGTGCCTGCAAATGCGGACAATCATCCTCTTTTTCTTCGTCATCCGTTTTGTCGGGTTGATTTTCGGTTGAGAACAGTTCACCCGTTAAGAGTTTTCCCTTATCAAAAATCGTGAACCTTGTCATATTCTCTTTATCGCGGAAAGTCATGATTGCAAACCTGCGAACGCTGTCGTCACAACTCGGATCCAAAAGAATCTTGTAAAGCTCATGCATCGCCGACCGACGGTCACGCTCGTACAAAAGCATCAATCCGCCGATACGGAAGGGCGGAGGAGTTTTTTCTGCGCAATACCGTACGCACTCTTCAATCTCCTCTTGTGTAAGCTCCGGTTCGCTTTCGGTCAACATCCTGCCTGCATCTTCATTTCCGAGTTCGTTCGAAAGCACGGTCATGCAGCGGAACAGTTCGCCGCTCGGAACATCATAGGGTATGCTGACGTTTCTCAGAATGCCGTCCTCCTGCGTTTTTATGCACAGTTTGCGATAATAAGCAGCAACACTGTCACTCGGATCTATCCGCAGCTGTTTTTCAAAGAGAGTTCTGGCAAGAGCATAATCCCCGCTGAGGTAGGCTGACAGAGCATAGTTATGGATTACCAATTGATCGTACGGGTGCTCCGAATAGACCCTTTTAACGAGAGTCATCGCGGCGGAAGCATTTTGAATCTCCAGCATCACGGCGGATGCCCGCATCAGCTCTTCTTCATCCAACCCTTTCATTTTAAGTATGTTGTCTGCACACTCGGCTGCTTTGCGCGGCCTGTGAGCTCCGCTGTACAAAAGCGCAGCATAGCACCGAATCGTTAATCTCGATTTCCATTTTTCGGGAGCGGCCTCGTATTTTTTGATACCTTTTTTAAAATGCATCACAGCATAGCAGCTCAAAAGATACTTTTCGAACAGTTCATAGGAATCCGGGAATTTTTCAATTGCATCGCTGAGAAGTCCGTATGCCATATCGCCGTTCACGCGATCCTCCTCTGCTTCAATGCGTTTCAGTGTTTCTTCAAGCTCAACCTCACTGCTGTCGCGAACGGCAGGAACTGATTCCCTTGACTCGTTCAAAGCACAATTCGCCTCACATATATCAAGAGCCTCGTAAACAGCAATCAAGTCCTCATCAGTGTAGCTGTCCGGAACGTTTATCAGGAACTGCCTGTACGCTTTGCGCGCCGCAACATATTCACCGAGACCAAGGTAGCTGTAGCCTGCGATCATGAAAGCATCCTGAACATATTCATGACCGGAATTCAGGACGCACGAGGAATAAGCAAGCGACTCGGTGAACCTGTTCATCTCGTTGTATGTTCCCGCGATTGCAAGCATAACTTCCTCGTTTTCGGGTTCAATTGTTTCCGCACGCCGCATCAGCGAAAGAGCGCCGATATGATCGCCCGCATCGAGTTTGTCCGCCGCAAGCTTCATAACAAGCTCAACATTGCCGCTGATATCAATAACGTTGTCAGGTTTCTTTTTTGTGCTTCTCATGCTGCATATCCTCCACCCGGTTTTAAGCAGACGCCGAGTTGAAGCCGTTTCATTAAAGTCAAGCCGTTCGGCGAGTTTCCGATTTTTGTTGATTTCGGTTGTATTCCGTTTTTGAGATCACTCATTTCCGCAGTCGTTTATCGCTTCGGCAAGATCTGCGGAAATCTCATCCGAATCGTTTCCGCCCGCCTGTGCCTCTTCAAGCAGAGCGCGGAGTTCATCCTCGTTAAAAACGTATTTCGTTTGGCAGAAAGAACACACAAGCTCCGCTTTGCCGTCGTTTTCAATAATATCTTTCAGTTCGTTTTCGCCGAGCGACATAATGACGCGCTCAAGCCTTTCCCTGCTGCAATCGCAGCGGTATGCAGGGCAGAGAGTGTCGGTAATTTCAAACTCCATGCCTTCGAAAAGGGCGTTAAGCGCGCTTTCGAGGGTCTCTCCGTCATCCATATGCTGTGACAGCTTTGCAATTTTGCCCGTCAGCTGTTCAAGCCGAATAATATCGCTCTCCGGACAATCGGGCAACGGTGCAATAATCAGCCCGGCAGCGGAGCGCACGGTCCCCTGCTGCGGCTCAACCCTTACGCCGAGATAAACCAGCGACGGCTGCTGTTCGCTTGTGTAAAAATAGTTTGCGAAATCATCTGCAATTTCGCCGTCAATAAGCTCGCACCTGCCGACATACGGCTCCCGCAGCGACAAATCGCGAATAACGCGCAGCTCACCGCTGCCGCCGACAGCACCCGAAACATCCAGCTTTCCGAACTCGTTAAGCGGCAGTTCAACCTCCGGATTGGTGATGCACCCCTTAACGATTCCGCCCATATGCCCGACAACCGTTATGTTGCCCGCAGGCCCTCCGCCCGCAATTGTCGCCGTTATGCTGTCCGTTTCGCTTTTCAGCTGTGCACTCATCATGGAAACGGCGAGCAGCATTCTTCCGAGAGCGGCGGTGCAAACGCGGCTTGTTCCGTGAATTTCTCTTGCGGTTTCAACTATTTCGCGTCCCGAAACGGCGATCACGTTCACTGTGCGGTTAAAAAGCAGACCGCGAATGATATTGTCGCGTTCAGCGCATGTGTTTTCAATGCGGTCGACAGTTGTATCGCTTTCGGTCATCTTATTTTCAATTTCGTTATTCATAATGTTTTCCTTTCGCTAAAGGTCCTTTGAGCCGGCCGCAAAGGTTATTTGCCGACTCTGCCGGGCTTTCTTGCCGTGAATTGCAGCCGTTCGCTTTCATCACGCGGCGGTTCCGTTGTGAATGCCGAAAAAACCCCGATGTTTTCAAAGCCGATATTTTTAAGCCACGAAACAAGCTCCCTTTCGGAATGAGCACGTTGAATATGCTTTTCGGAAAATCTGGAATAAAGCGGTTCGCCGTGCGCGTCGTTTGCCGACTTCACAAAAAACTCCAGCTCCATTTCCACAAGCTTGCTCTCCGCATCATAGCAGTTTTGCCAGAAGTATGCAGCGTCCGTTCTGCTGTCGCAATAGCCGTTTTGCCCGAGAATGTGCTGCAATTTATATCTTGACGAAACATCAAACAGCAAAATGCCGCCCGGCCTGAGCCCGTTGAATGCCGTCAGAAGGAATTTTTCAACATCCTCGCGGCTTGTAAGGTAATTCACGCAGTCACATGCCGCAATGATGCAGTCAACGGGACGATGCAATTCAATGCGGCGCATATCCATGCATATAAATTTTGTTTTTTGCCCGCACCGGCGGGATTTTTCAGCGGCAACTTCGAGCATGTCCCTTGAAATATCCGAACCGGTGACATCGTACCCGGCTTTGTTGAGCCGAAGAGTCAATGCGCCTGTTCCGCAGCCGCACTCAAAAATTCTCGCTCCTTTCGGAAAGTCGGTCGGCAGCAGCGATATTATATAATTCGCCCATGCATCATAATCCGTATTGTCCATGAAAATGTCATAGACCTCCGCAAATTTTGCATTATATTGTTCCATTGCCGACACCTCCCGAATTAATCAGCGAACACAAAATAATTATAAACCAATATAGCGGATTTTGCAACATCGCGAAACTGTGGAATGCACCGTTTATCGGTTAAAAGCTGTTTGCCGCAAGACATGTTCCCGCAAAAGGCAAGTATTCGACAGTTCTGAGAAAGCGACAGAAAAAGCTGTTTTCCGCAGGTATAAACCGCAGTCCTCCCGCGTGCGTTTCGGAATTAAAATTGCAGAATCCGCAGATACTATCATGCAGCAGGCGGCGGAACAGCCGCCGAACCGCTCAAACGCGGTAAAAAACAAGGTACAGAAATACCGCATGATGCAGGAGGAATCCGAAATGACAGAAACAAACACTTCAGGAATAATCACTGCCGCGGCAGACATTATTGCGGGGGCATTCAACGCACTTCCGAAGCGGGTCTGTAATCAGCACAAATTTTCCGACTATGCCGACTATCTGCGTGAAAACCTGCCTGCACAAGCGGAGTTGGACTTGCAGCGTGAAAAGCCGCTGAACCCTGCACCGCTCGTTTCCGTTGCAATTGCCTGTTCGGGGGCAAGCCGTGCGGCCGTTCGCTCAACGCTCGAAGCGCTCGGCAAACAAACCTATGCAAATTTTGAAGTTTGCGTGGTTTCGGAGCTTGCGCAGGCAGGGCTTACGGATTATGAAGGCATTCCGAAATTCAGGCTTGTGCTTTTTAACGGCACGGCGTATGAGCAGTTGAAAGCCGCCGAGAAGATGCTTAACGGTGCATACTTTTTGCAGCTGCTGCCCGGAGATTTGCCCGCACCGGACGCGCTTCACATGCTTGTTCTGCAAACTCATGCAAATCCCGAAGCGGAGGTTGTTTTTGCCGATGAGGACTCCGTGATTGACGGCATTCGGCAAAACCCGATTTTTAAGCCCGACTACGGGCGCGACACATTGCGTTCCTTCAACAGCATCGGGCGGCCCATGCTTGTTTCCAAACGTGTACATACGGCTGTCGGCGGGTTTCGCGGCAGCACACCTGCCGAGCTTTGGGCATACTGCATTGACTGTGCTTCGGCTGCCAAGCAGGTCATTCACATTGCAAGGATCGGGCTGACCGTTATCCGCGACTGCGACGGCAGCGAAATTCCCTGCACCGATATACTGAAGCGTGAATTCAATTCCCTTTATCCCGGCGACGGTTCGGGAAAGAAAAACCGCACAAACGGATACTGCTTTGAGGGCAGCGTTTTGGGTACACTTCGTATGCGTTACCCGAGAAAACGCGAACCCTCCGTCGGCATTGTTATCGCAGGTGCGGACGGAGTTGAAAACCTTCAGCGATGCATTGACTCGGCGGAGATGCAGTCAACGGTTGATTGCAGACGAATTATCATTGCGGATGACGGCAGCGGGGATGAGCGAATGCGCCGCTATCTTCTGGCACTCAAAAAGAACAGGGCGGCAGAGATCGTTCACGTCAATGCGGAACAGCCGCTGCCCGAAACGCTGAATGCATGTGCATGCAAAGCCGCCGCGGATCTGCTGCTGTTTTTAAACGGAAACATTGAAATTCTCTCCCCTGCATTCCTTCGCGAATTCACCGAACTTGCGCTTCGGCACGGCGCAGGTGCGGTTGGCGGAAAAATCGTGAACGAAAGCGGAAACATCCTTTCCGCCGGCACCGTTATCGGCCTTAACGGTTGGGCAGAAAGCCCTTATTCCGGCGAAAAGGATGATTTTGAAGACTTTTTAAAATGCAGTTTTCTGCACGTTCAGCGCAATGTAACCGCCGTCAGCGGCGCATTTATGGCAGTCAGCGGCGAAAACTTTTTCAGTTTCGGCATGTTTGACGAAACACTGTCCGGAGTGGGATGGGACACGGAGTTCTGTGTTCGGCTCATGCGAAAAGGTCTTGCAAACTGCTTCACTCCGTTTGCAAAGGCGCGGTTATCGGGCGGACTTCCGAATGATTATGCCAATGCAGGCAAAGCCAATCTTTTGCGCTGTTATGACGTATATCGCGAAACACTGCTTTGCGGCGACAGGTATTTCAATCCAAACTTTGATTATGCAAACCCCGTTCCGACTCTCGCCGCGATTCCGTACCCGCCGATAAAGCTGAATCCGCTTTATTCCGGCTGAGCTTCACCCGCAATCGACCGAAAACGCATCAGTTTTCGCCGTCATCCGCATTTATCAAAGCTTCCGCAAGGGTTTTATATTCCCCGGTGGGATCGGTTTCGGGAAGGGTTTCAACCTTTTTGAGGGTTCTGCAAATTTGCCTTGTGCGAACACCCACAAGCGTTTCAAGGTCATTATGCGCCTTTTCAAGCGATTTCTGCGTTGCTCTGAGCACATCGTCAAACTTTCCGAACTCTCTTTTTATCTGAGAGAGCAAATCCCAAACCTCGCTGCTGCGTTTTTGTATTGCAAGTGTTCGGAACCCCATTTGCAGGCTGTTAAGCAGTGCCGCCATGGTTGAAGGACCGGAAAGGTTAACGCGGAAACGCATTTGCAGCTCTTCGATAAGCCCGAGCCGCACCGCTTCGGCATAAAGTCCCTCCGTGGGCAGGAACATGATCGCAAAATCCGTCGTGCGCGGGGGATTTATGTATTTATCCTTTATATCCTTCGCGCATTTCAGAAGAACTTCACGCAGGTTTTTCTGCGCAGCGGCAACATCCTCGCCGGAATCATACGCATCGCAGAGTTTGGAATAAATATCCGCAGGGAATTTGCTGTCAACGGGAAGGTAAACCGCATCTCCGCCGTCATTCGGAAGTTTTATTGCAAATTCAACGCGCTCATTATTCTGTTTTCCGGCGTCAAAATTACATTCGTACTGTTCCGGCGCAAGAACTTCGCCGAGAATTGCGCCGAGCTGAATTTCGCCGAGCGTGCCGCGTGTTTTGACATTTGAAAGAACCTTTTTAAGATCACCCACTCCGCTTGCAAGCGTCTGCATTTCTCCGAGCCCCTGATAGACCTGTTTAAGACGTTCATCAACAAGCTTGAAGTTTTCGGAGATTTGCTTTGTGAGCGTCTCCTGCAATTTTTCATCAACAACACCGCGAATTGCATCAAGCTGCTTTTCGTTGCGTTCCGTCATGAGCTTCACGCTCGCATCCATTGCCGCCAGTTTTTCCGTGCAGACCGTTTCAAAATGCTTATTGCGCGTTTCCGCCTGCTCCGCCTGTGTTTTCAGCAGAGTATTCTGAGCAGCAAGTCTGTCCGAAATCTGTTTTTCGAAGGAATCCTGCCCTGCGGCAAGCCTGTCGGAAAGCGTCCTCTGTTCGGAAGAGAGCCTTTCGGAAAGCGCGTTTTGTTCGGTATTCAGTTTTTCCGAAAACGCTTTCTGTTCTGCGGAGATTCTTTCTGCCGCCGCTGTCTGTGCCTCCGCAAGGCGGGAAGCGGTTTCGCGCATCGAAGAAGCAATGCTTTCATTTAAAGCATTTTTAAATCGTTCATAATCATTCTTTGTTTGTTCGTTGTATCGATAAAGTGCGTCCGAAAGCTCCTTCAGCCTGTCCTGAAGTCTGCGTTCAAGCTCCGCCGAGGCATTGCCGACGGAGGAGTTCATTGCGGCACCGACCGTATTTTCCAATTTGCGCTCAAGCTCTGCGCGTTCGCGTTTTTTTGCATTCAGCTGCCCAAATAAAACAACAGCCGAAACAATTCCCGCCAACAGGCTGGAAACCGCAATGATGAGCAGGGTAATGAATTGAGTGTTCGGCATACCTTATTCTCCTTTGTTTTCCTCTGTTTTGAATTGTTGTCCGCCGCACGGTTCGGTTCACCGATGCCGTTTATCGGCAAATTATAAAACCCGCAGCTCAACAGGCAACCCGTTCTGAGCCGCCCGCCGGCGCGGGTCATATAAACAGTCACTTGTTTAAGCTGAAGCGGTGCAGTTGAATGAATCGACCGCTCAGCCTTGGTTTTTAATCAGCCTTATCAGTCTTCATCGTCCTCCTGTGCGCGTCTGCGCGGTGCTTTTTTTGCGTTTCCGCCGTTCTTGCGCTTGTAAATTTCAACAGCGGCAAGGGCAATGATCGCGATAAGCGCAACTGCCGCAATAATGATAAGAATACTGTACCATACTTTCAGCGCACTTCCCGTTTTTGTGAGCATTCCGTCCAGCTTGCTGCCGATATTCGGATCGTCAACGACCGTGACCCCGCCCGTTGCCGGCGGTTCGTTCGGAACGGTGCCTTCGGCATCGATATATTTTGCGGTCAGATGCGCCTCAAACATGTGCGTGTTGCCCGAAGCGTCAAGAGCCGTCAGGAAGAACACAAGATCTCTTTCTCCGCCGACGTTAAGATCGATATTGAATGACTGTGCGCCGGAGTTGGGTTCAAGAACGGCAATCTTATGGATTTCATAATCCAGTTCTTTTTCGGTCAGGACAACATCGGTGTAGGGAGTGCTTCCCGTGTTTGTGACGGTGAAAGTCAGCCCAATGATATTCTCTCGATTGAGTTGAGTGCGAACTTCCGCGCGGAACTCAAGGCCGAGAGTTGTCGGATCGATGTAAGGGCGAACAGTGTAGCTCTTTGTGTTGTCCTTAAACACGATGCCGGACGAATAAACGCCGGTGATGTTGAACACAACATAGCGAACGGCTTCGGGGTTTCTGACGAAATATTTAATGGTTTTCGACTCACCGATTGCAAGGCTGAAACCGCTTTGAACAACGGTTCCGAGATCGTCCGTAACGGTGAGCGAATTCAGGCTCTGGTTGCCGTTGTTGGTCAGATACAGTGTAAATTCAACGCCCTCCGGTGTGGGTGTGCCGATTTCGACCGTTTTGGTGAGCTGCGCATTTATAAGGCCGATGGTAAGCCCCGAAAGCGTTACCGACAGGGCATTTGTTGACCCCTCGGGAACAAACGATACAGTCGGTTTGCTCGTTACGGTTGATGTGCGCATTGTGTATTCATAAGTGAATACGCGGCTCTCTCCCGGGGCAAGGCTGAATGCGGGAAGCATTGCCTGTGTACCGGCAACATTCTTATCAACAAGGATAATGCTGTTGAGCTTTTTAGCACCCGTGTTTATCATCGTATACGTCAATTTGACAATATCGCCCGCCGAAGCAATCGATTTGTCAACGCTGCGCGAAAGCTTAAGATAAGCCGTATCCGCACGGGAAATGACAAGAGTCAACTCACGCGAACCTGCGGTTTGGGTTGCCGTATCGAACCATGCAATTGTAAAGCGCAGTGTTTCGCCGATTTGTTCCTGGGCAACGTTCATCGTGCCGGTAAATGTGCGCGATTCCCCCGCGGGAACATCGGAAGTGTTGAAAGAAACGCCGTATGTGTTGACTATTGAAACATTTGTGTACACACCGCCGCCGGGCTGAGTTGACGGCTCGGGTTCGGGTGTCGGTTCGGATGTCGGAGTCGGAGTGGGATCCGACGGTTCCTTTATCAGGGAACCTGTTGCAGTATCATCCAGCCCCTGTCCCACAGCACCGCCCGGGTTGCGAAGCGTGATGCTTACGGTGACCTGTCCGGGACCGGACAAAAATGCGGGGTTTGCCGAAATGCTTGCCGCGTCCGTTCCGTTTTTTGCGGGCAGAACGGTGATTTCGGCGGAATTGCCCTGAACAGTCTGCGCATTTGCGGCGAACCCCGTTGAAACGGGAAGAACAGCCGCAAAAGCGATCAGTGCAGCGAACAAAGCGGTAAATATTGAAAATTTCCTTCGAGTCAATGCTTTCTCCTTATCCCGAACAATGCAGCAGGCACTGTCGGCTCATGCGCTGCGGACACAGAATTCACCCGCCGGCGCATGTACATAAAATATCAATCGTATTATACAGCATTCACCTCGATTTGGGCAAGAGTTTTTATTAAAATTATATTCAGCTTGTTTTTGCTGTCTGTTTTTATCGGCTCCGCGATTCGGGCACGAGAAACCGTGATTTTGGCACCGAATGTGTCCCTTCGGCGGAAAAATGTGATTTATTCCCGCACTCATTGGCAAACGGGGCTGAATGCTGTATAATAGACAGCGGAATGGATACTCTCGGCGCACCGCTTGCCGGCGGCAGAATTAATGTGCAGTTTTCGGCAGTTCTTAAGCGTCAGCAGCAAAGCCTCGGTTTTCGCTGCTTCCGATATCGATTGATTTTCGGGAATGCTCTGAATAATCGTTAATCAAAAATCAGGGGGTTCCGTTTTTCCAAAACTCAGAACGGAGGAATCACACACTATGACCGCAACAAACAACGACCGCCGCAAGCCCGGCTGCTCAGCCGCGGCAGGATCGGGATGCGGAAGCATTTTCGCCGGCTTTTCCAAAAAAACTTCGACATTCATGCGTGTTGTCTGCTTTATTGCAGCAGCAGCTTTTCTGTTCTGCTTCAGCGGATGCAAGAACAATAATAATGACAAAAACGGTGTTCCGAACGACAAGACCGCTGCAGTCGCATCCATCGGGGACGAAACCGTGAGCTACGCCCTCTATACGGCTGCCTTCGACTCATATCTTTCATACATGGAACAAATGGGCTATGATCCCGTCAGTAACGAGGAAGAGCTGCAAAAATTCCGCGATTGGGTGCTTGAATATCTTGTTAAGGATATGGTGGTTCTGTACCGGGCAAAGGAGGAGGGATTTAAGCTTTCCGATGAACAAATTGCGGAATCCGATGCACAGGCGGAAACCGAACTTAAAGAGATATATGACGAGTATATGAAAACTGCCGAAGAATCCAATGCCAAGGACGATTCAAAGACTGTTCAGCAGTATTTCGATGCCGCCATTGCGGAGCTTTCCGAGTATTACACCGGCAAAACCATGACCTATGATGAATACTGCGAGGAATATAAACTCGAACTGCGCAACACGGCGCTTATCGAAGCATACAAGGACTATGTTTGCAAAGATTTTTCCGTGACGGATGCAGACATTGCCGATTGGTACGAAAAGCAGCTGAAATCGGACAAGGAGCTTTATGCCTCCAATCCCGGGCAGTATAAAGATAACGAAGAGTACTTTGAAAAATACTGCGGTATCTACGATGATGCCGCGCCCGCGCTTGTTGTTCCGGAGGGATACTCCCGAATCATGGATATTGTTGTTATTCCCAAAGGCGAACTCGGCGATGACTACAAAAAAAAGAACGAACAGCTTGATTCGCTGCGTGAAGAATGCACATCCCTGCTTTTTACGGATGCCCTGAACGGTGACGGCGCAAATTCCGAGCGAATTGCGCAGCTGATTTCTGATTACAAAACGCTTCAGGCTGAATGCGATGAAATGTACAATAAATTCATTGAGCCCTATCGTGCAAAAATCGACAAGGCCTTTGCCGAGCTTGAAGGCGGAGCGGACTTTGCTCAGGTCATGCTCAAGTATACAGAGAACGAATACGTTGCAGGCAGCGACAGTTACGGGGGCTGCGAAACCTTCCGCACAAAGGGGCAGTTGATTTCAACAAAACACAGCTCCTCAAAGGGTGACTGGAGTTCAACCGTCAAGGAGATTTATTCGCTGCTTAAGCCCGGTGAATACTCGGATGTGTTCACCGACACGGACGGCAGCCTGCATATCATTTACCGCGGCGCGGACGAAACGCCCGGCGAAGTTAAGCTTGCTGATGTGATTGACAAAGTAACGGCGATCGTCAAAGCGACAAGCGATACCGAAGCATGGGACGAGCTGCTTGATACATGGATGGATGACGCCGATATTGTGTATGACAAAGACCTTATCGCATCCGTCGGAAAAGACTATGTTAAAGAATAATCATTAAAGAGGAGCACCTGATGAGACTTGATAAATACCTTAAGGTTTCGCGAATTATCAAACGCAGGACCGTTGCAAACGAAGCCTGTTCCATGGGACGGGTAACGGTGAACGACAAAGTTGCAAAACCTGCAGCCGATGTTAACCCGGGGGACATAATCAGCGTTCGCATGGGCGCAAAACGGCTGACGGCCGAAGTACTTGCCGTGCGCGAAACCGTTCGCAAAGAGGAAGCGGACAGCATGTACAGAATCATTGAAGACAGTCTGAATACCGATGCGGATTGACACCGCAGCCGAAAGAGGCCCGAAACAGCATGGATAAAACTACAGTATCCGCAATTCTGCTTGCGGCCGGTTCATCATCGCGAATGGGCGAAAACAAAATGCTGATGCGTTTTTGCGGCAAAACACCCGTCGAGCTTTGTGTTGAAGCTTTTTGCGGAATTGCCGATGAAGCCGTTATTGCCGTTTCGCCCGACACGGAGGAAATTGCACTTACAGCGGCAAAATTCGCGCCCTACCCCGTGAAAATCGTTCGCGGCGGGAAAACGCGGCAGGAGTCAGTATTCAATGCCGTATGCGCTGCATCGGGTGCGATTACCGCCGTTCACGACTGTGCCCGCTGCCTTGTTGACAGAGAAACCATTAAAGCCAGCCTGCGTGCCGCAGAGCAATACGGCTGCGGCATTGCGTCCGTGCCCGTTGCGGACACCGTTCGTTTCGGCGATACCGGAGAAACGCTTGACAGAAGCAGGCTTCTTGCGGCACAAACTCCGCAAAGCTTTCGCAGAGATATTCTTTTGAATGCATACAGCAAGGCCGTCGGCAGCTTCACGGATGATGCCGACCTTTGCCGCTCAACGGGAGTACAGCTGCATTTTTCTTCGGGCAGCAAACAGAATCTGAAGCTCACAACGCGGGACGATATTCCGTATTTTGAGTTTTTGCTTTCAAAACGCAGTGAGCGGAATCTCCCCTCGGGCAATGTGTCCGCAAGATCCTCTGCGGAGCCGCGCTCGGGAAACAGCCCGGCTTTGTCAGCAACGGAGGTAAGTAATATGTTCAGAATCGGCATCGGCGAAGACACCCACCGCCTTGCAGCCGGGCGAAAGCTCATCCTCGGCGGCGTTGAAATTCCGTTTGAACTCGGACTGCTTGGGCATTCCGATGCGGACGCACTTGCTCATGCCGTGATTGATGCCCTCCTCGGCGCATGCGCACTCGGCGACATCGGGCAGCATTTTCCCGACAGTGATGAAGCATTTCGCGGCATATCGAGCCTTTTGCTTGCAAAAGAGGCCGCTGCACGCATTCGCGCAGCCGGATTTGAAACTGTGAATATCGATTCCGTGATAACGGCTCAAAAGCCGAAGCTTGCGCCCTTCCGCGAAGCAATGCGTGCAAACCTTGCAGAGGCTCTCGGCGTTCCGCCGGAAAATATCGGCGTCAAGTTTACAACGCCCGAAGGAACCGGTCCGGAGGGTAATCTTGAATGCATCACCGTTCGTGCTGTTGCAGCGGTGCGGAAAGTGCGGATACAGTGCTGATACGGATGCAAACCGACTCAAGCTTACAACATGCAAAATGACTTTTGATTTTTCAAAAAAACTTTTCGTTTCAACCATTGCGGAGGACTGCGCTGCTGCTGCGCGGGAACACTCGCTGGGACTTGAAATTGCAGAATTCTGCTATGCGCCGAACATGGATACGGACAGTGCGGCGCATTTTCGCCGCGTTTCGCAGCTTACTGCCGAATCGGGCTGCGGTCTGCGGCTGCTGCTTCACGCCCCGTTTGCGGAGCTTTCCCCGTGTGCAATAGATCCGCTTGTTCGCGATGTTGTTCGGCGGCGATTTGACCAAGCACTGTTTGCGGCGGATGTTATCGGAGCAAAACGAATTGTTTTTCACTCGGGATTCATACCTTTTGTTTACTATAAAGAGTATTTCATTGATGAATCCGTTAAGTTTTGGCGTGTTTTTCTGAAAAACGCACCGAACGATATGAGTTTTTTGCTTGAAAACGTTATGGAGCCCGAACCGGAAATCACAGCGGCGGTTGCCGAGGGAGTTAACGATTCGCGCTTCGGGCTTTGCCTTGATATCGGGCATGCAAACAGCCGCGTTTCCGAAACCCCGCTGCCGCATTGGATCGACCGATTCGCACCGAAGCTTATGCATGTTCACCTGCACAACAATTTCGGCGGAGACGATCTTCACAATCCTCTCGGCAGCGGAAATATTCCGATGCGGGAAACGATTGAATATATCATCCAAAAATCTCCGGATGCAACCTTTACGATTGAAAACATGACTGCCGCGCCGTCCGTTGTTTGGCTGGTTGATAACGGCTTTTTGAGTAAATAATTCATGATATGCAAAATATATACAGTGGATTGAACTTATGAACGAAACCGAACTGAAAGCATTGCTTTCCCGCATTCGCCCCGCCGATTCAGCCGCAAAAGCTGCCGCAAAGGAAAGGCAGAGCAAGCTTGCAAAGCCTCCGGGAAGCCTCGGAGCACTTGAGGAAATCTCCGTCCGACTTGCGGGAATTACAGGGCGCGTGTGCAATCGCATAGAAAAAACACGCATAGTTGTGTTCGCAGCCGATAACGGAATAGTTGCCGAGGGCGTTGCTTCAACTCCGCAGTGCGTGACGCTTGCGCAGGCAATAAATATGACTCGCGGCAAAACCGGCATGTCCGCAATCGCGCGGGACTTCGGCATTGATGTTGAAGTTATCGATGTCGGCATAAATTCCGACAGTGTTCCCGAAACCATTCTTGACCGCAAACTGGGGTTGGGCACCGCAAACTTTTCAAAGCAGCCCGCAATGACGCGCAGTCAGGCTGTCGATGCCCTTGCAATCGGAATCGAGGCAGCCGAGCGCGCGCACAACTCGGGCGCGGATGCACTCGGCATAGGCGAAATGGGTATCGGCAACACAACAACATCCGCCGCTGTGCTTGCCTGCCTGCTGAATCTCCCTGTTGGAAGCGTCACCGGGCGCGGAAGCGGGCTTACGGACGAGGGATTTGCACTGAAAAAACGTGTCATTTCAGATGCGGTCGCGCTGCACAAACCCAACGGAACGGATGTTTTGGACGTGCTGTCAAAGGTTGGCGGATTTGATATCGCCGCAATGGCAGGCGCATTCATCGGCTGTGCGCTGTTCGGCCTTCCCGCCGTTGCGGACGGACTGATTTCCGTTACTGCTGCACTTGCGGCAGTTCGGCTCTGCAAAACGGTGCGCGACTTTGTTTTTCTTTCCCATGCTTCATATGAAATCGGCTATCGTGCCGCGGCGGCGGAACTTGGCATGGAACCATGGCTTAATCTCAACATGCGGCTCGGCGAGGGCAGCGGCTGCCCTGTTGCGTTTCAGGTCATGCGCGCCGCCTGTGCGGCAATGAACGATATGGCAACCTTTGAGGAAGCCAGCATCAACGATAACTACCTTGAAAACATTCGAAACGAATCGGCGTTCTGCGTTAAGACCGTTTGAAAACTCGGGAGCGAAAATGAAAATACTCATAGTCGGCGGAAGCAAAAGCGGAAAAAGCATGGCGGCTCAGCGCATTGCAAGGATGCTTGCGGCGCGCGGCTCCTGCCCTGCGTACTATTGGGCAACGATGGAACCTTCCGATTCGGAAGACGAAAAGCGCATTGCGCGCCACCTTGAAGCGCGAGCCGGGTGGGGCTTTGAAACCATCGAATGCGGCCGAAATACCTCCGCTTTTTCCGCATCGGTTCGCGGAGGCTGCGTACTTTTTGACAGTGTGACGGCCCTGCTTGCAAACGAAATGTTCCCCCCGCCTGCACAAAATGCCGATTTTTCCGTTGATTTTGCAGCCGGGGAACGTGTTGCGGCCGAACTGTCGGAAATTGCAAACGCAGCAATGCATTTTATATGTGTATGCGATGACATTTTTCGTGACGGAATGCAATATGACGCTGTTACCGAAAGCTACCGCCGAGCATTGGCTTTTGTTTGCAGACAGCTTGCTTCCGAATTCGATATTGTGGTTGAAGCATCGTCGGGAATCACGCGAACTATAAAGGGAAATGCGTTGTTTCTTCGAGATGTTCCGACGGTCTGAACGCGCATACAGTGACTGTTTGTTTCTTTTTATTTTATTGTTATGAAGTTGTTTATTTACGGTTTTTTTATGGCATGGGGCATGTTTCTTGCAATCCCCTGTCCCTTCAGGCGCTGGGATGAAGCTGCACGCGGCAGAATGCTCGGCTTTTTGCCGCTCATCGGGCTTATTGTCGGCGCAATTTGGGCTGCGGCCGCCCGCCTTTGCACGGTTCTCAATTTACCCTCTGCCGTTCGCGCATTGATTCTTTGCGCTTTGCCGTGGCTTGTGACCGGCTTTCTGCATCTTGACGGGTTCATGGACGTTTGTGATGCTGTGCTTTCGCGGCGCGATCTTGAAACCCGGCAGCGCATACTGAAGGATTCCCACTGCGGCTCGTTCGCCGTCATATGCATGATTCTGCTCGCCGCCGCGCAATGGAGTCTTTTTTTCTCATTCGAATCTTTCGATTTCAAAGCATTGTTGACGCTTGCGGTTCTGCCCGCCTGCACACGCGCCTGTTCCGGAATTGCGGTTCAAACGCTGAAACCGATGCAAACGAGCCAGTACAGCGGAGCTGTTCGGAGCGCGGCCTCCGTCGTTTCGCTCTTTGTTCAGCTCGCACTCTTTCTTGCACTTCCCCCGCTGCTCTGCGGCAAAGTCGGTTTTGCGCCGATTGCGGCTGTTGCGGTATATTGGATTTGCATTCTGCGCGAAAAAAAGCAGCTCGGCGGCATGAACGGAGATATTTCAGGCTTTTCGCTTACACTTGCGGAGCTTGCGGGCATTGCGGCACTGCTTCTGTTTGGCCGCATGTGAACGGATCAAAGCAATTGAATCGATAAAAAACAACTGAAACAGGTATTTATATGAACTCAAACGAAACATATGAAATTGATAAGTGCGGCGGGCTGACGCTGATTATCGGAGGCGCATATCAGGGCAAGCTGACCTATGCCGTGCAGCGGCTTGGGTTCAATGCCGCCGCTGTCCTCGACCTTGCCGCCGCACAGTGCCCCGAAGCAAATGTTTTCGATTCCGTTATCGGCGGGAACAGCAGTGTTTATATTCATTTTGAGGCATTGACTCAAAAAATTGCCGCCGAATATGCCGGCCTTGACGCGGCAGTCAAACGGCTTGACGATGATTTTCTTGCACCGCTGTTCACATTGTCCGAAAAAAAACGGACTGCACTCATTGCGCGCGAAATCGGCTGCGGCGTTGTTCCTCTCTCCGAGAAGGACCGCCTTTGGCGCGAGCTGCACGGCGCCGCCCTTGCAAAGGCTGCGGCAAAAGCAGACAGCGTGATACGGCTTTTTTGCGGACTTCCCGAAAGGTTAAAATAGCGAAAGGAGTTTTTCAACAATGAAGCTGACTCTGATACGGCACGGCATGACCCGCGGCAACATGCTGCGTATTTATTACGGCAGTACCGATTTGCCCATTCTTCCCGAGAGTTATACAGAACTTGAAGCACGTGCAAAAACGGGCTTTTATCCGACCGCCGAACGTTATTACACCAGCGGAATGCTGCGCGCCGAGCAGAGTTTTCGTGCTATCTACGGGGACACTCCGCACAGTGTGCTTTACGGAATGCGCGAAGCGGACTTCGGAGATTTTGAAATGCGGAATTATGCCGAACTGAAGGATGATCCTGCATATATCAAATGGATTTCAGGAAACAATGAGGATAACATCTGTCCAAACGGCGAAAGCGGTGCGCAGGTCACGGCGCGCGCACTTGAGGCACTGAAACCTGTCATTTCCGAAGGGGTTGATGCAGTCGTTGTTGCCCACGGCGGCGTTATCGGCGGCGTGCTTGCGCATTTTTTTCCGAATCCGAACGGCAGATTCGCCTTCACGCCGGCACCCGGTGACGGTTATACCGTTGAATTTTGCGGCGAAAAGCCTGTTGCCGTTTACAAGCTTTCGGAACGGCAGTCACGCACATAAAAGTCACGAATGTGAAGCAAAAAGCGCAAAAAAACCGATGCGGAATCCGCATTCCGCACCGGTCCGAGCCGCAGCAATTCAATAATTCAATTTGATTGTTCTGTTTTTGATACTGTATCTAAAAGAAAAAATCGCACCCGTTCTTCAGCAGCGAACTGCACACGGCAAGGGAATGGATGCTCCTGCCAGGCGTCCCCGCGGCACATCGTCTTATCCGCTTAATGCTGCTTCCGTCAAGACCTGACATGGTTCACGGCAGAAAATTGCACGGGACCCGGCCGTCAACACACCCACTTTTGCCGTGCGGCAAAACCTCGAACGGGATGCGACTTTTTAATTATACAACATTCCCGTTGGCTTTGCAAGGGGAAAACGAAAGATTTTTTCATTTTTCGAATTATACAAAAAAACAGTTGCAAACCGTCCGGAAAAATGATATGATTTTAATATGTGCGTTATTTTTTTGTGAACAAATGTATTGCGAATACCGAATGCGCGCCGTATTTTCAGTGCAGCACGCAAGGCCGATTTCGCGTTGAGTTCAAATTGTATTTGCGAAAAACAGAATTTAAATCCTTTTCCGCAAAGAGCGATTCGTTCAGTGCGTTTTCGGGTTTATTTATTAAACAGTTTGTGAATCGGTGTTTGTATGCAGCACGGAGGAACCGATGTATCTTATTGCGAACGGCAGCCTTATCACGAGGGTTCCCGGGGATGAATTTTTCATGAAGGACGGCGGCGTTGTCGTCGTTGGGAGCCGCATTGCCGAAGTCGGCACAACGGCCGAACTTGTGTCAAAATATCCGCGTGCGGAGTTTATCGATGCATGCGGCGGCATAATAATGCCCGGTTTTATTGATGCACACACGCGTTTTTATTCGTCTCTGACCTGCGGATTTGATCTTCCCGTCAGCGAACGGGCAGAATACTATGAATTTTTGCATAACGGCCGCTGGTCCATCGACAGGCATCTCACGCTTGACCTTGTCAAAATGTCCGCATATGCTTCAATTGCCGAACGAATTAAAAACGGAGTTACGACCGTTTTCGACAGTCATGCAAGCTATTTTGAACCGACAGGGAGCCTTGGTTCGATTGCTTCCGCCGTTCGCGACTGCGGCATACGTGCCTGCCTTTGCTATGAAACAAGCGACCGCGACGGGAACGAAAAAAGCGAATTTGCAATTTCGGAAAACCTGAATTTTTATGACAGCATTTCCGCAATGAATATTCCGACAATACACGCAATGTTCGGGCTGCATTCATCCTTTACGCTGTCGGATGCAACGCTTCGCAAATGCGTTGTACGCAACAAAGGACGCACGGGTTTTCACATCAGTGTTTCCGAAAGCCCGGATGATCTTTATGATTCCACGCAGAAATACGGCTGCCGCCCGGTTCAGCGATTGCAGAACGCCGGTGTGCTCACACCCGATTCGCTGCTTGCACACTGCACATATGTGGATGATGTCGGGCTTGATATTATCCGCCGAAGCGGAAGCAGCATTGTAAACTGTCCCGAATCGGATCTTTTTAACAGCACGGGATGCTGCCCCGTGTTCAAAATACTTGAAAAGGGCATTACTCTCGGCATCGGTTCCGACTCCTATGCAGCCGATATGCTTGAAGTTGCAAAAATGTCGCTGAGTGAACTGAGACACACCGCAGGCCTGCCGAACGCCGGGTTTCCGGAAGTTGCACGCATTCTTTTTGACGGGAACGCCAAGATTGCGTCCCGCACGTTCGGGATCCCGATCGGAAGGATTCAAAAAGGTGCGGCTGCGGATATAATCATTATGGATTATATCCCGTACACGCCGCTGAGTGCCGTGAATACGGACAGGCATATTATCTTCGGCATGAGCGGGCATGAGTGCGTTATGACAATGGCTGCCGGAAGAGTCCTTATGCGAAACCGCAGGCTTACTTTCGCCCGTGAAGACATTCTGAGCCGCAAAACAACAGCCGCCGCAGAGGATCTTTGGCAGGCGGTGAACCAGGATGCGCAAAACAGACTGCTTCATGATGAGTAAACTCTTTTAATTTTTTTGATTCGGATTTCAAAAAGGACTGCTGCAAACCTGACCTGATTTTGCAGCAGTTCTTTAAATGTTTAAGTGTTTATTTTTAATTACGGTTGTTCGGCTTTCAGTTCGGGTTCGAACTTTCGGCATCGCCTGCCGGTGCTTTTGCGCGTTTATCGGCGCGTCGGTCATAGTACCTTGGTTTTTTCTTGAATTTTGCAGGTTTCTGCTGCTTTTTAAATCCGCCGCCGGGTCTGTCGGGTCTGTCCCCTTTTTCAATTCCGTCGAACTCGTCCTCGTGTTCAAGCATTTCGGAAGACTTTGAGCGCGGCGTCCATTGTCTTTTGTTTTGCTTTTTGTTAAATTTTCGGCCGCTGTCACCCCCTTGGGAGTGTTTTTGCACCAGATTGTCCTTTTGTGCAGATTTTGCGGTTTTCTGAAAGTTTGAAGGTTTGGAGAATTTTACATGTTTTGCAGGCTTTGCGGCAGGCAGTTCTCCGTCACCCTTTTCCGTTTCATCGGAATGAAATTCATCGTCCGAATAAATATCAGCTCGGTCGTATTTAGGTTCATCAATAAACTCTGCTTCTTTTTCGGCTTCGTCTGAGGAGTCGGGTTTTGAAGCTGCCTGCTGCTGCATTCCATCACCCTCGGCATTGCCGCAGCATGAACCGCCGCACTCATCGCAGCCGCAGCAGCGAACCCCGTTTTTGTTGACATAATTCAGCTCATTGAACGGATAGCTCCGAACATCAAGCGTCCCATCGGCAAGCGTTACTTTGACCTTTGTCCTTTCGGTTATGACATTGTTTTCGATAACAACACCGCTTCCGTCAACCGTTACGCATTCGGTGCCGACGGTGGGCATTTGTTTATGCATTATATCGTAGCATTCCTGCTCATATTTCAGGCAGCACATAAGCCTTCCGCAAATGCCGGAGATTTTTGTCGGATTCAGCGAAAGATTCTGGGACTTTGCCATTTTTATTGAAACCGGAATAAACTCCGTTAAAAATGAGCTGCAGCAGACGGGACGCCCGCATGCACCGATGCCTCCGCATTTTTTTGCTTCGTCGCGAACGCCGATCTGACGCAGATCAATGCGTGTTTTAAAAATGCCGGCAAGGTCTTTTACAAGCTCGCGAAAGTCAACTCTGTTGTCCGCCGTGAAATAGAAGCTGAGTTTCGAACCGTTGAATGCGTATTCAACATCAACAAGTTTCATTGCAAGCCCGTGCTCTTCAATCTTGCGCTGACAGGTTTTAAAGGCTTCTTTTTCTTTTGAGAGATAGTATTCATGCTGCTCCCTGTCCTCCTCCGTTGCAACGCGGACAACGGGTTTCAGCGGAGCAACGATGCTTTCTTCCGCAATTATCCTCGGCGGCTCGGCAACCTCACCGAAAACAAGTCCTCTTGCGGTTTCAACAATTACATTGCCGCCCTTTTCTATTTCCAACTCCAGCGGATCAAAATAGTAAATTTTGCCGCTGTCCTTAAACTTAACTCCGATTACCTTGTTCATTATTTAAACCGTCCCAATTTTTCATCAAATTATTGAATGCATCCGCCGCATGCCCGAAGCAGGCAAATCCTGCTCCGACAGATTAATCGGATATTGCCTCGGCAATATCTATTATCAGCCTGTCGAGAATCGGGTTCACGCCCGCATTTGAGCTCAGCCGCATTTCCGCCTCTGCGATTTTTATGACTGCGGAATGAATTGCATTGAACGACAATGCACCGGCGGCATTATTGAGCCTTGTGCCGACTGTGCTGCCGCTTGCAGCTCCTGTTTTTTTGTTTAAAACATCATGACATGCAGCAAGCATGAACCCCAGGCTTTCTTTTGCAGCCTGCCTGTCCCTGCCGATTGATTTTGCCCACTTGAACGGGAGCTTTCCCTCAAAAATATCAAGCAATGCATCAACCGCATTCTGCCTGAGTTTTTGAAAAGCTTCGTCCTGCATGAGCCGCTTCGCACGGGTCAACGACCCCATGCTCTGCGCCGCAAAACGCTGCGCTTCCGATTTTGCGGCACCCAAGCGAATCAGCTCCGCACCGATTTCCGCCGCAGACGCCGTTCCGAGACGAACGATCTGGCAGCGAGAACGAATCGTCGGAAGAATGCGCTGTTCAATGCCCGTAAGCAGAAAAAACGTGCCTTCCGGCGGCTCCTCGAGCATTTTGAGCATTGCATTCACCGCACTGTCGTTCATCATATGGGCGTCGGTGATTACAACAACGCGGTTGTTTCCTCCGAACGCCTTTTTGCTGAGTTCCTGCCGAATCATCCGCATTTGTTCAACCTTTGCGCCGCCGTTCAGCTCGTAAAAATCCGGAGAGAATTCCAGCATCTCCGTTTTTTCGCTGCCGAAAAGCAACAGTGCGGCGCACTGACGCAAAAGCTCCGCAGTCGATGACGGTTCACCTTCCGGCACGGTTTCATCACAATCCGCACTTGTGACAAGATAACCGTGCATCGCCCTTCCCGCACGAATCGTATTCTTCAGTTTTTTTGCATTTTCGTTAATCATGAAAAATCATGAAAGATTCCGAAACCGCGCACCGCGTGTTCCGAATCAGCAAAATTCTGCCTGCGGAGCGATCTCGCGCACATGATTCAGAAATTCTTCATCGGGATTTAAAAAAATCCTGTGCAGCGCATCGCCCTTTTTGTACACAACGGAATAAGCTTTTTCCGTTTTTTTGCATGAAACATTTGCGGAGTCGATAATCGACGAAGCGTTTTCACCCGAATACTCGCCGCCGGGAGCGCAGACGGCAACTATGTCACCGCCGCAAAGAGTTTCGATTGTTGTGCCTTTTGCACTTACAATGCGTTCGAACACTATTGTTCCGACAGGGTAAGGGTAATCCTCATGCGTAATCATATCGTCAAAACGCGGATCGTAAACGGTCTCCGGCTCTTTGTAAAACACAGTGTAGCGAAAGCCGATGATGCGAAGCCTGTAGATCGCATAGATTGCAGCAAGAACAAGCCCGATAAAAACATAGCGCGGAACGTTCGAATCAAAAAGCTTTTCGAGATACATGACCACCGCCCCGACTGCGAAAAAGGCAATAATCAGAACGATGAAAAGAATAAGGTCACTTTTTTGCGATCCGCCGGATCTGTCCACACTCTGTTGATACATGCATAAGCCTCCACGGTTGATTTTGCAGGCAGTGCAGCCTGCTGCTATATTGTATCATTTCGCCGATATGAAGTCAACGGCTCCCGATCATTGCGGAATGAAAGCCGCTCCTGCCGAGATATTCGCAAATTCTCCGAGTTTATATATCTTCGGATTTGGTATTTTCGTAAAGGGAATTATGCAGCTGTTTTTTCCGCAAAAAGGAAATCAACCCGCGTTTTCCGTGCAGAGCAGCAGTGTGTTGACCGCATCCTGTGCAATGCGGAACATTTCTTCACCGGTTTTATGCTTGTTTTTAATGACAAGCGCAATTTTTTCACCGGCTGCAAACGCCGCACCGTCAATTGTTCCGACAGCGGCAAACAGCTTTGCGCCGTCCAACGGAGCATCGGCGCCGAAAGTGAAGCGAACCTCCTCCGGACGAACGGTGAAATTCAGAATGCCGAGCTGAGCTGCGCGGGATTTATACAGTGCAATATCCAGCAGATTTTGGACCGAGCGCGGGATTTCACCGTATCGGTCGATAAGTTCATCCTGAACATCACGGAACGAGTCAATATCGGTAATCGCCGCAATGCGTTTGTACATTGAAATTCTGCCTGTTTCACGCGGAATGTATTTTTTGGGAATATGGGCATCTATCGGGATCTCCATTACGGTGTCGATCTCCGTCTTTACCGTTTCGCCCTTTGCTTCCTTAACGGCAGCATCAATCATTTTGCAGTACAAATCATATCCGACCTGAGCCATATGCCCGTGCTGTTCCGCACCGAGAATATCACCCGCACCCCGAATTTCAAGATCGCGCATTGCAATACGGAAGCCCGCACCGAACTGCGTGAACTCTTTTATTGCCGACAGGCGTTTATCGGCGATCTCGCTGAGAACTTTATTTTGACGGAATGTGAGGTAGGCATAACCGAGCCTTGCGCCTCTTCCGACTCTTCCGCGGAGCTGATAAAGCTGTGAAAGGCCGAATTTATCCGCATCATAGACTATCATGGTGTTTGCATTTGAAATATCGAGTCCGCTTTCAATTATCGTGCTGCAAATCAGAACATCGTATTTATAGTCCATGAAATCCATCATGGTGTTTTCCAGCCGGCGTTCGCTCATCTGCCCGTGAGCATAGGCAATGCGCGCTTCAGGCACAAGTTTGCTCAGCGACTCGGCAAAGATATCCATTGTTTTGACAATATTGTAAACAATGTAGACCTGTCCGCCCCTTGCAAGCTCTTTCATGATTGCCTCGCGCACAAGAGCATCATTGTATTCAACAACAAAAGTCTGCACGGGATAACGCGCTTCCGGCGGGGTTTCAATAACGCTCATATCGCGTATGCCGCTCATGCTCATGTGCAGAGTGCGCGGAATCGGGGTTGCCGAAAGGGTCAAAACATCTATATTTCGCTTCAGATTTTTTATCTGTTCCTTATGATTGACACCGAACCGCTGTTCCTCATCGATGATCAAGAGCCCCAAATCCTTGAATTTTACATCTTTTGAAAGAATGCTGTGTGTACCGACAAGAATATCTATGGTTCCGTCCGCAGTCTGTTTTTTTATGCGTACCTGTTCCGCAGGAGTCCGGAAACGGGAAAGCAGCTCAACCTTTATCGGAAAGCCGGAGTAACGGGAGCAGAGCGTGTTGTAGTGCTGCTGAGCAAGTATCGTTGTCGGAACAAGAAATGCGCATTGTTTGCCGTCCATCGTACATTTGAATGCAGCACGCAGCGCGACCTCGGTTTTGCCGTAGCCCACATCACCGCAAAGCAGCCTGTCCATTATTTTATCCGATTCCATATCTGCCTTTATCTCCTGAATGCTTGTCAGCTGATCCGGAGTTTCGCGATAAGGAAAGCTGAGTTCCAGTCTCTGCTGCCAATCCGTATCCTTCGAAAAGCGGAAGCCCTTGCGTCTTGCGCGTTCGCCGTAAAGTTTCACAAGGTCAAATGCAAGTTTGCGCACGCTCGCCCGCGTTCTTGCAACGGTTTTCTGCCACTCGCCGGAGCCGAGTTTTGAAAGCTTTTGCTTTTCCTCCTCTCCGCCGATATATTTTTGCACTCTGTCCATCTGATCCGTCGGAATGAACAGTTTGTCGCCGTCACGGTAGCAAAGCTCGATATAGTCACGGGTTTTTCCGTCAACCGTCAATGTGCTGACGCCCGTGAATCTGCCTATTCCGTGCGCTTCATGCACGACGAGATCGCCGACGCTGAGATCGTACAGCGTCAGTCTGTTATGCGGGTGCTTTGTCGGTTTTGTCTCCGGACGATATTCCGAACCGAAAAGCTCATATTCCGAAACGACCGCAAGCCGAAGCTCCGGATACTCAAACCCGCGCGGAATCGTTTGCCCGGTGATAATTATTTCGCGTTCAACGATGTCCCTGCCGAGTTTTTGAGTGACGGGAGCTTCTATTCCCAAATCGGAAAGAATATCATGCAGCCGTTCCGCATGTCTGCCGGCATAAAGCAAAACGGAGAAGCCTTTTTGCCGCCAAAGGCCGATGTCGTCGCGCAGAGCCGTATCCCCCTGCACATAACGCGAAATCTGCCGTGAATCGAATTTTACAAGAAATTTCGGCTTTATCAGCTGATAACTCCTTGAAAACGCAAAAAGCATTGCGGTTGAGCTTCTGTCCAGCGCCGCCATGGTGACACTCGGAGCATTCAACAGTCCCGCCTGAAGCTCATGCCCCTCCCCGCTGTGCAGAACATCCGCAAGATTATCCGTGAAGCGTGAGAAAGCGAACCTTGCGCTTTCTTCAATGCGGGAGGGTTCGTCAAGAATAATCAAGGCGTCCTCCGGCAGATAATCAAGCAAGGTTATCTCGTTCCGCACAAAAAGCGGAAGCAGTGAGAGAGCGTTCTGCGGAATTCCGCCCGCACGCAAAATCTCTGTTTCCGCCGCATAATGCGCTTTTGAGCGCAAAGCCGCAATGCCCTTTTGCCGCATATCCCGATCCAGCGGCAGTTCCGTTGCGGGCAAAATCTCAACGCAATCCGTATTTTCGGTTGAACGCTGGTTAAGCGGATCAAACTCGCGCATTGTGTCTATTTCATCATCAAAGAATTCAATGCGGACGGGATTTTCCGCCGTTATCGGAAAAATATCGATACAGCCGCCGCGCAGGCAGACCTGCCCCCTTCCCTCGCACATTTCCTCGCGTGAATAACCCGCATCGATAAATTTTTTCAGAAGGGACGCAGGTTCAATTACCATGCCCGTTCGAACCGTCTGAGTGAATGCCGAAATCACGGAGGGCGGTGCCATGCGCTGCATAACGGCCTCGATCGGCGCAACTATTAGGCAGGGTTCACCTTTTATCAGCCGTGCTGCCGTTCGCAGTCGTTTTGACGTCAATTCCTGTGACTGAACATAGCTGTGGGCATTGAGCGGCAGTTCCCTTGCCGGAAAAAGCACCGCATCGGGATAATAGCAGCAAAGTTCCTCGTGCACCCTTGCCGCTGCCTGCTCGGACGGAACAACAACAAGCATCGGCCGCTTTGCTTTTGAAAACAGCGCGGCTTCGATATGGGTTCGCTGTGCTTCGCCCAACCCAAAGACGCCGGCGGGACCCTTGCAGCCGCAAAGACCTTCTTGCAGCCGTCGGAACTCTTCCGATTTATCTAAAATTGAGAACAGCGGGTTGATTTCGGTATTCAGTCCCTTCGCTTCCGTCTCTCTGTTTGTCATGTTTGAATTAACTGCCGTATTCTCCATGCGTTCACCCCCTTTGGTGCGTTTAATAATATCCGTTTTGAAAATCAGCCGTTCCGATTATCGGAATCAGGAATTGCCTCTCCGACAAGCCGAACGGTGAAAAGCGCACACTGTCCGTTTGCCGTGCAGCGCAGCCTTGCATTCCCGCCTGCGCAAAGTGCAGCATTTCCGCTTTCCAACTCAAAAAGAAGCATTGTTTCGTTCGCGTCGGGTTCAAGATCAAGTTCCGTTCCGCTGTCAACAAACACCAGCTCGCCTTCCGCCGCACCTTTGCGAAGCATAAGGTTCAAATCCCGCGCTTTGCCGACGCAATGGGTTTGAATTCCGCCGTCGAATGCATACACGGTTGAGCGGGGCAGCACAAGCTTTTCGCTGCCGTTTGCTCCGTGCGCCAACCGCATTGTGCCGCTTACCGATGCAATCAACCTGTTGTAATCGGGCAGCGATGTAAAATCCGATTCTTCAAGTTCGACCTCTGCCGTGCTGATGCGAAAAAGAAAATTGCGCTCAGCGTAAAGAGCTCCCTCCGGCGCAATATAAATCTCGGTTGTTCTTCCGCCGCTCCAGAGCGATACGGGCATATCGGATGCCGCAATAATCCTCACGCCGCAGGAATCATACTTCGCATTATCCACGTTTATTTTATTCTCTTTCTGCATATTAAATTTCCCCTTCCGACACAAGTGTACGAGCTGAACAAATATAAACTCAATGCAGCCGAATATGCCCGAGAGTTCGCTGCCCTCGGGTCATTCCGCCGTGATTTGCGATAGGTCGCCGCAGCCGACAACAGCAGCTGCAGTACCTTTATTCGCTTTATTCATATTATAGAACATCTTCCCGCTTATTGCAAGCGCCAAAGCATTTAAAGGCGTCAGCTTGCAGGCTGAAGCAAGCTTTTGTTTCGGCTTCGGCTGCTGTTGACTTTTTTTCATGCAGTTGTTATACTTTCAGTGCAACAAAAGGGCGGGTTCATTCATCCGCCGGAATTTCGGAGGAGAACAACCCAATGAAGGCTTCAACATTCCGCACCGTTTCCGCAAAGGTTCTGCATTCCATCGTTTCTGTTCTGCTTGTTTTTGCGATGATATTCGTTTTTTCCGCATGTCAATCCAACACAGTTGACCCCAACGAAACGGTGGATATCGGCGGCGGTTCCGAAGGAGAACGCACTGCACCCGCTCAGACCGCAGATCTTTCCCGTTTGGTTCGTATTTCGCTTACAATCGATGCAACGCGCGCATACAACAACGCGTCTCTGCCGCAGAATATTAAAGACGGCCTTCAAAATGAGGGTATGCTTATTAAAAACGCAATGCTGACCCTTTCCGAAGGCAAGACCGTTGCCGAAACTTTCTCGCTGCTGCGCACATACGACATCGTGATCGTGTCTGAAAGCGGAGCGGCAGGAACCTTTGTTACAAGCATTCAGGGCCTTGAAAACGGCGCGTGCGGAGCCGCAAGCGGTTGGCTTTTCCGCGTCAACGGCGAATTTCCGAGCGAGGGCATAGACAGCATCGAGCTTCACAACGGGGACAAAGTCGAATGGCTGTTCTCCTGCGACGGCGGAGCGGACGTCGGCATGTCTTTCGCTCAATAACAAAATCAATGCCGATTGCTCCTGCCCGTGCCGCATCAAGTGCTGCGGTTTGGTTTGTCTGCTGTGGAAAACGTCGAATTTGCCGCCCTTCCCGAAAAAAATCCCGCACACTTATTCGCTGTGCAGGTCAGTTATTGCGCGGGTTCTGTTTTGTTAACAAAAATGTTACATTTCAAAAGGGCAAAATCCACATTTGCAGCCCTTTGCAATGTTGAAAAGCGGCAAGCGGTCTGGTATAATAGGGAACATGCGGACAACACTCGGCTTGATTTTCGCCGTGCTTCTCCGCAGAGTAAACGAATGGATTTCAACATTATGAATAAAAATAGTTTCAGATACAAAAACAAACGCCGCACCGGGAAGCTGCGTTCCTTCCTTTCCCCCGCGTTGGCTGCGCTGATGGTTTTTTCATCGCTTGCAGCCTGCACACTGACCGCATGCAAAAAAGATGATTCCCCGAATGTCATTGTTGATATTCTGCCCGTGACAAAGGCGCCGCTGCCCTCGGTTGAACCTGCAACCGCGCCGGCTGCCGAAACTGTTTCACCCACGGCAACACCCGCACCTGCCGACACGAATGCGCCGTTGAACACAAATGCACCCATTGACCAAACCGTTTTCGACAACTGTGCATTTGTGGGCAATTCCACGTTCGAAGGGTTGTATAAATACGGTGTCATTACCCACGGCAAATTTTTCACCCGCGTCGGGCTGAACATTCTTTCCGTATACACCCAAACAACGACCACGGGCAGTGTGCCTGTTATTGATGAACTGAATACGGGCAGCTACGAAGCCGTCATTCTGATGTTCGGCGAAAACGAGCTCGGCTGGCCGAATCTCAACACTTTCATCGAAAAGTATTCCAAATTTCTCGATGACATATGGCAGCGTCAGCCCGGATGCGAAATTTTCATCATGCTGATTCCGCCGGTTTCGGCAAAAGTCAGCAGCACAAGCACAACGGGGGTCACGAATGAGAACATCCAGCTTTACAATGCGCAGCTTGTTGATCTTGCGGCGCGGCGCGGCTGTCATTACGTTTCCGTTCCCGAGGCACTCGTTGACGCAAACGGCTGTCTGCCCGCGGATGCATCCGGCGACGGGATCCATTTAAACATGACCTACTCAAAATACTGGGCGGATCATATCTGCCGCACGGTTGCAGCCGTGCTTCGTCCCTGACGGCGGCAGGCAAGAAGGTTAAACATAAAAAAGAGATAAACAAACGGAGGACTTACAAATGAAAAAGGCAAACATTCTCAAAATTGCATCCGCATTCGTTCTTGTTGCGGCAATGCTCATCTTCTGCGCATGCGGCAAGGATTATTCAAAGCTCAAGCTTGATGTGAACTCAATCGGAGTCAACCTTATCAACAATTGCAGCTTCCAGGTAACACCCGAAGCAGTGCCCAATGCGGACGCAGCGATTTCTCAGCTTAAACTTGACGAAACGAAGCTTGCAAAGAATGCTGACGGAAGCTTCAGACTTTTCTATTCCGTCAGCGCTTCCACTCCGGAAGTTGTTATCGTTATCGAAGCGGTTGATGCCGCAGCAGCCGAGAGCATCAGCAAAGGCGCGGTCAAAGAGTGGATCGATTACAACGCCGAGGCATACGCAAGCTACGGCGCGGATCAGGTTCCCAAACTTGAAAACGCCGTCAATCAGACGAACGGCAATTATGTTTTTGTCATCGTCAGCAATGATGCACCCGCCGCACAGAGCTTTCTTAATGCGCAGATTGACGCTGCATTGAAAACAGCTTAACGCCGCAAAGCGCAATGCACCGTTACCGCACGAATCGAGTTTGCGGATTCACTCAAAAGGTTCAAATCCGCAGCTCGATTCAGGTTTCGTTATACGGAACAGCAGCGAACGAACCCACAACCCGAAATAATTATGAATAAAGACTGCAAAATCAAGGTAAAACGCGGCACACGCAATACGGTCGGCTCTGCAAACAAACTGCTAATCGTTCTGTTTGCGGGGTTTATTTCAGTATTTTTCCTTCTTATTATGTTTTTGCCGAAGCATGAAGGCGAGCTGAGTCCGAACGAACGGCGCGTGCTTGCCTCCGCTCCGAACACAAGCCTCGGCAACATTTTGAGCGGCAAATTCTCGGGCGAAGTTGACACATGGATGGAGGATCATTTTCCCGCAAGGAATGCGTTTGTTTCGATTTATTCGCACATGAACCTTTACTCCGGGCGCAGCATCGTTGAAAAAGTCACTCTGGGCAAGAATAACCGCCTGTTCAGCGCACCCGTTCAAAGAGATGATGAAACGATGAAAACAAACGCCGAAAAGATTTCCGGCTTTATAACAGAAAACGATCTGAACGCCTTCACCTTTATCATTCCTTCCGCAGGCTATATGCTTCCGGAGGAACTTCCCGCCGTTCACCGTGAATATGCCGACGGACAGATCATCGATGCGCTGAATTCGGTGTACGGACTTCGGAATTGTGCAAAAAGCATTTTTGCCGACAATGTTTTCAACAATGCAGGCAATGTTTCCGAGCTTTATTACCGCACGGATCATCACCTGACGATGAAAGGTTCATACATTGCTTATTGCGCAATTGCAAAGAACCTGGGTTTTGATCCTTTGGCCGAAAGCGAATTTGAAAAGCATTCCTACAGCTTCTACGGCACGGCATACGGGCAAAGCGGTCTTTGGGAGATTCCCGCAGACGACCTTCAGACATGGATCGGAAGCTATGACAGCGCCCTGAGTGTTACCGTTATTGACGGCACGGTTGAAACCGAACATCGCGGTTCTCTTGACACGGATAAACTCTCCGACGATGTTGTTGATAAATATGCCGCATACCTGTACAGCAACCACGGCATTACAAAAATCGTGAATCCGAACGTTGAAAGCGGCACACTGTTTGTGCTTAAGGACAGCTACGGCAATGCGATAGTGCCGTTTTTGGCGGCGCATTACAACACAATCATAATGCTTGATACCCGCACGATGTACTACAGCCCCACGATGCCCGCGCCGAGTGAGCTTGCAAAGGAATACAACGCAAAAGATTTTGTTGTTATTTACGGAGTCGATACCGTTGCTGCCGGCAATATCGATTGGCTGAGATAATTCATATTTCGTTTTTCACACAACATATTAAACAGCGACCTCCCCAAGATCAAAAATCGACGGGGAGGTTTTTTGCATATGTTTTCGGCAAATCTATCGCCGCACAGCCTATAATAAGCCGATTTTGTACTTTCCGCTTTTAAGAGATTTTTATAAATATTTTTCTCCTAACAGTTGATTTTTGATTTTATCTATGCTATAATAGTAAATGATGGAAGAATGCGTTGGCCACCGCTCTTTCCGTCTGCCGATAAAACGCGGACAAAAACCGCGCCTGCGGCAAATAAACAGAAAGTGACCGCCTCAGCTGACAGAAAGAGCGAACCGATGAAGTCCGCACGCATTGAACGTGCCGACGGAACGGAACGCTCTTATTTGTTTTTTCGGGGAGCAGGGGCGGACGGCTGCCGAATACGAGAGGCTGCCGTGAAACACCGAACGGATTATTTTAAAAAAAGAAAGGAAACAGTTTAGTGTCGAAAAAAAGAACATTTAAGGAGCTTTTGCAGCTGCTTCCGCAAAAGGAACAGCCCGAAGACAAAGCCGAAAAGGAAGCAGCGGAACATGCACCCCAAGAAAGTGAAGCCGAAAATGCTGCCGCTGCCGTGCAGCATGAAAACGCATATGCAAAACTCGGCAAAGCTTTTATAAACAGGCTGCATCTGCCGAACGAACTCATTGCGAATGCGGCGGAAGTCGAAAGCATTGTGAACAGGATAATCTCCGTTTGGGAGAAAGTCGAAGCAAAAACCGCTGATTCTGCCGCCGAAGAAAATGCAGAGGAATCTTTTGAAGACGCTGCGGATGCAAATGCCGAACGTCTGCCGCTTCCTCTCGCAGGCGGCCTTGCGCAGGCACCGGAAGCGGATTATGAAACCATGAGCGCGGAGCAGTTCCGTACACTCCGAAAGCAGCTTAAGCGCGCCGCCATGGACGGGCGCAGGATACGACTTTGAGCGCGGATAAAAGCCGAGCAAAACAGATTTATTAAAGAAAGGAAAACAAAATGAACAAAACCACCATCAACACCACCGCAACCGCAGCCGTGAACGCTAAGTTCCCTGCGAAATATTATGACAGGCAGCTTCTCGAAAGCGCAAAGACGCGATTTGTCCATGCGGAATTCGGACAGAAACGCCCCATTCCCCGCAACAGCGGAAAATACGTAAACTTCCGCCGTTGGAACCTTTTCGACCCCGAAACCGCAATATCCGGCCTTGTTGAAGGCGAAACTCCCACCGGGCAGACACTTTCACAGACGGATGTTGAGGCGGAGGTTAAGCAATACGGTGCATATGTTGAAGTCAGTGACCTGCTCGACCTTACGGCATATGACGAAGTCATCAATGATTCCGCCGAGCTTCTCGGCGAACAGCTTGGCACGGTTGTGGAGTGGATCACACGCGATGCAATGTGTGCAGGCAGCAACGTTCAATATGCCGGCGGCAGAGCAGGCAGAAACGCTCTGACGACCGAAGACAGGCTGACGACGACCGAAATTCGAAAAGCGGTGCGAACGCTGAAAAAGAACAAAGCGCGCCCCTTCTGTGAAGGCGGCAGGCAGCCGCATTTCATCTGTATCTGCTCGCCGGAGGCCACATATGACCTTCAGAACGATGAGATGTGGAAAAACGTTTCGACTTACAGCAATTCCGAAGCTATTTACAGCGGAGAAATCGGAAGATTGTTCGGTGTTGTGTTTGTTGAAAGCACTGAGGCCAAAGTATTTTCTCAGAGCGTTCACAATGCCGTTAAAGCGGCTACGACCTCATCAAAAACCTTTGTGCTTAAAAACACGCCCACCGAAGCGGAGAAAGAATATCTCTCCGTCGGCGGCAACACCATTCATATCGGGAGCAATGAATACACGCTGGATTCCGAAACCCCGTATGATGCGGATACAAATACCGTTAAGCTGACCGAAGCCGCCACACTGACCGCAAACAGCGTCGTTTGGAGCGATGATGCGGCAAAGTCCGACAACGGGAACCGTGCGGCTGATGTTCATTGCACGCTGGTATTCGGCAAAGACGCTTACGGCGTTGTTGACCTTGAAGGCAGGGGTGCGGTTCAGCTGATCGTAAAACCGCACGGGAGCAGCGGCACTGCGGATCCGCTCGATCAGCGCGCAACAGTCGGTGCAAAGGTTGCCGCATATGCGGCGGTCATTCTGAACGACCTGTGGCTTGTCCGCATTGAGCATACCGTTTCCTGAAACAAAACAAACGGTATCAACGATATATTTTGATTGTATCAGACGATACCGCGGGGTTTTCGAACACAAGCCGAAAATATTGCCGGCTCCGTGTTCGGAAATCCCTTTCCACCGTTTTTTACCTTCAATACAGAATTAACAGCAAAAAAGAAAGGAACGAAATAACAGGTATGGTAAATCAATTGACGGGAAAACGCCGCAGAAAAGCATTGAACGATATCGTGCCGATTAACACCGCCGCTTCGACCGCAGTTTTCGGAGATTCGGCACCCGAACCGCGGGGAATGAAGCTTGCAGCCGCTCGACCGCGACAAAAAAGCACGGCAGGTTTGCGCGGAATTGCCGCCGCAAAACCCAATACCGCAGAAGCAGCTCATGCGGCAGGCATTTTTCGCCCGCGGAAAGACACGGCAGGTTTGATTCATTTGAGCGGCGCATATACGGGAAATCACCCGAACGGAGCAAACAGCCCGAATTCCGTCGGCGGAAATGCTGTCGGCAATTCCGATAATTCAAGCGGATCCGACGAGGGAAACGAAAACAGCGGAACCGGCAGCAGCTCCGGCAGTTTTGAAGACTATTACACGCGCCTGCTTGAAACACTTCACGGTTACGGGGTTGCATTGACTCTTCCGACGCTTGAAGAGCTTTACTCTCAACTTGAACAATTTCTGCGCCCTGCCGTGGATTCCGCAATCGACAACCGACGGGAACACGGCGAAACGACGCTTGCGGAATTGGATGCGGACGCATACTCTCGCGGGATGGGCGGTTCAACCTACCTTTCCGGAATGAAGCGGCGCGAATACGATGCTGTTGCGGCCGATATTGCAATGCTTGAGGCCAATTATAATGCTCAGCTTGCAAAATATCTTTATGAAGCAACACAAGAACTTGCGGGCATTCAGCAGAGTTTTGCCGAAATGCAGCTTCGGCACAGGCAGGACATGCAAAAGCTCCGCGCACAACAGGCAGGAAGAGGTTCCGGAAACGGAAAAAGCGGCGGACAAGGCGGAAACGGGAACGGAAAGGGCAAGAGCGGCAGCTCCGGCGGCGGCAGTTATCCCGAAGGAAGCGGAAAGTACTATAACTATTATTGTGCCTATCTTTCCCATCTTTCCGCGCAGAATCTCGATAATGTTTTCTTCAGCAGTTCTTCCGAATGGACGGCAATAAGAGAACAGATGCGGCAAAGGCTCGGAAACGAGCTGTACGAGCTGATTATGAACCGCTTTGTTCCGCAAGGCAAATGAGAGGAGGATTCAATGAGCGAAACAAGTTTTATCAAGCGATTTGATATCACTCTTGACCTTAAACAGCCGGGCTGCGGCGGCGATTTCAGTGTTGTGGACGGGGACACGGGCAATGTTGTTTATCTTGCGCTGACCGATGCGGGCATTCCCGTTTCGGTTGAAGGGCGGCGAATAATCGCAGCTTTTTCAAATTCACGCGGCAAATACATGCAGGACAGCGCAGAGAGCGGCGGCGGTATAAGCATATCGGATGACAAAGTTAAACTTCAGCTCCGCCCGCAGTCATTTGCACCCGGCATTGTGGAATGCGAACTTCAGATCTACAGCGGCGGAACCGAAAATTCCGCAGCGGGAGCAACTGTTTATGACAGTCTTGTTACAACCGCAAAATTCAATTTTTCTTGCCGCAGCGCGATTTACGATGCTTCAACTATCGAAAGCGAACCCGCCGCACCTCCGCTTTCCGCAGTTCTTTCCGCAATCGGAATTGCAGAGGGGGAACGCGTTAAGAGGGAAACCGCGCGAAATTCCGCCGAAGCCGAACGCGCGGCAGCGGAAAAAAGCAGAGCTGCCTCCGAAAAGGGGCGAATACTGTCAGAAACCTCCAGGGTGAATGCCGAAAACAGCCGAAAAACCGCCGAAGCCGGAAGGGCGCGGGCAGAAACGACCCGCGAAACGACCGAAGCCGCACGTAAGCAAAATGAAGCCTTGCGCCTTTCCGCCGAAAACAACCGAGCCGCGGCTGAGACCAATCGCGCAAAAGCCGAAGCGAAACGCAGCGAGGCGGAGAACAATCGCATTGCAAACGAAAACGCACGGAAAGCAGCGGAACTTGAACGTTCGGCAGCGGAAACGGAACGTGCAGCAGCAGAAACGGAACGCAGCAGAATCTTTCGGGGGGAAGTCGAACTTCCGACCGCTGCAACGCCGAACGATGACCCGGTTGATTTTGCGGTTGAAAGCGGCTGGTACTTTTACAAAGGAGGCATACTCGTTGTTTCCGCCGCGCTCTCCGGCAGCGCAGGCAGCGAATACGGAACGATCGAGCAGGCCGCACTTTTGACCGACGGCACAATAATTCACCGCACCTGCACCGTTTCGGCAGGTGCCAAAAACTGGAGCGCATGGGCTTAATTCAGCAGAATAAAACAATAAAAAGAAAGGAACCAAATCATGAAGAATGCAATCGATTTTGTACGTTTTGCACTTTCTCACGCAAAACGCGAAACAATCCCCGCAGGAGCGCAGATTCCGCTTGACATTGAGGAATGCGGAACCTCTCCGTGGGAGTATCTGTTCGGAACAACGGGAAACATCGTTACTCAGGATCTGCTTAACAGACGTTTTTCGGAATATTACAGCAAACGCGGCTGGACCCGTGAAAGGTTCGACCGCGCAACCGAAAACTGGGCCGCACGCCGAGTGACGGTTTGCGACTGTCAGGGGCTTTTGGATGTTTTTGTCGGAGTTGATGTCAACGCGCATTACTGCTATGCCGCATGGTGTACCGAAAAAGGCGAAATTTCGGGCATCGGCAGACCATACGTTTTGGGCGAGGCTGTGTTCATTCAGGGAAGCAGCGAAAGAATGACCCATGTGGGCTATGTTTGCGGCTTTTTGAACGGTGAACCGTTGATCGTTGAAGCACGCGGTCTGAATTTCGGCGTTTGCGTTACGAAATTTTCGGACAGGCCGTGGACACACCGCGGGCTTGTTTCGAAACAGCTGATTTACACCGAAAACTGCTATGATGAGCAGATCATTCTGACCGTTCGCAGACCGATGATACAGGGCGATGCCATAAAACATTTGCAGACGGCACTGAACGCATTGGGGTACTATTGCGGCAGCGTGGACGGCAAATGCGGCAAGCTTACCATGAGCGGCGTGAATGAATTTGTTGAAATGCACAGTCTCTATGCGGGCAACCCCTGCTCCGACCCGGGAGCGGCATGAAGCAATTTCGGATTCACAAATGATGCCGAATCCGGCGGCACGAGAATGCGGAGCATCAAAACCGCATTAAATTCAGCAAAAGAAAGGACGTGAGATAAAATTGCAGGAATTTTTCACATGGAATTCATTGCTCACAAGTTCGGGCGCAACGGTTGCAACCTCGGTTGTTACCCAGCTGATTAAGGAAGCACCGCTGCTGAAAAAAATCCCGACAAGGCTTTTAAGCTTCGGCATTGCGCTTTGCATACTGATGCTTGCACTCATTTTTGACAAGTCACTGTCACTCGGCACGGCGGCAATCTCCGTTATTAACGCTGCTGTTGTTGCACTTGCGGCAAACGGCATGTTTGACGCCGTATCGAGCGGAATGGGCAAGCCGGGTTCCGGACAGGGCGGAGATTCCGAATCCGCCGAACCCAATCTTCCCGACATTGCCGACAATTCCGACGGCAGCACCGCTGACACGGATGTATCAGATGTGCATGTCGATGCTTCTGCCGCCGCCGAGCCTTCTGCGGAGGCACACGAACTTTACGACAGCTGCGGACGTTGCTCAAAAAGCTGCCTTGAGAGTGGTGAAAACTTCAACTGTTCGGAAGATTTTTCGGATTTTGCGGATTTAGGCCTTTGAACGGGTTTTCGAATCCTCTCGATTCAGCGTAAGAATGCCTATCACGGCGGCGGCAAGCACAAGAATCACGCCGCAGCCCTTCAGCAGCCCCATCGCCTCACCGAAGACCGCCATGCTTGTGAGCGAGGCGAATGCGGGCTCAAGGGTGTTCAAGGCGGAGGCGCTGACCGAGCCGAGCAGTTTGATGCCCGCAAGCAGCAGACGCAGACCGACAACATAACCGAGGAATGCTTCAAAAAACAGAATTATCCACATTACGCTGTCGGCCGGGAGGCAGAACCTTCCGAGGATGAGCGCTGCCGCAAGGCTCCACAGGCAGGCGGAAGCGGTTATATAGAAGTTTGAAACAGGCGTTTCAAGCGAGGCGTACGCACTTTCGCGGCCCGCAATAAAATACACTGCGTACACAACGCCGGAGAGCAGCGCAATCAGCACACCGCCGACATTCACGCTGCCGCTGAACGAAGCATTTGAAATGAGCGCGATGCCTGCAAGTGCAAGCAGCGGCGAGATAAATTTCACGGCGGTTATGCGCTCTTTTTTTGAAACGAGCGTGATCAACATTACAAACACGGGATAGGTAAAGTTCAGGACTATCGTCATTCCCGCAGGTATGCGCAGATAGGCATAAGTGATGAGCAAAAGCGTTCCGGCAAGTGCACCGCCGCCGAAAGCGGCAAGCTGAACAAGCTGTTTCCCGCTGACGTCAAGACGCTTTTTCCCGATAAGGCAATTGAAAAGCGAAAGCAGGCTTGCAATGCCCATGCTGTACAGCACAACGCATTCATTCGTCATTTCGCGTGAGGCGTCCGCAATCAGAAACTCTGCGCCTCCGCGCGGAAACAGTCGGGCTACGAACGATGCGGGCAGTCCGCCGTTCAGTGCGGCATTGGACAAAATAGGGGTTATTCCGTAGCATGCGGAAGCGAGCACGACGCAAAGCACGCCGAGAATATGTTTACGTTTCATTTTAAATGTAAACCGACCGAATACGCCGTATTCCGTGTTTCGGCCGCCTTTCGATAAAGTTAAAAGCCGCGGACTGCCCGAAGCGTACAGCCCGACGATTTTGATTATATGGTACATCAACGTTCGGAAATTTTCAACCTTTTTAAGCAATGCTGTCCGCACGGCAATCCGCGCACCGGCGGCAGGCTCGGCGGCAGCTTTGTTTTCCGAAAACCCAAATCGATTGTTAATATTCAAAAAACAAGGAGAAAAACAAATGGAAAACACAAAAAACGGGACCAAGTCCGCAGACTGCCGCCGAAAAAACGCGGCAGCGCAAACAATAATCATTGAACAAAACGGCACAAACTCCCCGTGGGTCGGCTGCATCAACTCCGTGAACTACAGAATTGAACGCGGCGTCCCCGTTGAAGTTCCCGCCGCCGTTGCGGCTGTTATCAAAAGCGGCAAAAGCGTTCGGAGCACAGCCGCACGCATTTCAAAGGCATACGAATGCAATGCTTACTCCGGCGGAGTGCGGCTGAACGGCGGCACTTGCTCCGACAGAGTTTTTTGACAGGAGGCACGGAAGGATATGACCCTTAACGACATTCTTACCGCCGCACTTGCTCAGCTTGACCGCGGACACGATGCACAAACCCTTGAAAACTACCGTGTGAGGCTGACGCAATACGCCAACGACGCGCAACGCGAACTTGCAGATGCACTCGGGCTGTTCCGCACGGATAAAGTCCGTACTTCGGCAGGCATCGTTGACACAAGCCTGCTGCCCCGCCGCGTGAAACGCATTGAACGCGTTGTTCAGCTCGGCAGAGCTGTGCCTTTCAGGTGCGGCGACCGAACGAATACACTCCTGCTCCCGTATGACACGGCAGCCGAGATCACTTATCGGTACGAGCCCCGAACGCTGAACGACAATTCAGACCGAAGCGACCTTGACGACGGCCTTTTGGGGCTTGTTGTGAACTATGTTGTCGGGCGCGAACGGCTCGGCGGCGATGTTTCGACACAAAGCGGCGGCAACATTTATCTTGCGATGTTTGAAGCGGGCAAGGCCAAGCTGCGCGGCTATATACGCGATGATGATTCTTTCCGCATTGTGAACCGTTACTGATCCGCCGCAAAATGCTTAACAGCAATCAATAATTGAAAGTTGAGAAAGGAACCGACAAATGAGCATTCAAACCTATTCCGTTGACAGATTCATCGGCCTGAATCAATCTGGCGACGAGAACCTTATGTCCCCCGCCTGCACGCCCGATGCGGCGAATATGTGCACCGACGGCGGCGAACTGCGTGTTGCATACGGATTCACACGCCTCTTTGAAGCTGCCGTGCCCGGCACGCTCCGCATTGACTTTTTTACACTTTATCGAACGAACGGAGCGGAAATACCGGTCGTTATTGCGGGAGGTGTTGTTTATGCATACATTGAAAACGCATGGACACCCGTTTATACCTATCAAAGCACGCGCTCAAAACCCATATACGACTGCGCACAGGTTCGCATCAACACAACGGATTACCTTGTTATCGCCGACGGGCAGCACGGCATGATTAAATTTGACGGCAGCAGCGTCACCCAATTCGGTTCGGAAGAAAACGCATCAAACATTCCCGTTTCGTTTCTGACGATGTACAGAGGAAGACTGTTTGCGGCCGGCGATGCGGCCAATCCGGACAGGCTGTATTACTCCGTTCTTCCGGGCAGCGGACGCACCGTTGAACAATGGGGTGCGGTTGAAGCCTCTCCCGCCGTTGAGGGCGGTCATGTTGAGATAGGCGCACTCGGAGGCGACCCGATCGTTGCCGTGCGTGCGCTCTCCAATCAGCTGCTTATTTTCAAAAAGAACAGCCTTTACAGGCTGTTGGGGGACAGACCCTCCAATTACACCGTTGAACATATCGACACGGAAATACCGCAGACCAACCATGCCGCCGTTGCCGTGTACGGCGACATGCTGTATTTCGGAACGCAGAACGGATTGTATTACTACAACGGAGTCACTGCGCGTCCCTGTGCGGATATGCGCTGCATAAAAGCCTATATGGCAACGGCGGAAGTTTCCGGCTGCCGCATAAAAATCGTTCGCGACAGGCTGTATTTCACTTTTCGGCGCAGCGCAAGGGACGAAATGATCGAATATGACCTTTTGGAAAGGCGATATATGCGCAGGAACGGTTTCGAGCTTATCGACATGGCGGTTTCCGGCAGCAGGCTGCTTTTTATCAATTCAAAACGTTTTGTTTACCTTTTTAATAACGGCATGGACTATGACGGTGAACCGATAAATGCCTTTTGGTGCACGCCGCTTACAGACCTCGGAGCCAAGGCCGCCGTCAAGAATCTGCGCAGGCTTTATCTGCGCGGCAGCGGAGGCACGCTGAAAGTGACGGTTGAAATCGACGGCAACACATACACCTGCCGCAAGCAGCTGCCCGACAGCTGTTCAAAAGTTACCGAAATTCCGCTGAAAAACGGCGGAAGATGCTTTCGGCTGAAACTGTCGAACGAGGCGGGCGGAAGTTTCACCCTGCGCGGCGGACTTGAGCTTGAAATCGGAATAGGAAAGAGGGTGGATTGACATGGCACTTGACATGCGCGCATTATACTATGTTGCTTTGCCCACGGAACGCAGCGAAGCGGACGATGTTCAGCGGCACGAAGAAGATATTAAGGCTAACGAAAACTGCTTAAATCAAAACTTTTCCGCGCTTGCGCAAAAAATATATGAGTTTGAAGCGCGGATCGCCTTGCTTGAGGCTGCTGCCGCATCCAATGCGGGCAAAACCGACACCGGCGTTGAAAGCAGCGTTATTTGAGAGATATTTACGTGTTCTCACCGGATAATTCCCGTTTTAATTACAAATCGCATACGCCTGTCGCAGAGTGACTTTTGCGGCAGGCGTTTTTGGTTTGATTAAGTTAAAATATATCCGAGTGAACTGCTCGGAATTATTGACAATATCCGAGTAAAGTGGTATGCTTTGCACATAATAAAAGTGCAGCCCGTTCGAGGTCGATAAATTCGGTGTTAACGGGCGCAAACAAGGTGAAAGGAGTGCCGCACGCGATATGAAGCTGTCTACAAAGGGTCGTTACGGACTTAAAGCAATGGTTGATCTGGCCACCGAATACGATTCCGGAGCAAGGCTTTCCATTGCGCAGCTTGCCGAAAGGCAGGGCGTTAGCGCGGCATACCTTGAACAGCTTATAGCCTCACTGAAAAAAGCCGGGCTTGTGACTGCGCTGCGCGGCGTTCAGGGAGGGTACGTGCTTGCCCGTTCGCCGGAGCTTATCAGCGTCGGCGAGGTGCTGAGAGTTCTTGAAGGCAGCACGGCAATTGTCGATTGCGTCGGCACAACCGGAACGGATTGCAGCAACGTCTGTTCCTGCTCCGCACGCCCGCTTTGGCTGAAATTGCAAAGGCGCATTGACGACGTTTTGAACACAACCTCCGTCCGCGACCTTGCGGATGATTACATTACTCAAATGGAAAGGAATCAAGACAACAAATGAGACGTGTATATATGGACAATGCGGCAACCACCGCGCTCAACAAAGAAGTTCTTGACGCCATGATGCCCTATCTTACGGACATTTACGGCAATCCCTCCAGCCTTCACACATTCGGGCAGGAAGCGCACAAGGCAGTTGCGGACGCAAGGGAAAAGGTTGCCCGCGCACTGAATGCGGCGGATGCCGAAAAGGAAATCATTTTTACCGGCTGCGGCACGGAATCCGATAACATGGTTCTGCGCGGCATTGCGGAAAGGCTCAGCAAAAAGGGCAAACATATCATCACCACCGCCGTGGAACATCATGCGGTGCTTTATACCTGCCGTTACCTTGAAAAGCAGGGGTTTGAAGTTACCTACCTTCCCGTTGACGAATTCGGCAGAGTCACGGCCGAGCAGGTTCGCGAGGCCATTCGTCCCGACACGATTCTCGTTTCAGTCATGTTCGGCAACAACGAAATCGGCACGCTGATGCCCATTGCCGAAATCGGCGCAATCTGCCGCGAGCGCGGCGTTCTGTTCCATACGGACGCAGTCCAGGCAGTCGGACATGTTCGCATCGATGTTCAGGCAATGAACATTGACATGCTTTCACTCTCTGCGCATAAGTTCCACGGACCGAAAGGTGTGGGCGCACTCTATGTCCGCAAAGGCATATTGCTCCCCTCCCTGCTTATCGGCGGCGCACAGGAACGCAACAGGCGCGCCGGCACCGAAAACGTTGCGGGCATTGTCGGTTTGGGCAAAGCTATCGAGCTTGCCTGCTCATCCATCGATGAAACAAGCGCAAGAATGACCCGTCTCCGTGATAAACTCATTGCGGGCATTGAAGCACGCATTCCCGAGGTTCGTCTCAACGGGCATCGCACCGAAAGGCTGCCGGGCAATGTCAATTTCTCCATCAAGTACATCGAAGGCGAATCCATCCTTCTTATGCTCGACCTGAACGGTATTGCGGCATCCAGCGGCTCCGCCTGCACAAGCGGCTCACTCGACCCGAGTCATGTTCTGCTTGCGATCGGCCTCCCGCACGAAATTGCACACGGTTCCGTGCGACTCACACTTGGGGACGACACAACCGAAGAAGATGTTGACTATGTGCTTGATGTTCTTCCCCGCATCGTTGCAAGGCTGCGTGAAATGTCGCCTTTGTATCACGGCTGATCTGATTTAAATCAAAATCTGCAGAAAAATAAACAACCCGAACAAAGTTTCAATCGGAGGATAAATCAATATGTATACCGAAAAAGTTATGGATCACTTTGCACATCCGCGCAATATGGGCGAAATCAAGGATGCAAACGGCGTCGGCATGGTCGGCAATGCGAAATGCGGCGATATCATGCAGATGTTCCTGAAAGTCAACGATGACGGCATTATTGAGGACGTTGGCTTCAAGACTTTCGGCTGCGGTGCGGCTGTTGCAACCAGCAGCATGGCAACGGAACTTATCAAGGGCAAGAGCATTGACGAAGCTCTCAAACTGACCAACTCCGCCGTTGTGGAAGCTCTGGAAGGACTTCCCCCCGCAAAGCTTCATTGCTCCGTTCTTGCGGAAGAAGCTGTTAAAGCGGCTGTTGATAACTACTATGCCCGCAAAGAAGGCAGAACCGACAGCGAATGCAACTGCGTTTCCTGCGGCCACGACCATGAGCATGATCACGATCATGATCATGAAGAAAATGCCGAAGACTGATTTTTGAACAGTCCGAGCAACCGTTGATATTACTCTGAAATTCACATGCGAGCGAACGATCTGCCGAAAGGCGCATTGTTCGCCCGCGCTTTTCATATTTTTTTCAGTGCCGCCGGCTTTCGCCGAGTGCACTGCAAAATTCAAAGTGTTATAAATACTCGGAAGCAACTGAACATGCTTGATTTCAAACCGATTACAAAAGAGCTGCTGATTCGCGAGGGCCGCAGCCTGCGCCGCAGCCGAATACAAATCTGTGACTATACTCCCGGCTGCCTCTACATATGGCGGCATTATTATCATATGCGCTGTGCGGAAGCGGACGGAATGTTTATTTTTGAAAGCGGAGACGGTTCGGGCTTGTATTATAACTGCCCCGTAGGCACGGGTGATTTTTCCGCTGCCGTGCTTGAAGCGCGCGATGATGCCGAAAAACGAGGCATTCCTCTGCGTTTTTCCTGCATTCCTTTGGAATACGTTGATGTGATTCAAAGCATTATCGGCCGAAAAGCCGAAATCGTCAGTGACCGCGCTTCAGCGGATTATCTTTATCCGTATGAGCAATTCTGCGGCTATAACGGGAAAGCACTGCACGGGCAGCGCAACCATGTAAACAGATTCAAAGCCGAACATCCGGATTTTTCTTTTGAAATGCTGACGGGCGAAAACCTCCCGGAAGCGGAAAGCTTTATGCGCCTCAACCGCGATGAATTCTATAAAGGCAGCGAAATTTCCGCAGACGAGCTTGCACGCATTGACGAATTCCTCCCCTGCATTTCCGAACTCGGCATTTCAGGCGGAATGCTCCGTGCGGGCGGCGTTGTTGTCGGGCTCACGGCGGGCGAAATTGTCGGCGACACGCTGCATGTGCATATTGAAAAAGCGCTCCGTGATTTTTCCGGTGCATACCAAACGCTTGCAATGTGTTTTGCGGAAAGCATGAAACTTCCCGGAGTAAACTTTATCAACCGGCAGGACGATACCGGTGATGAGGGTCTGCGAAAATCCAAACTGTCCTACAAACCATGTGCATTGCTGGATAAGTTCACGCTGCTCTTCGGTTGACGATCCGAAACGCTGATGCCGCACGCCGAGTATTTTTACGGAATAATTCTATTTCAACGCTGCACTTGACATTCTGCACTCGGTGATATAGAATAATATGGATAATACGGTTAACCCGACAGAGAAAGGTATGTTAACAATGTTTTTGTTTGATGGAATGTCTGCTGAAACCGGCAACGCGATTTCCGGATTTTTCAGCCAGTTCGGTCTGCCGCTGATTCTTATTGCGGCACTCATCATCATGTTTGTGCTCTCGGCGCGCAGCAACAAAAAGCGTCAGAAGCAGTATCAGTCAATGCTTGACGGGCTCAAAGCCGGCAGCCGTGTCCGCACGATCGGCGGCATCTACGGCACCGTCACCGCCGTTAAGGGCGATGTTGTCTTCGTCAGCGTCGGTCCCGACAAAGTTCGCCTTGTTTTCACAAAGCAGGCAATTGCAAGCATCGAAGATTCTCCCGTTGAAGCAACCCTCGACGGAGAAATCGTCGATTCTTCCGAAAAGAGATAATTCTCAACCCGTTTCGGATTAATATTTCGATTTTGCAGGCAAAACTCTCTGTCGAAAGCGGAGAGTTTTTTGTGTTCTCTTTTTGACAAAAGCTGTTGACAGAATCCGAAAAGCTGATATAATATAGAAAAGATTATTGACTTTCGGAGGCGTTGTCATGACATGTAAAATCCCTACCCTGTTCAGAAAATTTGCTGCCGAATTTCTCGGCACAATGATTCTTGTGGTTTTCGGCTGCGGAGCAGCTCTGCTGTTTTCCCCGACCTTTCCGCTGACGACATTGACCGTTGCGCTTGCGTTCGGTCTTGTTATCATTGCAATGGCTGCCGCAATCGGAGACATTTCCGGTTGTCATATCAATCCTGCTGTTTCGCTTGCAATGCTGCTTGACGGGCGCATGGGTATTGGCGAGTTTCTCACATATCTTGCGGCACAGTTTCTCGGCGGCATCGCCGGCGGAGGTGTGCTTGCGCTGATTTCAAACGGCAACGTGCAAAGCGGACTCGGTTCAAACGGCTACCTTGAATCGGCCTCAAGCCATATCAGCATTCTCGGTGCTTTCGTAATCGAAATTATTCTCACGTTTGTTTTTGTTTTTGTTGTTCTTCGTGTTACGAAAAGAGCCGAAAACGGAAAAATTGCCGGATTTGTTATCGGGCTTACGCTGACACTTGTGCACATCTTCGGCATCTATTACACCGGAACCTCTGTCAACCCCGCAAGAAGTTTCGGCCCCGCTTTTGTGAGCGCACTGCTCGGCAATACGGCTCCGCTTAAGCAGGTTTGGCTGTTCATCGCCGCTCCGCTTGCAGGCGCAGTCATCGCGGTTCTCGTTTACCGCTTCCTCTATTGCGGTGAGAGCAAAAAATCGGAATAAACCATCACAAACGGCCTTTTCCGTGAACCGCCGAAGCTGCGAATAACCAGAACATTAATGCTCTTTTTGTTTGCATTTTTCTTTACACGAACGGCTGCCGAAATTGGAAAACGTTCGACAGTCGTTCATTTTAATGCTTTAGATTATCAGACCAATCATTATGAGCTTTATGAATTCTTACAAACATCTCGAAAAACTTTGCGGGGAAATTATGCGCGATGAGCGACGTGTGTCCGCATACATTGACGAGATGACCTGTACCCCTTTCGGTCCATCCCTTGTTGCAGGGTGGAACAATGACCTAAAAAAATTGAAGCATTACCGCCATATCAGAAACTTGATTGCGCATGAGCCTGATTGCAGTGAAGATAGCCTTTGCGTACCTTCTGATGCTGTATGGATTGAAAACTTCTGCACACGCATTTTGAACTCAAGCGATCCGCTGTCTCTTTACAGGCGTGCATTGGCAGAGCAGCGCAAAGCTCAGGTGAAACGTATCCCGCAGCCGCAGGATTTAGATTTTGAAAATGCAGTTCGCACAAATGAAAACTTCAGCAAGCCTTCGGCAAATAAAAACAACGGCAAAAAAGCTGCAAAACATGCAGCCGATGCATATTTTGCAGACGTATTTACCGTTGCAGCCATAGCCGTATTGATATTGACGCTTATTCTGTTTCTTTTTTTATTAACGGCAAAATAAATCCCAACAGTTATTAAAAGTCTTGCTGTATAAAAAAATGGAGCGGGTGATGGGAATCGAACCCACGTGATCGGCTTGGGAAGCCGACGCTCTGCCATTGAGCTACACCCGCGCAAAACATTAAATATTCGAGGGTGATATTTCACCCTTGTTGGTTATCAGGCATATTATACCGCGTCTTGAGCTTAATGTCAACATTATAAATTCGCATATCACTCAACGTACACATGAACAGATTTCATTTTTCTTCTTTCTAATTTCCGTTTTTTTGCCTTGACATTCATGTGTTTCAGAGCTATAATCAGCCTGAAACAGGTGGAAAGAACTTACCTGCTTTAAAATTTTAGATTGCCTGCTGAAAACGCAGACAGGGAGGTACAAAATTGAAAAAGCATCTTTTTAGAGCGTTTGTCAGCCTTCTTCTTTGCCTGACACTTTGCGCAAACTGTTTCACAGGTGTTTCCGCACTGAGCTATGCTCAGCCGGACGGCACGCTGCGCTTTGAAAAAATCACTCACCCCGACAACGGTTCCGGGCAGAACGACGGCATTGTTGACTATGTCGGCAACGGCGTTATTTCCGCGTCGGACGCCGGGCAGGGCGCACGCGGACAAAGCTATTCATGGTGCGCGGCAGGACACGGCAGATACGTCTACGTCGGCACCTGCTACGGCGCATTGACAAACACGCTGACCCTTATGAGCAGCGTTCTCGGCGGCAATTTTGATCAGGAAAAGCTTACGGCTCTTCTGAACGTGCTTTACAACGGCACGTTTTTCACGGGTGAAGAGGACGGCGGTAATGCCGGCGGCATTTTAACGAAAATCGATACCGTAACGGGCGAAGTTACCGTTCTCATGTCCAAATGCACAACCGGCGACAATGCAATGTTCCGCAATGTTACGGCCTATAACGGAAAGTTCTATTTCTGCGGTGCGGTAAACAACCTTCCCTGCATCTATGAGCTTGACCCCGAAACCGATGAGATCACAATGGTCTATCAGGGCATGACCCTTCAGGACTACTATCAAGGTTATATGAACGGAGTCTGCACCGGTATACGCGGACTTTGCGAATATGACGGCGAGCTGATTCTGAGCTGCGTCACAAAGGACGGTCCGGTAATCCTTTCATCCTCCAACCCGAGGGAAGGCTTCACCGTTATTGCAAACCAGCAGGATCTGTTTGATTATCCCGCCTATCATTTTACGGACAGCATTTACGGCGGTTCCATTTGGGAAATTGTTGAATTCAACGGCAAGCTTTACGTGTCCATCTGCACCGGTACTCCCGATAACATGCCCGATGAAAACACAATGCAGTCCTTCGCACTTGTTCGCGGTGATAAAGCGGCGGACGGCAGTTGGAGTTGGACTCCCGTAATCGGGGACACCGAAAACGACGGTGCAAGATACACTTTCGGCATAGATCCCGAACGAACCCGCTCCGGCGCAGGCGTTTTGCAGGTTTATAACGGTTATCTCTACATCGGTGAATATAACGATGAAGAGATTGCTCTCGGCAACGTTCTTAAACACACGAATTTCGACTTCATGAACGAAAATCTCCGTCAGTCGGTAAATCTTTACCGTATGGATGCGGACGAAAACATTGAGCTTGTTGTCGGCGATGCAACCGAAATGTTCCCGAACGGAGGCATTTCAGGCATCGGCTCCGGCTTCGGCAGGAATGAAAACCAATATATATGGAGGATGACCGAGTACAACGGCAAACTCTGCATCGGAACATTCGACACAAGCAGCCTGCTTGAACCTGTCGGGCAGTTTGCGAACGGCGATATTCTGAACATGACTCCCGAAGAATGGGCAAGGCTCATTGAATTCATTCGCGACCTTATCGAAATCAGCGGCAGCGGCGATGAGGACGGCACGGAGGCCATGGACAAGCTCCTTGCGGAATTCAGTAACGAAGAGATTGCGCATATGCTCGCAACCGGTGATGTTTCGAAACTCGGTATCGACCTCGACAAAAAGGGCATCTCACCGGAAACCGTGAAGGCGTATTTGATGCGTGAAGAAATATCCGCACAGAACCCCGATGCTCTTCCCGATTTCGGCAGCATTCGTGACCTTATCGAAAAGCTTGGCGGTATTGAAGGCGTTATGGCAGCCGTTCGCAGCCTTTTGACCTGCGCTTCCTATCTCACTGATGCGGATCGCGGCTTTGACATGTATGTTTCCGATGACGGTGTAAACTTTGAAACAGTAACAACCAACGGTTTCGGCGATCCCTATAATCACGGTCTGCGAGTTTTTGCTGAAACGTCAAGCGGACTTACCATCGGCACCGCAAACCCCTTCTACGGCACACAGGTATGGCTTATGGACGAAGGCGGCGAAACGGAGGAATACACCGTGACGTTTGAAGACGGCGTGACCGGTGAAATTCTCGGCACGGCAACTGTTCCTGCGGGCGAAATTCTCGGAAGTGAACTCTTCCCCGCCGCACCCGAACATGAAGGCTTCACGTTCATCGGTTGGGATTATGACGGTACCCCCGTAAACTCCGATATCACCGTGACCGCACTGTATGAACATGCAGCTCCCCCTGCCGACATCGGCGACGTAAACATGGACGGTTCCGTTGACACTTTGGATGCACTGCTTGTTCTGCGTCACGTTATGCAGGTCGGTGAACTTGAACATCCCGAGCTTGCGGATATGGACGGCGACGGCAGCATTACCACTGTGGACGCGCTTGCAATTCTCCGCACCGCGATTTTATAAGCACGGCAGGCAGCGCATGTTTTTCTGCGGTTCATGCGCTGAGTGATTAAGAAACAAAATAAACAAAGTCGGCACCCGTTGTTGAGTGCCGGCTTTGTTCGTTTTCAAGGCAATTATTTAATTCATCACAATCCGAGTGCTTTTTTCAGAAAGCGGCGCAATTCCGCATCGGCAGCCGATTTTTGCAATCCGCCTGTTCCTTTTTTCGTTTGCGCAATGTTCGCGGGCAGTTTGCCGCAATACGGCTCGCCCGTAAAGTACAGTCCGGAATCGGGTCTGACCGATATTGAATCCAACGGCCAACCGGGATGGCGCGAAGCGGAAGGTTTATCCGTCATGATAAACGCTGCATGTGCGGCATCCTCTCTGCTGAAGGCGAAAGTGCTGAGTTTTCCGTCCGCAAAAACCGCAAAGCCGTTCAGATACATCGCCGTTGCCGCGCCGCCGAGGGAATGTACAAGCGCTGCATAGTATGCAAGCATCTCCTCGTCATTGCAAAACCTTGCTCTTCCGTTCGGAGTACGGACAGGCAGCCCCGGCTGACGCGGGTCATCGAGTGCAAGCTCCGCAAAATAGAGCCCCGAATCGTGGCACACAACGGGTTGAAATGTTTTGCCGTAAAATTCAGCCTTAATTGCGGCATTTTCGGCAGGTGTCGCCCCCGTTTCGGAGGGTTCGGCGGAGATATTGACATCCCCAAGCGTCAAAAGCTCCGTGCCCGCGCCGATAAGTCCGCCGAGCCAATCAGCTTTTGAAGGATTGGTTGTTCCGATCAAAACTTTCATTCAATGTTCCCCTTTTTCGCTTGCGATAAACAGCAAGTCGGCAGCTCACACATGTATGTCTGAGCCGCCGACAATGTTTCGATTCAAACGAATTCAACTTACATATTGTTTAATTTGTCGAGGCCGTGATGCAGCCTGCGCAGAGCTTCTTCCCTGCCGAGCAGTGCAGCAATTTCGATCGCGCCGCCGGGGGTAACTGTCTTTCCGCTCATTGCAATTCGAACCGGCCAAAGCAGCGTGCCGTTCTTCATGCCGTGTTCCGCCGCATAATTCATAAGGAAATCATGCAGTGCCGTTTCCGTCCATTCGGGCAAAGCCTCAAGCTCCGGAATCACCGCTGCAAGAATATCGCGGCAAAGTTCGGGGTTCGTTTTGGATTTTTTATTTGTGTACAGTTCAACGGAATAATCCTCGTCCATTTTTGCAAGGAAAGCAACGGTTTCGGTAATATCCGTGAACACCTCCGTGCGCGGCTGAAGGATTCGCGCAAAAATCGACTTATCCATATGCCCGCAGCCTGCCGCTTCGAGATAGGGTTCGGCATGGCGGATGTATTCCTCGGGCGAAAGTTTGCGGATGTATTCCGCATTCATCCATCTGAGCTTTGTTTCATCGAAAATTGCGGGAGACTTGCTGAGACCCTCAATGCTGAATGCTTCCTTAAGCTCGTCCATGGTGAAAAACTCGCGATCGTTTCCGGGGCTCCAGCCGACAAGCGCAACATAGTTTATAATCGCCTCCGCAAGGTAACCCTGTGCAATCAAATCCTCAAACCCGGGATCACCGTGCCGCTTGCTGAGTTTGCGCGTCGCGTCCTTCATAACGGGGGTAAGGTGGATGTAAACGGGCTTTTCCCAGCCGAATGCTTCGTATAACAGGTTATATTTCGGTGTGGAACTTAAGTATTCGTTGCCGCGCATAACGTGCGTGATGCCCATTGTGTGGTCATCTATAACGTTTGCAAAGTTATAAGTCGGCATTCCGTCCGCCTTTATAAGAACGCCGTCATCAAGCTCGGAACAGTCAACATCGATCCGTCCGTAAATAACGTCATCAAAGCCTGCTTCACCGCTTTCGGGGATGTTCTGGCGAATTACATAGGGTTCACCGGCATCAAGCCTGCGCTGAACCTCTTCCTTTGATAGATGCAGGCAATGCTTATCGTATTTGAAGGTTTCGCCGCGTGCTTCGGCCTCCGCCCTGCGCGCATCCAAATCCTCCTTAGTGCAGAAGCAATAATACGCCTTGCCCTTTTCAACAAGTTCCTTTGCATAGGGAAGATACATATCTTTTCGCTCGCTCTGAACGTACGGACCGTAGTTTCCGCCCTTGTCCGGGCCCTCGTCCCATTCAAGTCCCGCAAGTCTCAGGCCGCTGTAAATTTTTTCAACCGCACCTTCAACAAAACGCGCCTGATCGGTATCCTCAATGCGGAGAATAAACACGCCATCGTTCTTTTTTGCAAACAGATAAGCGTATAATGCGGTGCGCAGTCCGCCGATGTGAAGGTACCCCGTGGGACTCGGCGCAAAACGTGTGCGTACTGTCATATTAATCACTGTCGCCCTTGCCCTGCAAGAGCGTCCTTTCGGTCAAGATAATGTGTGCCGACGGAATGCCGCAGCAAGAACCATAAGAAACCGCATGAACTTTCGTGCGCTTCCGTCCATGTTGGTATTATACAGCAAAATTCCCCGTTTGTCACGGAAAAGCTTTTGTCGGAGCTGCCCTGTTTCGGGCGTTAAGCTGCAAAGGCCGAAGTATTTAAAATATATTTTTATTGCATTTGTTTTCCCTCTGTACAAACACCGTCGGATATGCTAAAATATGAGTATCAAGAATGATTCTTATTTCTGTTTTGGAGGTTTAAGATATGTACTGCGTTAAGAAAGTTACCGAAGACCTGACTTGGGTCGGTGCAAACGATCGCCGGCTCTCAATGTTTGAGGGTGTTTATTCCGTTCCGAACGGTGTGAGTTACAATTCCTATCTTTTGCTTGACGAGAAGACCGTTCTGTTCGACACGGTGGACAAATCCGTCAGCGAACAATTTATGGAAAATGTTGAGCATGTTTTGAGCGGCCGCCGCCTTGACTATGTTGTTATTCAGCATATGGAACCCGACCATTCCGCAACGCTTGCGGAGCTTTTGCGCCGCCATCCCGAAACCACTGTTGTCTGCAACAAAATGATCGCAGACATGATAAAGCAGTTTTTCAACCTCGACATCACGCCGCGTGCACTCATTGTTAAGGAAGGCGACACACTTTCAACCGGCAGGCATAACCTGACCTTCATTGCCGCACCCATGGTACATTGGCCGGAAGTTATGGTCACGTATGACACCGTTGATAAAATCCTGTTTTCGGCGGATGCATTCGGCACATTCGGTGCATTGAACGGTGCAATTTTTGCCGATGAAGTGGATTTTGACCGCGACTATATGGATGAAGCCCGCCGTTACTATACCAACATCGTCGGCAAATACGGCGCACAGGTTCAGGCTCTGCTCAAAAAAGCATCCGGAATCGAAATCTCTCTCATCTGCCCGCTGCACGGTTTTGTCTGGCGCAGGAATCTCGACAGTTTTATTAACAAATACCTGCTTTGGAGCAGCTACACGCCCGAAGAAAGCGGCGTTGTTATTGCTTACGCTTCCATATACGGCAACACCGCAAATGCGGCTGAAGTGCTTTCCGCGTATCTTTTTGACCGCGGCGTCCGCACGGTCGTTTACGATGTTTCCGTCACCCCTGCGTCCGATATAATCGCCGCATGTTTCCGCTTCAGTCACATTGTTTTTGCTGCGCCGACCTATAATTCCGGCATATTTGTAACGATGGAAGCCTTCCTGCACGACCTTGCTGCGCACAGCTTGCAGAACCGCACCGTTGCTTTTATTCAGAACGGAAGCTGGGCTCCCACAAGCGGCAAGCAAATGCGTGCAATCATTGAACCGCTTCGCAACACAACGGTGCTTAACGGCCTGATTTCCGTTAAATCCGCGCTGAAGCCCGAACAGGCAGCCGAACTCGCCGCACTTGCCGACACAATCGCCGCGGATATTGCGGAAAAGGATGAACTCCGCAAACAGAAAGAAGAAGCCGAGGCCGTTGATAACGCACCTGCGCTCCCCTGCGGAATCGACAACAACGCAATGTTCAAACTTTCTTACGGGCTGTATGTCCTTACCGCCCGCAGCGGCGAAAAGGATAACGGCTGCATTATTAACACCGCCGTCCAGCTCACGGACTCCCCAAAAACGCTGACCATTGCCGTCAACAAGGCAAACTTCACCGAGCAAATGATTCGCGAAAGCGGAGAATTCAATCTTTCCGTGCTTACGGATGCGGTCCCGATGAGCGTGATTTCAAGGTTCGGATTTCAAAGCGGCAGAGATTGCAGCAAATTCGAAGGCTGCGACTGCGTAAGGCGTTCCGCGAACGGCATCCGCTATATTCCGAAATACACAAATGCCTATATCAGCTGCAAGGTGCTTGAAGCCCTGGATCACGGCACTCACACTCTCTTTGTTGCGGAAGTGACCGAAGCGGTCGTGCTCGACAAATCGGCGGAATCCGTGACATATGAACGGTATCTTTCCGAAATAAAGCCCAAAACCGCACCCGTCTGTTCAACGGTGCAAAAGGGTTATGTCTGCAAAATCTGCGGCTATGTATACGAAGGCGAAACCCTTCCCGCCGATTTTATATGCCCGCTCTGCAAGCACGGAGCGGCGGATTTTGAACCTATAGGCTGATTGATTTAAATTCAAACAGTGAAACGGCAGCATTCAACATCGGATTGAGTGCTGCCGTTCATCCATTTATGTTGTTCAAAATGAAAACTATAGTATTAATCAGGCATTCCGAACCGATAAAGGACAGAACAATGCCGACGGCTTTGCTGCCTCTTTCCGAGCGGGGAATCCTCCGGGCGCAGGAGCTGTTTGCCCTTGATATTTTCCGCTCCGTTAATGCAGTTTACAGCTCTCCGTATCAACGGGCATTCAGCACCGCCGAAAAACTGTGCAGATGCTTTTCAACAGATTATCGCCTTCGGGAACGCGAACTCGGCAATCCGCAAACATTGGATGCGGATTTTTGGGAACATCAGTACGAAAATCACGACTACAAAAACTCCGACGGTGAATCACTTAACGATACGCGTGAAAGGATGACCCTTGCCGTCGGCGAAATTCTTTCCGCAATGCGTGACGGCGAAACAGCTGCCGTTGTTACCCATGCTGCGGCCATTTGTGCATTTCTTTTGAACGAATGTTCAATCGAAGTTGTGAATGCATCTGAAAAAATACGGAAAATAGTGCATCACGGCAATACCGTGCTGAACGGCAAAATTGCTGCACCGAGCGCATTCATCCTCAATTTTGAAAATGACCGTTTATGCAGTATTAATTATCTCAGTACGGAAAAAGAATTGATTGCTGATTCTTTCTGAAATTTCAGCCGACAAGCGAATATATGCAGCTGACTTTTTCCGAAAAAGCATCAATAATGCCGCAATATGCAACAGGTAATGCAGCAAAGGAAGCAGGCGTTCGCGCCCGCTTCCTTTTTCATTCGCTGTTCGCTTTTCTGTTTTTTCGCCTGCATATCAATGCTGCGCATTGATTATCATGCTGCGCATTGATTATCATGCTGCGCATGATTATCATGCGGGCGTATGGATTGGATTTCGAGAACACGCTCAGCCCTGAAGCCCCTGCTCCTGCCTTTCCATGTTTTCGATCACTATATCGTAAATTTCGCCCAATGAGGCGGCATATTCAACAACTTTCCACGGCGTGTTTGTGTGAAAATGAATTTTGATAAGGCTTTCATCGCCCACTGCGAGCAGGCAGTCGCCCTCAATATTTTTTGTTATGTAATCAAAAATTTCATCCTCGGAAAGATTTCTGCCCTCGATCAGCAGCTGGGTGTCAAATTTGAATTCAAGCATATTGTTCCTTTCTGCCGCAATAATCCGGCGGCGCAGAATTTGAATGTAATAAGTTTCATATCGCAATTCGGCACGTTCGGTGCATCATCGATGTTCCTGCGATTCGGAACGGAATGCGCTGCATCGCCGCAGTGCCTGTTTTTTCGGTATCGGCCGTACATCTCGGCGAATCAGGTTCGCTTTTCAAACTGTGTGCCGCATTTTGAGCATGTGACCCGAATCTTGCCCTTGCCGCGCGGTGCGCGCAGACGCTGGCGGCATTTCGGGCATGTAAAATACCGATATTGCTTATGCCTCTTAAAGAAATTTTTAATCCGATTGAACAGCTTTGCAAAAAAACTGCCTATCGATGCCGACACGCGTTCGTAACCGCGCAATTCGTTTGCTCTTTTGTTCCCGTTTGCGGAAAGAGTTCTGAAAAGCATCAATGCCGTCAGCAAAACCGCCGTGAACAAAAGAACAAAACCCGATATGCTGCCGAAAAAGGCAAGACCGATTATTCCGAGTGCGACGGCAAGCATGAGCATGTCCCGCGAAAGTCTGTCAAACCCGTAACTGTTTTTCATTCTTTTACCCGCTTTCGCCGCAGCGAAAGTTTCCTTTCTTAATTATTTTTCTTTTTGCGTTTGGCTTTGCGGTTCGAATTCGCCGCACAAACACTGATTCACCCGTTATTCGGCGGTTTGGCTCAAAAGCAGCAAAAAACCGTTCGGCGGGATTTCAACTCTGATATGCCCCGTGCCCAAATCCTTTTGCAAAACCGTACCATCGGCAAATGCGTCGGAATATTTATCCGCCGTGAGGACATTCAAGGCATCCGGACCTTCACGGAAATCCTCTGCACCGAGTGCGGCGCAGACGGCATGATCGGCGCGGTTGACAAGTGTGAGTGCGCTCTCCTCACCTCGACACCGAAGCACGGCGAATGCATCGGCACACGGAGCGGCAAATGCCGTTTTCCCGCTGCTCAGTGCGGCATTGCAGCGGCGGAGAGCCGAAAGCTGCATAACAAAACTGCGTATTTCGATATCCTCCCTTCCCCACGGATAGGAACCCCTGTTAAACGGGTCGGAAAGGCCCATCATTCCCGCCTCATCGCCATAGTATATGCACGGAGGCTGCGGCATTGAAAACATGAGCGCAAACGCCGCATAAAGCCGACGCTTTCCGCGCACGACAGCTTCGGGTTTGTATTGATATTCCGCCTGCTGTTCCCTCGTCAACGTATCTTTTGGCGGTGCATCGCTCAGGCAGGACAGGATTCTCTGCGTGTCGTGACTGCCCAAAAGGTTCATGCAGGCACCGTAAAACGGTTCGGGATAACGTTCCCTCTGCCCGGAAAGCGTTTCATACAGCGCATATGCATCCGTCCTGCACGTCAGAAAATCGCATACCGCATCGCGAAACGGGTAGTTCATGACGCTGTCCAATTCGTCCCCGAGAGCAAACTTTCGCAGCCCGCCTCCCGAGACCTTGTTTGAAGCGTCCTCCCAAACTTCACCCAGAAGCACACCGTCCGAATCAAGCTTTTTTAGCGCAGTGCGCAGCTTTTTTATAAATTCATCCGGCAATTCGTCCGCAACATCCAACCGCCACGACGTTATACCGCAGCCTGCCCATTTTTTGAGCACGCTTTCTGTGAAACGAACATAATCGGGTTGAAGCTCATTCACCTCCGGCAGGGTTTTGAACCCCCACCAGCATCGGTACTCATCCGGGAAATGTTTGAATTCGTACCATTTATAATATGGCGAATCCGCGCCGCTGTATGCGCCGCACGAGGGATATGTTCCGTATTTGTTAAAATAAACACTGTCATCCCCGGTGTGTGAAAAAACACCGTCCGCCATTAAGCGGATGCCGTATTCCGCCGCCGCTTTTGAAAGCTCGGTTAAATCATAATCACTGCCGAGAATCGGGTCAACGGACAGATAATCGGAAGTGTTGTATCTGTGATTGCTTGCAGCCTCAAAAATCGGATTCAGGTAGATGACGGAGACTCCGATTTGCGCAAGATAGGGAAGCTTTTGTTTTATCCCTGCAAAATCGCCCCCGTAGTAATCGCACGGGGAATAGAATTTTTCCCCTGCACAGGGGCTGTACAGCACGGGTTCGAACCAGTCTTTGTGCCTGATGATTCGGCGGCCGAGTTTTTCATGGTATTCAGCCCTTGAAAACGCGGGAATGCAAGTGCCCCGTGCCGAGTCGTTTAAACACTCACGGTTGAACCTGTCCGGAAAAATCTGATAGACAATTCCGTGTCTGAACCAACTCGGCGTTTCAAAATCGCGCGCAAAAACCGTTATCTGATAATCGGGAGGTGTCTCCCATGCAGGATAAAACTTTCCGATGCCGCTGCGGGTTTCGGGCGCGCCGTAAAACAGCCGCGTCGTTTCCCCGCCGTCATGTTCCGGGGCAACATCAATGATGAAATAATACCATATCAACTGCGGTTCGGCAGGAGCAGTGATATTGAACGAAAAGCAAAAGCCCCCATCCCCTTCAAGCGGCAGCGAGCGCAGTTTTTCGCATGAACAAGGGGAGATTTTTTCTGCCGAAATGAGCAGTTCTTTCCCGTCGGCCCACAGCCGCAGCGATGCACGCGCCCGCGCCGCATCGCGCCCGGAGAGATAAATGCACAAAGCCGCTTCCCCGCGGCATTTCAATGCACCGTGCGGAAAGCGGCAGTCAAGCAATCTTGAATTGTGATATGCAAAAAGGTTCATTCGTCAGACATTGAAACGGAAAACGATTATATCACCGTCCTGAACAACATAATCCTTGCCTTCGGAACGAACAAGACCCTTTTCCTTGCAGGCCGCCATGCTGCCCTGTTCAATGAGCGTTTCATAGGGCACAACTTCCGCACGGATAAACCCGCGCTCGAAATCCGTGTGAATTTTACCCGCCGCACCGGGAGCTTTTGTTCCCTTTGTTATCGTCCATGCACGAACCTCGTCCGTCCCCGCGGTCAGGAAGCTGATGAGTCCGAGCAATTCGTAACTCTTTTGAACGAGCTTGTCCAGGCCGCTCTGCCCAATGCCGAGATCCTCGATAAAAGCCGCCTTTTCTTCATCCGTAAGCTCGGAAAGTTCCTCTTCAACCTTTGCGCATACGGTCAGCGCAGCCGCACCTTCTTTTGCGGCTTCGTCATAAAGCTTCTGTACGGCAGGCGGTTCATTGCCGATTTCATCTTCGGCTATATTCGCGGCATAGATAACGGGCTTTGTGGTCAGGAGGAAAAGTTCGTCCGCCGCAGCGCGTTCATCGTCCGTAAGTTCCATGCTCCGCACAGGCTTGCCGGAATCCAAATGCGCCTTAATGCGTTCCAGAAATTCAATTTCGTGAAGGTACTTTTTATCTCCGCTTTTTGAATTTTTCTTTGCTTTGTCAATGCGGCGTTCAATCGTTTCAAGGTCGGCATAGATAAGCTCAAGATTAATTGTTTCCATGTCGCGAACAGGGTCAACCGAACCGTCAACATGAACAATATTTGAATCTTCAAAGCAGCGGACAACATGAACTATCGCATCCACTTCGCGAATATGCGCAAGGAATTTGTTTCCCAAACCCTCGCCGCGATATGCGCCGCGAACAAGCCCCGCAATATCAACAAAACGTATTGTTGCGGGAACAAGGCTCTTCGGATGATACATCTCGTTCAATACTTCCAATCGTTCATCGGGAACGTTGACAATGCCGACATTGGGTTCAATTGTGCAGAACGGGTAATTCGCAGCCTGTGCGCCCGCCTTGGTGATAGCGTTAAAGAGCGTGCTCTTGCCGACATTGGGCAAGCCGATAACTCCGAGTTTCATTCGTTTCGTATCCTTTCATGAAAAAGCCGAATCACCCGCCTGTGCATATTCCGCCCGCAGGAAGATTCGTCTTTATTATACCATTAATACCGAATTTCTTCAATATCCCGAAAATCAATTCCAAGTATTAATTCATCGCAAATGTTTTTATGAAAATCGTCTCCGGTGCGGCAATTCGGCCGAACTCGAAAACGCGGTTTGCAATTGCCGTAACACATCCCGCCCCGCCTGCGTATTATGGGGGTGACGGCGGGAATCGCCGCAAAAAATCAAGGAGGCAACAAATTATGTGTAACGGTTTCGGCAACAATTGGTGGTGGATCATCATCCTTCTGCTCATTTTCGGCAACGGAAACACCTGCGGCTGCGATAACGGCTGCGGCTGCGACAACAACAACTGCGGATGCGGCAACAATTGGTGGTGGATTATCATCCTTGCCCTGCTCGGCGTATTCGGCGAAAACGGTCTCGGCTGCGGCTGCGACAACAACAGCTGCGGATGCGGCAATAACAACACCTGCGGATGCGGCTGCTGACAGAGAATAAAGCTCTTATATCCCGAACGCGGGATTAAATTAAACCGCCGTGCGAATTGCGCTGTCGCCGAATAATGCCCTGCGCACGGCGCAATTCGTGCAGTGCCGACAAATAAACAATGCCGCAATGCGGAAGAGGGTCTGTCTCAGTCCTTTCTTCCGCATTATCGTTTCGACACAAAAATACAAAAATATAACCGTAAAAGCCATTGTTCCCCGCTTGAATTCTCCGCAGTATGCTGTTATACTCGACGTTAAATTCGGAACACCTCCACGCCCCGCGCAAAATGCGGCAGCCCTGTTCCGAAGCCTTCATCTTCCCTCCGAAAGGACAAAAACATGAAGAAAGCAAAAAAAACAAATAAATCCGAATTTTCAAATAAAAAGATTTCGACGGCGAAAAGGCCTTGCAGCGGATCCGCTGCCGTTCACGATGTTGAATCTGCCGGCAGCAAAAGCGGAAACACAGCCGTGACCAATCCCGAAGAGCTGCTGGACTTTGCCGTTGCGGTGGCCGTCCGGCTGCAAAGCTGCGGCGCGGAAACATACCGTGTTGAGGAAACCGTCGTGCGCATCATTGAAGCATACGGTATAGACAAATCCGACGTTTTCGTAATACCCGGAAGCATTTTTGCCGGACTTGAGGACGAAAACGGGCAGGTTTACTCCAAGATTCGCAGAGTTAAAGACATCGACACGGTTCTTGACGGCGTTGAGCTGTACAGCGCATTCTGCCGCCGGATCTGTGCGGAAACGCCGCCGGTTCGTCAGGCGCGGCAGCTTTTGCGTGAAACCGAAAAAAGCATACGAAAATACAAACTGCCGATCGCGTATCTCGGCTACTTCCTCATTGCGGCGGGTTTTGCTGTGTTTTTCGGCGGAACGCTGCGTGACGCTCTCGGTTCCGGGCTCTGCGGCATTGCGGTCGGGCTTTGTATTCAGGGCATGGGTTTTTTGCACGCCAACCCGTTCTTCAAAACCTTCGTAGGCGGTTTTGTGCTTGCATTTGCCGCATATTCCCTCACCGTATTGGGTCTTTGCGACAATGCGGATGTTGTTTCAATCGGAGCAATAATGATACTTGTTCCGGGCTTTCTTTTTACAAACAGCCTTCGAGATATTATTTACGGGGACACTCTTTCCGGCATCAACCGCCTTGTTCAGGTCGTCATCATTGCAATCGCGCTTGTTGTCGGCACAAGTGCGGCATTCGGGCTTTCACGTCAGATTTTCGGCACAATTGCCGGAAGTCCGCAGCTTGTTGAACACAGTCTTGCCGTGCAATGCATCGCCGGAATGGTGGGAACTCTCGGATTCGGACTGTATTTGAACATGCACGGAAGCGGCATTCCCTATTGTCTCGTCGGCAGCATTATCTCATGGGTGGTTTGCTGCCTTTGTATGCGTGCAGGCATCGGCGAAGCAACAAGCTATCTTATTGCTGCCGCCGTTTCTTCCGCATATGCCGAAATCATGGCGCGTATCCGCAAATTCCCGGCGATAGCTTATCTCATGGCGGCACTTGTGCCTTTGATTCCCGGTGCCGGACTGTACTACACAATGGATTTTATTTCCAGAAGCCAAATGAACGAGGCGTGGGCCAAAGGATCGGCAACCGCCGCAATTGCAGGCGCAGTCGCCGTGGGTGTGCTGCTTGTTTCAACCGCGTTCCGCATGTGGGGCGTGTATAAAAAGAAAAGAGCTGCGGCAAAGTGCGGCACGCAAGCCGACAGCAAATAATCTTCAGTTTCGCTTTCCGTTTAAAAATGCTGAAAAATACAAACCGAGCGACTTTCGGCACAGCTGTCGGTCACTCGGTTTTGTTTTTCTTTATTACCTTATTTACATTTTGTTCGTTTATGTTTGCGGCATGATTATGTTCAGCGGCCGCTGAGCAATTTTTGCATATCCTGCGGCAATTCGGCTTTTATGCAGAGTTTTTCTCCGCGCAGCGGGTGAACAAACTCCAGCCTATATGAATGCAGTGCCGGCCGCCCGATAAGCTCCGGCTCCTCCGTTCCGTAGAGCCAATCGCCTGCAAGCGGGTGCCCGACGGCCGCCGCATGAACGCGTATTTGATGTGTCCGCCCCGTGCGAAGTCGGAATTCGACAGGAGTAAGCCCGCTTTTGTTTTCATATCTTTGAGCATCGTTTTCTTTTTTTATAACGATGTTTTCAGCCTGTTCGTTTTCCTCCGCCGCAAATCCGCGGCAGCCGTTAAATCCGTAATCTTTCAGAAGGCGAAAATCCGTGATCGCCTCCGCACCGCACGGGTCAATGACGCGCCGCACGGACGGGCCGTCCTCCCGCTTTATGGGCATGTCAACAGTTCCCGTGTTCGCCCCGAGCCAACCGTGACAAATGCCGATGTAAAAACGCACATAGCTGTCCGTATGCAGGCAAGCCGATAAACGTTCGTGCATGTAACCGTTTTTTGCAATCGTCATTACACCCGTCGTGCCTCTGTCAAGCCTGCTCACGGGATGAAAAAAGCCTTCGTCGCCGTAATATTCATTTACCGCAAGCTCAATCGACGGCACGGAATCATCGTATCGCGATCCGTGAACCGCTGCACCGGCGGGCTTGTTGATAATCAGCAGATCCTCATCCTCAAAAAGCACTTCAAACGGCAATTTTCCGCATCGCTCGGGACAAAAACCTATCGCCGCCGCTATAATATCCCCTTCCGCGGCGCGGACGTTTGAAAACACCTTCTCTCCGTTAAGAGTAATTCCGTTTTCAACCCGCTTCAGCCGCGCAGCAAGCCCCCCCGAAAGCTGCATCTCGTTCCTGAGCAAACTCTGCACGCTCCTCCCCGCTTCGGCTTCGGAAACGCGGTGAGTCAAAAAGCGCGGCTTGGCTCCTTGCGGCTTGTCGCACTCGCAATTCTGATTTTTATAATCGTTTATGTTCATCAATTTTTCGAGTGCGCTCCGAGGCTCCTGCGGTCAGCCCCCCTGCCGCGCGGCGCGAACGCAAAGTGCAGAGCCGATTTACATTTCTCTGCGGTTTTCTATGGAACGGAGCAGGGTAACTTCATCGATGTATTCGAGGCTGCCGCCGATAGGTATTCCGTGAGCAATGCGCGTAACGCGGACGCCGAGTGGTTTGAGCAGCTTTGCGATGTAGTTTGCGGTTGTTTCGCCTTCAACATCGGGGTTGGTTGCAAGGATAACTTCCTTAACTTTTTCACACTCGATGCGCTTGCAAAGTTCGTTTATTCGAAGCATCTCCGGTCCTATTCCGTCCATTGGGGAAAGAACGCCGCCGAGAACATGATACCTTCCGTGATATTCACGCATACGTTCCATAAAAATAACATCGCGCGCATCTTTAACAACACATAGAGTGTCGGAGCTGCGTTTCGGATCGGAGCAGATCTCGCAAACCTCATTTTCCGTATAGTTACCGCAGATAGGGCAAAAATGAACAAGCCTGTGCGCATCCTCAATCGAATTCGCAAGGGCTGCTGCATCCTCATCGGGAAGGGAGATAATATGGTAAGCAAGCCGTTGTGCTGTTTTGATGCCGATTCCGGGCAGGCGGTTGAGCCGCGAGATAAGTCTGTCGAGACTTTCCATTTTGTTCTGCCGAAGAATCAGAAGCCGAAGCCGCCGAGATTTCCGAGACCGCCGGTGACTTTTGACATTTCCTTTTCCATCGTTTCGTTAGCAAGGCGAACGGCCTCGTTCACTGCGGAAAGGATAAGATCCTGAAGCATTTCAACATCATCCGGATCCACTGCCGCCGGGCTGATTTCGATGGATTTGAATTCTTTGTTGCCGTTCACAACAACTTTGACCGCGCCACCGCCGACACTTGCTTCAAAATCGGTGTTGCCGACTTCCTCCTGAACGCGGGCAACTTCCTGCTGCATCCGCTGTGCCTGGCGCATAAGCCCCTGCATGTTGCTTGCGCCGGTGTTGAATCCGTTAAATTTTCCCATTGTTTATACCTTTGCTTCTGCCGCTGCAAAAGCCCCTTTATATTATTTTAAATGAAACGTGCCGAACCGCTTTAATCTGTTTTTTGACGGAATCGGCATTTAATCGGATAACCGGAATTTTGCGGTTTCGGCAAATTCCGATTGAATTTTGCAGACGGAGCCGTTTCGGGCAAACAAGTCGAAACAGCTCCGCCGAAAGCGCGAATTTACGTCTGCATCAGCACTTCATAAGATATGCGTTAATGAACGATTCAATGTCGCCGTCCATAACAGCCTGAATATTGCCGGTCTCCTCACCCGTGCGATGATCCTTGACCATTGTGTAGGGTTGGAAAACATAGCTGCGAATCTGGCTGCCCCATTCGATTTTTTTCATTTCACCCTTAATATCCGCCATGTGTTCCATGCGTTCGCGTTCCTTGATTTCAAGCAGCTTGCCGCGGAGCATACGCATTGCTGTTTCGCGGTTTTGAATCTGGCTGCGTTCGTTCTGGCACTGAACAACGACGCCCGTCGGGAAATGCGTTATGCGGATCGCGGAGGATGTTTTGTTAACATGCTGTCCGCCTGCTCCGCTCGAACGATAAGTATCAACACGGATATCATCGGGATTTATCTCAATATCACCCGCATCATCGTCAAGAATCGGAGTTACATCCAGCGAGGCAAAAGAGGTGTGCCTGCGCCCGGAGGAGTCAAACGGGGAGATTCGAACAAGCCTGTGAACACCCTTTTCCGCCTTAAGGTAACCGTAGGCATTGTCCCCCTGGCACTCAAAAGTGACGGACTTGATGCCCGCTTCCTCGCCGTCGAGCAAATCCAGTTCCTTCACAACAAAACCTTTGCGTTCGCAATAACGTGTGTACATGCGGTAGAGCAGGCTGACCCAATCCTGCGCTTCCGTGCCGCCTGCACCGGCATGAAGGCTGAGAACGGCATTTGCATTGTCGTAAGGCCCGCGGAGCATCGTGTCGATGCGGAACTCTTCAACCTTATGCAGAAAATCCTTAAGCTCCGCCTGTGCTTCAAGCGCGGTTTCCTCGTCATCTTCTTCCTCTGCCATATCAAACAGGGTTGAGACGTCCTCGCCGGTTGTTTCAAGCTTGCGATATTTATCAAGCTTTGCGTGAATCGCTTTTATGCGTTGATTGACCTTGTTTGCATTTTCAACATCGTTCCAGAAGCCGTCCTGAGCCATCTGCTCCTCAAGCTCCTGTTTTTCCTTTGCAAGCCCTGCAAGGTCAAAGGGATTCACCCGCCTGCTTAAGGGCTGCAATGGCTGCCGTCAACTGTTGACGATATTCGTCGAGTAGAACCATTGTGTATTTCCTTTCGATAAAATAAATTATTATTGATAACCAATTGATTGACGCTTCGCGGATCCGAATTACATCCTTTCGGGCGCTTCAAGCCCGACAAGGAACAGACCTGTGCGAATGGCGGTGCGCGCGGCTTCGGTGAGCGCAAGCCTTGCGTTGCGAACGGCCGTATCATCATCCATAATGCGGTTGTCGTAGTAGAACTTGTTGAAGCATGAACAAATATCTATGACCGCACGGGAGATAAGGTAGGGTTCGTATTTTTCCGCCGCCTGTTTAATGCAGCCCGGCAGTGAATCTATTGCGCGAAGCAGCGCGGCCGAAGCTTCATCCGAAAGCACCGAAAAATCGATGTTTTCGGCATCGAATCCGTCCGCCTTGCGCATTACGGAGCATGCGCGTGCATAGGTGTATTGCGCATAGGGACCGGTTTCGCCGTCGAAATTGAGAGATTTTTCCCAAGAGAAGGTGTAATCCTTTATCCTGCCGTTATAAAGCACGCCGAAAACGAGTGCACCGACGCCGACCTGCCGCGCAACCTCCTGCTTGTTTTCAAGGTTGGGACTTTTTTGCTTGATAATTTCAAGCGTTTTTTCAATCGAGGCATTCAAAACGTCCTCAAGGTAAACAGCATTGCCTTTGCGTGTGGAGAAAGTCATATCCTCCATGCTGACCATGCCGAAACTGACATGAACGCAATCCTTTGCCCAATCGTAGCCCATAAGCTCAAGCACCTTGAAAATCTGGCGGAAATGCAGGCTCTGCTGATAGGCAACAACGTACAGGGACTTATAGAAATCGTAAGTATTCTTGCGATATTCCGCAGCGGCAATGTCGCGGGTTGCATAAATGGTGCTTCCGTCGCTCTTAAGGATTATGCAGGGCGGCATATCATATTCGGAAAGATCGACAATGGTCATGCCGTTGTCGATTTTTGTAAGCCCCTTATCCTTAAGCTCCTGCACAACGGCGGGCATTTTGTCTTCGTAGAAGGCTTCGCCGTTATAGCTGTCGAATGTTACGCCCAAAAGGTCGTAGACCCGCGCAACATCCTTGAGCGTCAGCGTTTTGAACCACTGGAAAAGCTCCCATTCATGCGGTTCGTGCAGCTCGATGCGGCGGAATGCGGCACGCGCTTCATCCTCAAGAGAGGGGTCTTTTTCGGCCTCCTCATGGAATTTGACATAGAGTGCAACAAGTTCGCGGACGGAATTGCCGTTTTCGATTTTTTCTCTGTCGCCCCATTTGTCGTATGCAACGATCATTTTTCCGAACTGCGTTCCCCAATCACCGAGGTGATTGATGCTGACGGTCTTGTAGCCCAAATGGTCAAAGATACGCCTGAGCGAATTTCCGAGAACCGTTGTTGTGATATGGTGGATACCGAAGGGCTTTGCGATGTTTATGGAAGAATAATCCAAGCAGATATTCTTTCCGCTGCCTTCGGTTGAAGCACCGTAGCCGTCGCCTTCGGAAAGAACCCTTTGAATGACGGTTCGGGCGAATGCGGATTTGTCCGTAAAGAAGTTCAGATAGCCGCCGGCTGTCTCAATACGGGAAAAACCCTCAATTTCGCCGAGATTCCGGGCAAGCTCCGCGGCAATTGCGGGGGGAGCTTTTCTGAAAGTTTTTGCAAGCTTGAAGCAGGGCAGCGCAAAATCACCCATTGCGGGGTTCGGCGGAGTTTCAAGCATATCGCCGATCTGTTCGGCAGTCATGCCGCAGGCATTGCTGATAGCGGCGCAAAGGTTTTGTTTGAAGTCCATGTGGATACCTCTTGTCGGAAATACGCTGATGCATTAAACAGAACCAGCGTTCGTTTGTTGTGATGCAGCGCCCGCTGTGTCTGCACGCAGGCGGCATCCGTGCATTCGATCGGAGCAGATTGCGGCTGTTCGGTGAAAAACTTTGAACTTTAAGCAAAAATAAGCCGAACCGCCGTCCCCGGATCAAAATTCCGTTATATTCCGTATTATACCATAAACAATTTCTGTTGCCAACACTAAAATTCTTTGATATAATAAAGGGGCTATGGATAAAAAGAAACGAAAAGTATATACTCCTGCCGAAAAAAGGCGCAGAAACCGACGTCACAACGCCATTGTGACGTCAATCGCCGTTGTGCTGATGCTTGCGGGTATCATTATTATCGTGAGCGACACGACGTTTTTCTTTGACGATGCCGGGCGTTGGATACGCCGCAACATCTTCGGAGAAGTATTCGAAACGATTCCGCCTTTCCCGACAGGCAGCCCGAGCGAACCGAGTGATCCCGATGACCCGAACAATCCCAACATCGGGCCGCAGGGCAGTCTCGTTCCGCGTCCGACGTTTTCGCCGGACGAAACGCCCCTGCCCGAAAATGTTACGGAAGAACCGTTCATTTACGATTATGCGCCCGAATGCGTTTATTTTCCGCAATATGATATAACCTGCCCCGTGGATCCCGTCGGATACAATTGGCGCGGCGAAATGGCAACCGTACGTTCTCCGTTCCGTGCCGGATGGCTCAAATACAGCGGAGATCCCGTAACAGGCGGCAACGTTATCCTTGCGGGGCACAATCGATACAGCGGCAAACTCGGTTATTTTTCCGTTGTAAAGGATAAATTGCAGCCCGGGGATCAGGTCATTGTCAAAATGCAGAACGGCGAATACGCTTATTATATCGTTGAAAGCATTAACCAATACCACTATCAGCATGTTCCGTGGGAAGTCATGCAGCATGACGGCGAATCAAGATTGACGCTCATCACCTGTCTCGGCGACTTTAGCTCTTCCGCCGGAACAAGTATGCACCGCGTTGTTGCTGTATGCAGACCCTACACCGGTGAGTAACAGCGGCGGATACGTCAAAGCGGTTCAATTCATCCGAAATCAAAAAGGCGATAAGCTGCCCCGAAATTTCGAGTGCGGCATTATCATAAAAATTTACCAAAATCAAAATCAAAACGGCGCAGCGAATAATGTGCGTCGGCGAAAAATTCAGGAGGTACACCTATGTCCGGACATTCCAAATGGGCAAACATTAAAAACAAAAAGGAGAAGACCGACTCTCAAAGAGGTAAGGTTTTCACAAAAATAGGCAGAGAAATTGCAATCGCCGTTAAAGAAGGCGGCAGCGACCCCGCAAACAACTCAAAACTCCGCGATGTTATTGCAAAAGCAAAGGCAAGCAACATGCCCAACGACAACATCTCCCGCTCCATCAAAAAGGCGGCAGGCGAACTCGGCTCCATTAACTACGAAAGCGGCACTTACGAGGGTTACGGCCCCGGCGGCGTTGCAGTCATTGTCGAAGTTCTGACTGACAACCGCAACCGTACCGCTGCGGAAATCCGCCACCTGTTTGACAAATACGGCAACGGCATGGGCAACTCCGGCTGCGTCGCCTGGATGTTCGACAAGAAGGGTCATATCGTCATTGAACGCAGCGCAAAAATCGATGAGGAAGAACTCATGATGGCTGCTCTCGATGCCGGCGCTGACGATTTCAATGCACAGGACGACTGCTTTGAAGTCTTCACTTCGCCCGCCGATTTCTCCGCCGTTCGCGAGGCTCTTGAAGCCGCAGGCTACACCTTCCTCTCCGCCGAACAGGATATGATCCCCTCCAACACCGTTGATGTCAACGATCCCGAAATGATCGCAAAAATCGAACGTATGCTCGATATGTTCGATGATAACGATGATGTCCAAGAGGTGTTCCATAACGCAATCCTCCCCGAGGAAGAGGATGAAGACTGAGCCTGACTGAGGATTCGGTCAATAATCAAACAGCTGCCGAACTGTTGTTCGGAACGTTAAAGAGCCGCGTCAAAGCGCGGCTCTTCTGATTAAGCGGGAGTTGAAAACGCACTGCGGTGTCCGATGCACGGGAGCGTGTTTTTAATTTACCGCATTATCTTCTTAATGCCTTTTTGGCAAAATCATAATTTTTCTTATACACAATATCTCCCGTTGCGTCATACAAATCTTTCCATATGGTCATCGCTTCTTTAAGGCATTCTTTCTGTTCGTCTGTTGCCTTTCGCTGCAACGGAAGTGCACCAAGTCTGTATAACGAACTTGCAAGAGCGTCTTCATTAAACGGTCGAGTCCCGAGCTTAACGTTAGTGCGGCAGATCTCAACCGATTGTCTGTACAGCAATTCAGCTTCGCGATAATTGTGTTTAAGCTCTGCTATATGACCGATCTGTTCATAAGAAACACTCATATTGTACTTAAGTTTGCCGTCATCGGGCGAAGCTGCGAGAAGTTCTTTGGTTATCTGCATTGCCGTTGTATAGCATTGCAATGCCTCGTCAAGTTTATCCATTTCCTCTTTCGCCGTGCCGAGTTTTGTGAGTGTGAATGCATATTCACGCTTGAACATTCCGTTCACATCGGTCGTTTTATGAATAATCATACATTATTTAATCAGATTTGTTTTTGCAGATACACTGCGAAAAGTTGTGCCTGCATTCGTTTGTTAAAAAACTCATTGTGTTCGCTTCCGAACACCGGATTGCTCAAGTTTTTTGCATTAACAGACCCGCAGCTGATTTTGGAGAAGTGCCGACTCAAGCTGTTTTTGCAAAAGATACAAAGTCAAGGCTCTTTACGAAAAAAGCTTAAAAAAGAACATTCAAATACAAATGTATTATAACGCATTTGAGCGTTAAAAGCAAATACACGGATGATATATTAATAATGTTTGTTTCATCATCAACTCCCGTCACCCGGTACTTACCTAATCGCGCCGCATATGGTATAATAAGCTGAAAACATTAATCAGACTGCGAAAGGACGCTTTCGGGCAGCCGAGAGCCACGGGTAACGGAATCATGCTTATGGATGCAAAAGGGATCATCAGGCGCACGGAGGATATTCTGCGCAGCGACTATCAGATAAACATAAACGAGGCGGATGCGAAGCAGCTGCACCGCGCACTTTCCGATGCGGTGATGTATGCCGTTGCGGATGATTGGCGCAGGAGCCGCCGCAATCGTGAAACGGGGCGGAGGGCATACTATCTTTCCGCCGAATATCTAACCGGGCGAATGATTTTCAACAATCTGTTCGTGTTGAATCTTTTGCCGGAAGTATCCCGTCTGCTTGCTCTGCGCGGAGTCGACATCAACATTATGGAATCCATCGAGGACTGCGCTCTCGGCAACGGAGGGTTGGGCAGGCTTGCGGCATGTTTTCTTGACAGCGCGGCGACTCACGACCTTCCGCTGGACGGATACGGCATCCGCTACAAATTCGGTTTGTTTAAGCAGAGTTTTTTGAACGGCTTTCAGGTTGAACGTGCTGACGATTGGCAAAAGCAGGGAGATCCGTGGAGCCGCAGACGCGACGATAAAACCATTGTTGTTGAATTTGCGGACAGGCGCGTTCTCGCCGTGCCCTATGACATGCCTGTAATCGGCTTCAACACTTCAACAATCGGCACTCTCCGCCTGTTTCAGAGCGAAGCGGAGGAGGAATTTGATTTTGCCGCGTTCAATTCGCAGGAATACGCGCTTTCCGTCCGCGAAAAGAATGCCGTTGAGGACATTACGCGTGTGCTTTATCCCAACGACAGCACATACGAGGGTAAACGCCTGCGCCTGAAGCAGCAGTATTTCCTTTCCGCTGCATCGCTCGGCGACATTCTCCGCCGTCACAAGCGTGTTTTCGGCACGGTTGATAATTTTGCGGAGATGAACGCAATACAGCTTAATGACACGCATCCGACGGTCAGCATTCCGGAGCTTGTCCGTCTGCTTATGAACGAGGGCAAAAGTTTTGACGACGCACTGGACATTGCGCGGCGCACATTCAGCTACACAAACCACACGCTCATGAGCGAGGCTCTCGAAACATGGGATTGTGAGCTCTTCCGCAGCGTTATTCCGAATATTCTCGATATCATCTTCCGCATTAACGATGCACTGCACCGCGAACTGACGTCCCGCGGGCTGCCGCAGGAAAAGATAAACTCAATGTACATCGTTGCCGACGGACGGATTCATATGGCAAGGCTTGCAACCTTTGTTTCCTCATACGTCAACGGCGTTGCGCAGATCCATTCCGGATTGCTGCGCACCGAAGTGCTTAAGGATTGGTACGATGTTTATCCCGAACGCTTCCAAAACAAAACAAACGGCGTGACCCAGCGCCGCTTCCTCGGGCTTTGCAATCCCGCACTTTCCACACTTATCGGGAGCCGCATCGGCTACGGCTTTATGACCGACCTGTACGAGCTTAAAAAGCTTGAACCCCTGATCGACGATGAGCTGATTCGGGGTTTCATTGCCGTCAAACGCGAGGCCAAGCGCAAGCTCTCCGATATCATTCTTCAAAAGGAGGGTGTTGAAATTCCTCCGGAGTTCGTTTTTGATATTCAGGTGAAGCGCATGCATGAATACAAACGGCAGCTTATGAACGCACTGAGCATTGTGCATATCTATCGCGAGCTTAAGGAAGGACGGCTTTCCGACATGCCCCCCGCCGCATTCATTTTCGGTGCAAAGGCAGCTCCGGGTTACATAATGGCGAAGAACATCATTAAATACATCAACGAGCTTGCGCGCTGCATCAACAGCGACCCGGCCGTTCGCGATAAACTGCGGGTTGTGTTCGTTTCAAATTACAATTGTTCCTATGCCGAGCATATCATTCCCGCCGCAGATATTTCCGAGCAGATCTCTGCTGCCGGAACCGAGGCAAGCGGCACGGGCAACATGAAGTTCATGATAAACGGTGCCGTAACTCTCGGAACATATGACGGCGCAAATATCGAAATCGTCGAGTGCGCCGGCGAGGAAAACAACTATATCTTCGGTGCAAGAGTCGAGGAGCTGACCCGCCTCCGCCCGCATTACAACCCCCGCACCGTTTACGAAAGCAGCTCCGTCGTACGCCGCGCGGTTGATTCCCTTGTTGACGACAGCATTCTGAATGCCGTTTACACACTGCCGCAGGATTCCGGAGCAAAAGAAGAAGCGCGCCGCGTATTTACGGAAGTTTACAACTCCCTTTTGACGGGCGATTGGCGTAAGCCGGACTATTATTTCAATCTATATGACCTTGAAAGTTATATCGAAGCAAAGCTCCGTGCAATTTATGATACGGCGGATGAGCGGGCATTTGCGCGAAAATGCCTTATGAACACCGTAAACTCCGGCAAGTTCTCAAGCGACAGAACAATTCGGGAGTATTCCGAAGAACTCTGGCATATCCGTCCGATACCGACGGAAGAATAATGCAGTGCCGAAACAGTTTTTTCTCCGCCGCGGAAAGCCGCGAAAAATTATATCGGATTTTATTCGCATATAGGGCTTGAAACGCGGCGGGTTTTAACTATAATATTATTCAATGGACAGTTATTGTGTGCCGCAGCTGCGCGGAGTGTTCTCCGCATTCCTTCTGCGGTGCATTGACGATTTTATATTCAGGAGGAACACATGGACACCAAGCTGATTTTCGTTACCGGGGGCGTAGTTTCCTCGCTGGGCAAAGGCATCACCGCCGCCGCATTGGGCAGGCTGTTGAAAGCAAGGGGCTACAGCGTATCGATTATGAAGCTCGACCCCTATCTCAATGTTGACCCGGGAACGATGAACCCCTATCAGCACGGCGAAGTTTTCGTGACCGATGACGGAGCAGAGACCGATCTTGACATCGGCCACTACGAACGTTTTATTAACGAAGAGCTCACAAAGCTCAACAACACCACCACCGGACAGATTTATTCCGCAGTTCTCGACCGCGAACGCCGCGGCGGCTACCAGGGCGGCACGGTGCAGGTGATTCCGCATATCACGGACGAAATCAAGCTCCGCATCAAGAAGGCCATCAACGCAATCAAACCCGAGATCATGCTTGTTGAAATCGGCGGAACCGTCGGCGACATTGAATCCCAGCCCTTCCTTGAGGCTATTCGCCAGCTTAAAACTCAGCTTGCGCAGAATCAATGCTGCTTTATCCATGTTACGCTCATTCCGTACCTTTCGGCGTCCGGTGAGCTGAAAACAAAGCCCACTCAGCATTCCGTCAAAGAACTGCAAAGTATCGGTATTCAGCCGGATGTCCTCGTTTGCCGCAGTGATTATCCGCTCGATCGCAGCATCCGCGCAAAGATCGGGCTGTTCTGCAACGTTGCGGAAGAATGCGTTATTGAAAACCTTAACGCCCGCTCCCTCTATGATGTTCCCCTCATGCTTGAAGAACGCGGCCTTTGCAGCGTCGTACTCAAAAAGCTTGCGCTTGAACAGCGCGATCCCGACCTTGCGCATTGGCGTGAAATGGTTGAATCCGCACTCAAACCCACCAAGGAATGCACCATTGCTCTCGTCGGCAAATACGTTGAGCTGCACGATGCTTATCTTTCCGTTGCCGAAGCATTGGAACACAGCGGCATTGCAAACGATGCAAGAGTCAACATTAAGTGGATCGCGGCAGAAGAGCTTGAGCACAATGATCCGAACACAATCCTTGCGGATGTGGACGGCATTCTTGTTCCCGGCGGCTTCGGCGAACGCGGTGTTGAAGGCATGATGATTGCTTCCCGCTATGCACGGGAACACAACATACCTTATTTCGGTATCTGCCTCGGTATGCAAATCGCCGTAATCGAGTACGCACGCCATGTCCTCGGCTGGAAAGATGCAAATTCCACCGAATTTGACTTCAACGCAAAGCACCCCGTTATTGCACTGATGGAAGATCAGGTCAACAACCTTGAACGCATCGGCGGTACTCTGCGCCTCGGCAGCTACACCTGCCGCCTTGAGCCCGGCAGCCTTGCAGCAAAGCACTACGGCAAGGAAGAGGTTCACGAACGCCACCGCCACCGCTACGAGTTCAACAACGAATACCTTCAGGATTTTGCCGATGCGGGCCTTCGCTTTACCGGCTGGAACCCCCGCCGCGGCCTGATGGAAATCGTTGAAGTTGCAAACCACCCGTGGTTCGTTGCGGTACAGTTCCACCCGGAATTCAAATCCCGCCCCGATAATGCACACCCGCTGTTTACAGGTTTCATCGAAGCTGCGGTTAAATACGCCTCAAAGGCCGAATAAAAACGTATTCTCGCACGCGGCGGCGAATATTTTTTCCCGCCCCTGCCGACAATAAAAATAATTTTGAACAGGAGATAACAATAATGGCTATCAACAAAAAGATGACTATCGAAGAAATTCTCAGAACCGATTACGGCATTGCAAATATCCTCATGGAGAGCGGTATGCATTGCCTCGGCTGCGTCATGGCAAGCGGCGAAGACCTTGAACAGGCCTGCGGCGTCCATGGTATCGACTGCGATGCTCTCGTTGAAAAAATTAACGCATACCTCGAAAACAAATAATCTTCCGAACAATCTTTCGGAGATTGCCTCAAGTTTTTCGATTATGCAAACTGTACACCCCCGCCTGCGAAAAGCAGGCAGGGGTGATGTTGAATGTCCATGTTTACGTCTTTTGTTCGGCTATCGCTTCGAAACAATAAACAACGCGTTAAGTCCCTTCTTCGTCAACAGTTGTTAATATTGCTATCTTACAATGACAGAAATCATATATTTGACTCCGAATTCTATCAATCCCAGCAAAATGAACAGTGCTGCCGCCGCCGCCAACAAAGCTGAATATTCGCCTTGCTTTATCAACAGATATATCCATATTGTTATAACACAAACAACAATTGTTTTAAGTAAATTTCCGATAACCGTGCTGAATATTCTTATAAGCAACGCCCTGCCGAACGACACTCCACCTTTCAAAAACAGGCAAACAGAAATGAAAAAAACAGCGATTGTTGCAACAGAAAGTGAAATCGAGGACAACACAGCACCAATGCTTTCTTCCAATGCATTTTTTGCGGCACCAACTCCAACACCCGTCAAATAAGCAACCGGAATTGCAGTCAAAACAAGCACAACCAACTCCTTTATACGATACGACATCGTTTCCATGTATGCCTCTTGATCGTAAACAGAACCTGCCGGAAGCTTAAGGAAAATGCGTGAAAGAATCCGTGCAATTGCAGGATGTATGCATGACATGATCAATATTTTTAATACGTCTGTAATCAAATCATTTGCCGAAAGCAGTTCCTCACCTTTGTCCAATTTCATAAAATTGCAAAGTACCTTTGAAATCGGGCCTGCAAAAGGCAGTTCCTCCATGGCCGTATCAAATGCGTCTTGATTTCCGTCTTCGGTTATCGCACCGCCCACTGCTGCAACCAGCAGCAGCGCGACTATTATCAATATCATTTTCGGTATCAGTTTGTTTAAACACCCGGACATATTTCCTCCCTCATATTGCTTTACTGACAAATTCACTTTTTGTCATTGTTTTTTCTCTTCCCGGCACAGTTCCTATACTCGCATTACTAAACAGCCATGCCGACAGACACAGTATGCTTGTAATCGCATTCAAGTCCATCGGCAACGCCGTTCTGTAACATTCATAAGCATTCGCTGCTCAGCCTGTCATTTCATCAGAGTAGTCTTGCTTTCTTGCGTTGAATCGCCTCGGACAGCTCTGCAACGTACGGAATGGTCTCCTGCACCGCATGCCACAGATGGAACATCTGCCGCAGGGTGTGCCAAGCGTAATCGTAGTAGAAGTCAGCAGGCAGCTCTGACCCAATTGCGCTTAGATTGTCTCCCCGCTGCGTAAGGTCAACACGACTGATAACGCCTCTCCACTCCAACTGCTCTAAACAGCATTCAATGTTTAGCTCGTCAAGGTTGTCCGGGAGGTTGTTCGAAATATAGTCTTCGAACTCCGGTATCATCCATCTCTCCGTGACGGATCCAACGTCTTGAGTTTTGTTAAGCCTGAAGATCGATTTGATCGGCTGATAGGGATAATTCGGGGAATCCATAACCATGCCGAGGGCAACGGCAGCATCGTAGTCCGCCTTTGCGGCTTCAAGATTCTTCTGCTCTCTGGGCCGATTTTCTCCGAAAACAAGGTTGGGAAGGTTGACCCAATTGTGGATGCCGCTTCCACATTGCTCAATATGAATCCCGGGGAAGTCGTTCCAATGAGCTTCATAGACGGGTTCGTTCTGCGCCGTAGTTTGGAAAGACAGTGCCGGCAGCCCCTGCAGCATAGTTATCATAAGCAATTCATCATCCGACTCTGACTTGTATACCTTTACCCTTGCACCGTCGGCTTTCGCACATTTCTCGATCTCTTCGAACAGATGAGTGCACTTTTTCGGGACAGTGATAAACCTGCGACCGCTGACTTTGTTCTCAATATTGTCCAGGGTGTTTGCCATTGCCGCACCTTTTGTGGTAAGTGTGTTATATATCTCTCTCGCAGCTCCCTTCAAAGCATCTGTCGCAATCCTTTTTGCAGGGTCATTCGGGTCGGGCTGCGTAGGTTCTGCCTGCGGGTTTCCGGAGAAGAACTTAACAAGGAATACCTCGATATTTTCATCAATTATGGTTCTGAACTGCTTCTCTATAAAGTCCCTTATCATCCCGGCAGGGTCGAGCCTTGCGCTGATACCTGCATCCGTTGATGTTACGCCTGCAAGCTTCGCAAGGTTGTCCGTAAGCAGGATCTCATCAATGAAATCCTCAATAAACCTATCCTCTTGTCCTTCATAAATGCCGGTGATGAATTTCATCAGTGCATTTGCCTGCCTCTGTGTCGCCATGCTCTGCGTCAGGTTGATCGGACAGAAGTAGAGCGTCCTATTGAAATTTCTTTCAAATATGTTGACATCGGTCAGAATTCCGCTTTCCTTTTTAAGAAGACCTTGGAAAGTTTCAAGCACGATCCTTGACGTTTCCCAAACGGTGTTGTTAAGACCGATAAGGTGATCCTTGACCGCTGTCAGCAAAAACGTGGTTTTGATCCAACTTTCCTTAGTAAACCAGGCGTTTCTCGCTTTATCGCTCGCATACGGAATGTATTCATTTTCCAACAGTCTCGCCGCCTCCCTTGCCACGTTGATCATGGCCATGATTCCGTGTCTGCGGATAAATTCCCTTGACTTTTGCTCAACCTTATCGAGCAGCTCATTCGTTGACTGTATGTTCGCAATTAACCTTTCGCTCTCAATCCCGCAGTCATTAAGGAATCTGATATGAGCATCCTTCCCGGGATCCTCATTCCATGCATTCCAAAGCTTTTCAAATATGTTGTGCACCACCACGCTCGTCAGCAGCTCAACAGGAACCTTTACAGAGGCAAAACCTGCTGCATTGAAGCTGTAGCCTGCGTAGCGCGGGTACCTGTCAAGGGGCAGGCTTGCGATCGCTGTGTTCACCTCTATCGAACGGTTCGAATATATTGAATCGACAAGGCTTACCCGTTCACCGCCTACAACATCCCTTGCGGTCATACTGCCGAGGATGGATTGAACAACAACATTCCTTGCGGTCTTTGCGGGGTTATTGAAGCCACCGAAAGCGGGAGTATCACAGTCAACAATCATACATGTGTCAAAGATATTCCTGTTGAACGTTACGTTTGTGATGCCGTAGTTCATTTTTATCTTTTCGCCGCGGTCGCCAAGCCTCATGAGATAGGCAATTTCCTTCATCGCCGCATAGTGATTCGCTCCCGGATTACGATCCTCGTTAATTCCGCCCTCGCATGCTGAAGGGCTGAAAATATAACCGAATATGCGTGTGTTATTATACAAACCGGCAAAATTTGTTTCAAGCACATGCCTCGTCATATACACAAGGTCAACGATCGTTCCGCTGCCCGTTCCTCCCGCAACGCTGCAAAGGAAGAAAACTTTCAGTTTTGTTCCGGCGGGATGTTGTGTGCCGTTGATGACCTGCTGTATTTTGTTGATAACTCTAATGCCTCCGGGTGAGGTGAGCCTGACCCTGCCCGGCTGACGCCAAGCACCCGCTCCGTCGCTTTCAAAACCGGGATGCATTCCGGGAATACCTCCTCCTGTCGCACTGTACAGGTCCGGATCCACCCATTCTTTTTTATCAGGCGCAATGTGTTGCGGACTGATTGTGTCATGAGCGCCTTGATAAGGAATTAACATGATCTCGCTCTGTTCAAAGACTCCGTCTTCAACAAACTTGAGAAGCTCATTCTCCGCACAGTCAACAACAAGGTAGCGAACCTGAGCATGATAGTTGGGATCTATGGTTTTGTTAATCGTTTCCTTTATGCTGCGAAGTGCCTTTTGTCCCGTTCCGCCGGAGCTGATAAAAAGATACAGCTCCCCCGGCAGCAGTTCTTTTTTTGCTTTGCTCAGAAGACCGTTGCCTTCAGCGTAATCCAACCGTTTCAGGTTGGCTTCAACTATGGCTTTTCTGTCTTGTCCACTCAAGCCTTGGTTCTTGTATTGTTCGGTGTTAATTGGCATAATGCGTTTTCCTTTCTTTGTTGGATTAATATCATTTGAGATCTTGAGCACGTATGCAGCAGCCGTCATTCTCCGAAGCTTTACGCGTGTTCTGTTTTATCCCGAATAAACTCGAATCGGAAATTTTTTAAAACTCCCCGTAATCATCATCATCATATTCTTCCTGCCTGTTCCTTCTTTTCCGTCTGCTCGGGAGACTCAAGTTCGGAAGTCGAAAGCGTCTTCTCCGCGTCCCGCTACCGCAAGCTTTTCGTTCCCTGATCAATCTTATTACTTCCATAACCGCCATTGGGAATCCAACAATCCAACACACGAGTGTCAGCAGTCCCAATCCGATGGGAACCAGTATTAGAATGACAATAGCCCAGAGGAACATTCTGAATAGGAATAATGATGCCATTGCTTTAAACATTGACCGCAGGAACGCAATCATCCATGGTCCGATGCGCGTTATCCCGTACACAAGTCCTATCAGATATATCGGCAAAATGAGCAAATACCCTGCGTCTCCACCTCGGCAAATAAAATATATTCCAATGAGCAAGCCAGCAACCGTTGGTATGCAGATTTTAAGAATTGTTTTTCTTGAGTCAATTTCCACTTTTGTTACCCCCCAGGCAACTTAAATCAAGTACATTGTAGCGCCACCCCCGTTCGCCGTCCTTATATCCGCACTGCACAATAGCCATTTTTGTATCAAGCATAATTATATCTTCAGGCAGAATAATTCGTCTGCGTTCTTCGCTGCGTGTAACCGTGTTGCTGCTTGTTTTGCTGAAAAACCTATAGTTTTCCCTTGAGTTTCCGGATGAAACCTCTTCTTTTTGCGCATAATACTCGCCAAAGTATGTTGACCACACATCCGCACTGTATCCTGATGTGTGTGCAAGCACAACAACATTTGTGCCCGACCCAACAATATCATTGAACAATCCGAGTTTTCCGGCATAACTCTGAGCAAGATCGGGTGAAACAATCATAACGGGAGACTGAACATCAGTACTTCTGTACAATTTGAATGCAATGCTGTTTTCGTTTGATGCAGGAATTGAATCAATTACACTCAAAAAACGATAACCCTTTTCCTTATTCAGTTTCAACAAAGAAAACAGAGTTTCAGCAAGCACATCGTTTATATCCGTTCCGACATCAATTGAAACAATGCAGGCATCGCCTTGAAGAACTTTGCTCAAGCTTATTTTTTTAACATCAACACACTGTTTTTCCATCAAATGGACCTTGAATTCGGTAAATAAGGCCGCAACCGCAGGTATTTGCTCTGAAAACGGCGCAAGCCTTTGGATCAAAACCAGCTTATCGGAAACATCAATATTTCTGCTGTTGAAAATAAATGCTGATATCATCTCCCACGGAAAGCTGCACAGTGTCAGCAGGTCAATCGAATCTCCGTTCTTTTTCAATGCTTCGATTCCTATCGAAATCACCGTTTTTGCCTCAATCCCAAGATTTGCAGTGCTTTTCCCTACTTCATACAGCACGCTTGCCAATTCGTTTTCCGAAATATCTCCAAAGAGATCCAGAACATATTCTTCCCCATTGTATACAGCCGTTCCTGACCTGTATTTTTCGTTGAAAACAAGGTTTGACCTATGAACAATCACAACAGGATTCCCGTTGCGGCATACGTTTTCCGCAAGCATAAGTGCAAACTTTGTTCTGACAACATTAAGTGAACCGGAAATCACCGTTTTCCTTATCATTCCCGAATTCTGTGATCCCGCAAGAAAAAAATCGTTTAATATGCCGTTGCTGGCTGCTATTTCTTTTCTATCTCTCATATTCTTTAAACTTAAACTTAAATGGGCTGTTCTCAATGATTCTTATAAATGCTTCTCCCGGCTTCAATTTGCTGACTTCCCACGCTTCAACCACATGGCCTTCCCTCCGCTCGGTTGAGGGCAAACTGCCGGCTAATGTAGTCTCGCTCAGATAGTTCAATCCGAACGCATCCCTCACGTACTCCGTTGTCAGCCAATCGTTTGACCGAAATGCCATAACAGAGCTGAACCCTGCTGCAATACTGAGCCCCTTATCTTTGCCGTAGACATCATAAAGCTGCGCCATACTTTGCAGTCCGGCAGCAACTTTTAAGCCCATGCTCCTACCAAAGTTTACGGCATCATCGATATGAGTCAAGTTGGGCAGAAGTTTAAACTCATCAATTATAACGTATACATTTCCTCGTTCTTTTTTTTCCTGTCGGCCGAGCGCCTCTTTAAGTGCAAGGTCAAGCAAGAGACTGTATACCTGCGATAACGCTTCACCAATCGCCATATCATATTCGATGAAAAGCGTTCTCCCTCCTTTTTTGCGCACGAACTCACGTATTGAAAAATCACCTGCCTCACCGAACACACCAAAGAAGCTGTCCTTTATCATTACTATTGCTTCTGAAAGCACACCCAATGCCTGATTGTTTTTTCCGTCGCCAAGGTACAGATTCACGTTCGACAGATCCGAATATTTTTGAACCATCTGCTTGTAATCATCAGCAAGCGATCTCTCGAACCAATCTACTAAATCCATATTGCATATTTGCTCATTTGTGCCACCGCCATCTCTTTTCTCGCGCATCATATAAAGCATCACAGCAGCAACAAGACCGCGTCCTGCATTTGAAAAAAAGGGTTGACTTGATGACTCATATTTTTTAAACAAACACCTGCACAAATCATTGATGTTCACAACAATGCTGTCATCATCTTCTCCATCCACCGCAGCCTCACAGAACACGTTCCATCGTTCGCTTATGCTGCGGAATTGCTTTGAATTACCGATTACCTTGTCGCTCGAACTATAAAAGTTTTCGTAAAAATCACCTTTTGTATCAAACACAATCATAACATCGTTGTCGGTCATACGTGCTTTAATCTGGCTGACAAGCTGATTTATCGTGTTTGTTTTACCGCTTCCTGTCCCACCGATGCACAGCAGGCCGCGGGACAGGATCTCCTCGCTGAGCGAAAAGCCGGTTTTCCCATCGGAACTCATAAATTGAAATTCATCCTGTAAATTATAAAGCGGCACGTTTTCCGCGGCACGACTTCCGTATAGTGTTTCAGTAATAATTGGCATATTAACACCTCATTAAACTATAGATTCAGCATCAGCGGTCGTGTCCTCCGTCGTTGTCACGGTCGTTCCCCTCAGCTGCAGAATCGTCCTGTTCGTTTCCTTCACCGAATGCCCGGTTGCTATTCTGCTCGCTGCTGTTATACTCACTTTCCTCTGCTTGACTGCGTTCGGTTTTGTCCGCCTGCATCTCTTGAGCAGGGTCGCGCTCGCGCTGACCCTTATCCGGCCCCGCTTCTTCAGTGTTATCCTCAGAGTTTGATTGGTTATTATTGTTATTTTTGTTAAGTTCCTGTCTGGATACTCTTATTCTGTCCAGAAAAGATTGCCTGTCCGAATTCGTCATATTTGTTTTTCTCCTGTTCTTTATTTTCTCTATAGATGGACAGCGCAGTGCCGTCAGGCATCGCGCTGTCATTCTCACCTGTCCATACTTATTGCTGCGTCCCTGCTGTTGTCACAGGTTCATTAGACTCCGGCGCGCTTGTTAGTCGTTCGCTGTTTCTGCTAAATTCTTTCCGTCTTTCTGCCTGTGCTTTCTGCATATATATGCTCGCCTTCATTAACTGCTTCGCCCATTCAGATTCCCTTGGATCCACTGTCGGCTCGACAGTCGGTTGTGTCGTTGCCGGCGATTGGGTCGTTGCCGGCGGCTGCGTCGGAATCAACTCCTCATCTTCTGCAAAGAAATAATTATACAAATAAATCCCTACAAATGAAAGTATAAGCACGAGCAAAGCCAGGATTATAATTAACCGTATATTGCTCGATTTAGAGTCCATATACTGGCTCTCCGACTCTTCAAACTCTTTTTTCAGTTCATTTTCAATTCGCTTGAGTTTCTTTTTCTTGTCCTCACTCAACTTGCACTTTTTAAGCATTCTTATGCAGTCCCTCTTGGCCTGCACATCTTTGCATTCATCCCAATCGGAATCACCAGACCGCTCATTGTCACCGTTGAGACTCACCTCAATTTTTCTAATCAAGTCCAGAGCAACACCAAGCTTAATTTCAAACTCTGTTTCTTTTCGGCACGGGAGCTTCTCCTTAAACTTCCGCCAAAGCGTCGGTCCTTGGTTCTTGACTTTTGCCTCCTGCGTGCTGTTCTTTTTTCCGGAACTCCCGGCAAGGTATCCTTCCGTCAAACACTTGATTTTATAATCATCTCCCTCTTCCGGTTTAAGATATCTCAAGTAAAGAAGTTCCTCTCGAATATCGTCAAGAGTTTTGTTTTTGTTCACCTTGATCGATACCAGTCCGTTTTCTATAATGAGTTTGACCGCATCATAGACGGTTTGATCTTCATAGATATCATATTTTCCCGAGACAAACTGAGCCGCATGCATCAAGTCCTTGACACTGCAAACAACACAAACGTTCTCCTGTATATTTTTACGCAGGCGGTCAATACACTCACCACGCCAATTGACCTGTTTGCCTTTTTCGCAATACCATTCAATAAATGCCTTGAAGCCTGTCATGCTTTCAAGAACTCTTTCTTTTTGTTTATCAGCTTCCTTTCTTTTTTCGCAGTCGGCTTCAAGCCGTTCAATGTCCTCTTCGCAGAAGAAATTCTCAACGCATTTGCAGCAATTAACGATTTCTTCAAATCGCTTTGTTTCGATTCCGTTTGCTGTCCGTTCGATTGCTTCACGAACGTTTTTTGAATACTTTTTCTGAATGTCTTCAGCAATCGTTGCTTCCTTGCATTCTTTCATTTCTTCAAGCAACTTTTTTAAGGTTGCTAACGAATCTGACTCGCCTCTGCTGCTGTCTGCATTAAGATCTCCGGTATCGTGGGAATCGGAAGTTCCACGGAGCACAGTTTCAAGTTTCGGTTTAATGTCTTCAAGATATTTTTCTGATGCCTTTCCGTTTTCAGCTTCAAGCTCTTGCATGCGTTTTTTAATGACAGAATCTGGAATAAGAGCAGGAAGATACTCCAAGCCTTTTCCCAATTTCGCATGATGTTTATGTGTTTTTTTTATGATCTCATCAGGCGACTGATCTTCGAGCGGAGTTGCTCTTTCTATTAAGCATTCTGCTGCATCAGTGTCAATACGGAGTTCCGAGTTTGGCGACATCTTCATCATCGACAATCGAAGTAGGAATTCTGAATACTTTTTTATACATTCGTCCAGTTCTTGAAGATTTTTGCATTGTGAAAAGTCGCTCTCAGGCGAGATTAATACATCACCAAGGTTTTTTCTATGCATTCCCAGCTCGCGTATAAACCGCATCTCACAACATTGTGATTTTGCAATAGTTTTATTCTCCTTGTTTTCCTCCAGTACATTGCTAAGGATCTTAAAACGTTCCCAAAGATTTTTATATGCTGTCAGTCTGAAAGCATTTGCATAAGACGCATAGCTTGCGTCTTCAATACACGCTTCAGCACTTAAACCACTCTCAAATTCGTTATAAAATTTCTCACGATAACCGTCTTCAACAACACACTTCCAAATCAACCAGTCAAAATTGCTGCTGGGTTCACTTGCTTCTTCGTACGATGCATCTATAAGATATTCGCCGTCCTTTGCACTGTTCCCTGTTGCAAATACAACCATACGTTCTGAATTGGCTTCATTTACCGAGAAGCCGAATCGATTCCACATGCCGTACGGAACATGCTTAAGTATCTCAATCACCGAACATCTGAAAGTTGCTATCAGATCGTAGTCGGTCGGTACGATAAGCCTAACCTGTTTTTTATCACATATAACACCATTAATAATTTTCCAAACAAGATTTCTGTTCGGAACAGTTTTATTTCCGCTCGTTTCATTCTTCGAACCGATTTCAACCCAGCCCGGCTCAATCTTTTCTTTTCTGCTTTCCGCAAATTTATTAACATCAGCCGCAGAAGCAAAGCAAACGGTTCCGATATAGCGACTTATATCGCCATTCTCCGCTCCTTTGCCGGCTATATCTCCTATCGACAGGTAAGAAAAGCAAAAAGCATGTGTGTAAACAGATATCTCATTTTGTCGTTCAGTATGTGTCATCCGTAACTCGAGTCCATCACTTTCATCGAAATAGACTGTTTCACATGGCAGCCCCTTATTTGCGGAAGTAATTGCTATTTTCTTTTTGTCTTCAATCCTTCCTTTATTATCCACCTGTTCAAACCCGCCGTTGCCGTGAAAGTAGAGTTTCTCATTTTTTTTCATTCTTCTCTCCTCCTTCTTTCTCCTATCCAGCATAAATAAGTCTTTTTATCATCATCTGTATTCAAACATTTGGGAATAAACTTCGGTTTCCCAAACCGATGGTGTTTTTCCGTTTTGACTGCAATTCCACCCTCCATTGCTATCATCCAAAGAAGCGGCAGCATTGTATTGAATGGCTCGATTGAGTTATTTCCCTCGCTCTCTTCTTCTTTCCTCGGTTCATGCCCGTAGTTCGAGGTTATGAAAGCTATGGCTTTACTGTCCGTTCTTTCCCGGATCGTTTCTATCAAACTTCTGCCGATGCTGTTATCTATTATTTCCCTGCAGATTATATTCGACTGCAGCTTAATTAGGTTCGGATCATAAACAACCAGTTTCCTACCACTTCTTCGAACCACACCGTAGCCTTGATTATAGTTATCATCAAACCCAGGTTGATTCTTCAGCAGATAAGGCCTTTTCATAAAACCATTTTCATCCCTGAGTGCATCGATCTTGCCCCATATCAATACAATACCCTTCAAGCTCTTGAACATATTCATTGCGTTACTGAGTGCTTGATTTAGATCTCGTACATTCAGAATTCTGCTTTGATCCTCATAACCTAAAAGTCCTTCACAGTCTTTTTTTCTTTGTTCCTGAGTTGTACTCACTCCTGTTGTATACTCCAGTGTCGCATAATCAACGAGCACCCAAAGATAGTCAAGATTCTTGTACCTTGTTTCATATCTCTTTCTCATTGACTCAATCATGTCTTCCGTGCCTCTGGCTAAAGAGCGCACAAACTCTCCTGCAATATCCATCACAGAAACAAGCAATTTTGTTCCATCAATATTGATAAGAAATGTGCATCTCAATTCATTATCCACTGTTTCGGTCGCATCAATCCTTATGTTTTGCCTGTATTTTATGAGCGGATAGTCTTTAGCTGAAGGTTGTGCTCCGTCTTCCGCTTCCTTCGGTACGCCATCCTGCGTTATCGCCCATTTCTTTTTTAATTTTTCATCCGCGTCAAACTCCAAGCATATATTTTGATTGTTAGCTTGTTCTCTCCATTTCAAAAACGCATCCATCGCTGCACAAAGAGCCGTCGTTTTCGATGCTCGAGGTCCGGCAAACATGGATAGCGTTATTTCAGGATAGCAACCTGACCAGCCTGAAACCTGACCTTTTCCCTTGCACTTCGGGCAATAGCGTCTCCACGGAAGCGGCTTTCCACCGATTACAACTTCAAATGTTACATCCGAATTTTCCCTATGCGGCTTTAGCTCGATGGAGCCGAAATTTTCCGTAAGTCTCTTATTAACTTCTTTTTCAACTTTCTCAACATCTGCTTTCGCAAGCTTGCCCTGCCCAACTGAGCCTTCCAGTGCATTACCCACGCGCTTTAAGATCTCTTTTATACGGCTGTCCTTCAGCCGGAACTCGCCTTTATGTTGTTCGCTTATATCACGCAGCTCACTTGTCGATACAAACTCCCTGATTTCCGCATTTTTAATTGCATCCATTACAATTTCCTGCTTCGTTTTCTTTTTCTTCGCTTCGTTTTCATCTGCATTCCGGGTTTGCTCTATATTCATCGATTCCGCATCCGTTTTTGCGCTTTCATCGGTAGTTAGTCTGCGAATTCTTTCTATCTTCTCCTGAATAGCTTCTTCGCTGTTGACTTCGGATTCGGCGAGGCTCTTCGCTGCCGCTTTCAGTCTGGGTGTAATCAGCTTAGTGATTTCAAACAGCAATTCATCACTGTCACCACGCCAACCGCATTCGGGGCAGAACGAATAATACCTTCCCGTTCCTTGAATCGGCTTGCTGTAATCTATTCTTTCTGTTCCGTTTGTGGTGCTTTCTGACTGTATCCGTTTTCTTATCTCCCTCCATGCGGGATGGGGCGACAGTCTTTTGTTTGTGGTGCTTTCTGACTGTATCCGTTTTCTTATCAGCATTGTGTTTTTCCTTTCGCTTTGTCAGTTGTTTTGTCCTTTATCTCGCTATCATCATTTTAACATTATCGCTGTAACTGATTTTCCACTGTATTCTTGAAGTTTCTTTAGGGACGGTAAATTTGCCTCCGTTGCCGGTTATGCAAAGCGGAACTGTGATATTGACAACTTTTCCGTCACTTTTTCCGGTAAAACAAATTTCCGCATCGCCTTCAATAAGCTTTATTCCCTTCGATTCCATTGTTATAGTTGTACGCTTTTCGAAACACCCTCTCGTCTCTCTATATGTCGGCGATTCTCTCTTTTTCCCGATAAACATCTTTCCGGTTTCAACCCTACCTTCGCCGTTGTCATATGAATAACTGTATACACCATAATTCTTGTGTTTTGCAAAGGATCCGTTCCGGTCATAAGAAATCAATCCGGCACTTTGATCTGCATATATTTCTCCGGTCGTCCAATTTATCATCGGTCTTTCCGGGTCAAGCAATCGCTCTGATCTGAATGTTATTCTCGTTGAATTCTTTCCGCAACCGGTATATATTGCCCTGCATCGCACATTGTGAATGGTAATGTTGTTGTTTGGTTCATTTCCGAACTCTATCTTAATCATTCCTCTTCTCCCTGCTGCGCGCTTTCATCCATGTTTTCCGTCTGTACATTTTCCAACGCTCCACGTTGGCTAAACACCAGCAATCGTCCTCCGAACATAAAGCCGGGCGCCAAACCACGAATCTGAATCCTGTGTTTACGGTTCTGTCCGTTATTATGGAGTTCCTGTGTTCGCTCACCGGAACTGAACAGATAGTCTTGCTGCGTATCACTGCCGTCAGCAGCACGGTTCTGTATTTCACCCCAGATCCTATCCTGCTCATTCATTTCAAACCTGCTTCTCGCTTCGCATGTCTCCAGGAGTTTATCGCAGTCCAGCCCCTGCCAGTTTAGTTTATCAGTATGCGAACCGACGTTCCCATCCTCAAAGCAAATTGGCCTTAATATATCTCTGCAGGCGCAAAGATCATTTCGCATATTTCCTGCGTCGTCAACCAAAGCCTTAAACGTACTTTCAAAAATATCGATAAACCTTTTTTTAATGCCCTTCTTGAGGCGTTCTTCCCATGCTCCAGCATACATTCTTGCGTCTTTGCGGTATTCGTCTTCCTTCCAGTCGGCCAATTCAGCCTTTTCTTTTAGATGTTCAATCAGTTTGGCTATGTTTTTGTTTTCAAACATGCTAAGGGGAAACTCTCCGAAAAACGTTTCCTCCTGTGAACACAATTCTTTTTTGAAAAACTCTTGGGCAGCTTTAAGAATATTCTTCCTGAAAATTTCGCAGATCGGATGACCTTCTTTATCCGTTCCGTATACGGTGTGTATATCTGCATTCCGCAGGAATCTTGAATATTGCGGAAGGAGTTCAAGTTTACACGGCGCAACAGAGAGGAATGTTTCCGTCAATTCGTTCATTTTCTCTTCAGCTTTTTTCTTGCAGACTTGCAGCTGAGCATCGAACTTCCTGCACTGATCCTGATTTGCTCTATCAACGACCGTTACACCGAGAATACTGTTGATCCGCCCGCACACAGCCCCTACACGAGAGGACTCCTGCGCGCTGTATACTTTTCCGTCTTTAACGCGAATGTATTCAACTCCTTCTGCTTTATGAAACACATGTAAAGTTAAAAGCAAAATCAAGTTAAATGCTGCAACTTTGTTGGGATCTGTCAGTTTCCACACGCGGTTCACGCCGTCCGGAACGTCCCTCGGCAAACAGTCATTTGTATCAAACTCTTCTGCATTTTCAATGCAAATCTCAACACGGCAATAGTCTCTATTTTGTTTTTGTTTATTTCTGTTATTAATATGTTCGACTATTGGCTTAATTTTCGGAATATCGTCTGCTTTTTCAAGCAAAAGCAAAAGCACTGTCCCAAGTCTGCCGGTCGATGACGTGGCAAGGACTCTTTCCCTTTCAGCTGCAGCTCCTTTCAAAGCTTCGTCTATGGAATGCCAAGCTTCATCTATGGATGTAAAATCAAGAGCACATGCGACTTGTGTCCTGCCGTTCAGAAACATTTTATTAAGCAACGGATCTTTCATGATCTTGCTGCCGTAATGAGCAATAACAACATCACAATTTGTATTCACCGGACTGATCCCCGTGATGTTGCTTGTTGCTTTTTCTTTGATTTTCTGCAAAATATTCTCAGAAATTGGCATTACATTCTCCTTTGCTGCATAAGCCGGCAAGCGGAGTGAGCCTCCGCCCGCCGGTTTGTTCGGTGTGTTACCTTATGTACCGTGAATTAGTATTTGATAGGAGCCTGTATATCATTGGTATAGAACTTGCGAAGCCTGTCGCAAAGGCCCTCCTCGATTCTTTCAGCTTCATCGCTGAATTCAACCGATGCCATCGGGAAGTCCAAGCCAGCTTCAACTGCATCTTTGCTGCTGCGATCCCTGAACTCTTGAGCCATATTACTTCCGCGCTCCTGGTCAGCCGCCCATACTTCATCGATATTTTTTCTCGCTTCTATCTGCCTCCTGATGCTGTTGTAATCAGCTTCCGGAAGTTCGGAGAAAGCCACAAACGCGAAATACTCTTTGCATTCTTTGTAAAGCGTGCTGTTCGGCTCACGATCGCTGTAGCCGATCCTAGTCAAATCACTCCAATTCGTGCCATCCTTCTTAATCTCCACCTTGTCTCCAACAAATCGAATCAACACAGGTTTATCCTCCGTTGTTCCGTCGTTCTTAACAACAGTTTCATATGCGCGCAGCACTTGTGCGAAAGTTGTCCTTCGATCCTTCATTCGCTCCTCCTTTTCAAGCGCATTACGCTTTGCATCGATTGCTTTCTTAAGCTTTTCAACGTACGGAATGGTCTCCTTCACTGCGTGCCACAGATGGAACATCTGCCGCAGGGTGTGCCAAGCGTAATCGTAGTAGAAGTCAGCAGGCAGCGTTGAATCCGCGCTTACAGTCGGCTTATCACCGGTCTGAAACAAATCAACACTCTTGATAACTTCTTTTTCCAGCAACTCATTCAGGCAGTACTCAAGGTTAAGATCGTCAAGACTGTTCGGAAGTTGGTTCAAAATATAACTTTCGAACTCCGGACCTTTCCACCTCTCAGTGACAGATCCGACATCCTGAGTTTTGTTAAGTCTGAAGATCGATTTGATCCTGATCTGCTGATCTCTGTTCTGGTTATGATTCGGGGAATTCATAACCATGCCGAGGGCAACGGCGGTATCGTAGTCCCTCTTTGCGGCTTCAAGATTTTTCTGTTCTCTGGGCCGATTTCCTCCGAAAACAAGGTTGGGAAGGTTGACCCAATTGTGGATGCCGGTTCCGCACTGTTCAATATGAAGCCCTATTGAAGTTCCTACACTTCTCTCATACGCCTCCTCGCAGTTCCTAGTTGTGTTGAAAGCGAAAGCCGGGATACCGTGGTGAATGGAAACCATTATGAATTCATCGTCCGACTCTGATTCATACACGGTCACTCCCTGATTCATAACCTGCGCATATTGCTCTAGCTCCTTAAACAAATGTTTGCATCTCTTCTTCGGAGCCATGATGTATTTCTGTTTGAAGACCTTGTTCCCAATTTCATCAGACAACTGCGCTAATGCTGTGCCCTTTGCAAGCAGCGTATCGTATATGTACCTTGCTGCCGTCTTGAGGGCATCCGTGGGAAGCTTTTCTCCGCCCGGATTATCGGGATCGTCCATGGTGGGCTTTGCATCCGCATCCGCCGAGAAGAACTTAACAAGAATTTCTTCAATGTTCGCGTTGATCATAGCTTGGAACTTTCCGTTTATAAACGTTCTGATCATCTTTGCCGGGTCAAAACTTGTTCCGCTTGCCGTTGAATTCTCTGCAAGGTTGGCAAAGCTCGCAAGCGCGTCTTCAGACAGAATCGTTTCCACAAAGTCTTTTGCGATTTGTTTCTGTTGCTCCTCGTTGTATATATCTTCGTAAATGAACTGCCTCAATGCCCTTGCTTGTTCGAAGGTATTCCTATCTTCAGTAAGACTTATAGGGGTGAAGCAGAGCACCCTATTAAAGTTTCCGTTATACACCTCAACATCGGTCATGATCTCGCTTTCGGCCTTAAGCAGGTCTCTGAACGTTTCAAATACAATCTTCGCCGTTTCCCAAACAGTGTTGTTAAGGTTGATAAGATACTTGCTGGCGTCCTCCAGCAGTCTTGCGGTTTTTTTCCAACCTCCATGGTCACGTAACAAGTTCCATCCCTGCTTCCCCATTGTCTCGGCATATTCCTTGTACTTAAACTCCCTGCTATCAGTAATGCCCCTATCGCTCAGAAGCTCCGCTGCAAGGCGTGCAAGTTCTATCAAATAAACAATGCTATGTTCTTGTATCTCTTTCTTCGCCTCTTCCTCAATTTTTTTGATTAGTTTTTTCGTGGTTGTGGTTGGGTCAATCTTCGTTCGTGCTCTTATTCCGCAATTTTCAAGAAACGCCGTTACATCTATATCCGTAGGGCGCTCATTCCATTTCTTCATTATTTGTTCATACACCTTAAAAACAAGTGCACTTGTGAGCAATTCGACAGGTATTTTGACTGATGCAAAACCCATCGCACTGAATTTATAACTCGCGTAGCGAGGATATCTGTTCACAGGTGTCAGCGACGGAATTTTGTGTCCAACATAAAGAAAAATATTGGACAGCATTGAATCCATAACGGTCTCCTGGTTATCAGGGACTGTATCGGCTTCTGTTCTCCTTGTTTTTTTTGATGTCATGAAGCCAAGGATTGACTGGGCAACTGTCTCTCTTGCTATCATCGCTCTTTTCTTCGGGTCCGGATCACCGTAAAGCGGATTGCTTCCGTCCACCAAGAAGCACACATCAAAGATGCCGTTCTCGAATTCGATATCGTGATCTCCGTACTTAATTTTTATCCTCTCATGCCGGTCATTAAGCCTCATAAGATATTCAACTTCCTTCATTGCAGCGTAATGATTCACCTGCGGCGGTGTATGGGTAGCATCACCATTTCCCTCGCAAGCATCCGGACTAAAGATAATGCCAAGAAACTTGGTATTTCCATAGTAAGGACTAAATTCTCTTCTCATTACGTCTCTTGTCATATACGCAAGATCAATGATCGTGCCGCTGCCAGTACCACCTGCAACACTGCAAAGGAAGAACACTTTAATCCTTGTTTGATCTGTTTTTGTCATAGGCGCAACCTTTCTTTTGATTGCATCCATGAAATTCATTCCTCCGCTTGATGTGAGCCTTACCCTGCCGGGCTGACGCCATGCTCCGGCACCATTTGCCTCGAAACCGGGATGACTGCCCGAAACATCTCCACCCGTTTCATCGAACAGTCTTTGATCTACCCATTCTTTCTTGTCAGGGTTAATATACTCCGGGTCAATGGTTTCACGTGTTCCCGCTGAAGGCACCTTAACAATTTCATCTATATTAAACTGCCCTAAAGCGCATAGATCGTCAAGCTCGTTCGCCGCGCAATCCACGACAAGATAACCGACACGATCGCGATTTCCAGGTTCGACTGTTCGTTCGATCAACTCTTTAACGCACTGCAAAGCCTTGTGTCCCGTTCCGCCGGAACTGATAAAAAGGTAGATCTCGTTTTGAATCAGAGGTTTCTTCGCCGTCTCAAGCAAGCCGTTTCCTTTTGCATAGTTGAGCCTGTCAAGATTAGCCTTTATCTTAGCCCGCCTTGCCTCATCCGTCTTCATGTTGACATACTTTTTTTCAGTGTCAAGTATCATATTTATTCTCCTTTAATAAAATATCTCAGTAATCTCCGCGGAATTCGAATTCATAATCCGCGTCGAGGACGCATTCTTCCGGGCAATTATCATTGACCTTGAAGCTTTCCCCTTCAAGTTCACGATCCACGACATTGCCGAAACGGACTTTGTAGCACCAGTTCTTTCTTGTTATGTTGAGCTCATCGTCGATCGTTTCCTTGAACGATTCAACATAGATCCTTACCTTTTTGAGGATGCGTTCATCCCCTGTTGAAATATTGTTAAATCCTGCCTTAGCGAACAGATCGTACGCCGTGAATGAGCGCCCGCGCAAACTCCAGGATGAAAGACTTTCACTCACACCGTCGCGCTTCAGATAAAACTCGCCGCGAATCTTGTTGAAAGTCAGGTACGAGATTGCGATTGCTGCCGCAACGACTGCAAGGATCGCAGCCGCAATGATGATCAGCATGGGGATATAATTCTTTGTTACGGTAACGTTATAAACGATAACGTGGTTGCCGCCGAACTTATCGGTGATCGTGTTGGTGACAACACATTTGCCTTTGCGGTTGGCATGGATGACGGCCTTGCCGTCCTGCTCGGTTACGGAAGCAATATCGCTGTTGCTGCTTGCAACAACATGCTCACTGCCGACGTCTATCCAGTCGGTGTAGAAATCGGCTGCAATGTCAATTGTCTTGTCCTTTCCTACAATGATTGAAATGCTCTGTTCTTTATCGGAAACGGTTTTTGAAACGAACTCGATTTCCGTCTCGGAAGAGACCTTTTCGTTTGAATCTGAAACATACTCCTCATCCATCACGGCGGTGATCTTGTATTTGCCGGGCAAACCGACAGAGAAGGTTCCGTCGTATTTGCCGGTTGCGGAGTTAAACTGCAATCCGGAGAACTCGACGCTGCGGGTATGCGCTTCTGTCTCACCGGTTATCTTCAATCCGATAAGGTTAAGCAGGCTGCCGTCGGGAGATTCCGCATTGCCGTCCACAATGCGGTTTGCCGTTACGGATATGCTTCCTTCGTTTGGTTTGCCCGTGATATTTGCTGCTTCAACGGAGACGGAATACTCTTCCGTTATCTCAATCTCCTTATAATAAGCAATGTAATCAACGTTTTGGGGCAGTTGGATTGTGTATTCGCCGAGAGCGGGGGCGTACATTGTTACATAGGCGCTTCTGTCTTTTTGCGTAATTGTGAAGGTATTATCCTCATAATCGACCGCAGGGTCATAGTACTCCTCGGTCTCGGTCAATGTGACCTGTTCATTGTTGTAAAACAGCGAGACACTGTCGATATCCCGGATATCGTCCGAAGTTGCAAAGATGTTAACGATCACGATTTCGCGTTTGTCAACATTTATCACGCCTTCGTATTTATCGATTTTAACTCCGATTTTTTCGGAAATGATATCCATCAGGAACCTTTGAAGATCCTCATTGATTGCTGTTGCAATGAGGTAGTTCGCTTTGCTGAACGAAGTTTGAGTCTTGTCGCTGTTGGGTCGCTGGGCGATGCCCTCCGTACGCTGCGTTGTGTTTGCCATGCTGTAAATTGTTTTTTTCGCAACGTCGTCTATGCTTTGCCTTGAATTAAGGCCGAGAACCATAACTTCGATGTCGTATTCGCTCATTGCTTTTATTGCTTCGTCCGGCCGGTTCAAAACCGAGTTCGCATCTTTTCCGTCGGGCTTGCCGTCAGTGAACATGAAAACCATGTTCTTGCAATCAGATTTTGTTACCGGAAGAGCGGAGTAAGCAGCTCGGAGCGCGGGACCGTAGTAAGTTGCGCCCGTGTTCCTTTTTTCGAACTTAATCCCTTCAATTTTCCGTAGAATATCGGCACGATTTGATTGGTCACTGATGTCGGTCAAGTCGGAAATTTTCGTTGCTTTGTCGGAAAATGCATATACGCCGACATTTATGTCAGGCAAGTCATAGCCGAAACTCTCGGCGATACTCATCGTTTCGGATAGGTATTCAACAAAATTCTTAGCTGCCGCAACTGATATTCTGTTTTTGTCGTTTCGATTCATCGAACCGGTGTTGTCGAGCAAAAGAACTATGTTTACCTCACTCGGAGAGGCCGAATCTTCTGCCGCAACGGGTAAAAAGCACGAAAGCGCGAGTATGAAAAGCATCACGCAAGAGATAATCCGTTGTGCGGCTGTTCGTCTTTTGGGGTTGTTGTACATGTTTTTACTCCTTTGGAATAACAAATTATTATATTAACCTTACTGCATCATGCGCTGCATCGGTCAACATCATTAGGGGTCGTTGGGGGGGATCCTCAAGGTTGGTAAGCATTGACGCTCACTTTATCGCTCGTTCTAAAAAGAACTGTCAAATAATCAATCGTTTCCGAAGTTATTGCTATGTTTGCATGCCGCTTCGGCAATGTTTATACTAAATTGACACCATTATTATACACGATGCACAAAATTTGTCAATGTGGCAAGATATGGCTTCTTTCAATATATTATCATATTCCATTCAGACCATGTTTCGCTCTGTGTCTCAGCTTATCGACATGCTCTCTTTTGTGCAAATATATGTTGCGCTCTTGCATAGCGCGTGGTATAATTGATTATATAAAGATATTTAATCCAGTAAAATTGTCGATTTTAAAGCGAAGTGTAAACAATATGACATAATTGCTTTGCCGGATGTCCGGACATAACAACAATAAACACCTTCCTCGGCTCATCCGCAGAAGCGTATGTATTAAATAACAAAATTTCATTCATACCACCTTAAAGGAGGCTTATTTTGAAAGAGTATAATCTGACACGTTTTTTATCAGCGCAGGAAGCCACTGTAGACGGTTATTCTCAGGCACTTGCGGAAATTCGAAGCGGGAGAAAAGTTCACCACTGGATATGGTATATTTTTCCGCAATTGCATGGACTCGGCAAGAGCTCCAATTCTGTGTTTTACGGCATTCGCGGACCTGGCGAGGCAAAAGCCTACCTGTTGCATCCGGTATTAAAATCGCGACTTCTGGAAATCAGCAAAGCATTACTTGAGTTGGAGACAAATGATCCTCGCGCCGTGATGGGAACGCCAGACAATTTGAAGCTGCGCTCATGCATGACGCTTTTCGAAGCAGTCGCAGAGGATTCGACTGTTTTCAGTCAAGTGTTGGAAAAGTATTATCACGGCAGACGGGATAGAGAAACACTCAGAATGTTGGAATCTCAATCGCGGCAAAGTTAAAACCTATAAAGTGCTTCTTGCCGCAACATCCTTCTTTAATGAAGTCGGATTAATGATTTTTCGAGAACTTTCTCGCTGCGGCAAAACAGTTTTTTACTGCCGCCGGCAACAGCCGCACTGTTTTGCATACAAAAAAGTTTAACTGATTGCGAGATTCTATTCCAACCGTGGGTAGCGTCCGTTTCTTTTGCGGTACCGTTAATATAGCTCCACAGCTTCGGCTCCGGGCTTATTTTTGCCGATTACTATTGTATCGGGTATCGGGCCTATTGCTGTTAAGCTGTTTCTTAGTTTGGCTTCGGTGTTTAATTATGTAACTTTTCGGCATAGCCGATATCAGTCCAAGCATCGGGGCAGGCGAAAAAAGTTTTTCGCTTCTGCTCATCCACCGGCGGAACCATTTCCGCATCCGTCAGGGCAAAGTCAAACCGGTCAAAGTTGGCCTTGATATGCTCCGGGTTCTTTGAACCGGGAATAACTATGCTGCTGCTCCGGATGTTCCGGCGGAGAATGATCTGCGGCGCGTACTTGCCGTACTTCTCACCAAGCTGAGCAAACAGCGACTCCTGAAGCAGTGCCTTGTCGCCGTGTTCCAACGTGTACCACGCCTGCGGCACGATGCCGTTTTCCTTCAGGAAGGCTTTCATCTCCGGTTTCTGATGATAGGGGTGCAGCTCGGTCTGCAAAACGGTGGGATTCACTTCACAGAGGGAGAGAAGTTCCTCGATCTGCGCTTTATTGAAGTTTGACAGGCCGATAGCATGCACCTTGCCCGCCTTGTATGCCTTTTCCATTTGGCGGTAGCCCGCTGCATATTTGCCTGCGGGTTGATGGATCAACAGCAGGTCAAGCAAGGCTGTTTGCGTTTCAATGGTAAGAGGCGAAACGGAATTCAACCGCAAACAGAACTGCTGTATTACCACAGCAGCGACTTAATGCCTGTTGAGAACAACGCTCAAAGCAGCTTTCAATGTATTCGCGGATGCGTAACATAAGCTCCGGGTCGCAGTATATAATATTGCATGTCGTACCTGTGCAATATCTTTTTTGTATGTGTTTAAGATAAGCGAGTCCAAGCTTCATTGAAGCTGCGCCGATACGTGAAATATATTTTTGTCTGATGAAAATTTATGCATTTGCGGTGTTGACAAATATTGTCACAATTGTGTACAATAATGACGTACGAAGAACGATTTTTCTGTTGACTACACTCGTATTTGATGCAAAATCCGCTCACGGCGGCGTTCTCCGCATATGGTTTTCAACTAAAACGAATATATGATTATCATACATACGGCAGCTATGTGCAGTATCCTTTTGAACCTCAAAGAAAAGTCAGTGTGTGCTTAACACAGGGCGCGGCAATGCAGCAGTACCGACAATAAGCTCATCACTAACGCAAGTTAAAATGATTGCAGACAACGACAGATTCAAGCCGATATTCAGCAACCGAAGAATCGGGGCAGCAAAGGAAATAAACACGACCGCCAACAAAAAAACAGCAAAAATTCAAAGCTCGTATTTAAAATGTTAATGCGCCGTTTTTCATGGCTGCAAATAGATTCCGGAGGAAAAATATGAAAACACTTCTGAAAAAAGTATGTTCCTTGATCTTGGCACTGCTGATGGTGCTGTCCGTTGTATCGGTTCCGACATTTTCCGCAAAAGCGGAGGATGGAGAAAATCCGCCGTCAACCATGACGCTCAACGAAGCGTTGAATGTCGAAGGCGGAAATATCGAATTCACCACCTCTGGGGATTATATCAGCGAAACAGGTTCGAATTACAAATGGATAATCGAATCGGATTACGCAAGATTGCCTGTTGAGACGAAAGCCGGCAAAAGGGCGATAATAAACGCAAAGGTGACTGTAAACAAGCAAAGCGTAGTGTCTTTTGATTTTATTTCAACATTCGCATCAAATCAATACACTATGGGCGGTCTTTTGTTTAGTATAGACAACCACGAACAGGAATCGGGCAATGGTTATGGATGCACTGGTTGTTATGAGTGGGCGCATAAGGAATACGTCCTTGAAGCAGGGGAGCACGATCTTAAATGGGTGTTTTATGCAGGCTACGGCGAAGGCAATAACAGCAATTATGCAAAACTCGATAATGTTCGAATCAGTGAACCGGTGCATCCCGAAAGTATTATTACAGATGATGCAGTACAGGTGGTGGTAAACGAAAGACTTCGCCTGTCGTGGACTGTCTTGCCGGAGAATTCATTTAACAAAAATGTGGAGTTTACTTCGTCGGATGCGGAAACGGCTTACGTGTTGCCTGACGGTACAGTTATCGGATTGGCAGAAGGTGAGACGATTATCACTATTATGGCAGAGGATGGAGAAGCGCATGCTGCGTGCAGAGTTTCCGTAATTGACAACGGAACCGGCTGTGCAGAAATCTTCGCATTGTGTGACCTTGGAGTGTATCGGGCACGGAGCAGCATGCCGGAGAAGTGGGATTTTTTGTCGGAAATAACAGGCGCAGAAGAAGAATTGTCATCGACGATTAAAACCGTCGCATATGTGGATGGAAAGCTGTATGGTTACGCATCGTTCGGTGGAGTAAAATCTCGCTACTTTGTTATTGATGAATACAATAAAAAACTTGAATACTGCGGCAAATTTAATAAGCTGCTTCCACGATCCCTGGCATATGATTATACAGAAAACACACTATATGCAATAGCCTATTCAAATGATAGCCACAGCGGTTATGCATTATACAAGGTTGAACTTGATTGCGGCGAATTGATGAAGATTGTTGATCTTTCGACATCTATACAATCGATATACGAAATTTCGGTTTCAAGCGGAGGTCAGATTTACTCGATAATTGAAGACACAGTATGCGAATTAGATAAACAAACCGGTGAGACAACTCCGGTATTGTCGGTTTCTTCAAGTGATTGCATCAAACGTATAATTACGTGCGATTTTAACTATGAGGACAATTGCATTTATGGAGTATTTGAGTCAAGAACAGCTACTCAGGGGCATATCAGTTTTCCGCTGTATCGAATAAATGTGGAAGAGAATAAAGTTGAACTCTGTGGATATGCAAACAGTTCCGGACTTGAAATTTATACGCATAACGGTATTAGCGTCCCGGACAGAGACAAGCTGAAGTTTGAGGTTTCGTTTATAGACAGCATTGACGGCTCAACCATTAGTACTGAGGAGTACGCTGTCGGCACTACACTGAATGAAGCAGATTTTCCGGAACCGCCAATCCATGATGGGTATGAATTCGCTTGTTGGGAATACGAAGATACCTATGACGGAAAGTATCTCTTGAATAATACCAACGTTACGGCCTGTTATACCGAAGAGGATGCATTGGCTACAATAATCGTTGATAATCATTATGCTGAAACAAACCCTTACGAAAATTGGAGAGAATGGGGATGCCAAATGTTGCTTGATCCAAGTGCCTCAGCGTACGGAACGTTGATTCCGGCAGAACGTACATGGGGCGGCACAAAGGTTGCGTCACCCGAGATATTTTATGACAGCTTCCAATATAGACTGCCGGAGGGTGCTTCGCATGAGATCACTCCGTTTTCCACAATGTATCATAAAAAACAACTCATAAATATACCGGCAGGCACATATGACTGGTGCTTTCTTGCTCCAATAGCGGGGAGTGAAGGAACCGAGTATTATTTCATGAGCGATGATGGAAGTATAGCTGCGTGCTATGATGATTATGAATTTAAAGGTGGATATACATACGAATTTAAAGTATCTCACAAGTTAGACGGAACGTCCGACAGAAACACGTATGTTGACCTTACGGTGACGCGCGGAAACTCTGAAGCAATATATTCAGAGCGCATAGAAATTAAGCTACAGAATATTGTTGTCTATGGTAAGCGCCAAACCAAAATAGAAATCGAAGTTTTCCCCGAAGATGCATTTGACAAACAGGTGATTCTTTACTCGGAGGATCCTTCAATAGCTTACGCCGACAACAGTTCAATTAGCCCCACTATTTATGGTATAGCGGAAGGCAACACGATTTTTACAGTGCAGACAGTTGATGGACACGCCGAAACAAGCATAGGTGTAACTGTACCGCAAGTCATGCCAACAACTCGTCTTAATGCTTACGTGTATAAAGATGTGTTCGATTCCGCTCCTATTGACGATCAGCGGTGGTATTCGATTAATACGGATAACATTTCAGAGGCATGGATAAATGCGTTGACTGATAGGGAAGAGCAGTATTTTACTGATCATGAGTACATAATTAACGCTTCGGCGTACGTTGGCGGAAAGGTTTACGGTTACGGAAAGACAAGAGCCGGTGCAGGTTTTTTTGCAATGGATCCGAATACAATGATGCCTATGTACACCGGAGTAAATCCCGGAAGACAGGTTAAGGCAGTTGCATACGACCATGCAACTGATACGATGTATGCAATTGCAAGAAACGATGTTATAGGCGAGTTCAACTCGCTGTACAGGGTAAACTTGCCAATTGGGACACTTGAAGAAATTGCCTCCATCCAAACGAGCGATGAAGAGGGCAATGCAATATCTATCGACACACTTTCAATAAGTCAAAACGGAGCTGCATATGGATTGAGCAGAGGAACTACGAACAGAAAGCCAAGTTTATACAGGATAGACTTAGCCAACGGACAATGCACGTTAATAGGGGAAACAACCATGGATTATCTTCCGTCCATGTATGTTGTCACAGTGTATGATTACAAAAACGAACTTATAATAACGTATGATCCATACAATGGGTTCGGTTCAATTTTCCCGGGTACAGGCGAGTACGTACAAAACAAGAAACTATGGTCAACTTATGTGTCATCACTATACATAACTGATGATATTGAAGTATCGATCCCGCAAACATCGAATTTTGAAATCAGCTTTGTTGATGGAGAAACAGGGGAAATCATAGAGCGAAAAACTGTTGCAGGTGGAACTGTTCCAAATAAAGAAGATTTTCCAAATGCTCCTGAACATGATGGTCTAATTTTTTCAGGCTGGGAGTTTGATTGGAAACCTATTTCATGTGATACAGAGATTACTGCATTGTACGCCGAAGACTGTTTCAACACGGCCGTTATAAAACTCACTGATAACACAAACGGAGTGTATTACTATGGTTCACAGTCACACAATGGGTGGCATATGCTGCTTGATAGTGATGCAGACACATATGGCCTTGAGGATGGCAATGTCTTTACGCCCTTGCATAATATCTTAAGAAACTTAACGCCACAGACGTACGAACGTTTTGAATACAGTATACCTCGTTCAGCAGCGGTACCGGAAAATGCAACGCAACAGGAATTTAACAGCGTTGAAGCCGTCTTGAACTGCACGAAGTCTGTGAGGATCCCTGCGGGAACATACGATTGGTGCATACTTGCCCTTAGCAAAACTGATTATGCAAGATACATTGCATGTTCAAGCGGAAATATTGGTGGTAAAGGCAATGACTTTACGTTTGTCGCAGGATATACCTATGAATTTCGGATATATCAATTGGGGGCAGGACATGCAGTTGACCTTATTGTTACAAAAACTGTCGAAGGGGAAAACCCCGACGCAGGCGTATGTGTTCTTCTCGGAGAAATAGCGGGCAGTCCCGGTGAGGAAATCGAAACCGAAGTCGTTATCGAGGGCGACTATGAGGCAAACAACCTTGACATGACACTTGAATACGATGCAAGCGACATTGAAGTTCTTGAGATCACTCCGGGCGAAGTAATTCAGGAAATCGTCGAAAACGGCGGAGAATTTGACCTTGAGCAGTTCGGACCCGGCAGCGGTCCAGGCGACGGCGGTTCGGGCAACCCGGACTCAAGCACCGGCTCGATTGACGCTCACGCGGCATCGGGTGGAATGTCCTTCAGCAAGAACGGTCAGGTCATGAAGATGAAAGTCAAAATTGCCGACGACACTCCTGCCGGAGAAAAGAATATGGATATGACGGTCAACGACCTGTCGAAGAACAACAGCGACGGCACGACAGAACAGGTTCCGCATTATGACGTGACAGGAAATTCCGCCACGGGCAGCATAGGCGGAGGCGGCGGCGGTGTCGTAACGGATCCCACGACTCCCATACCCACGGGAGAGCCTACGCCGACGGGAGAACCTACGCCCACTCCGACCCCCAATCCGAACGCAAGCTTCTTTGTAACCTTTGTCGATTGGGACGGACGGACAATTGCAATTAAAACCGCAAAGTACGGCGAGGCAGCGAATCCTCCGCCCGATCCGGAGAGGGAGAACTTTATCTTTGTCGGTTGGGAAGGTGACTTCTCATGCGTTACGGCAAATACGGCCGTTCTCGCAAAGTACGGCCCGATTCCCAACTCCGGTGATGCCAGCGGAGACGGCGCAGTCAACGCTGTTGATGCCCTTGTTGCCATGCGGTATGTTCTCGGAGTTTCAACCGAGAGCCTTACGCCCGAACAGATCGCCGCCGCGGACTTCAACGGGGACGGCGCAGTGAACGCCGTCGATACCCTGCTTATCATGAGATTCTCGCTGGGATTGATCGAAGCCGTCGTCAGTGACCCTGAGCAAGGCGCCTGAAAATTCAATCCGTACAAGCAGAAAATCCGAACAACGTAATTAATTAACCTATACCGGGCGGTTTTACGCCGCCCGATATAAATAAATAATAAGGAGACGAAAATGAAAAAACTCTTCGCAATGCTGCTCAGTGTCGCTGTCATTCTGAGCACAATCACGATCCCTGCATATGCGGAAACCGGATCGCCAACCGATAACGACGTTGTTTTCAGTGTTGAAAACGTCACGGCAGCTCCCGGCACAGATGTGTCGGTAGCGTTTAATATCGAAGGCGAGTATGAATCTCACGCTCTCACGGCATTCGTGAGGTACGACACAAATATGCTTTCCGTCGTCGGTAACGGTATTGCTCAGGGAAATATCTGGCAAAACATGATCGCTGGCGGCGGTACGATCGTCGCTGATGCTGTCACGCGTCCGGGACAGGTTCCCTTCATGGCAATCATGCCGACCAATCCGTTCAGCGGAAGCGGAACCATATTTACAATGAATTTTCATGTAAATGAATCCGTAGAGCTCGGCACTGTGATTCCTCTTGAACTTGAAATAAGGGAATTCTACTATATGCCCGTGCAGCAAACTTCTCCTACCCTCATTCCGTTCACATCCGACAACGGTTCAATTACTGCTCAGGTTTACCACTCGGTCACCTTTGTTGACTATGACGGCACTGTTCTTTCCGCTCAGAGTGTTGCCCACGGTTCCGCCGCAATTGAGCCGACAGCCCCCGAACGTGAGGGTTATGCCTTCATCGGATGGGATAAGGACTTCTCAAACGTTACGGAAGACATGACCGTTACCGCTCAATACTCGGCCAACAGCTATTCGATTACCTACACAATCAACGGTGAGGAATACACCGCTCAGACCTATGAATTCGGAGCAGCGGTTTCCGCACCCGAATACACCGTGCCCGAGGGACACACTTTCTCCGGTTGGGACATTCCGGAAACCATGCCTGCCGAGAACCTTGTTCTTGATGCGGCACTGACTGCGAACAGTTACAGCATAACTTACACAATCAACGGTGAGGAATACACCGCTCAAACCTATGAATTCGGAGCAGCGGTTTCCGCACCCGAGTACACCGTTCCCGAGGGACACACCTTCTCAGGTTGGAATATTCCGGAAACCATGCCTGCCGAGAACCTTGTTCTTGATGCGGCACTGACTGTGAACAGTTACAGCATCACTTACACCATCAACGGTGAGGAATACACCGCTCAGACCTATGAATTCGGAGCAGAGGTTTCCGCACCCGAATACACCGTTCCCGAGGGACACACCTTCTCCGGTTGGAATATTCCGGAAACCATGCCTGCCGAGAATCTTGTTCTTGATGCGGCACTGACCGTAAACGAATACACCGTTACTTACAATATCAATGGTGAGATTTACGCAATACAGGTTTATTCTTACGGGGAAGAAGTCTTTGCTCCCGCATATGACGTTCCTGACCATTTCACTTTCTCGGGCTGGGATACTCCCGCCACCATGCCGGCGGAGAACATCGTGCTTGATGCGACACTCGTTGAAGATGGAAAGTATACGGTCTCATTCATGGTCGATGGTGAGACGTATTTCACGTTTACGGGATATGAAGGTGATGCCATCACTGTTCCTGAAAATCCGGAAAAGCTCGGTTATACCTTTGACGCTTGGGATGGAATGCCCAAAGACGGTGTTCTTCCTGCTGCAAATATAACCGTCACTGCTGTTTGGAGCGTTAATACCTACACGATAGCCTATACGGTCAACGGCAAAGGGTACAGCATCCAAACATATGAATACGGTGCGGCGATTATAACTCCCGCGTATGATGTACCCGAAGGATACACATTCTCGGGATGGGACGTTCCCGAAACAATGCCTGCCGAAGATCTGGTTGTTGACGCAACATGCACGATCA
>ERZ773225.158-NODE-158-length-109312-cov-4.723542_pt1 | contig 109312 bp, 101 predicted proteins | sample MGYA00580993_ERZ773225 | MGnify/ENA primary metagenome ERZ773225 (study PRJEB29015, sample SAMEA2737748) | human gut metagenome | biome: human gut; feature: human-associated habitat; material: faeces | place: China | collected 2012 ...
TCAGCTTCAACAGGATTGCTGAAAATCACAAGGAAAAAGAGCTTGTGAGGAAGGTAACGGTTGATAAACTATATACAGAGTTTCACAGACTAAAAAGATAAGAAGAGAAGCAATAAGGACCAAAGATGAAAAAAATTTTTTACGGAGCTTTTTCAGTTTTTTTATTAGGCATTTTGGTGATTGTAATAAGGCATCCCAGCAATAACCTGATCCCTTCGAGGATGGTTTTGTTCACAGCCATCTGGATAGGATTCCTGTATGGAATCAGAATTTTGTTGCAGCTTATAGAAAAGTGGATTCAAAAAAAGGGATGGAATCTCAATAAAATATCTAAAAGCGGACTGATAATCTATGCGGCAGTATTTACAATTGCATTATATGTAATCAGCATATTACTTCGGAATGAGCCGGTGACAGACTATGGATCCGTATATCAGACGGCATGGAAACTGGCATCCGGAGAAGCAGTAGAAGATTGGTCATATTTTAGCATGTGGACCAACAATCTGGGAACATTGACCATGCTGACAGCCCTCTTGAAAACAGGTCTGCTGATTGGATTTACGGATCCGTATTATTTTGTATTGGCGGTCAATGTAATACAGGTAACGGCAGTCCTGATCAGTATATTTTACATTACGGGGAAAATAGGCGGCGCTTCACCGGCACTCCAGTGGTTCGCAGCACTGGTATTCAGCATGTGGACGCCGGTGTGGGCCTGTACAAATTCGTTCTATTCAGACCAGCTCAGTTTTGGCGGAAGCATAATAGCAATTGCGATTCTGTTGCGTTGCAGGGATATGTCTGGATATAAAAAATACCTTCTGTATCTGCTTTCAGGATTCCTGTGGGGACTGGCCATTGTGGTAAAAGCTACGGCAGGGATTCCGCTGGTTGCATTTATCATAACAGTGATTTTAACAGCGAAAAATCAAAAAAAGATCTATTGGAAAAGCCTTTCCCTGGTACTGGTGATCGCATTGTGTATTGTAGGCATGTCGTTGATCTCAGATACCTATCCATCCAAACAGGAGGAACAGAGACTGAAATTTTCCACAGAATACTGGGTAGCTCTGGGTCTTTTAAAAAACGGAACTTACGGTGAAAACCCGGAATTTATAGAAGGATGTTATCTCAGTCCCGATCAGGATGCGAGAAAAGAATACTGCCGACAGGTCATTTATGATAACAGGAAAAATTTCTACGATGTAGGACGTATGATAGAAAAAACCTCCGTGATCTTCGGGTCAGGAGAGATAGCCCCTACCTCCCATATTTATCCGAGAAGTGAAAACATTTTGTGGCAATGGGTATTTTATGATGGCATCTATTTTTGGAAATATTGTTGTCTGTCCACCGGTTTTTTTGATGCTGTGCTGGTGATCATGCTATGGGGATGCCTTCGAAGACTGTTTGAAAAAAAGGAAGAAAACGGATTGGTATTTATGTCTTATCTGACGGTATTTGGTCTGTTTTTCTTCATGATGTTCTGGGAAGCACAGAATAAACAGCTCTATAATCATATTCCCTGGATGACATTATGCGTCGTCTGGGCAATGAGGTCTATGCACTCAGATCCAGATTCCGTCCGATCAGCATAGCAGCATCTGCGGATTTTATTGTAAGCGTTGGTCACATGCTCCTGCTCGTGGGCACGGATTCTGGAGGCAGAAGCCTGGGCTGAAATGTTCTATGAGGGTAAGTTAAGATTGCCGAAAAATCCGCTCTACTTCGGAAATTACCGAAGTCGTTCCCAAGATTACAATGGGATCCGGACAAGAACCCGCCAGAGTCAGTGCCTGCGCCACCGAATCCGTCCATTCCGAAGGAATTTCCTCTTGTGTCAGAAATTCCTGCTGCTTTTGGGAAAAATGATAATGCGGATTCCCGGATCTGGTGAGGATGATGCGGGCAGCCACATCTTTCATAGACCGGACCACACCGGCATAATCCTTATCCTCCGGAATCCCTACGATAACAGTACAATTCGAAATCCCCAGATGACGCAGAACTTCTTTTACATTTTCACAGCTGGCGGAATGGATGCACGCATCCAGCAGGATAAAAGGGTCCGAACTTAGAATCTCCATCCGCCCCGGATGATGGATCGCAGACAGTTGGCGGCGAATTTGATTGCACATTGTATCTGAAAATATATCCGGAGAATTGGATTCCCGGCAAAGATCCGCCATGACATCCACGCACAGAGCCAGAGCCAGTGCGCAGTTTTTCGCCTGATGTTCTCCCAATAACGGAATCTGTAGATCCGGATAAATGTTATCTCCAATCACCACATCAAATAGCATGCCGGAATAGGTATAGCGGATATTTTCTGCCTGAAAATCCCGCCCGTAAAACTTATAAGGAACCTGTAACATCTCGGCACGGCGCACCAGCACCTTCAATACTTCCGGCTCCTGCTCCGCAAAATAGACGCACTTCTGCTCTCCGGTGATGACGTGTGTTTTATCCTCTGCAATGGCAGTCAGCGTATCTCCCAGCTCTCTTGTATGCTCTAAGAAAATCCGGTTGATCACGGCATAGTCGTGACGAATGTTGTTCACATCATCATATTTTGCCCCTTTGCCGCATTCAAATACATTGAAATCCGTATGCTTTTCCGAAAAATAAGTCAGTGCCAGGTCCGCCTGAATGCCCATGGGGCTGATACATACCGACTCCGGCAGATCGGAGGCAATGTCCAGAATCTCCGGCTGGATCTGTGCCATCAGACGGCAAAAGCTGACTTCACTGATCATGGTATCATTGACGCGGAAGCGCTCTCTGAAATTAGTAATATGAGGACTGGTCATCAGTCCTACGGATAAATTTGTCTGCAGGATCCGGGAAATCATATTAGCAACGGATCCTTTTCCCTTGCTTCCGGTGACGACGACACAGGGAGCAATCGATTTCTGCCGGAGCAGAGATCTCGTCAGCTCAGGATGTCTTTTTCCGGCATCCTTTGCAGCATAGTCCTGATGTGTGGCAGCCCGCAGATAGAAAGCATAGACGAAGTCTTCTGCCTCTTTTTGCGTAGTGATCTTATGAAATTCCAGTGGTATTCCGGAAGCATTGTTCATAAAAATAAGCATACCTTTCCGTAACCTGCAATTTTACCAATATAACAGTATCGTATATTTTCGTACACTGTGCAGGTACAAATATGAGATGAGTTCCTTATGCAAAGTCTGCTCGTATTGTTTCCGTTATTTTTCCCGCAATATTAATACCGGAGGCTTTTTCAATGCCTTCCAGTCCCGGCATAACGTTGATTTCGCAAAAATAAGGTTTTTCTCTGCCAAAAAGCAGATCAATTCCCAGAAAATCCAGTCCAGTCTGCTCGTAAATATCTGCGGCTATGGTACGGATGTGGGACGTGACAGGGTAAGGCTCTACCGAAGCTCCCAGAGCTACATTTGCACGGAAATCCCCCTGGGATCTGCGCTGCATACAGGCAACGGCTTCTCCGCGGATGCTGTAAAATCGCAGATCTCTGCCGTAGCTTTCCGAGATAAATTCTTCGAAGAGCCATTCCTTGGAGGAAGGGTAGTTAAGAGAGAGTTCCTCATAAGAAGCTTTATCCCGGATGCAGACGATTTCCTCTCCCATGGAGCTTTCCAGTCCTTTACCGACAAAAGGAAGCCCCAGTTGTTCTACAATAGAAGAAAAAGGCAACAGTGAAGTTCCCAGAAGATATTTCGGGATCAAAAAGGCTTCGGAATGAAGTCTTCGTACCTGTTCGAATTTATTAATATAGATATTATAAGCAGTGAAAGGATTATAGCTTCGGGTGGCAAGTGCATTGATAGCATCCTTTTCCCGTCCCCATTTATAGCGGTTGATGACAAAATCCACAGGTTCCAGTATTTTACCATGATTTATAACACCATGCGGAGAGACCATAGTATCGTGGATCCCTACAATCTGCAGATCCATATCCAGGGCAGAAGCTTCCTGTACCAGACGGTTGCAGGTATAAGCGTTGGTCATAGCATTATATTTTTCTATGATATATCCTCTGATAGGCATAAGGCACCTCGTAATTTCAGTATTCTCATGGTTAACATAGCAAAATGTTGTCAAAATAGCAAGAAATATAGTTCTTCTATTGAAAAAGGAGCAATATCCTGCGTATAATAAGAGATATAAGAGCCTAAAAGTGGGATGATAATCCCACGATATGCGAATATTGGGTAGAATTGTGGTAGTGCGTAGCACGAAGCAATCCGTAGGTATCAAAGTCGGGGGCTTTTGACCCCGACATCATATATACTTATATACTTACTTATCATAACTTTTTAGAAACTACCCTGTCAATTAAGAAAATATAAAATATTCTTTGTATTCTCTTTGATCTTCTCAGACAGCTCAGCATATTTAATGAGTTCTTCCTCTGTGAAGCCGGCGAATCTGGCAGCATCATAATCCCTCTGTGCCATCTCCAGTTCTTTCATAACGGCATCTGCTGCCGGAAGAATCGTCACGGCGATCCTGCCTCCCCGTCCCTTCCGCTTCGTTTCTGCCATCTCCGCTGCTTTCATTTTATTTTTTCCGGTCGTCTTATCTTTTTTGGATGGCTTGGGTTCCTTCACCTCTTCTACTTTCAGGAATCCCTTCATGGTCAGTCGCTGCAATCCGCTGGTCAGATTCGTCCGGGTGATTCCGGCGAAATCCGCCAGTTCCCGTCTGCTGTCCCATTCGTGCTTTTCACACAGACACAAAAGCAGACGCACATCCATGACCTTCAGATCTCCTTTTAACGCCACCGGCTCCAGATAATGTTCTAATAACTTTCTCTTACGGTAATCCTCTCCTGCAGGTCCTTCCGCCTGTAAGATCTCTGTATTGACAAAGACTCTCTCGTCTCCCAGCTTCTTGGAACCGGGCAGGATTGAAGGCGGAACGGTGCCGTCCCCCGCAGCATCGATAAAAAAACGGTATACCTGCAGACGGTTCTTCTCATAATCTTCCTCTTCCAGAACATGTTTGTAGAAGTTATTGTAGTACTCAAATACATTCAGCTTCATCTTCACAGTCTTCGAGATATTAATGCCCTGACTGGCAAGAGAGCCTTTCCTCTTCACATAATAATAAATGGGCGCATGCAGGGCATAGAATACTTTCGCATAGCGGATATATTCCAGATTGAACATAAAATCCTCACACCAGCTGATATCCGTATCCATGCGTAGCTTATGCTCTTCCACAATATCCCTGCGGTACAGCTTGTTCCACAACACACCGTAATAAAAATCCGCCGGATTCTCCATCATATGTGCTGCGAACTCTTCTCTGGTGAGCACGCCCTCCTCTTCGATGTCTCCCTTGGGGGACAGACGCTCTCCCACCACGCGGTAAAAGTCAGAAATGACCATGTCACAGCCGTACTCCTCAGCTGCCCGCACGAACAGTCTGGTGGCATCCGGTGTGATCCAGTCGTCACTGTCGAGGAACTGCAGATATTTTCCCCGGGCACGGTCAAGCGCCCGGTTTCTGCTGTCGGAGACTCCGGTGTTCTCCTTTTGGATCACAATGACTCTGGGATCTCTGTCTCCGTACTCTTCACAAATATCGCCGGAAGCATCCGTACTGCCATCATTGACCAGCAGCAGTTCATAATCCGTATATTCCTGGTTCAAAATGCTGTCGACACAGCGTCGTAAATATTGTTCCGCATTGTATATCGGAACAATGATGCTTACCATTGGCCGCATAAGTTCATCCTCTCCAAAAATTACTTCATAAACGATTTCTTCGCTTTTCAAGCTTACGAAATCGTGATCAGTTCATAGTCTCTGCTGCCGATGCCGATCTTCTCCGCATGCTCCAGGCAGGTCTTGTACTCCGCATTGGGAGTGGTATTTTCAAAATGATCATGATGATCGCAAAATCCCTCTTTTGCCATGGCATCCGTCAGCTGGCTGTTCGGCAGCGGTGTCTGCTTCAGGCAGGCATCCACACAGGCCTGATCCAGCGCCAGGGGATCAAAGGATGCAAACATACCGATATTGGGCAGAATAGGAGCATCGTTTTCGCAGTGGCAGTCACAGTTCGGAGACACATCCACTACCAGAGAGATATGGAAATTCGGTCTGCCGTCCACGACAGCCTTCGCATATTCTGCCATGCGGCAGTTAAAATCTTTCGTTGCCGCATCATAGCCGCTGTGGATCGCATCAAAATTGCAGGCACCAATGCAGCGTCCGCAGCCCAGACACTTCTCATGATCAATGTGCATCTTATGTGTGGTCTCATCATATACCAGTCCATCATTGGCACATTCCTTCATGCAGCGCTTACAGCCCCGGCACAGACTCTCGTCGATCTCCGGCTTGCCCTGCGCATGCTGCTCCATTTTGCCCGCTCTGGAGCCGCAGCCCATACCGATGTTTTTAATAGCACCGCCAAACCCCGCCGTCTCATGTCCTTTGAAATGATTCAGGGAAATAAACACATCCGCATCCATGATGGCACGACCGATCTTCGCATTCTTCACATATTCGCCGCCTTCTACCGGTACCTCGATGTCATCCGTTCCCTTGAGTCCATCGCCAATGATCACGGGACATCCCACCGTCAGTGGCGTGAAACCATTCTCCCAGGCACAGTACATATGCTCGATGGCATTCTTACGGCTGCCGGGGTACAGGGTGTTGCAGTCGGTCAGAAAAGGCACACCGCCCAGCTCCTTTACCACATCCGCTACCGCTTTCGCATAATTCGGACGTAAGAAGCCCAGGTTGCCCAGCTCTCCGAAGTGCAGCTTGATGGCAACAAATTTGTGATCCATATCAATATTCTGAATCCCCGCCGCCTTCATCAGACGCTTTAACTTACTGGGAAGCCCCTCTCCCAGACGGGTCCTGAAATCTGTAAAATATACCTTTGATTTTTCCATTGATTTATCCTCCGAGCAAAAAAGATACTACGATTATAACATATCTTTTCCGCTTTTTGAGAATTTTTTTGCATTCTCCACGAAGCGCTCCGCGAACTCCGGGCAGGATGGATAATAGAGGTGGGGAAAACCGTACCAGTGATTCTCTCCCACGTGGATGCAGGGATAATTTTGTCCGGTGGAGGGTTTGGTAGCGATGCAGTCTGCGCCGTTGTCTTCACTGTCATAATAGTGGAATTCGTGGGCACGGATGCGGCTGCCACGAGGCATAAAATATCCGCTGTTCTCTTCCAGTTCAATGTATCCGAAGCGCACCAGGTGTCCGGTGTCGAAGCATTTACCGGGCAGGACTCCCGCCATGGGATAGGAATGTCCTTCCCGGTCCGTCAGGGTCGTATGCAGGTATAGAAAACCGCCGCACTCTGCCACCGTGGGCAGGCCGTCTGTGACTGCCTTCCGGATCGCTGTGCGCATGGCATCATTCTCGCTTAACTGTCCGGCATACAGTTCCGGATATCCACCGCCCAGTAACAATCCGTGAATGTTTTCCGGTAAGTTTCTGTCATGCAGCGGGGAAAAATACACCGGTTCCGCGCCCGCCTGTTCCAGCAGACGCAGGTTCTCTTCGTAATAAAAGCAAAAGGCTTCATCCCGGGCTACGGCGATCCGTGGGTGTATTGCTTCGCTGGTTTCTACGGAATCTTCCACTACCGTCTCTTCCTCCAACGGCTCCGCTTCCTCTGCAATCTGCAACAGTTTTGAAATGTCTGCGGTCTCCCGTAATCTCTCTGCTGTCATACGGATCTGTCCCTGCAAGTCTTCCAGTTCTCCCGGCATGCACAAGCCTAAGTGTCTGCTGGCGATCTGCAGGTCCTTATTTTCCGGAAAATACCCCAGTACCGCAATGCCCAGTTCATCTTCTGCCAAGGGCTTCAGTATCTCATAATAGGCTGCGGACATCCGGTTGAAGATCACGCCACGGATCAGATGTGCCTTATCGTAAGCCAGGAATCCGGCAATCAGAGGGATCACCGATCTCCCCATGCCTTTTGCATCCACCACCAGCAGGATGGGGGTCTGCGTCACCTTTGCCAGATGATAGGAGGAGCCTTCCTCACGGATGCCGCCCAGCCCGTCATACAATCCCATAACACCTTCCATGACCACAAGCTCGTCTTCTCTGCGATCCTTCAAAAACAGCTTACGGGTGCCCTCTTCTCCGGTAAAAAAGGTATCCAGATTCCGAGAGGGCACCCCCAGCACCTGTCTGTGGAACATAGGATCAATATAATCCGGACCGCATTTACAGGAAGAAATATCCTCACCGTTTTCTTTAAAAATCTGCAATAATCCACAGGTGATCGTAGTCTTGCCGCTGCCGCTCTTCGGTGCAGCGATCATGATACGGCGTATCTTCTTTTTCTGTGCTCCGGTCATCTCTGTACTTCTCCATTCTTACCGTTTCCGGTCTCCCCTGCGTTTTGTTTTGTTTTCTTCGTGTTATCCATAGGATCCGTTCCTGTCTCCCGGAACGTAAACGAGCAGATCCACACCGGATTTTCCGCCTGGGGCAGATGATAGCTTAAAAGCTTCTTCACCCGGCTTACCTGCATCTGCAGGATCTCCTCTTCCTCCATCGGAAAAGTATCCAGCACTTCCTTAAGTTCTGCAATGGTCTCCATGCTGATGGCATTGATCACAATACGCATATGGGGATTCTTCCGGTACAAAACCTGTAAAATATCCAGCAATCTACCGCCGCTGCCGCCGATAAAGGCATGGGTCGGCACTGGTAATTCTTCCAGTCCTTCCGGTGCCGGGGCTTCAATGATCTGTATATTATCCATGTGAAAATGCTCTCTGTTCTTTCGAAGCAGTTCCACCGCCTCCGGCTTTCTCTCAATGGCATAGACCTGCACTCCTCCGGGCACCCCGGCGATCTCTATGGCAACGGATCCGGTGCCGCTGCCGATGTCATAGACCACGGCGTTTTCTGTCAGATGCAGCTTGCAGATGCTGACCTCGCGGACTTCTTCTTTTGTCATTGGCGTTCTGCGGATTTTTCCCTCGGTTTCCGAAGCATCCCGCAGAAAACAGGTATCGGCTCTTCCATGGGTCAGGCGTTCCGGTTGCCAGTGAGGATTGCGGATCAGGCAGGTATATAACCCTTCCTCCGTAATCTCCTCACACTGCCCCGGGGTCAGGATCCGGATGCTTTCCTCCGGATAGGACAGCTGATATCCTACGATCACTTCACAGTCTGTCAGTCCCGCTTCTGCAAGCAAATGTCCGATCTTGCGGATGTCCTCACTTCCTGAGGTCAGTAAAAATACCTTTTCATGGCTCTCCACCGTTGCCGAAAGCCGGTTCAGCTTCTTGCCGTGCATGCTCAAAATGGCCGCATCTTCATAACTTTCTCCCACTCGGGCCGCCAGTGTGGCCACGGAAGAAATTCCCGGCAGGATCCGTACTCCTGCGTTCAACGCTCCTGCGGCAACGGCTTCCTGCAATGCCACATACAGCTTCCTGCATCCGCTGTAGAATCCGGTATCCCCGGAAAAAAGGACCGTTACCCGAAGGGGATCTTTCTGTGCTGTAAGACCGTTTTTCTGTAATTGCTCCAGATACGGCAGAATCTGCTCCGTCATGTAGTAGGGTCTTTTTTCGATTTTAGCAGAATATCTTTCGATCATGCGCTCCGCACCCAGCAGGATATCTGCAGTTTCGATCGCATGCTGCACTTCTTGTGTCTGACCGTCTTTGCTGCCCATGCCGATTCCGGCGAGGCAGATCTCCATGCTGCCCTGCCCGGAGAGCTTACAGTCACAGAGCTGTTCCAGTTTTCCACAGATTTCCGCAAAAGAATACGTATCTACAGCCTTCTTGACAGGCTGTATCACATACACCGGGATCCCCAGAATTTTCGCAGCTTCCAGTTTCTCCTGATACCCTCCGGTGCGTCCGCTGTTTTTCGTGACCATGTGATGGATATCGTATTGCTTCAGGATAGCAGCGTTCATCTCTGTGGAAAAAGGTCCCTGCAATGCCAGGATCTGTCTGCCTTTGATTCCCTGCTCCATGCACAGTTCCAGGCTCTCTCTGCCCGGAAGGATGCGCACATACAGGCGGTCATGGAGTCTTCCGGAGGCACAATACGTCGGCAGTTCCTTGCTCCCTGTGGTCAGCAGAATATTGCCCTCTGTATTCTCCAGCGCTTTGGCACAGTCAGCATTGCTTTCAAAATACCGGATACTTACGGCAGGATTCTCTGCTTCCGGAGTCTCCGAAATTTCCCGTTCCAGACGCAGGTAAATGGAAGACTGTGTTTCCACAGCGTCCCGTATGTTCTCTGTAACGACCTGGGCATAAGGGTGGGTGGCATCCACTACGATCTCATAACCCTCGTTACGCAGAAATTCTTCCATCTGCTGCCGGTCCATTCTGCCACAGTGAAGAGATACGAGTGGCTGCCCCTTTGTCCCTGCCGCCTCCACATCCGTCTGTTCCCGCATCACGATCTCACCATATTCCGTTGCCACGCATACGGTATGCGTGATTCCGGCATCTGCCAGGATTTCCGACAGCCGCCGTCCTTCTGTGGTTCCCGCAAAAATTACTATTTTTTTCATCCTGCTCTCCTCCCAAAGAGAACTTAATGTATGTTATTCTCCACATGATATCCGCGCTTTGTGATCAACTTGTCCCCCAGGATCTCCGTCTCGGAATTGCCGATAAATACCGTGGTGAACATATTGACTTCCCGGTCCCTTAATTCCCGCAGCGTACAGGTCACCGCCCGGGTGCCTTCTCTGCCGATGTTTTCCACATAGCCGCAGGGGCGCTCCCCTTCTATGGTTTCCAGTAAAATATCACAGGCTCTTTGCAGATAATCCTTTCGCCTGTGGCTGGAAGGGTTGTAAATTGCCATGGCAAAATCTCCCATTGCTGCCGCCCGCAGTCTCTTTTCGATCTTCTCCCAGGGAGTCAGCAGGTCGCTTAAGCTGATCACACAGAAATCATGGTTTAAGGGTGCTCCCAGTACCGCCGCCCCACTGCTTGCCGCTGTAATACCGGGGATCACGATCAGTTCCGTCTGGAGATGTTCTTCTCCAAGCTCATACATCAGCGATGCCAGGCCGTAGATACCGGCGTCGCCGCTGCAGATCAATGCCACCCGCTTCCCGGCTTCCGCCTCCCTAAAACACAGTTCGCAGCGTTCTGTCTCCTGCCGCATAGGGGTGGTCAGCAGTTTTTTCCCTGCAAAACGTTCTCCCAATAATTTGACATATACGGTATAACCCACGATCACATCTGCCTGCTCCAGCGCAGCGATGGCTTCTCCTGTCATCATTTCTTCCCTGCCGGGACCTATTCCCACGATATAGATTCTGTTACTCATCCGTTTTGCCTCTTTCTATCCTTTCAAAGCCACATCCGAATCCGCTCTTTCCATGTTTTCTCTGCAACTGCCACGGTCATGCCATCCTGTGCCTGCTTGCTTAAGAGGATCCATCCGCCTGTCCCGGCTGCTTTCAGGGCGGCGCGCTCGCATACATTGTCCACGCCCACCTGTGTCTTTACGAACTCGGAACCGTGAAATTCTCCCGGCACTGCCTGTAATTCCTGTGCTGTATAAGTCCTAAATGGTATCCTGTATTTTTCACTGAATTCCAGCAGACATCTTTCCTCTTTTTTCACGTCAATAGAAGCCAATGCTGCGATCTGCTCTATGACAATGCCCTGTTCTTCCAGTATTTTTTTCAAAAATAGATCCAGCTTTGCGCTGTCCGTATCCTTCTTGCAGCCCACGCCCAGAATATATTTTTTCGGCTGCAGCAGTAGTTCTGCTGGCTCTTTTCGAAATGTTTCTTCCGTGTCGTCCGCAATCAGGACATCCACTTTTTCCACAGGAGGATACGCACACAGCCGGATCCCTGACGGAATGGTCTCATCCACTGCCAGATGCCCTGTCTGTACGGACATGGTAATTTCCTCGCCTGCCAGTACTTTTGCCGACACTTTGGCGATCCCCTCCCGATTGCAGATCCGCAGATCATTCCTTTTGGCAAAGATATCCACCGCAAAACTGTCATGTAAGTCTGTGGCTGTGGTGATCACCGGTACGGCACCCAATGCTCCCGCCAGACGGACCGCCAGTTCGTTGGCTCCACCCACATGTCCGGACAACAAGGGAATCACATACTTCCCCATCTCGTCTGCCACCAGTACCGGACTGTCGTGCAGTTTATCCATGATCCAGGGGGCAATGGCACGGACCGCGATCCCACAGGCACCGATGAATATAAGTGCATGGCGGGCCGCCATCTGCTCTCCCGCCCACGCTGACAGGCTGTTCCTGACGCAGATTGTGTCTGCATCGCTGTCATCCACAGCCGGTACCGTCTTTTTTTCCAGTCGGGAGCATTTGGTATAGAGCGTGACCGCAGTTTCCCCATCCATGCTCTCCCGTATCCGCTCCGCCAGCTGTTGTCCTGTTTCCGTAAAGCTGATCACACTAATCTTCACGCCGCCCCTCCTGCGTTTCCTCTGCCTGTATGGCACAGCATTTTGCCTGACGGAATTCTGTGGTAAAATCCGCCGCATACAGCCTCGACTTCTGATAATTTCCATGGGTGATAACATCCCCCACTAGTACCAGTGCTGTCTTTTTGATGCCATGTTCTTCCGCTACCTGTGCCAGTGTCTCCACCGTACAGATATAAGCCTCTTCCTCCGGCCAGGTTGCCTTGTAGACAAGGGCTGCGGGGGTGTCCTTCGCATAACCGCCTGAGATCAGTCTGTGGCTCAGTTCCCGCAGCATTCCCGTGCTTAAATAGATCGCCATGGAAGCATGATGGGCTGCCAGACTTTCGATGCTCTCCTTCTGCGGCACTCCGGTCCGCCCTTCCATACGGGTGATGATCAGGGTCTGGGAAACACCGGGCAGGGTATATTCCAGATTTAACGATGCCGCCGCACCAAAGCAGGCACTGACTCCCGGACAGCTCTCATAAGGGATTCCCAGCTCATCCAGTGCATCCATCTGCTCCCGCACCGCACCATAGATGCTGGGTTCTCCGGTGTGCAGACGCACCAGCATTTTCCCCTGCGCCTGTGCCTCCTGCATGAGCTTAAGCACTTCTTCTAAGGTCAGGTGCGCACTGTTATGGATCTCACAGTCTGCTTTGGCATATTTCAACAGCTCCGGGTTCACCAACGATCCCGCATAAATGATGACATCCGCCTGTTGCAGCATGTGCATGCCCCGCACCGTGATCAGATCTGCTGCTCCGCTTCCTGCGCCAACAAAGTAAACCATTCCTCCGCCTCCTTACTTTTCGCCAATGCACCGAAATCATTGGCATACATGATACATTCGATCGCAAGCTTTCCCTGCGCCCGCTTCTCAAGATAAAATAAAATACGCTCCATGGCATAATCCATGACTTCCTGTCTCCTGCCGCACTCATCCAGGATCCGCACGGCTTCCTCTGTGGTGACACAGGACAAAAGCTTGTCAGCATCCACTGCCGCCACACCACATTTTACGGCAAAGGCGGTCAACAGCTCCATCCGGCAGTCACCCTCTCTGGAATGGGTATTCATAATACCGCCCGCCACTTTAATGAGTTTTCCGATATGTCCTGCAAGAAGCAGACGTTTGAAGCCCTCTTCCACCGCCATATCGATCGTCAGACCGATAAAGTTACTGCATTTTACACTTTTATCCAGATCATAGTGATAGGTATTTTTCAAAAAATCCAGTCCATAATTGCCCGGAGAGATCACCACGTCTTCTCTTCCCAGTGCCCGCTGCTGCCTAAGTTCCACGCGGATCGTATCTAAAATGGCCTGGGTACTCATGGGTTCCACGACACCGCTGGTACCAAGGATCGAAATGCCGCCCACGATGCCAAGTCTCGGATTAAATGTCCGCTCTGCCAGATGTTCGCCCTCCGGCACAGAGATCTCCACTGACAGGCTTCCACAATAATCCAGTACCTGACACACCTGTAATACTTCCCGTTCGATCATCTCTCTTGGGACGTGATTAATAGCTGCATTTCCCACGGGCTGATCCAGTCCCGGTTTCGTCACACGACCAACGCCGAAGCCGCCATCGATCACGACCCGGGCCAGGGCTTCCCTGCCTTCCTCCTGCGGCAGTGAGACCTTCGCACAGATCAATGCCCCGGTGGTAATATCGGGATCATCCCCACCGTCTTTTTCCACGGCGCAGCTGACCTCCCGCTCCTTACGACAGATCCTAAGGATCTGTGCCGTATAGGGGATGCCTTTGGGTGTCTCTATGGTGATCTTAGTTTTCTCCCTGCCGGTCAACAGCATATAAGCAGCCGCCTTCGCCGCTGCTGCCGCACAGCTTCCTGTGGTAAATCCATACCGCATGCCTCTACCTTTCCTTCCTCAGCTCATACAACAATGCATTACAGATGGCGGCTGCCACATTGCTGCCGCCCTTTCTTCCGCGGTTGATAATATAGGGCACCTCCGTCTGAAGGATCAGTTCCTTGGCGGCTTCCACATTCACGAAGCCCACGGGAACCCCGATGACGAATGCCGGACGCCAGTTGCTCTCCTGCATCATCTCGTAAATCTGTATCAGTGCCGTAGGTGCATTTCCCACAGCGAAGATCACCGGCTTTTCCCGTTTTGCTGCCAGTTCCATGCTGATCGCTGCCCGGGTGGTCCTGCGTTCCTTCGCCATTGCTGCCACCTCTGCGTCTGCCATGTAGCAATGGGCTTCGCCGCCAAAAGAAGCCAGCACCTTTTTGTTGATCCCTGCCAGTGCCATATTCGTATCCGTCACAATGTCCGCACCGTTTTTTATCAGGTTTTTGGCGATCTCCACTGCATTTTCCGAATAGGTCATCGTCTCCGCATAATCAAAATCCGCACTGGTATGGATCACCCGTCTGGTGATCATATCCTGCTCCGCTGGCAACGTGATTCCCCTCTCTTCCAGTTCCGCCGCAATGATCTCAAAGCTTCGCATCTCGATCTCTTCCGGCAATACATATTCGATGTTCGTTTTATCCATAAATCAGTCTCCCATAGCAAGTTCTCGTAACAGCACTTCATTCTCTTCCTGCTTCTTCACCGCGATCCGGTAATAGCCCTCTCCCAGTCCCCTGAAATTCTCACAGTTACGGATCAGGATGCCTTTTGCAAGCAATCTGTCATAGATGGGCTGTGTGGTATAGAGCAGCAGAAAATCCGCTTCTCCGGACACTACCCGGATGCCCAGTGCCTCCAGCCCTTCCCTAAGATACGCCCGCTTTGTTTTCACATATTCCACGGTATCCTGCAGATATTGCTCCGCCTGCTCCGCACAGACGATGCCTGCTCTCTGGGCGAACACCGACAGATTCCATTCCGGCAGCTGTCTGCGGATTTTCTCCCGAAGCCCCTCATTACTGCACACCAGATATCCCAGACGCACCCCCGGCATGGCAAAGCTTTTCGTAAACGCCCGTACCAGCAACAGATTCTCATACTGGTCTATCTTTCCGAGCAGGGACCTGGGTTGCTCTCTATCAGTCTCACAGAACTCTATAAAACATTCATCCAGTACTACGATGATTCCCTGCTGTCTGCAGTGTTCCAAAAGTTCCGGCAGATATTCCCTGCCCAGCAGCTGCCCTGTGGGATTGTTGGGATTTGCAAGAAACAGTAGATCTGTGTCTGCCGTCAGCGCCTGTAACAATTCCTTCCCCGGGCAAAATGCGGTCTCCTCCGGCAGATATGCATATTTTATATGGCTGTCTGCCGCCTTCGCCGCATACTCATATCCGTAAAAGGACGGCACCGGGATCACAATATTTTCAGGCTTAAGTGCATGTACGATCGCCAGAAAAAGTTCTGATGCCCCGTTGCCAAACAGCAGATACTCCTTTGGAATTTCCCTGCCGTTTTGCACCGACAGCATATGACTTACTGTCTCTGTCAGTTCGCCTGCTGCGGCATCGGGATATTCCCCCACATGATCGATAGCCGTTAAAAGTGAAAGCCTTGCCTCCGCCGGCATTCCCAAGGGATTGCCGTTTACCGAAAAATCCAGCCGTACCGGTCTGCTGTATATGTCACCACCATGTATGTTCTGCTGCATCTGTTGTTTCCTCATTTCTTTTCTTGAACCTGTTTTCTTTTTAGAGCTTTCCTTCACAGATTGCCAGCCGCCGTGTTATAACCATCCACAGCCCGCTGCCACCCAGGTCAGGATTCCCAGGCACAACAGCTCACAGATCCATGCCGTCCGGTTCATCAGACGATTGACTCTCCGGATATCCTCATATTCCACCTGCCGTTTTGGATCCCCGATATAGGGTTTCTTCACGACTTTGCCAAAGTAACTGGCATCGCCTGCCAATTGTATTCCCAGTGCGCCGGCACATACGGATTCCGTCTGGGCGGAATTGGGACTGGCGTGCTTTCTGCTGTCTCTGCGCCAGATACGCCATGCCTGCCTGCCGTTATAGCTTTTTCCGCCAAGAAATGCCGCCCCGATCATCAAAAATGCGCTGATCCTCGCCGGGAAGAAATTCACCACATCATCCAGCTTCGCCGCCGCCCTTCCAAAGTGCAGATATCTGTCATTTTTATAGCCGACCATAGAGTCCATGGTATTGACTGCCTTATATAAGAATCCAAGCACCGGCCCTCCCAGTGCCGTATACAGCATCGGCGCGATCACACCGTCGGAAGTGTTCTCCGCCACAGTCTCGATGGCAGCCTTCGCCACTCCTTCTTCCGTAAGATTCTGGGTATCTCTTCCCACGATCATGGATACCGCCTCTCTGGCAGCCTCCGGATTCCCCGCCTTTAATTGTTTCCATACTTTTCCGCTCTCCACCTGCAGACACCTTGCCGCCAGGATCTGATAGGTCATGACCGCCTCCACCACCATGCCGATCCTCGGATAAAGTGCATATGCTCCCGCCAGGATCAATGCCGTAAACATTCCCGTAAGCAGCAAAACAATTGCCACCAAAAGCTTCCCCTGTCTGCGCTCCGCTGCCTCTCTCTCCGGGGAATCTTCCTGTGGGTTGCCACTGCGCAGTGCTTTTTCTGTCTTCGCGATCAACCAGCCGATTCCCCGGATGGGATGTGGCAGAAAATAGGGATCGCCAAAGATCTGATCCAGTAGAAATCCCGCTCCAAATGCCAGGATATGATATTTCATCCGTTTGTTTCTCCTTTTGTAAGTTCCGATACTGCAGCTTCCGACAGCGGGCGAAATTCCTTCCACTGCGGGGCTCCTCCGCCTGCCTTAAATGCCAGCCTGCCACTGTAACCCTGTCCGCATTTTACCTGATAGTCAAAATATTCTCCACCGAGGAAATGACCAAGCAGCGCCATGATCGTTCCGCCGTGAACCACCGCGGATGCATTTTGTATCTTGCGATCCCTCTGCCCCGATGCAGCACTTCTCTCCCAGATCCTTTTCATGTGATATACCATTTTTTCGTATCCGGCAACACTTCGGCGGATAAACTCTTCCCTGCTCTCTCCTTTCGGAAACGGCAGGGTACCTCCGCTGTCGATCCATCTCTGATAATTCGGATCTTTTGAAAGTTCCTGATAATTATGTCCCTCAAACGCACCGAAATCCATCTCTGTCCACTCCGGGATACAGATAGGAGTCTGCCCCGGATACAAGATCTGTGCGGTCTCAAGACACCGCTTCATGGGACCGGAAAACAGGACGTCGGCAATTGGGTAGATCCTGTCTGTCACGGATTTTTCCAGTGTCCTGATACCGTCCGGACTTAAAGCTTCGTCCGTTTTCCCAAGATACCGGCCCTCTTTATTGGAAAGCGTCGCTCCGTGCCGGATGAGGGTCAGACGGATCTCTATTTGATCTTCTGTCCGATTCCGCATACGACTCTCACCACCTCATCTGCCTGCGCTGCCAGCTGTTCCAGTATTCTTCCGGTGCGCTCTCTGTAAATTCTCTCCTCCGCTTCCATGGGGACGATGCCGTTGCCGATCTCATCACAGATCAGAATGCAGTCCGGATGTTCCTTGCAGAAATGCTCTATCATTGCCTCCGGAGCGGTTCCCTGTCGCAGCTGCTCCCGGATAGAGTGGTGCAGATGATTGACGATCACCTGCAAAGCGCCTGTCTCTGCGGGCAGTTCCAGTGTTCCATCCAAAACAGCCGCTTTCCGTCCATCCTCACAGCGTACATAACTCTGCTTCACATAATGCAGTTTTCCCTGGGCAAATCCACCAATGATCAATATCATTACATCAGCCTTTCCGCGATTGCTACCGCGACCACCACGCATCCTTCACAAAGCGTCACAAAGTATCCCGCTGTGTCTCCGGTGATGCCGCCAAACTCTTTTTTGCTGCGCCGGTAATAATACGCAAAACTAAACAGGGCTGCTGCCACGGCGAACCCTCCCGCCACGACAGATATCCACAGCATAAATAAAATGCAAAGGATTCCCTGTCCGTACAAAGTACTTTTTACCACCCTTTTGTGGGCTTTATCCGCAAACAGATACAGTGTCCCCTCCTGCTTTGCCGAAGGGAAACTCACCACTGCGATACCGCTTAATACTCTGGACAGGAAGCATCCGGCGCCCGTCACAGTAAGCATGCGCAGTGTCGTGATCTCCGAGAATCCTCCCAGAAAAATCAGTCCATACAGTGCAAGCATGATCACTGCAAATGCCCCGATATGAGAGTCCTTCAAGATCTCCAGCTTCCGGTCTCTTGACTGGTAGGAATGCAGTGCATCACAGGTATCTAAAAAACCGTCCACATGAAAGCCCCCGGTGACCAAAAGCGGTATTGCCGTCCCCACCACAGCATAGCACAGGGTTCCCACCGCGAACCGGTCACAGAACCATTTCCACAGATACCACAAAGCACCGATCACCGCACCCACCCATGGAAAAAAGCAGAGGGCGTACCGCATGTCCTCGTCCTTCCACTGAAACTGTGGCATGGGAATCTTGGAATACATGGAAAACGCTATGAAAAACGATTTGATAATTCGCATGTCTGTTTCCTTTCTATCCCCGGCTGTCCTGCCGGTTCTGTGCTTTTGCTCCTGGTGAGCCGGGTTTGATCCGCTGTGGGATCCCCGCTACGACTTCCACGACCTCGTCCGCTTCCGCGGCAAGTCGTTCGTTGATCCGCCCCAGTGCCTCGATGTATTCCATCGTAGAATCGTCGTAGATCATTCCATCCTCAAATACATTATTGGTTACAATGACTAACGGATCCGCCTGTTTTCTTAATCCTTCCATACCTTGCAGAATCTTTGTGATCACCGTCTGACGATCCACAGGCTGTTCCCCGGAAAACATTTCGTTGGCGGTGAGATTTGACATACATTCCAACAATACCGCTCCTGCCGGTTCCATTTGCAAGACCGCCTGCTCCAACTCCGTAGGCTGTTCGATGGTAGTGAAGCCTTTCCCCTGTCGCAGCCTGTGATGCCTGTCCACCTTTGCCTGCATCTCCGCATCCCGGATCTGCATGGTGGCGACATAATATTTGTTCTTATCACCGGCAGCCCGCAGCAGATAATCTTCCGCATAAGCGGATTTTCCGCTGCCACTACCGCCCAGGATCAGTGTCATCATGTTGCTTCTCCGTTCGTCTGAATGTTCAGCCCACGCCATTCGCTCAAAAAATCATGCAAGCATGATTTTTGCGCCCGGATATGTTCATGACTGAACTGTTAACGTCTATATTGTTCTACTTCGATTTCTGAGAAGGTAGCGCTCTGTCCATAAATGCTCATTGCCATATCCAGCAGCGTGAGCATCATAACGGCTCCGGTTCCTTCTCCCAGTGCCATTCCCGCATGTATCACCGGAGACAGCTGCAAAGCATCTGCCAGCTTTACTGCCGCAGGTTCTTTCCCCAGATGGGAAGGGATCAGATATTCCCGCACGCCGGAAAACAGCCGCTCCGCCACCAGGGCCGCTGCCATGCTGATCACGCCATCCAGCACGATGGGCACATGCCACAAGGCTCCGCCGATGCACATACCGGTCAGTCCGGCAATATCCAGCCCTCCGACTGTCTGCAATACCGTGAAGGCATCCGCATGCCACAGATCATAGGTTTCCAAGGCGGTGTGCACCACCTGTTGCTTCCGAGCCAGTCCCTGATCTGTCAGTCCCGCGCCTCTGCCGGTGACTTCCTCTGCCTCACACTGTAATAGGGCGGCTGTCACTGCACTGCTGGTGGTGGTGTTGCCGATTCCCATTTCCCCGGTGGCAAGGATACCGTATCCTTTTTCCTTACACTCCCGTACCAGTCTGGTTCCTGTGGCAATGGCACGGACGGTCTCTTCTTCCGTCATAGCCGGTTCTTTTAAGAAATTTCTTGTTCCGGAGCACACTTTGCGGTTCCATACTCCGGGGATGGATTCCTCACTATTTATCCCGATGTCCACGGGAATGGTCTCGGCACCGATGCTCTGTGCCATCCTGCAGACGGAGGATCCTTTCCGTGCCATGGACTTTGCCACCGCCAGCGTGACCTCCTGCCCCGTCTGGCTCACGCCTTCCTCCACGATTCCGTTGTCTGCGCAGAAGATCAGCACACCCTTTTTACGAATATCGATCACATCCGTCCCTAAGATGGCTCCGATCTGTGCTGTGATGGTTTCAAAGCTGCCCATGCCGTCCAGCGGCTTTGCCAGAGTGTCCCAATGCTTTTTCACAAGCTTTCTCACTGCTTCGTCCGGCGGCGTGATCCGGATCTGCGCCAATTCCCGTCCGGTGGAGTTATGAAATATTGGCTTCTCTGAGCATTCCATAGATTTCCTCCATACGCAGATATTCCCGCAGGGTATCTGCCAGCTTATCGTATTGTCTTTCCTTAATGATGCGGTAATCCTCCCAGACGCCGTCCTCCAGAGAGATGCCTTTTTCCCCGGCCAGAGTCTGTATCATACGCCCGGCGATCTCCCCCTTGTCGAACAGACCGTGAATATAGGAACCGTAGATTCTGCCGGTGGAGTCACTGACTACATTTTCTGCACCGTTTGCCGGTCTGGCTGCCTTGTCCACGGTACCTGCAGCACTGCCATCTTCCCCACAATACACCGTCTGTCCCATATGGATCTCATACCCCGTGAACTCGCATCCCGTAAGTCCGGAGAAAATACCCTCCACCGCATCCAGAGTTCCATCTGTCTGGCAGCGATGCTTCTCCTTCTGCAGCACTGTCCGTACCGGAAGCAGTTCCATGCCGCGGATCTGTCCGCCTTCCTCTACACTGTCCGGATCCGCGATCTCACAGCCTAACATCTGATAGCCTCCGCAGATCCCGAAAATGGGAACTTTTCCCGCAGCACGTTTTACCGCTGCCTCCAGTCCGTTCTGCCGCATCCATTTCAGATCTCCCATGGTATTTTTACTGCCGGGGAGAAATATGAGATCCGGCGTTCCCAGCTCTCTCACATTTGTCACATACCGGACACTGACCTCCGGCATCTGTTCAAACACATCAAAATCCGTAAAATTTGAAATTCTGGGATAGTGGATCACCGCCAGATCGATCTTCCCCACATGTTTTGCATCGAAACGGTCCGTCAGACTGTCCTCATCTTCCAGCGTAAGTTCCATATAAGGTACCGTTCCCAGCACCGGCACCTGTCCCCGTTCTGTTAACATCTGAATGCCGGGATCTAAAATTGTGCTGTCTCCACGGAATTTGTTGATGATCAATCCTGTTACCCGCTCCCGCTCCTCTTCGGTAAGCAGCATCAGGGTTCCCAAAAGCTGTGCGAACACGCCACCTCTGTCAATGTCTCCTACCAGAAGTACCGGTGCATCCACCATTGCCGCCATTCCCATATTTACGATGTCATTCTGTTTCAGGTTGATCTCCGCCGGACTTCCGGCACCCTCGATGACAATAATATCCGCATAAGTTTCCAGCTTGCGGAAGGCTGCCTTGATCTCCGGGATCAGTTCCGTCTTGTGGGCAAAATAGTCTCTGGCGGACAGATTTCCCCGTACCTCCCCGTTCACGATAACCTGGGAGCCGGTATGACTGGTGGGTTTTAATAAAATAGGATTCATGCACACCAGCGGTTCGATCCCTGCGGCCTCTGCCTGCATGACCTGTGCCCTGCCCATTTCCAGTCCTTCCCCGGTGATATAGGAATTGAGTGCCATATTCTGTGATTTAAAAGGGGCGACCCGGTAACCGTCCTGCCGGAAGATCCGGCATAGACCCGCCACCAGGAGACTTTTCCCGGCACCGGACATGGTGCCCTGTATCATAATAACTTTTGCCATCGTTTTCTCCATCCCACAGATGCCACCGACATCCCGGGAATTTCGTTTCTCTGTTTTCTAACACCCACGCTGTTGCTCCGGGCTTTCTGACTTTTCTATCTGCTTCCCCAGCTGTTCTGCGTACTCTAAAAGCTCTCTCTGATAAGTCTCCAGACTGCCGAAATTCTCCCGACAGCAGATAACGCGGTTACACTTTTCCAACTGTTTCTTCGCTGCCTGTATTTTTTCCTGTGCCACCGGCTCAAAAGGATGCTCTACGATCATCTCCGCCGCCAGTGCCTTCGCCACGGGATAATCCAGATCATTTTCATGCAGGATCCCGGTGACAAAGGGGATCCCCGCTCTCTGCAGACGCCGGTAAATTTTCCGTCCGCTTCCGGCTCCGGCGATCACGAAGACCTGCGGTGTTCCTTCCGGCGCCGCCAGCTCCATATCACTGCTGCCCTCATCATAGCTTCCCATCCGGATGCCATAGAGTTCGGTGATATAGCCGGCTGTCATGACTTCCTCCGGCGTTCCGATCCGGTCCACCGCCCTGCCGTTCACACACAGGATTCTATCGGAGATCTTCTCCGCCAGTTCCAATTCATGCAAGGACAGGATCACCGTAAGCGCCCTCTCCCTGCACAGCTTTTGCAGGATCGATAAAAATTCCAGTTTATGCCGCACATCCAGGTAAGAAGTCGGCTCGTCCAGGATCAATATCTCCGGCTCCTGACAAATGGCTCTTGCCAACATCACCCGCTGTCTCTGCCCGTCACTGATCCGGTCAAACAAAGAATCCCCAATCTCTGCCACCTGCACCAGTTCCATGGCGTTTTGCACCGCTGCATGATCTTCTGCCCGCAGCACGCCGAAACGCCCTGTGTAGGGGTATCTTCCGGTGGCCACCACATCCTCGCAGGTCATCAGTTCCCCCCGCAGGCGTTTTGTCATTACCACTGCCATTTTTTTTGACAGTTCTGCCCCGGTGAGCGACTTCATATCTTCTCCGTCCAACCGCACCGTTCCCGCGATCAGGGACAGCTGTCTCGCAATACTTTTTAAGATCGTCGATTTTCCGGCACCGTTAGGTCCCAGTAACGTCAGGATCTCTCCCTTCCTGAGTGCGATCTCCACTTCTTCGATCAGAGGCTTTCCATCGTAACCCACGCTTATTTTTTCCGTTGTAATATAATAAGGCTTCTGCGTCTTCATAGGTAAGTTATCCACGCTCCCGTCTGCTTTTGGATACCATGATCCACAATACCACCGGTGCTCCGAAGATTGCCGTCACCGTGCTGATACCAAGCTCTGTGGGTGCCATCCAGGTTCTTGCCAACAGATCACAGAACAGGCAGAACACACTGCCTCCTAAGAAACATGCCGGTATCATGAGTAACGGTTTTGTGGTGCCGAATAATTTCCGGATCAGCTGCGGCACGGCGATCCCCACAAAAGAGATGGGTCCGGCAAATGCCACGATGCATGCCGAAAGTACGCTGGACAACACCACCAGCAGGATCCGCAATGTCCGGATGTTCACTCCCAGATTCTGTGCATACGTCTCACCCAGCTGGTAGGCTTCCAGCGGCTTTGCTAACAGGATCACCATAAGTAAAGTCACTGCCACCACGATACTCATCACTTTCACATTGTCCCAGGTCATTCCGGAAAAGCTTCCTCGCGACCAGTTGTGGAGATTCACGATATCCGCGTCCTCCGCAAAAGTCACCACCAGTTCCGTAATGGCAGAACAGATGTAACCGATCATCACGCCGCTGACCACCAGCATGGACATGCTGTCTACCTTTCTCGCCATGAGAAGTACGAATCCCATGGACAACATAGCTCCTAAAAATGCCGCCAGGATCAACAGTCCTGAACTGACACGGACCGTATTCCCCAGCAAAAATACCATCACCAGTGCCACTACCATCTTCGCCCCGGAAGAAATTCCTAAGACGAAAGGTCCGGCTATGGGGTTGTGGAAAAAGGTCTGAAGCAGATACCCGGCAAGTGCCAACGCTCCGCCCAGGATCCCCGCCGCCAGTGTCCGGGGAAGACGGATCTCCCACAGAATCCTCGCATTCATGCCTTCTTTGGTTCTTCCCGTAGTCAGTATTTCTGTCAATGGGATCTTCACCGTTCCGATCCCTATATTGCAAAGCAACAGCACGAGAATGCCTGCCGTCAATAGAACAAACGCTATGAGATATCTGATTTTTCTGCGCTGCTGCATGTTTTTCTCCTTCTTTTCCTATTCGTATTCCAATCGTATTCTAATCTCATTCCAACGCTCTTATGCTTACGCTGTGTTTCTAGATTCTCCATCTTACTGTAAGAGAAACAGATAACGCAGCTTAGCGGTATCATCGTCCGTCAACACCGTATGCATATCCTGCAATAAATACCCGATTGCCATGGACTGCTGGTACATATCGTTGGTGGTGCAATAGACCTGCCCCTCCTGTACCGCCTTGAAGTCTTTTAGAATATTGCATTTGCCGATCAGCTCGTCCAGCGTGGTCACACCACCGTCGATCGAGCTGTTGTAGATCAGGATGTCTGCGTCCTTAGCCCCGGCGTAAAAATCTTCGACCTGCATGTTCAGTGTGGAGCGTCCGCTTCCGCTGTCCTCAAGATCCTCAAAAATGTATCTTCCTCCTGCCAGTTCGATCAGCTTCGGAATATAATCCGTGCTCTGCCGTACCTGGATCAGTCCGTTGGAAGTCACATAGAAAAATGCTATGGTCTTCCCTGTTTTCTCCCCGCTTTCTACTTTTTCCAGAATCTCTGTCTGCTCCGCAAAGGCTTCTTCTGCCTCCGCTTCCTTTCCGGTCAGAGTTCCGAAAAATTTGACCCATTCCACTTTTCCCAAAGGATGCTGTTCATAGCTGGAATATTCGATCATCACCGGAATATCAAAGCTTTGAAGCATTTCCACCACCTCCGGCGAGTGCGTGATCATCCGGTTCTCGATCGCCAGATCACAGCCTTCAGACACCAGTAATTCATAATCCGGTTTACTGTATTTTCCGGCATAGATCATGTCCCCTGCCGCCATGGCATCCTTTGCTGTCTGAATGTACCAGTTCTCCTGCTTCTGTCCGGAGAACCGGATCTGATCCACAGCATCCACGGATGCGAACATATCCATCACCCCGGATGCCACCAGATATATATTTTGAAGCGGTTCCTGCAAGATACTGACATCCTCATCCAGTCCCCCTGGCACAGGCTGTCCCTCCGGCACTAACAGATACCGTTTACTATCGGGAAGCGTTATCAGCATCTTATAACCATCTTCGTAGTAATCCACCGCAAAATTTTCCGCATATTGCAGCTCCATGTTGCCTGTTTTTACTAATTCTGTCTGCGAAGACATCTCCACAGAAGCAGAAGAAGGACTGCCGCAGCCACTTAGCCCCAGCAGTCCCATAAGAAGCAGAACATAGATCCATTTTCTTCTATTTCTTCCTGACCTCAAAGTTTTCATGCCTTTCATAGCCTGCAATATTTGAGTTGCAGGCACCAATGTGTATTACTTGCCGCTCTCTGCACTCTCAAGTGTCTCAGAGTGGAAAGTTACGGTGTATTCCACCTCATGAGGTGTACTCATTGCCACGGTATCACCGATCATGGTAAGGGGTACATCCAGTGCTTCCACCGGCACTTCAAATACGGAATTGCCTTCCGTATTTACCGGCAGATATTTTTCACTGTTTACCAGCATATAATCATAGTTCGGGCTGCTCCATTCCAGAATCGCCGTTGCCGCTCCGTCAGCTATCGCAAGCTGTGCGGGGGACTGGATGCTTGCTCTGCCGCTTCCGCCCTCCATGGTCAGTTCGATGGTGTAGCTGCCGTCTTCTACAGTGCTCAGATCAAAAGTGTCTGCGGTGCCCTCCGCTACCGGATCGGATACCTTTACTGTATGGTCGTACCATTTTCCCTTGGTACCGATCAGTGCCAGATCGAATTCCTCTCCGATCACGGGTACAGGAACATCGAAGCCGTAGACTTCTTCCGTCATGCCGTCACTGTAAGTTACGGTATCCGTGGTGGGTTCAAGCAGCACTGCGCCATCTTTGGCTGCATCTTCCGCCAGACCCGGATAGAGATTCAGGATCTTCTTGGAGCCTAAGGAAATGTGAATGGTCATAACGCCATCCTTTACCGTCAGTGTTCCCTTGCCGTCACAGGCCTCACTGACATGGAACATGGAGCTGTCCGTGGAAAATTCAGCGGTGTAGACACCATCAGGAAGCTGTGCCTTGTCCTGCGCAGTCTCTGTGCTGACAGTTTCCGCCGTTTCCGTGCTCTCTGTCGGTGTTACGGTGCTTTCCTGTGCGGCAACCGTGCTTTCTGCGGATGTCGCATCCGCTGCCTGACCGGCACCACAGCCGCCAAGCAGCAGACAGGCACTCAGTCCGCCCACGATTATGATTTTATTCATTAATGTCTTTGCTTTCATTACTTATTTTAATCCTTATTTTATTCCTGATTTTAATTCCTATTTTAATTCTTATTTATTTCTCAGCCATTGCTGCTGCGGTATGTGCCACATACAGATCCTGGATAGCCTTGATCCCGCCGAGACCTGCGATCTGGGTATCCACGCTGTCGAACTTACCGGAAGCATTGAACTGGCTTAACCAGGAATCCTCATCCTCGCCTGCCATATCGTTGTTGGCATGGTCACCTGCTACTACCATCAGGGGACGAAGAACCACTTTGGTGTAACCTGCTTCCGCAACAGCCTTGATGACTTCTTCGCAGGCGGTCTCTTCCGGCTCACCTTCTACGGTTCCGATGAATACGTTAGCATAACCGAGGTCGTTCATCTGGGTCTGCATCTGGCTGTAAGACACCTTTGCGGTGTGAGAAGTTCCGTGACCCATGAATACGAATGCCACGCCATCTTCCTTTGCAGCATCCAAGCTGTCATACCCAGCGGTCTTCACTGCTTCTGCAGTCAGATCTTCCGCTACTGCTTTCTTATCTGCATTGACAACGGTTGCATCGTCTCCCACTTCACCTAACAGGGGCTCAGCGACTTTTACGGATGCGAACTGATCCTTGTAGGCTTCTACTGCCTGCATCAGCTCGTCATACTCTGCCCCGTGCATCAGATGGGTAGGCTGTACTACCAGGTTCTTAACACCGTTTGCCACAGCGCGGTCCAGTGCCTGATCCATGTTGTCGATATGCTCATCATCTCTTGCCTGTATATGGTTGATGATGATCTGTGCGGTAAATGCTCTTCTTACAGACCAGTCGGGATTGGCTGCTGCGATCGCATCCTCGATACCCTTGATATCAGCCACACGGCTGTCGTTAAAGGAAGTGCCGAAGCTTACTACCAGAATCTCGTTCTCACCGATCTCATCCTGATTACGGGGATCATCCTTGGAAGCATCTCCGGTATCTCTGCCGAAATAATCGGGATCTGCATTTTCTCCCTCTACCAGTTCCTTCTGTGCGTCGGTCAGTGCATCCCATGCTGCCTTGGCATCTGCACACTGCTTATCGGTATTCTCAGTTCTCTCCTGCACATAGATGGCATCGATCATTGCAGCTACTTCATCGGCTGCTGCCTGATCTGCATCTTCGGTGCTTTCGGTAGCTGCTGTTTCCGCTGCCTGGGTGGTCTGAGCCTCAGTGCTTACCTGTACAGTGCTCTCTACGGTCTCCTGGGTATTGCCGCATCCGGTGATGCATACAGCGCCCAGTACGGTTGCCAGTACTACTGCTACGATTCTTCTTTTCATGTTTCCTCCTCTGACAGGTTTTCTGTCTCTTTTGATTTTGGGGTTTGCCCCGGTGTTCTTAAATATGTAAGTCAGAAACATGTTTTATAGCTATTCAGCACCAAAAATAAAACCCTTTTCCTATTTCAGGTAAAGGGTTTGTACACATAAGAAACGAATGCAAAAAAGATTCTGTCCCTTCTGCATTCCACACGTACAACCAGTTACTCGTGGCTTTGAAACAAATGTTTCTGTACAGCATTCAGGCAGGTCTCCCGGCTTGAAGATCATTGCATCCGCCATCTTCCCGGTCTCCCAGTGATCTATCGGCTTCAGCTCCCTAATTACGGTGACGAGTTCGTGCAGGACTTACACCTGCTTCCCTTTTCACCGGAGCCAGCTACTTACGTGACTGCTCCGGCACCTGAATACTCCATATTCAATTGTGGCTACTATATCACAGATTTTCTGAAATTGCAATGTCAATCAGTCATCTGTTCCACCGGCTGTCGGGATCAGTATACCTGAAAATTAGAGATTGGCGTCATTCCGGGCATAATTCAGGATCATTTCTTTTAAAATCAGCAGATCACCTGTATAATCCTTGTTGTCCGTTGCTCCCCAGATAAAACCACCTGCGTAATGGGTACACGCTGCCATCATGGTATGCACCGTCACACGCATGAACTGTTCCTCCGGAATATCCGTGCGGAAGGTCTTGTCCTCTTTTGCCTTCGCATACATCATATGAAGTCTTGTGTTGACGGAATTCAGGGATGCGTGGAAATTCGCCAGTTCCTCCTGCCGCACCGTCTGGTGTGTTATATAATTGTTGAAGTTGTCATTATACTGCAGCAGATCCTTATGGTTCTGATACATGCCGATATAACTGTCCAGCGTAAAAATAAATCTTCCGATGGCCGGAATATCGTGTATCGAAGAGATTGGTCTTGCCTCATCCAGCTTGTCCAGATAAGCCTTCCATTTCGATGCGCAGACCGCAATAGCCAGCTCCGTCTTATTGTTGTAACAGCGGAACAATGTGGCACGTCCCACACCGGCTTCTTTTGCGACCTCATCCATGCTGACCGCTTCGATTTTCTTTTCCACAAAAAGTCGGAACGCTGTATCAATGATCCGCTGGTTGCGCCCTTGCTCTTTATCCATTTGTTTCTCAGATTTTCCCATTTTTCTCTTCCTTTTTCATACATTCTTACTGTTCATTTTATGGTAAAAGGCTGTGACTGTCAACGACTGTAAAAAGCTAATGTAAAAGTGCCTTGCAGATTCCTACGAATTTTCTTGTATTTAAAACGCCAATATCGGCGAAAAAAATACAAAAGCAGGTGATTTTGTCTTATAAAAATGCTTTATTTTCGCCAAGTACGCAAATAAAAGAAATCCCGTACAAAAATTCCTGATTTCGGAACTTTTTTGTACTGAATTCAATGTTTTTATACTATTTACACCAAAATAACTTCCCGGTTACTTCTTCTGCTGGACCAGCAGGGTGACTGCCTCCAACGAATCGGTGAACGGGAACATATCTACTCCCACGCCCTTCGCCACACGGTAACCCTTCTTCTTAAAATACTTCAGATCTCTGACCAGTGTCTCGGGATTGCAGGAGACGTAGACGATCCGCTCCGGGCCGATCTGGGCTACGGAATTCATGAATTCTTCGGTGCTGCCGCTCCTGGGGGGATCCATCAGGACCACATCGACCTTCGCGCCCTGTCCGGCCATCTCCACGAGGAATTTCCCGGCGTCGTTCTGGTAGAACTGGATGTTGCGGATCTGGTTTGCCTTGGCATTGTTGCGGGCATCCCGGACAGCATCGGCATTTAACTCCACGCCGATGACCTTGGCGGCCTTGTCACTGGCAATCATGCCGATGGTTCCGGTGCCACAATAGGCATCCACCACGGTCTCTTTGCCGGTAAGTCCGGCGTACTCCAGTGCTTTCCCGTAGAGGATCTCGGTCTGTACCGGATTCACCTGATAGAAGGATTTGGGAGAAATGCGGAACCTCTTTCCGCACAGTTCATCCTCAATGTATCCCTTGCCGTAGATCACATGCTCCTTGTCGCCCAGTACCATGCTGGTATTTCGATTGTTGACATTGATGACCACGGTAGTGATCTCCGGGTGCAGCTTCAGCAGTGCCTTCACAAAATTATTCTTGGAGGGCAGGATTGGGGAAGCCAGTACCAGCACCACCATGATCTGGCCGGTAACATGGCCGGTTCGGATCAGCACATGGCGCAGCAGCCCATACCCGGTGTCCTCATTGTAAGGGCGGATATGAAAAGATTTCAGCAGCCCTCTTATAGAGACAATGATCTCATCCGCATTGGCATTCTCGATCAAGCAGCTGTCCACGGGAACGATCCGGTGGCTCTTCTGTTCATAAATGCCGGAGATGGCATCGTGATACCGGTTCTCGCCGAATACCGCATGTACCTTGTTCCGGTAATGCTCCGGGTGCTCCATGGGGATGACACCCTCGACCTTGCAAAAAGGAGCCAGAAGCTCCTTTAATTGCTTTTCCTTATTCTTCAACTGTTCCACATAGGGCTTGTTGATCCAGCTGCACCCGCCGCATTTATCAGCCACCGGGCAGAGACCACTCTTCTTTTTAACAGCTGTCTTTTCCCGGCCCTGTCCTACGGGCACCCGGTTTTCCTTGCCTGCCGTCACTTTAGTTTTTCCCGCCGCATTGGCTTTTCCCGTTGCTTTGGTCTTTTCCATCCCTTTCGCAGGTCCGGATGTTCTTCTGTCATTTCTGTTATCGTTCTTCATCATTCCGCCTGACTTCATTTAGTCATCCAGTCTTCTCATTTCTGTGTAAGCCAAAAGCAACGGTCCCACACCCTTGGCATCGTCTTCCACGATGGGCTCGGACATATAATACTCGAAGCTGCCGTCACGCCGACGGTTATCCTCAGGTCCCAGTCCTGCCACGAGGCAGATACCGCCGAGGCTTAAATGTCCGTCCTTCTCCTTCAGATAACGGTCACAGATTCCCTGAAATGCCTTTAATCCATAAGCTCTGTAAGACTCCGGTAAAAATCCAAGTCTCGCACCCTTCAGCAGAGAGTATGCCATGATCGCACTTCCGCTGGTCTCTAAATAATTCGGCTCCTGACCACCCAGTGCTGGAAGCTGGTACCACATACCGCTCTCGTCCTGGAATTTTAACATGGAATCGATCAGATCCACGAATATCTTCTTCAGATTGTCATACTCTGCCTTGTACTCTTCCCCCGGCTCACATTTGCTCAGAGTGTCCAACAATGCCATGGAATACCAGCCCAGTGCTCTCAGCCAGAAATTCTGGGACAGACCGGTCTCCTTGTTACACCAGAATGCCTTTTTGGAAGCATCATAACCGTGATAGTACAATCCGGTCTTGGGATCTCTCATATATTTTACAACATTGGCAAACTGATGAAAAATGTCATCATAGTGCTTCTTGTCATCGAATTTGGTCTCATACTCCATGTAAAAGGGCTGTCCCATATACATGCCGTCCAGCCATACCTGATTGGGGTAGATCTTCTTGTGCCAGAAGTTGCCCTCCTCGGTGCGGGGCTGCGTCTCCACCTGACTGTAGATCAGGTCGATCGCCTTGCGGTATTTTTCCTTTCCATTTAAGGCATACAATGCGAACAGGGTCTTTCCCGCATTGACATTGTCAATATTATATTCTTCCACGGAATACTTCGTAATCGTACCGTCTTCCTGTACTCTGTGGTCAATAAATGCATCTGCGAATTCGTAATACTTCTTCTCTCTGGTAGCGTTGTAGATCTCTAAAAGTGCCAGGATCATGCAACCGTCAATGTAATTCCAGCCAGCAGCTTTCCCCTCTCTCGCCTTCTCTATGTTCCATGCGGGAACATCCAAAGTACTCTTCTCGATCAGTTCATCAATGTATTTCTCAAAAATAGGCAGTTGCATGTATTATTTTCCTCCAAATTTCTATTTTACGGCATATAGCTTTATTTTACACTTTATTTTCTGCCTAGTCAATGGGGCTGACAGGGCTCGTACCCGGCAATGGATCAATATTTTCAAATTCCACGATCCATTGTCCGTCATCCGGGAACCCCGGTGTCTGCCTGTCACAACCATCATATCCTGCCGCCATAATTGCTGCTGCCAATAACAGTGATCCATTTCCCGGCAGATACAACGGCAGGTCCTTTCGTCCTGTCTGCCGGTTATTGCCGCTTGTGACATAACAGTTCTTTGGAGATTCCTTCAATAGTAACTCTATTGCTTTCTCCGGCTTTCCTAATCTTACCGCCGTCATCGCCATCATGGCAAAATCCCATCCCCACAGGGTAGGATATTTCCAGCATTCCTCTACCAACTGCAATGTGTTGTCCATAACCGTCCTGTCTATCCGGTCACTGTCGATCAGACCAAAAGCTCCCAGCATAGAGGGGTGATCTCTGTTATACTCCGTAAATGTCGTCGGACAATTTTCATGTGCCAGGTACACGCCGTCTTTTTCCGCCAGTTTTGCTATATGCTCTGCTACCTGTTCCCAGAGTTCTTCCTTTTCCCTGCCGAGTCGTTCTGCCCACCATCCGGCGATCCGCAAGGTATCCCGGAAATACTCCACTTCAAAAGCCGGATTGCACACATCCATTGCCTTATGACATTCCTGTACCGGTATTACCGGAGCACAGATACTGTAGACTTTTTTCACCGGATCCCATCCCACAAAATCTACCATGAAATCAGCGGTTTCCTTCACCAGTTCCCAGTTCTCCTCTAAGAATCTGCGATTTCTTTTTCTGCGATATGCCATTTCCAGCATATAGATAATGTGCGGCTGCTGCCACACCAGCAAGGGCGCAATATTGGAAGGGCAGTCCACTCCTTCCGTGGCGATCATTTTCGGCCATCTTGCTCCTTTGTAGCCGTTTCTTGCCGCATTTTCTCTTGCCTGCTGCAGATGTTCCCTATACCATGCCAGGCTTCTGTCCAGCAGCTCCTCCTGATGCCACAGCGGAAGCCATGCACAATGCCACAGATACATCTCCAGATGCATTTTACCGTACCAGCTGTTACATGTCAGTCCTGTCTCCTGCGGAGGTGTTGAACCACTAGAATTGATTGCCATAAGATACTGTGACAAAATAATCCGCCGTTCCAGTTCCCTTGCTCTGGGGTCAGCGCTTTTATTCAGCTGAATGATACCGCCCCGCTCCCAGAAACGCCCACCCCCTCTTTTGGATGCGTTCATTACTTCCTGTGCAGATAAACATTCTGCCTGCTCTTTTTGTTTTCCTAACGCTATGGAGATGTCCAGTTTTTCTCCATTGGCGAAAATACGAAGGGTATGGCTGCCTTCCTTTCGGATCTTTCCTCCCTGCGCATAGATACCTGCATAATACTCATCCCTGTCCAGTTGTCTCCACAGAAGCATTTTTTCATCACTCGTCTGCAGTATCGTGGTACGGTGTCTGTCGTTCTGTGTCCAATCCGATGCGGTAATATCCGAAGCTCCATAGGGGAAATCCAGCACTATACTAATCTTTTTCTCCTTCAGTGCCTCGCTCTCCAGAGAAAAGGCCAGGATGTCTCTCCCTTCATTGTGACAGGCGGTCCGCACTCTGCAGGCATTGTTCCGTATCTGGAATTCACTGTACAGAATCCCTTCATACAGAACCAGTTCCTGCCGCACCCCGGTGATATCTTCTGCAGAAATGCTCTCCTCTTCCCACTGCAGGCGGACCCTTACCAGATTCAGTCTGTGGGGATTTTCCCGCAGCCAGTTATAGACATCTTCATTGCCCACCTTTTTATCCTGCGGATATTTTAACAGACGTCCTTCTCTGTTTACATATTCCGTCATCACCAGATCATCCAGTGTATAATTGTACTTTTCCCTGCTTACCGGTTTCGTGTGCCATCCCCATTGTGACATTGTACACAACGGGAGTTCCTGATATTCCTCGTATAGCGTCTGCATTCCGGTGATATCCGCCGTAAAAGCAAGTTCTCCGTTTCCTACCGTAAGCGGGGAGTCCGTTGCTATCTCCGTCAGCACCGGATTATGTCCCGATATCAGTTTCTGCCTGTCTATTTTATGTTCTGCGACCATACAAATGCTCCTTATCCTTTTACTGAACCGATCATAACACCCTTTACAAAATGTTTCTGTACAAAAGGATATAAAATAATCAGTGGAATACTACCAAATACAATAATAGCATATTTTAATACTTCAATGTTCGCTGCACGCATACTTTGTTCTGCCGTAGTTGCCATTTCCTCCAAAGCTGCTACCGAATTCATGATATTACGCAGGACTACCTGCAGTGTAAATTTATTCTCTGAAGACAAATAAATAAATGCATCAAAATAGGAATTCCAATGAGCAATGGCATAATAAAGTACCAATACTGCCAAAATAGATTTTGACAACGGTAATACCATATTAACCAGAACCCGGATATCATCGCATCCATCCAGTCTTGCAGATTCCAACATTTCTCCCGGAATGCTGTTCTGGAAATAGGTTCTTGCAATGATCATGTTATATACCGAAATTGCTCCCGGTAAGATCAATGCCCACATACTATCCAGCAGTCCGAGGTTTTTGACATTCAGATAAGTAGGAATCAACGGTGCTGTGAAGATCATAACGAAAATAAACAGAGCGCTGATCACCTTTCTTCCAATAAAATCCTTTACGGACAATGGATATGCCGCCATAATTGTCAATACAATATTTACGCATGTTCCCACTATAGTATATATAATGGAATTTTTATAACCGGTCAGAAGAGACCTGTTGGAAAATATCTCCTTATATGCATCAATATTCCATCCCTTCGGCCAGAAAGATACCTGTCCTCTTATGACAGCGCTTGGCGAAGACAAAGACGAAGCTACCACATTGAGAATTGGCATCGCTACCAACAGAAGACATATCATCAGGAGCACAGTATTTACTATATAAAATATACGATTACTTTTGCTCATAACTTTTCTTTTCATCTTATGTTCCTCCCTATATCAGACTGGTATCGGCAACCTTATCCGCTATTTTGTTTACAACCAGCAATAATATCAGAGATACCACTGACTGGAATATACCAATCGCTGTCGAATAGCTATACTGCATTCCGCTCAGACCGATACGATAAACATACGTTGAGATAATGTCTGAAGTTGCCATGTTTAAATCATTTTGCAAGAGCAGTACTTTTTCATATCCTATTGTCAAAATATGCCCACAGGACATGATCAACAGAATTACTGCTGTCGGCATGATACTGGGAATGTCAATATATCTGATTCTTTGCCAGATATTCGCACCGTCCACGGTTGCTGCCTCATGTAATTCCTGGTCTACCGCAGCAAGCGCAGAGATATAAATCACGGCATTGTAACCCGTTTTCTGCCATACATCAGAGAAAACATATAATGTTTTGAACAATTTAGGCTCTCCCATAAAATGAATGGCCTGTCCTCCCAGATTCTCGATCAGGTGATTCACCGGACCCGTCAGAGATAACATCTGTGACAGAATACCTACGATCAAAACGGTAGAAATAAAATAAGGCATATACGTTACCATCTGTACCGTCTTTCCGAACCATCGCACTCTGACATAGTTCAATGCAATCGCAAGAATGATCGGTGGAAAAACTCCCAATACAATACCGTACACAGACAAGCCCAATGTATTACCCATCAGTCTCCAGAACTGTGGTGACTGGAAAAACATCTTGAAATACTTAAGTCCTACAAACGGACTGTGCCAGATACCTCCTTTGAAATTGTAATCCCGGAATGCGATCTGCGATCCAATAATAGGCATATATTTAAAAACGATCAGATAAACCAGAGGCAGTGCTACGATCAGATATAACTGCCAATGCCTTTTTATGCTTCGTATTGTATTTTTTGCATGCTGTTTTTTATGTTCCGGACGAATTGTTTTCTTAGGCTTCATTTTCTTCCTTCTTTCTATAAAAGGAGGGCTGCCTTAATGCAGTCCCCCTTGCAAATGTTTCAAAAGGCTTTCCCGATCTCCTATTTTGCAAAAGAAGATTCATCATATGCCTTCTGTAATAACTCCAAATATCTCTCCAGTCCTACATTATTCAGGGCACTGATATAGCCATCCCATTCTGCATCAATATCCTTTGCTCCGGTAATAAACTGCACCATATATTCTTTCTGAACATCCATAACATTGGTCTTAAGCAAAGACATTTCGCTGGAGTCTTCCTGGCTCATATATAAATCCGGCATTACCGACTCTCTGGACTGTCGCACCTTTTCATGTTCAAGAGACGCTCTGTAAATAACCACATTTCGACCATTGACCGGCTTAACATCCTCCGCATACGGATCCGGGTTCGTAGCTTCTGCAAGCAGGAAATCCGGTGTACGCACCAATGCCGTAACCTGATTCAAAGTTACATTGGCTGTGGAAGCATCCAGTTTCTTATAGAGTGCTTTTGTCACACCATCCATGCCTACTTCTGTCGTATCATCATCCAGCATGACATAATTCACACCTTCTTTTCCAAGAATAGCTCTGTATGTCTGCGTCTCAATATAATCCAGCAGACGGAATGCTGCTTCGGGATTACTGCAGCTGCTCGAAATAAATGTCATACCTGTCTGGAACATAACATAAGGATTCCAGGATGCCACGCATTGACCACTCGGTCCTGTCAAAGGTGCCAGTGACTGATACTGCTGCCATTTATCGGAATACGGTTCTGTCGTCAGATCACAGGCATATCCCGGTCTCTGGGCCAGAAATGCTCCGATGACACATTCATCCCCTGCTTCATTTATGTTTACCTGATTATTCTTATCCTGCGTAAAAGATTCTGGGTTTAATAATCCTTCACTATACAGCTGTTTTAAATATTTCAGGCCTTCTTTGTAGCCTTCCTGAACCGGCGCAAACGTCACTTTTCCGTTATCTAAATACAATTTATTTGTCTCAGAAGTCAGTTGGAACGGATTCATTAGAAATCCATCAATCTGTGTACCCGCTCCGGAAGTCACTGTTGACAAAGGAATTTCGTCATTGAGATCTCCATTGCCATTGGCATCCTGCTCCTTAAAAGCTTTCATGACCTGATAAAACTCTTCCGTAGTTGTCGGCATCTCTAATCCCAGATTATCCAGCCACTGCGTATTGATCCACAATTTCATATTGTATTGTACATGCAGGGATCCATCTACATTCGGTAAAGAATAAATATTACCGTTCGGAGTTGTTATATAGTCTCTCAGCCCCTCTATTTCATCCAGTGCCTGCTTATAACCTACTGAAACAGTGTCCAGATAATCGTTTAAAGGTAAAATCAGTCCCTGCTCTCCCAGCGCCTGTTCTGTTGCTTTGTCATAGCGGTTACTACTGCCTACACCAGTTAAAATAATATCCGGAAGATCTCCCGAAGCGAACATGGTGCTCAGCTTTTCCTGTACATTATCTGAAGCCGCACAGGTCTGCCACTCCAAATGGATTCCCGTTGTCTCTTCAAGTTCTTTTACCATTTCATTATCTTCCCAGCTGCCATCCGGATTTGCAGGTGCAAACACCGTCAGAGTCACGGGCTCATTTACAATGGGAAGTTGTCCCGGTTCATTAAACAATGAATTGTCCCCTGTTTGTGTCTGACCTGCTTCTGCTCCTGATGATCCTGCTGCCTGTTGGGATGATCCGCACCCGGTAAACATTCCTGTCATAAGCATGCATGCTGTTAAAAGTGCTACAATTTTTTTCTTCTTCATTTTGTGCCCTCGCCTTCTTTTTTTGCTCAGCCCACAGCTTACCGATTTGATTTTTTGTATTTGTACTGTGGCTGCCTTACGCATTTCACAATACAGGCCGGGCACTGAAACAACAACTTGAAATTCCTGATGCAACGTACAAAATCTAAGAAAATGCGCCGTACACTTTCTTAGGTACTGCGCATTTTCTTAGATTTTTATTCTTTCCATGCCGAAGGTGCTATCCCGTAGGCACGTTTAAAGGCCCGTCGGAAGGTTGCGCTGCTTCCGTAACCCACCATCTGAGCAATGGTCTCCATATCCCATTTTCCTTCGGCAATTAATTTTTTTGCCTTTTCCAGTCTTAATTTTTCCAAATAGCTACTAAAAGATTTTCCCATCGTCTCCTTGAAAAAGATAGAAAAATAGTTTTCTGATAGTCCAAACTCTTCTGCCACCATGGGGACGCCCAGAGATGGATTGCCATAATTTTTCTCCAGATATTCTTCCAGTTTCTGATAGTATATCTCGCTCTTTCTGCTCCTGCTGTGATAATTTTCTTCGCATAGACGCAGGAACTGTGTTTCCAATACTTCCAATGCTTTGGGAAACGACTGTTCCGTCTGTACTTTTTCCAGCAGCTGCTCCGTTTCCATACTTTCTGCCATATTATTACACATTCTTATCAAAGTAGAGGTGATTCCCGATATAACGACTTTCCCTCCATTGGCCGACAGATGTATTTTTCCCAGATTTTCTTCTCTTATTTTTATAAAAATTTCTTTTACCTGCTCTGAATTACCGTTTTTTGTAGCAGCCTGTAATTTTTCTTCCATTTCCAGCGGATACCAAGGCATATTCCTTTTCCACAGCTCTCTGCTGTATTCCACTACATTCTGTTTTTCTATTTTTCCCTTATCAGAGCAATATAACGCCTGTTGATAAGAAAATACAATTTCTCGCTTTTCTGTATAACAGCTGCCGATTCCGACATAAACCTCCTCCGCTCCAAGCTGTTTCAGTTTCTCTGCTGTCTGCTCTCCTACAAGCAGAGGTTCCATAGGATTTTCCTCTGTACAATATTGCAGCAATGCTACATGGGTCGGATCTACCGGATACCATATCTGTTCTGTTTCCGTCTCTGCACATTTTTTTGCCGCTGACAACAGTTTTTCTCCCTCCTCACTGCCAAACACCAGTACATAGTAATCCTTCTGCACTAACCGGATTCCGGCATGGGCAGCTTCCTCTATAATATTAAGTTCTGTGTCAAATTCTCCGTTCATTAGTAATGTCAGAAAATTTCTTCTCTCTTTCACGGTCTTTTCCTGTAGCATCGCATTCAAAGACTGATAATCATCCAACAGGGCATGAACTCCCTTCTCCAGATATTCATACTCTGAAATATTTTCCGTTTTATGAATTTCTCTGTCTTCCAGCATAAAAAATCCCTGCATATTGTCAATCAGGTTATGAATCGGTTTGCTGTACCTTAATGCAAAACAACACCCAAGGCCAATTTCCAGTACTGCCCCTGTGAAAAGAATCAACCATGCTGCTCTACGAATTCTTTGAAAATTCTGCATTACTACCGCCATCGGAAGAACGGCCGCAAAATGCATTCCATTTTCTTCCGATGTCTGATTTACCACCAGACAATCTGTTCCATTCCATTTTATCTGCCGGATATCTTCCCCTGTTGCTTCACTTAGAAACAGATCCGTGTTCTCCGGATCATCACCATCCGCATTGATTTTCCCCAGACTTGCAAGCAGTCTGTCCTCTGCACCATAAATCAGAATTCCTCCTTGTCGGCTCAACAGTTGTCCAAACATTTGCTCCAGATTTTCTTTTGAAAGCAAAAATTGTACTACAGCATTTGCTTCCGGCTCCTGTTGAATATAATTCCGCACAGGGTAGGAAAATGTCATTGCCTGAAATGTTCTCTCCCCTGTATCTATTTCTTCCAACGGAAACAGCTGCCACGTATTCGACTCGAAACTCTGTTTTCTCCAGGTCTCAAAATCCGTATTTTGATAAGTGCAATAATTGTCATAAAAAAACTTATCCCCAACTACCATCCCGCTTTTTCGAAATATCAATTCATTTTTCATAATCACACTGTAATTCTGATAGTGCTCTGAATCCGCAAAGGTCTGGCGAAGCATGTCATTGCATCTGATTAATGCTGCGATATTATTGTCCCCATCCTTCAATCCGTCCAGAAAATAGACCCACTTTAAATCACTGTCGTTTGATACAGAAAAAGCTCCTGCACACATAATATCCAGTTGCTTTTCAAATGCCATGCGGCCTTCCGTTAAGTCATTTTTCATAATTTCACTGTAATAGTTCTCTGTACTATTTTTCCAAAATGAAAGTAGCAAAAATACTGCTATAAACGGTGCAGCCAACAGCGCACCATAAGAAAGCAGCAATGTAGAGTATATTCTCTTCACATGAAAACGTTTTAATTTCTGTCGTGTCATTCGTATGGTTATGCTCCTCATTTTTCTCATGGTCCAAAAAATATCCGGACTTTCGAACATAAAATGTACTTATCTGCAAAAAAACAGCAAACACGTACATTATATTACGCATTTGCTGCATTGTCATCATGAATATATAATTTTCTCGCTCTGGAATGCCCTCGTCAGTCCGAATACCAACACTCCCGCCACACACAGATTCACGATCACGGTCAAAAGAATTTCTGCCGGCTGATAACTAAAGGAAAAAATACCGTTCATACACTGCACACTGTTGTATACCGGGATCAGATATCGGTATAGCGGGATCTCCTTTCCCTGACTGAGCATGGGGCTCAATCCGATAAATGTCACCACAATGGTAAACGGAGACACTGTTGTAGCTGCCTCTTTCACACTTTTGGCAAAAGCGGAGACCAGTGCGATCATGGATACCAGCACCATTACCGTAGACAGAATGATCAGAAGCAGCATCGCAAAATCCATAGGCGTATACACCGACGAATCCACTCCCGTCAATTCCCCGCCCATCATTTTCGGCAGTGCCGCAAAGGTTCCGATAAAGCTGGAACAACCTGCCAAAAGTGCAATAATGCTTAAGGAAAATACTTTGCCAAGTGCCAGAGAGCTCCTCTTCATGGGAGTTACAAGCAAGGTCGCTATGGTACCACGCTCCTTCTCCCCGGCGATGGATTCCGGTGCCACGGACATACATCCGCTGTATAAAAACATCATAAGCAGCAGGGGCATCATCATCGAAAACATCTGTCCCGTAGTATCTTTGCTGGTGGCACAGTCGTAATACACAGAATCCCCGGCATTGATGTCTAACTTATTGGATATAGATGTCTCATATGCCTCCAAAATGTCCGACACTTCATTGTAAAAATGAGTGGATTCCGTCTCCGCGGAATTGTAATAGATCTCCACGTTGGGCGCCGGTTTTCCACTCTGCACCTGATAGTTTTCCACTGCCTGATCAAAATCCACCGGGAATACTACCAGTCCGTCTGCCTGTTTGTCCTGTATCTCCTGTCGCATCTGTGTCAGCTGCTCTCTGTCCGCAGGCTGCCAGTCTACCTTAAGCTCCCGCAGGTCTTCTCTTAAAGACTCCGGCATATCCACCACATAAGCTTTCGCCACATAAGCTTCTTCCGGAAGTATGGACTTCATCATGGCACTTCCCAAAAAACTGTACACCACATAGATCATGACTCCAGGGAGCAAAAGTGTCGTGATTACCAGCCTTCTGTCTCCGAAAAATCTTGCCAGTTCTTTTTTCATTACCGTAATCGTATTATTTGTCATGGTTCTCGTCCTCCCCGTTCACCGCTTCATAGATTTCAAAAAAGCGATCCTCCAGGCTCTTATCACCGCAAAGCGTCCGCAGGTCCTCACAGGCTGCCATACGACCGTTAATAATAATTCCCACCCGGTCGCAGATCTTCTCCACCAGACTGAAAATGTGCGTTGATATGATAATGGTCTTCCCCTGCTCTTTCAGGTCCAGCAAAAAATCTGTCACCACTTTTGCCGTCAGAATATCCAGTCCATTGGTGGGTTCATCAAAAATGATGATCTCCGGATCCTGCACCAGTGAGATCACCAGGGATACCTTCTGCTTCATTCCCGTAGACAGATCCCTGACGCGCACCTGTGCAAACTCCTGAATGCCGAACCGTGCAAACAGCATGCGTTTTCTGGCGTCCCGTCTGTCTGTCGGAATACCGTACAATTCAGAGAAAAAGTCATACAGATAATCCGGGGTAAAAAAATCCTCCAGCTTCAATTCACTGGTCAGAAAGCCGATCTTACGCCGTACCTCCTCCGGCTGTGTCACAATGCTGCTGCCGGATAACACCGCATCCCCGCTGTCCGGTCGGATCAACGTTGCCAACATCCGAAGCGTTGTGGTCTTACCGGCACCGTTGGGTCCCAAAAGTCCAAACACTTCCCCTCTGTTTACGCAAAAGCTCACTTGATTCACGGCAGTCTTCGTCTTCGCCGTGCTATGCTCCAGTTTCTGCTGTTTTGCCGACAGATGAAATGTCTTGCTGATCTCCTGTACCCGGATCAATTCTTCGCTGTCCCCTATCTTCCATTTTTTCTCTTCCATATACGCCATATCCTCCATGTCACTGTCTTCCCCGTCTTCCACTTTACTATCCACAGAGCATCCTGCTGTTCGTCAGATTGCAGGAATTCCCGCAATTCCCATTGCCACACATACCAGCCATAAGAGCAGAAGATGCGCAGGATAGAAAAAGTAAAAGAAATATTTATTCTGCCGCCCTCTCGTTCCGTTGTAGAACCAGATCAGAATAAAGGAAAGTGCTGCAAACATCTCCAGGCTGTCCATCAATAAAAAAATGATGACACCGGCCCACATCTGTGCTTTCTTCCGGTTACGGAACAGATAAAGTACAGTGATTGCCAAAATCCCCTTAAAATCATAATCCGTCTTAAGAACCAATGCCAGTACACATCCTGTCAGAATAATAACGGCATTCAGTCCCACGCGCAGAATCGTTTTTCCAACCGTTGTACCCGCAAAATGCTGTTCCACCAAATGAAGTCCCGCGATCACCAGCAGCCCCAATAACAATGTAAAAAATACATTCTGATATGCCGGATACCATGCCTTGCCGCTGAATGCCAGATCAAAGAGTACCTCCGAAATCAGTGCAAACAAAAACATCCTGCCCAGATACTTTTTCACATTGTGAGTCTTTTGGAATCCCTCTACCAGTAAAAAACAGTAAATCGGAAATGCAAGTCTGCCGATGATACGCATTGCCATGTAGATGCCGTACATTCCACCGTTCTGCCCCATCCAGGCAGTATAGGCCTCCTGATTCACCATAGCTTCATACAGCCCGTTTCGGATCAGCAGCCTGGTCATAATCACCGCCCCGATGTGATCGATCAACATAGTCACTACCGCGATATTTTTCAGCACTGCACTGTTGATTCCTCGTTTCCCCTGTATTTTCCCTTCCTGCATTACTTCTGTCTGCATCCTTATGCTCCATCCTTGTTTCGCTTGTATTATTTAATTAGTACAATAATGCATTTGTATTGCTTTGTCAAGCATCTCGCCGATCAATCTTTGACAAAAATGTCCCCTGCTGACGCAGAGGACACACTTATTGACAATCTTTTTCATCCTACCTTATATCCGGTTCCCCATACCACTTTCAGGTATCTGGGCTCCTTGGGATTGCTCTCGATCTTCTCACGGATGTGGCGGATATGCACCGCAATCGTATTATCCGCTCCGATAGCCTGCATATGCCAAATAGACTCATAGATCTGGCTGATGGATAATACCTTTCCACGCTCCTGCACCAGCAGGCGTAAGATCTTATATTCAATGGGTGTCATCTTCACTTCACGGCCGTCTACCGTTACCGTACGGTTCCGGTCATTGATCTCCAGCCCATCCACGCGATAAATACTATCAATACTTTCACACAGATTGACCAGCTGTGTATACCGGCGAAGCTGTGATTTCACTCTGGCTAACAGCTCCAACGGATTATACCCCACCGTCACATAATCATCTGCACCGGCATTCAGCGCCATGATCTTGGCAGTCTCCGCATCCTGTGCGGAAATGATAATAACGGGGATCGTAGTCATATTACGGATGTCATGGATCATCTCAATGCCTTCTCCCCAGCCTCTGCCATCCAGTTCTACATCCAGCAGCAGAAGCTGGATCTCCTGTGCCCGCAGTAATTCTTGTAACTGTGCTCTCCCCGTCACTGCCACCATTTTTAAGCCTTCTCCTGCGAGAAGGGAACTCATTGTCTCTACTACACCTGTATTATTATTGTATACTGCAACCCTTTTTTCCATGGTCCACACCTTACACCTTTCGTATGGGATAAAGCCCCTCTGCCTTATCCACGTTTATCGTATCCTGTCAATGCATATTTTCTGCAACATAATTATTAAAATTCTATAAACATTTCGTTTTGCTCTTATCCATTCATAAAAGCGTCTGCTTCGCAGCCGACGCCGCTACCGCGGCTCATCTTTTATTTCATGAATAAGACGCTTCGCTCATGGAATCGTAAATACACTGCTTTGCGTGCAAGCACTCACGCAGCTTATTTACGATTTCATGGCAAAACGAAACCCTACAACTACATAGACGCAATTGTAGGGCAAAAAGTTGCAGTATTTTTATTTTTCAGGTGTAAAAAACTTCTTCCAGTACCAGTCCTTTGGCCGGTACTAACGCTCCCGCCTTCGCTCTGTCTCCGGACTTCAGTATATCTGTCACACTCTCCGGCGTCCGGATTCCCTTTCCGACCTCGAGGAGAGTTCCCATGAGAATACGGATCATGTGATGCAAAAATCCATTTCCGGTAAATACAAACTCCACACGGTTCTCTATCCGTTCGATCCGGATCTCGTCGATCCGGCGGACGGTGGATTTCTTACTTTTCTTCGCAGAGGTAAATGCCTTGAAATCGTGCTCTCCAAGCAATAGCTCCGCAGCCTTTCGCATAGCATCCAAATCTAATTCTTCCGGTTCCTCTGTCGCATAGCGTCTCCAGAATACATCCGGGATCTGACTGTTGATGATGCGGTAACGGTAACGCTTCCCGGTAGCATTTAATCTGCTGTGGAATCTGGGTGCCGCCTCCGACACCTCCACCACGGCAATATCCTCCGGCAGATATCGGTTACAATATTCCAGGATCTCCTCCACACTCATGGTAGCTTCCGTGTGGAAATTCGCCACCTGCCCCAGGGCATGCACCCCCGCATCGGTCCTACCGCTGGCAGAGATCTCTATGGGTTCACCACACATTTTGGTCAGCAGCGTCTCCATTTTCCCCTGGATCGTATTATCCGTGGAAGTCTGTTTCTGCCATCCCTGATATCTGGTTCCTTCATATTGCAGTCGTAGTCTGATATTTCTCATGATTTCTTTTCTTTCTGTTTTTTCGCAGAAGCTTCTTTTTGAGCTTCTTTTCGAGCTTCCTTTTGGGCTTCTTTTTGAGCCTCTTCCTCTGCTGCCTGTCTGGCCAGTTCCTCGCTCAGCCTCCGGTCTCTCTCCTGCATCTGCCGCACTTCGTCCATATCCTCCGGCTTCAGTCTGCGGAAATGATTGATCCCGGCTGTCAGGATCTTCACACTGTCCTTGGTCGTCTGTAAAGCTCCCTCCTGATACATGGTAAGGGCAATCAGTCCGACCGGTACTGCCACGATCATTCCTACGACACCGCCCAGCTTATATCCTATGTACAGAAGGAACAGGGTCGGCAGAGGCGGCATTCCCACGGAATCTCCCACGATCTTCGGCTGGATCAGCTGACGCGCCAGCTGTCCGATACCCCAGATGATCAGAAGCCCTATGGCCATTTTATAATCAGAGCTTAAGATCTTGATAATCGCCCAGGGGACCATGACGGTTCCGGTTCCAAAGAAAGGCAGGAAATCCAGAAATGCGATCCCCAGTGCGATCAGCAACGCATAGTCTACCTGCAAAACAGCAAATCCGATGACTAATAACAGATACATCCACACTTCGATCTTAAGCTGTGCCTTAAGATACCCGCCTACTGCTTTGACCAGTCCGCGCTTCAGCATATAATACCAGGACAGTACTTCCGCCGGTGTGTGCTTACGGAACCATGTTGCCAGCTGATCCCTCTCCGCTACGAAGAAATAGGAAGAAAGCAGTGCCATGATCAATCCGATCAGGATCGAAGGAACCTGCTTGGCAAAATTGCCCACAGCATTGATCGTAGGGGTGCCGATCTTACCCAGCAGATCTCCCACATAGCTTCCGATCTGATTGATGACATCCATGATGCTTTGCTGTACATCCGCCGGAAAACGGTTATAGATAACGCTCAGGTTCTGTCCGATATCGGCAAAATCATTCTCCGCACTGTCCCAGATATCCGGCAGTGCACCGATCAGTCCCATGATCTCATCGACTAACTTCGCCCCTACCAGATAGAGGATCAATATCACCAGTGCGATGACCGCCACGATGACAAATGCACTTCCCGCTTTTCGCTTGATCTTTACCTTTTCCTCAAAAAACCTCACCAGGGGACTGGCGATCAACGCGATGATCCAGCCTGCCACAAACGGCGCAAAAAATACTAACAGCTTCGGCACCAGGAAAACGATCAACGTTAATATAATAAATGCCACACCCAGATTTACCAGTGCTTTACAATATTTCCTCATATACTCCCACTCTTTCACGCATTCTGCTTTTACGCTTATTCATCCTTCCTGCTGTCTATTCCTGTGCAGGATTCTCTGCCGCCAGCACTCCGTCCAGAATCTCATAGATTTCTTCTCTTCCCTGTTTGGTCTGTGCAGAGTACGGGATGATCTGTGTGTCCGCCCCCGCCTGTAAGGTGGTGCGGATCAGTTTTATCTGCTTTTGGATCTGGCTACGGTTGATCTTGTCCAGTTTGGTGGCAATGATGATAGGATCGTAGCCGTTACGACGGATCCAGTCATACATGATCCGGTCATTCTCCGACGGTGCATGTCTGATATCGATCAGCAAAAACACCAGCTTTAACTGTTTTGATTTATGTAGATAATCTTCGATCATCTTACCCCACTGGGCTTTCACATTCTCATTTGCCTGGGCGTAACCGTAACCGGGGAGATCCACGAAGTAGATTTCATCGTTCACATTATAGTAATTGATGGTCTGGGTCTTACCGGGCTGGGCACTGGTCCTTGCCAGGGATTTCCGGTTCATCAGACCGTTGATCAGAGAGGATTTCCCCACATTACTTTTCCCAGCAAATGCCACCTCGGGATGGATATTTTCCGGAAGCTTACTGGTAATACCGCAGACCGTTTCCAGACTCACATTCTTTATGATCATAAAAATACCTTTTTCTTTCTGCTTTTTTGCACAAAACGCTGCCCTGTGTCACCACAAGGCAGCGCCCGGATTATTTTGCCTTTTTCAGAGAATCTTCGTGTATGGTGAGCGGTTCGCTCTCTCCATCCACCGCAGACTTGGTGACTACGCATTCCTCGATAGTATCGTCGGAAGGAATCTCATACATGGTATCCATCATTACGGACTCCATAATAGAGCGTAATCCTCTGGCACCGGTCTTACGTTCCAGTGCTTTGTCTGCAATCGCCTCGATAGCATCCTGCTCAAAATCTAACTTTACATGATCCATCTGGAACAGCTTCTGGTACTGTTTTACCAAGGCGTTCTTAGGTTCCTGAAGGATACGGATCAGTGCTTCTCTGTCCAGTCCCCGTAAGGATACACAGATAGGCACACGTCCTACGAACTCGGGGATCAGACCGAACTTCACCAGATCATGAGGAGTTACCTCCTGTAACAATTCACTGATGTCCTTGTCCTCTCTCTTTCCAAGCTCTGTGTTAAAACCGATGGACTTGCGGTCCAGTCTGGACTCTACGATCTTCTCCAGACCGTCAAAAGCACCACCACAGATAAAGAGAATGTTGGTGGTATCGATCTGGATCAGTTCCTGATGAGGATGCTTTCTGCCACCCTGGGGAGGTACGCTTGCCACGGTACCCTCGATGATCTTCAGCAGTGCCTGCTGTACGCCCTCACCGGATACATCACGGGTAATGGAGACGTTTTCACTCTTCTTCGTGATCTTATCGATCTCATCGATATATACGATACCGTACTGGGCACGTTCCACATCGTAGTCCGCCGCCTGGATCAGCTTCAACAGAATATTCTCTACATCTTCGCCTACATAACCGGCCTCAGTCAATGTAGTGGCATCTGCGATAGCAAACGGTACATTGATGATCTTCGCCAGTGTCTGTGCCAGGTAAGTCTTACCGGAACCGGTAGGTCCTACCATGATGATATTACTCTTCTGCAGCTCCACATCATTCAGATCCTTGGGAGCCGTTACTCTCTTGTAATGATTGTACACCGCAACGGAGAGGACCTTTTTCGCCTCCTCCTGTCCGATGACATATTCATCCAGGAAGTTCTTGATCTCCTTCGGTTTCAGAAGGTTGATATCCGGAGTCGCGGTCTCTTCCACTTCTTCGTCTTCCAGTTCCTCCTCCAGGATGTCAGCGCAGATATCTACGCACTCATCACAGATATATACCCCGGCAGGTCCTGCGATCAGCTTGCGGACCTGGCTCTGGGTCTTGTTACAAAATGAACATCTGATGTCATTTCCGGAATTTTTTCCTGCCATTACTACTATACTCCTGTTATTTTATCTCCTTCCGAAGACGCCGCTTTTGCGTCGTAGGAAACGCGAGCCAGATTTCAAATTTGGCTCTGCGATAAAAGCTACTCGTGGAAGGTGATCACCTTATCGATCAGCCCGTATTCACAAGCTTCCTCGGCGCTCTTCCAGTTATCCCTCTCGGTGTCTGCGCAGATGGTCTCATAATCCTTGCCGGTGTTCTCAGCCAACATACGGTTCAACTTCTCCTTGGTGCGGAGGATATGCTTTGCTGCGATCTCGATCTCGGTGGCCTGGCCCTGGGTACCGCCCAGAGGCTGATGGATCATGATCTCTGCATTAGGCAGTGCAAAACGCTTGCCCTTGGCACCACCTGCTAAAAGGAATGCTCCCATGCTGGCTGCCATACCGATACATACGGTGGATACATCACACTTGATGTATTTCATAGTATCGTAGATTGCCATGCCTGCGGTAACACTGCCGCCCGGGCTGTTGATATACAGATGGATATCCTTATCGGGATCCTCCGCTTCCAGGAACAGTAACTGTGCCACAATGATGCTGGCGGAAGTCTCATTCACTTCCTCACCCAGGAAAATGATCCTGTCCTTCAACAATCTGGAATAAATATCGTAAGACCGCTCACCTTTGCTGGTCTGTTCAATGACATAAGGTACTAAACTCATATTCTAAAACCTCCATTGCTTCTGATTAATACTATTATCGTATCCTACTTAGTAAGCTTTTTCAACGAGATTCCGAAGATTTAATAAAAATTTAGGAACTTTTAAATCTGAAAAAGAAAGCGGACCTGGCAGTCCGCTTTCTCTTCGTATCGTATCTTAAAGCACAGATTATGCTTCTTCCGGCTTCTCTTCTGCTGCCTTTTCCTTCTTGGTGGTCTTCTTGGCTGCAGCCTTTGCTTCCTTAGCGTTGTCTACGATGAAGTCAGCTGCCTTTCTTACGCAGAGATCTTCCTTCACCTGCTTAGCACCCTGCTCACCCAGGAGTTCTCTTACCTTATCAGCTTCCATCTGGTAAGATTCTGCGATGCTCTTGATCTCAGCTTCGAAATCTTCCTCAGTAGCTTCCATCTTCTCAGCTGCTGCTACAGCTTCCAGAACCAGACGGGACTGGATTCTCTTCAGCGCTTCGGGCTTCAGCTGCTCCATCATGGTCTGAGCGGTCAGACCGGTGAACTGCATATACTGCTCCAAAGAAAGACCCTGTGCCTGAATTCTCTGTGCAAAGTTCTCTAACAGCTGTCTCTGCTGGGTCTCGAGCATTGCATCGGGAATCTCCATCTTGGAATCTGCGATCACTGCATCCAGAACTGCCTCTTCCTTGGCAATCTTAGCTTCTTCTTCCTTCTTGGAAGTCAGCTTCTTCTGTACATCCTCTCTATACTCAGCCATAGTATCGAAATCAGATACTTCACTTGCGAACTCGTCATCCAGATCAGGAAGCTGCTTCTCCTTGATCTCCTTAACGGTGCACTTGAATACTGCGGGCTTGCCAGCCAGCTCAGCTGCATGATAGTCCTCAGGGAAGGTTACATTTACTTCGGTCTCTTTATTTAATTCAGCACCGATCAGTCCCTCTTCAAATCCGGGGATGAAAGAGCCGGAACCGATGGTCAGGGAATGATTTTCACCCTTGCCGCCCTCAAATGCAACACCGTCTACAAAACCTTCGAAATCGATAACGGTCATATCGCCGTCCTTAACAGCACGGTCTTCTACATTGATGGTTCTCGCATTGCTCTCGCGCTCTCTGTTGATCTCAGCGTCAACCTCTTCATCGGTCACCTTAACTTCGATCTTGTCAACCTTCACACCCTTGTACTTGCCAAGAGTCACTTCGGGCTTCAGAGCAACCTCTGCGGTGAAGATGAAAGGCTTGCCGACCTCTAACTGGGTCACATCGATCTTCGGAGAAGATACGATCTGCTCCTCACACTCTTCCAGAGCCTTATCGTAAGCATCGGGGATCAAAGCATTTGCTGCATCCTCATAGAATACTGACTTGCCGTACATCTGCTCGATCATCTTACGGGGAGCCTTGCCCTTACGGAAACCGGGAATGCTGATCTTGTTCTTATTCTTCTGGTAAGCACCTTCGATTGCCTTCTCCAGTTCTTCAGCAGATACTTCGATGGTCAGCTTCGCCATGTTTTTCTCTAACTTTTCAACCTGTAAACTCATTATAACATTTCCTCCTTTATACCCTTGCGGGTCTGTATCCAGTCGCAGTCATTTTGCAATTATAGCATAAGTCAGAGGAATTGACAACCCTTTTATTTGGGGGCTTTCTGCGTATCCGGGGCATAGAGGCACTTGGAACTGACTCCCGGGATCATTCCCAGCTTCCCGGACAGAGCACTGACCTTTTCCTGTGGGGCGTCCATGACCACACTGATGATATTCATCTGCTTCTCATGATAAGGTATCCCCATTCTTCCGATAATATATTCTCCGTATTCATGCAAAAGTCCGTTGATCCGGCCTGCTGCCTCCTGATCCTCCACGATAATGCCTACCAGCGTCACTCTTGTGTTTTCCGTGTCCTTTCCCATAATCCTTCTCCCTTCTGAACGTCCTCCGGCATATTCTCCCACGGTCTGATATGCGTGGCGATCATGATGATGCGTCCATTTGCATGTGTGCGGATGTATTCATATGCTTTCTCCCGGTTCTCTTCATCCAGCCCTGTGAAAGGCTCGTCCAGCAGAACACACTGTGCTCCTGCTTCCATTGCCCGCACCAGTGACACTCTCCGCTTCATGCCGCCGGACAATTCATGACAGGGCTGACCCAGTGCTTCCTCCGGCAGTAACCACGTAAGTGCCTTCCGCGCTTCCTTCGCATCTCCCATGACCATTTCCAGATTCTTCACCGCACTGTATTCTTCGCAGAGTCTGTCCTCCTGAAACTGCACGGAAAAAGCATCGATTCCCGACACTTCTCCCTCTTCCGGCCGTTCCAGCCCGCACAAGCACCTAAAAAAAGTCGTCTTGCCGCTGCCCGATGGTGTATCCAGAAAGTAAGGTTCTCCTCCGTGGAATTCCTGTTCCACATGCCGGAAGATCCAACGGTCATGATAACATTTTCCAAAATCTGTCACACATAAAGTGCGACGTTCTCTGCTGACATTTTTCTGCGGCATTGCCGGTCTCTTGCAGGCAGGCTCCCACCGAAAAAAATATTCCACACAACCGAAGACTATTTTCTCAAACAATACACTAAGCACAATGATCACTGCCGTCCAGGCAAACAGATCCGCCGTATCGAGGTAAATCTTCGCCAGATACAGTGCTCCGCCGATGGAATGCAACGGCGTACCGATCACTTCCGCTGCCACTCCGGATTTCCAGCTCATTCCCAGGGATAATTGAAATGCGCTGAGCAGGAATGGCTTTAATGCCGGACGGTAAATATAGAAAAAGCGGGTGGCAAACGGCAGACGAAACACTTCTGCCATCTCTATCAGTTCTGCGTCCGCACTTTTTAAGCCTTCCAGTGTGTTCAGATAAATATTCGGAAACACCACGAAAAAGCAGACCGCCACCGCCAGCGGGGAAGCTCCCCACCAGATCAGTAAAAGCACCGCAAATACTGCAACCGGCACTGCCTTGCAGAATACCATGAACGGGCGCAGGATTTCCTCTGCCAGACGGTATCTGTAGCTTACCGCCGCTAACAACAGTCCCAAAAACGCTCCTAGCAAAAAGCCTGCGGCAATCCGCCACAGCGAGCCAAGGGCGCTACGCCAGAATTCCACCTGCCCCGCGAGAACGGTAAGCGCCCGCAATGCCTGCAGGGGTGTCACCACCAGCAGGAAATTATCCACACACACTGCCGTGATCTGCCATACCCCCAGCCAAAAGAGCAGGATCATAAATTTTTTAATGTATTTTTTATCCTTATTCTGCATCATAATAGAAATCAGATTCCGGAAGTCCGCCGCCGATAGACAGAGAATCCTGGTGGAACAGTACGTCAAGGTATCCGGACAGTGCCTGCTTCATGTCTGCCTTATCCATATAAGTAATGTTGCATCCTGGGATTGCTTTCTGTGCAATGGGCTCCTTTGCCACGATCTGTGCTTCCACTGCCAGCGCAGCACCGGTGGTGGGATCTGCATTGATGGCTTCGGCACTTGCCTTATGTTCTTCCATAAAAGATTTCACTGCATCCTCATGCTCTTCCAGGAATTCCTTGCGTACCACCGTGACACCTGTGACCATGCTGCTGCCGCTTACACCCTGTATCTTATTCCACTCTTCGTTTAAGTCAAAGATCACTTTCAGTGCATCATTCTGCATGCAGGCTGCAGTGACGAAGGGCTGGGGCAACAGTCCGATGGCTGTGGGATCCTCTGCCAGTACAGATGCTACTTCCGTGGCTTCGGATTTATATTCCAGTGTCACATCATCCACAGACATGCCGTTGGCAGTCAGCAGATACTGCAATACATAGTCCGGTGTGGTTCCCTTTCCGGTTAAATAGATGGTCTTGCCCTTCAGATCGGTAAGCTCCGTAAGGCCATCCTCTCCTGATACCATGTACAATACCCCCAGTGTATTGATGTCGATCACTTCCACACCGCCCTGTGTCTTATGATAGAGGATACTTGCCACATTGGCAGGTATCAGTGCGATATCCAGGTCACCTTTTACCATTAGCGGCAGGATCTCGTCCGCACCGGTAGCCATCTGAAACTCATAGGCATAAGAAGTCTCTCCTTTTTCTGCCTTGTCCATTAAAAATAAAAGTCCCAAAGATGTCGGGCCTTTTAAGGATGCCACACGCACTACTGTGTCATCCGCATCCGTATTTTCTGCTGTAGCTTCTGTACTTTCCATTACGGCTTCCGTACTCTCTGCAGGCTGTGTACTCTCTGTCATCAGACTTTCTGCTGCGCTCCCGCTGTTTCTTGTCTGTCCACATCCGGTAAGACCGCTGCCTAACAGTCCAAGTGTCAGTACCAGCGCCAGCGTTTTTGTGATTCCTGTTTTCTTTTTCATTGTTTTGTCGCCTTTCTCTTCTCAGCCCCGTGCTTCGGAGTCAGTCATTTCTGTGGGATTCCGGTCAGTGGATCCGATGCCGCGCTTTCCGGTCTCCGTTTCTTTCGTTGCTGTTTGAGTGTACCATAAAAATGAAAAACTTACCAGCATGAAAAAACAGCCGGTGCTCATACTAATACCAAGATAAGTGATCACAAAAAACGCTTATCTGAAACACGAAAACCCATTCCAAACGGAGGTGAACGAAATGGCAAGTAAAACCAATAGAGTAGAAGTTCCCGCGGCTAAGGCAGCAATGGACCGTTTCAAGACTGAGGTTGCATCTGAGCTGGGTGTTAATCTGAAAGAGGGTTACAACGGCGACCTTACTTCTAAGGAAGCAGGAAGCATCGGCGGCGAAATGGTTCGTCGTATGATCAAGAAGCAGGAAGAGCAGATGAAATAAGCTCTGCCGGAATCCTCGGAATCGACAGGAACAAAAAAGAAGCTGTACAGAGAATCCCTCTGTACAGCTTCTTAACTGTGTTCATCTTATTTATTATTCACCGAAGACTGCTCTGTAATCTGCCTGGAACTTGGCAATACCGGCATCAGTCAGAGGATGTTTTACCATCTGCTCTATAACCGCGTAGGGAACGGTTGCAATGTCAGCACCGGCCAGAGCGCAGTCGGTCACATGAATGGGATTACGCACGCTTGCTGCGATGATCTGGGTATCCAGGTCGGTTACCGCGAAAATATCAGCGATATCACGGATCAGGTCTACCCCTCTCGTGCTGATGTCATCCAGTCTTCCCAGGAAAGGAGATACATAAGTTGCGCCGGCGCGTGCAGCCAACAACGCCTGGTTTGCTGAAAAGATCAGTGTTACATTGGTCTTTATCCCTTCGGAGCTTAATACTTTACATGCCTTCAGACCTTCTACCGTCATAGGGATCTTGACTACCATATTGGGATGGATGGCTGCGATCTCTCTGCCTTCCTTGATCATGCCTTCCGCATCTACGGTGGTTGCTTTCACCTCACCACTGATGGGTCCATCCACGATGGATGCAATCTCTTTGATCACTTCTACAAAATCTCTGCCCTCTTTGGCGATCAGAGAGGGATTGGTCGTTACTCCGCAAATAACCCCCATGTCATTTGCTTTCTTAATGTCTTCTACTTTTGCAGTGTCAATAAAAAAACGCATAACTCTTCTCCTTTTTGCTATGTAAAATTAATTGGTCCGGTCCCGAAAGTAATCTGTGACCTCTAGTTACAGTATACTCATTCCGTCTGGAAACAGCAAGTAGTTTTTTATAAATTTTATTGATTGTGTTCGAGCACGGTGCGTACAACTACGGGCAGTACAACTTACGGATATAATAAAAATCAGACTCTTTGAATACCTGTCTGCGCACCCTCCCGGATGCATTCATCACGGAGAGCAGACGACGGAAGGTTTTCATATCCGGAATACGTCTCTGTCGCTCTGTATGAGTCGCCATCCGGCTTATTCTGCGAAGCCATTTTTCCTGCCTGTTGCGTTTCCCATTTTTCTCTCCCAGCATGACCTCCAACAATTTTCCCATGGCATACACATCGCTTTCCTCCCCGGGTATCTCCCCCTGTCGGAACTGTTCCGGCGCACTGTAGGAATAATTGCCTGCTCCAGACCATTTTTCTTCTCTGTTCCACAGGCATCCAAGATCCAGGATCCCCACTCTGCCGTTGACACGGATCCGGATATTTTCCGGCTTCAGATCCCGGTAGAGAAATGGATGCTGCCGCTCATGAAGATATTGTATGCCTTCCGCGATCTGATCCGCGATCCACGCAGCATGTCCGGGAGTAAGTCTGCCTCTTCTCTCCAGCATTTTCCGCAGATCCATGCCATCCCAAAATTCCATGATAAGATAGCCCTTTCCTCCTTCCGTCCAATGTTCCACATACCCGGGGAATAACGGATGTCTGATCTCCTGCCAGTTCTCACATTCCCTCTGCCATTGTTCTGTGACATCGGACACTCTGCAGGCCCGGAATCCTCCGCTACTGTCTGTCACACGATAGACCTGGGAAAAGCTGCCTTCTCCCACCGACACAGGACTGTGATATCCATGCCAGACCAATATCCTCTCCATTTCTATTCCGTTTGTACCGTTTCTTTGCTCTGTTTCCCTTTGCTCCATATAGCTTCTCCCTTTACCGGCAGAATCCATACCGCTCCCATATGTCTTCCGCCCCGCTGCTCTGCCTTCCGGCCCAGCTCTGCCAGCCGTCTCTCTGCCCGCTCCGCTCTGTCCGACAGTAGATCGGTCCCCACGCTTTCCGGTCTCAGGCAGCCTGCCAGTTCCTCTTCACAGTAATTCAGGAATCCATGATCCGTCAGCAAAATTGCTGTTCCTGCTTCGACTTCCCCCACCATGCACTGATCCTTCCAGACTTTCCATCCGGTTCTCCCAAACCTCTTGAAAAATCCGCAGAGATTCATCCTGCCGTGGTCAAACAGAAGCACTCTGCTGTCCACACACAGTACTCCCGCATAATTGCTGTTTTTGTCCACTGCCGCAAGCTGTTTCGACCATTTTTCTCTTATCCTTTCTTCCGTGTACGATTTCCAGATATCCCTCCCCTGCAATTCCTCTTCTATTTTGTTCTGCAGATTCATCAGCAGTTCCCTGTTGTCGGAAATACAGGCATATACCACAGAGGCTTTCCTGCGACGGTATTTTCGTTGTTGCAATGACAGAAATATATTTGGGACCGTCTCCTTTTGCCAATAGCAGGCCGTAACATGCTCCATACGCACTTCTCCCTTCTATCCTATCTATCCTAAACACAGATACATATATTCTTTTCATTCTTCAGGGTTTATTTGCCGACCGGCATGAAAATGATATCAGAATCGCGTCTTCCGCGAATGTAAAAAGAGCATACCATGCGGTATGCTCTTTGTCAACGGATAATAAGATATCCCGGATACTCTATCCGAAAATATTTACCAGATCGTTAAATAGCAGGAACACCATCAGCACCATAAAAAACACGAGTCCGATGAAGTGTACCATGCCCTCTTTTTCCGGGGGCACCGGTTTGTGCGTAATGGCTTCCCAGATCAGGAATACCAGTCTGCCGCCGTCCAATGCAGGAATCGGCAGAAGATTCAGGATCCCCAGATTCACCGTAAGCATCAGGGTGATATTCAACATATTCACCAGTACATTCTGCCAGCCGTAGTCTTTTGTACTTTCGTAGGTTTTTCCCACGACGTTCACGGCAATCCCGACCGGTCCTGCCACATCCTGTCTGGATACCTGCCCCTGCACCAGCATCGCCAGGCTCTTCCAGGTCATCGTCACACAATAACGCATCTCATACCAGGAGTAACGGAAGCAGTCCAGTCCGGACAGCTGTACAAAATCCGCGTTACTGATGCCGATCATATAACGTCCTGCACTCTCATCATACTTAGGAGTCAGGGTTGTAGTTCCTTTTACGCCGTCACGCTCATACTGTACCGTGACATTCCCGCCCCGGTAGGTCAGCGTAAACAGCTGTATTTCTTCATACAGATGAATCTTACTGCCATTCAGAGAGAGAATTCTGTCTCCGGGTTGCAGTCCGGCTTCCTGCGCCGCACCGCCGTCCACGATCTCCGTCGCCACGGGATCACGGATCACGATCAGATTCACCATAATAAAAGCAATGATAAATCCAAGGATGAAATTAAATACCGGTCCCGCCAGGACAGTGGAGATCCGCGCCCATACATTGGCATTTAAAAACGATCCGCTGTGGTCTTCCCCGTCTTCTTTTTCATTCAGTCCATCTTCGCCTTCAAACATACAGGCTCCACCGATGGGAAGCAGCTTCAGAGAATATTTGGTGTCTCCTTTTTGAAAAGAAAACAGATTCGGACCCATGCCCACGGAAAATTCTATCACATGAATCCCATTGGCTTTCGCCAGCAGAAAATGTCCGAATTCATGTGAGATGACCACCACCCCGAAGATCAATACAAACAAGATCAATGTAACCATTTATTGCCTCTCATATCATGCTTCTATTTTAGGATCAGAATCCCTTGCCGTCGATATAACTGTAAACAGATGCCTCTGTCTCCAGGATCTCCTCCACATTCGGGTTCTCGATCACCTTATGCTGCTCCATGGCTTCCTGAATCAACTCCGGGATCTGAAGATAAGCGATCTTGCGATCTAAGAACAGTCCTACTGCTTTCTCGTTGGCTGCGTTGTACACCGTAGGCATACTGCCGCCGATGCGTTGTGCATCATAAGCAAGCTTCAATCCGTAGAACGTCTCCATATCCGGCTTCTCGAATGTCACCTGTGCCAGTTCATAGAAATCCAGCCGTCTGCCCGGCATCGGACGACGATCCGGATAGAACAGCGCATACTGGATCGGGAGTTTCATATCCGGAGTTCCCAGCTGTGCAATTACCGCACCGTCCACATATTGTACGGCGGAATGAATAATACTCTGGGGATGCACAATGACCTGGATCTGATCCAGATCCACACCAAACAGCCATTTTGCTTCCATGACTTCCAGTCCTTTATTTACCAGCGTGGAGGAATCTATCGTAATCTTCCGTCCCATGGACCAGTTAGGATGCTTTAATGCATCCTCCACCTGAATATTCTGCAGCTGTTCTCTTGTCTTTCCTCGGAAGGGTCCACCGGATGCAGTCAGCAGAATTTTCTCGATCCTGCCCTTCGGTTCTCCGTTCAGTGACTGGAAAATGGCGCTGTGTTCACTGTCCACCGGCAGGATCTTCACACCCATCTTCGCCGCCAACGGCATAATGATGTGTCCGGCAGTCACCAGAGTCTCTTTATTTGCAAGAGCAATATCCTTTCCTGCCTCAATGGCCGCGATCGTAGGTCTGATACCAATCATGCCCACAATAGCCGTCACTAATACCTGTGCTTCGGGCATCACTGCGATCTCCAGCAGTCCATCCATTCCGGTCACGACCTTCACGGGAAGATCCGCTACACGACTGCGCAGATCCGCTGCCGCCTCCTCGCTCCACATACCTGCGATCAACGGATGGAATTCTCGGATCTGCTGCTCCATCTGTTCTACACTTTTTCCTGCTGCCAGTGCTACCACCTGCAGCTCCGGATTATTCCTCACGACTTCCAGAGTCTGGGTTCCGATCGAACCGGTAGACCCCAGAATTGCTATCTTTTTCATGTATTTTCGCTCCTCTATCTGAGTCCCATCATCAGAATGGTAAGGAAATAGGTCATCGGTGCTGTCACCGTCATACTGTCAAAACGATCCATAATCCCACCATGTCCGGGAATCAGTTTCCCATAATCTTTAATATTATGGTTCCTCTTGATGGCAGAGGCCGCCAGATCTCCCACCATGCTCATCACTGCACCTGCGGCACAGATAAAGGCAATGATCCATGTAATTGTCCGGTCTGGGAATGCCGTCTCCACAAAAAAATGTGCATACAGTCCACCGATCAGTGCTGCCCCGACGACACCGCCGATACAGCCTTCCAAGGACTTATGAGGACTTAATTCCGGGAAAATATGCTTCTTCCCGATCAGCTTTCCGACGACATAGGCACAAGTATCGCATCCCCAGGAACTGATCAGGATCAGCCATACCAGATAGATTCCGGTCTCACACTCGCGGGTGAGATAGACAAAGGACAACAGCACCGGTGCATACAGGAAGGAAAATACCGCTGCCATGACCTGACTTGCCTCGTATTTCGGAAACAATACCACATAACAGAACATTTCCGCCATAAAAAGTCCTACGATACACATAAGCAGTAATGTATGATCCCTGGTAAAAAACAGTGTTGCGTAATATGCCGTCACGCCCACAAAGCCGATCCACTCCAGTGCATTAAATTTTTTCTCATTAGTTGCACATCTTAATGCCTTGGTAAGCTCTCTGTATGCAATCAGAGAAATAAGCCACAGCGGCACTGCTAAAAATATATTGCCGAAGCTGAACGTAGCCAGTGCAATGACAAGCAATACAATGCCACTGAGCAAACGGGTCCAAAACATAAGCTATTCCTCCTTCAGGCCGCCATATCTTCTGTCTCTATGATTATATGCTTCCACAGCCTTCATCAATTCTTCTTTTGTAAAATCCGGCCAGGGAACCGGAGTAAAGTAAAATTCCGTATAAGCCAGCTGCCACAGCAGGAAATTAGAGATTCTCTGCTCATTGCAGGTACGGATCAACAGATCCGGATCCGGTATCCCAGCGGTATCCAGATAATCTTCCAGCATATCCGCCGTGATGGTTTCCGGTGATACTTCCCCGCTTTGTACCTTTGCGGACAGTTTTTTCACCGCACGGATGATCTCATCCCTGCCACCGTAGTTGATGGCAATCTGGAAATGCAGACCGTCATTGTTCTTCGTAGCTTCTTCCAATTCCGCGATGCGGGTCTGAATGTCCTGATCCAGTCTGGTCTTATCTCCCAGAACTCTGACGCACATACGATTTTTTTCGGCAGTCTTCAGACAGGTTTTCATATAATTGCGCAACAATTTCATCAGCGCATCCACTTCGTCCTGCGGCCGGTTCCAGTTCTCTGTGGAAAAAGCATATACCGTGAGATACTGAATCCCCATACGGTACGCCTCCTCACAGATTACTTCTACCGTTTTGGCCCCCTGCACGTGACCGTAGTTGCGGGGCATTCCTTTTGCCTTGGCCCAACGGCCGTTACCGTCCAGAATAATCGCTACATGGTTCGGAATCTTCAAATTTTCTTCCATAATTTCAAACCTTCTTAAATCCTTAAACTGTCATGATTTCCTTGGACTTGCTGTCGATCAGGGCATCAATATCTTTTACATATTTGTCGGTAAGCTTCTGAAGCTCCTCCTCCAGACCCTTGATCTCGTCCTCAGACACTTCTGTCTTTGCCAGCTTCTTGAAAGCATCGTTACCGTCTCTTCTGATGTTACGGATGGCTACTTTGCCTTCTTCCCCCTTCTTCTTTACTTCCTTGACCAAGTCTTTTCTGCGCTCCTCGGTAAGCTCCGGGAATACGAGACGGATCACGCTACCATCATTGGAAGGATTGATACCGATATCGGAGGTCATGATCGCTTTTTCAATCTCCTTGATCAGAGACTTCTCCCAGGGAGCGATCTGGATGATACGTGCCTCGGGAACAGTTACGTTACCTACCTGCTGAATAGGGGTGGGAGTTCCGTAGTAGTCTACTCTCAGCTTATCCAGTACGTGAGGGTTCGCACGTCCCGCACGAATGGCAGCGAAATCTGCCTCTAAAAATTCAAATGCCTTCTGCATTTTATCACTATATACCTGTACTCTTGCGTCCATAATTTCCTCTCTTCTGCGCTCTGCGCCTTTCTATTATTTTGATTTTATACAGTTACTTTCGTTCCGTTGAACTTACCCTTCAGGGTATTCACAATGCTATTTTCCTCATTCAGGCCGAATACCCACATGGGCATCTTGTTATCTCTGGCCAGAATGGATGCGGTCATATCCACTACCTGAAGGTTCTTCGCAATGACTTCATCAATAGATACTTCATCGTATTTTTTCGCCGTAGGATCCTTAGCGGGATCTGCATTGTATACACCGTCGATTGCCTTTGCCAGCAGAATTACATCTGCCTCTACCTCAATGGCACGCAGGACAACTCCGGTATCGGTGGAAAAATAGGGATGTCCCGTACCACCTGCGAAGAACACTACCATGCCCTTTGCAAAATATTTGTTGGCTCTGTCCTTAGAGAACAGCTTGGTAAAGGAGCCGCACTCGAACGGAGTCAGGATATTGGTCATCATGCCTACCGAGCGGAAAATCTCCGAGACATAAATACAGTTCATGATCGTGGCCAACATACCGATCTGGTCAGCCTTTGTGCGGTCGATATTCTCACTGGAACGTCCTCTCCAGAAATTACCGCCGCCGATGACAATACCGACCTGGATGCCGTCATCTACCAGTTCCTTTACCTGCAGTGCCACCTTTCTGACGGTCTCCTCGTCGAATCCGGTCTTTTTCTCTCCTGCCAGTGCTTCACCACTGAGTTTCAGTAATATTCTCTTCATGATCGTATGCTCCTTATTTTGTTTTCTTTTTCTCAGGCTTATAATCGTCGAAGAAAGAAGTCGGGCTGACTTCCGCATAGCACTGTGAGCACATACCTTCGATCACCGCACCATTGTTGATCTGTACGGACTTAGACTTAATATTGCCCATTACGATAGCGGAAGAATCCAAAATGACAGGTCCCTGTACATCGATGTCACCTTTTACTGCACCTGCGATGGCTGCACTGGTAGCGGTAATGTTGCCGATGACAACAGTGCTTGCTCCGATCTTCACGGAGCCCTCGCTCATGATCTCGCCGTTGATCTTCGCGCCTTCTGCAAAAATCTCAGCTGCTTTGGAATTACCATTGATATATCCGGTAATGTTCAGTTTGCCCAGAATATCAATGTTTCCATTAATTGTGCCTACCAGATCCATAGATCCTTCGGAACTTACATCTCCGGTGATCACCATGCCGGCAGTAATAATTGCGTTTTCATCTGATGCGGTCTTTACGTCCATTCTCTTCTCTGCTCCTTTGTTTTCCTCTCTATGTTCCTGTTCCAGAACACTTCCTACGGTCATATCGTTCTGAAGCACATGATCCAGATCCAGCGCTGCTTCTTCCGCAGACTGTTCCGGTGTCTCTTCTGCTTCCTCCACAGGCTTTTCTTCTGCATTTGCCTGCGGGATCTCAATAGAATCCAGATTCTTCAGCATCTCTTCCAACGCTGCATTATCCTTTGTTGCATCTGTGGGCTGCTCTGTCTGCACTTTTTCTGTCGTTTCCGGCATATTCTTAACCGGTTGCTCTTTAGTCTCTGCGACGTCTCCCTGATTCAGATCTTCTTCCGGCATCAGTTCATTCACCGCCTGTGACAGATCTTCCTTCAAATCTGAGAAAAATCCCATGATTATGTACCTCCGTTTATCTCTTGTTCTATTATAAATATTTTCTATAATATAATGCAATTCTCCGGTTCCCTGAACTTTCAAAATTGCAATTATTCCACATGATGTACCGGCCTGGTATTCTCCGTGATCGGCAAGATCACCGTATCCGGTCTGGCCAGAATATTTTCTATGATATCCGGTAATGCTTCCACCGTAGTCGGTTTCTCCGCAGAGTCATGCAGCAATATGATCGATGTATCTCTGGTATCGATATCCTCTGTACAATTCTCCAACAGGGTATCGATAGACAGATTACTGCTTCCGCCATCTCCGGAGGACACATTCCAGTCAAAATATTCCACGCCCTGACTGTCCAGATAATCAATAAATTCATGCATATCAATATTGCTGACCGTATTGGAGCTGCCCCCAGGAAAACGATAATAGACGCTTTCCACACCGGTCGCCTGGTAGATGTCGTCTCTGATCCGTGCGAAATCTTCTGTGAAACTATCCAGCGATTCATAGAGTTCTTTATACTTGTGGCTGTAAGAATGCATTCCCAGGGTATGACCATCCTCCACGATCCGCTGCAAAGCCGCCTCCGCTTCAGAGCCATCCTTTCCCACCACAAAAAAAGTAGCTTTCACATGATACCGGTCCAAAATATCCAGTATCTCATCGGTATAAATACTGGGACCGTCATCAAATGTCAGATAAACCTTGTGAATCATCTCCTGTCCCGGATCACTCTCCGGCGTATGCTCCGACACTTCACCGGAAGTTACTTCCTCCTGTGTTTGGACACCTTGCTGTATTGCAGTCTCTGACTGTAGCTGCTGCAACAGGGTCTGCCGTTCCCGGTCCCTGGCATCCAGTTCCTCCAGGCGCTGTTCCAGATCCCGCAAAGTCCCATTGATCGCATGCAGTCTGCAGATCAGATAGACACAGCACAGGATGGGAATCAACAGTCCTACGATCACAATGCCTATGATCATCTTCTTCAACCGCTGTACTCTTCTCCGCCGATCATCCGGCGCTGTCTGTTGGAGTTCTCTTGCCATAAATATTTCTACGTCTCTCTTCCTATTTCGAAATCTTTCCTTCCATCAGACAAGACTTCTGTAACAGTATAGCATATTCCACTTTTTTGGGAAAGAGATTTATGTAAAACTTTAAAAGCCGCGGCGGATATTCCTATCCCCGCAGCTTTTACCTCTATATTTCGATATTCCGTAATGATATTCCCCTCTGTGAATGAGTATTTCCTGTATGCCCGGGTTTTCTACCCTATTTCCTGCATTTTTCGCTCCGGATAATGCCCCATAATGAAATGTTGGAAAAAGAGCGCCGGAAGGTGATGGCTCCGAAACCGATACCATATCTCCTCCGGTACATTATCGAACTGGCAGATCTGACCGTCACTTGCGAACTCCATCTCCAGCACCTGTCGTTGTGCATCGTACCCTGCGGATCTGATCATCGGATTAGCCAATATGTACCTTCTCATTGTCTTTTGTTCTCGCTTTCTGTTTCTGCTTTTGTCATCCCTGACAGAAATGTCCTTTACTATAATGCGTTCAGCTATATCTTTTCCCTGAAAGAGTTCCCCCTTTATACTTTCACGTTAAGATTTTGTCCCACCCACTATGACAATCGCAGATTATTTTATTTTTCCCTTCGTTTTACCCTTATGCAGGTCTTAGCATACTTTCTGAATACGTGTGCTGTATCCCACGCCCTCTATTACGGCCTGCAGATAACGTTTTTTCTACTGTCCGCAGCCCATACAATATTTAGTTTTGATCCAGTGTAGCAATATAAAAGTTTCGTTTATTGATAGTTAGTAGGTAAACTTAAATGCTCCCGTGTCGTTCACGGCTTCTTCGTAGCCGTCTAAATCCGCATAATGTGTGCAGATGACACGATATGTTCTGTCCTTAATGGCGTCCGCATATTTTAAATCTGCCGCAAAAATTGCTGAGTCATAAGATTCTGCACCATCTGAAGTCAGTACCGTTTTCCAGCCATACCACATCTTCTGCTGTACCTTAATATCTTTTACACCTATAACCTTGGCAGCTCCTATACAGGATGTAGTAAAGGTCATACATAACCCCTCGTCCATTTTAAATGCCATAATGATTTCGCAATCAAACATCGTTGTTATAGGCCGCACATCCGAAATACTATATTCCGGGCTCATGTTTGTTACAGTTACTTTCATAGTGGTATCCTCATTGAGATACGCTTCCTCTGCATGTGCTTCCTGTGCCGGCACGCTAAAAGCAAAAATCAGTGCCAATACCAAAGCAACTATTCTTCCACTCTTTTGTTTTCTTTTTCTCACTCGCGTTTTCCTTTCCTTCATAAGATTTTTTGCTACACTTTTAGAGTTTCAAACTGTCCCTCTATATAGTACATGTGATTTCTTCTTCAAATATTACAAAAAACTTTAACTTTTTTGAAAAAAGTTGATTGCATTAGTAACTTCTACTGCCACGCTTCAGAAAAAGAATTGCACGACTAACTTCTGCTTTGCCCTGTTTCTCTCCATTTTCAGGTTGTTTTTCATCCCTTTCTGACCTATAATAATTAAAAATGAATGGATTTTAGGGTACACTAAAGGAAGCCTCCAAAAGTCTTTTGCACGAGTAACTTCTGGTTGCCATCAACTGTTTATTCTTTTCTGTATCCTCCTGCCTGTTTTATTTATTTCAATAGTTCAGGCTTCAGACAGATTTCATCGGGTGGGATGATCTCCAGTCCAAGCTTTTCCATTGCATTTTTGTCAAATGACTTCAGGGCCTTCTTCATGGGTGTCGAACCATGAAGTTTAGGCCTTGTTGTATTATTGATGTGATTTACCATACGTAACACCTGCTCCTGGTTCAATCCATCAAACGAACTTCCCTTTGGCAGTACATATCTTATGTACTCATGATTCTTTTCCAGTTCTCCCTTTTGCTCGGAATGTCTCGATTCACAATAAAACACTCTGGTACGCTTCTTTCCGTCATGTCCTTTTTCAAACAACTCCGGATCTGCAAACTCACATCCATTATCTGTCAGTATTACAGGAAACAGTTCCCGAAACATTTCACTTCCCAACGTCTCTTCCAACCAGTCAAAAGTAGCTACGGTACTCTTCATTTCTTTGGTTTCAATCAGAAATGCCAGCATCAGATTGTTTTCCGGCCATAACAGCGTATGAAGTAATTTCCCGCCTTTATTTCCTTCCACTGTGTCCATCTGTACCACTCGTATTCCTTCGTTTTTCGCAATAAAGTCAAGATAGTCTGAATAATGATGTCCTTCTTTTTTACGATAGCTGATTTTTGGAGTTGGAACGCTTCTCACTCTTTTTCGATATCTTACCGTTCTCCGCATATCCAGATTTCTTGCGGTCAGATAGCCGGCACTGATATACTTATAAAGTGTTCGTTCCCCACAGGGAATCTCTTCTGCATGATGCGCCAGGATATGTGCCAGGGGCTGTCCTTTCCTGATCAGCGGGCTCACAAGACTGTCCAATGCTGCCAGTTCATCTCTGGTCATGTCTATTCCCTGTCTGGATTTCCTAAGCGTTTCACAGTACTCCTTATGGGCATAATCAGCGTTATACAGGTACTTATCAAACAGACAGCTGATGGTTATGATACCGATGCCTGCGTATTTCCTTGGAAACCGTATCAGGTGAACAGCCTATAATGTATGCAATCTCTTTAAAGGTACGATGTTCTTTCAGTCCCTTCTGAATTTCATGCCTGTCATCCCAAGTTAAATGTGTCCCCTTTTTCCTTTCTTCTTTCGGCATAGGACCTCCTTCTGCAGGAGGATACCTATTCAGTATACCATTGCATGACTAACTTATGGTTTCTATACCCAAATCAGATTTTTAAAATTCATTTAACGCTTTTTTTTGAAAAAGTTTTAAAAAAGAGATTGAGTTTTTTCACCCAACCTCTTATCACTGATTTCAATAATTATCTACTATTGTCTCCTGATATTTGACTGCAATTTCTTTCAAAAATTCCTTATCATTTATTCCGACAACTGCATATTTTTCATTTCCATAATAAAAATAAATGATATAGCTTTGATTTCCATTATCCTCCTGCTTGCTGAAAACCTCTAGATCGATACCATCATTTTCAAATTCTTCACAAAACACATAGCCTGGATAAGTTTCTCTCACACGTAATATTTCCCGTGGATACATTTTTATTTCAAAATGCAATATTTCATCCTGTCCTTTATTAAAAAATACATATACCGTGTCTGATTCATCCGCTTCGGCTATCTGTATCCGCATCATGCTATATTGTCCTTCATACAAACTCATAATCTCATAAGGTATTGCAATATATTTTTTATATTTTCTCGGAACCTCATCTACACTATAATAGTTCTCTTCAGCACGTCTTATTGAATTCTCATTAACCCCTTCCGGTGAAGTTATCATCGTTGTTCCCTCTTCATTCTTATCCATCCACCAGAAGAACCCGCCATGCTTCTCTGCATTTACCGCCATCTGCCAGGAGCCTCCCAGCATGATCACAATCAATACAGCCGCTGCCACCGCCACAGCTCTGTGCTTCTGCAAATAATGCAATACCTTATGCTCTTTCTTTTTCTCCGACTCTTCTGCCTCTGCCAGAATTCTTTCCTCTTCTTCACGTTCTGCACAATATTTCCAAAAATTATCCACCACTTCATCCGATGACAGTCTGTCTTTCTCCTCTTCCGGGATCAGACTGTCCAGCAGTTTTAATAAATTCTGAACTTCATCTGCATCAAATTCTTCATCGGAAGCTTCCATTGTATACCAATCTAATCGTTTCTGAATCTCCTGAATCAGACTTTCCTTGTCCTGTTTCTTCATTTCTGCTCTGTTCCCTTCTGTATCTCATCGTCCGGCTTCGATGCCTGATTTTTATCCCTCTCTATTATATGTGTCTCTTTTTTGTCATTTCTTACAGACATTTTTTGTTTTTTGTCGAATACCTTACCGTCATATATGATTTTTGCCACTTTTCCACGGAGCCTGTTGATTCGTACGCTCATGTTGTTCTCGGACGTATTCTCCAACTTTGCCATTTCCGGTATTTTATACCCTCGTACGAAATACCGTGAAAAACGTTTCTTATCTTCTTTGTCCAGATCATTCTCCAATACGATATCCAATTCTACTTTACCATATTGGTCCTTCGCCTCAATATGCTCATGACCTTCTATAGGGATTTCACGTTGTAACTTTCTGGTCTTTTTATTAAATTCCTGGATTTTGTATCTCGCCGTTTCAATCAGAAAACCGGTCTGATTGGGATGTACCTTCAGCTGATCCCATTTTTTATAAGCAATATAAAATGTCTCCTGTAATACATCCTGTGCCAGAGACCTGTCCAGTATCCGGCATTTGATGAAGTCATATAAGATCGCCTGATTCTCACAAATCAATCTGGTAAACTCCTGATGATCTGCTTCCATCTCTTCTGTCTTTTTCTTATGCATTTGTCATCGCTCCATTATGAGATTTTATCTTCTCAAGATTTTTCTTATATAATTTAACATTTGTTCCTGTACTAAATATAGATGTTTTTACGATTCGTTTAAAATTTCTATTTTGTATCTATATATTTAGCTTTTCGTAAAATCATTGTCAATTATTTGTCACCGACAAAATCCGCTAATATTTGTGCCGATTAAGTGTTGACAAACAAGGCCTCTTTTGTTAGAATAAACCACGGTGATTGCGTAACAGTCACGTGATGCTGCTGTGGCTCAGTCGGTAGAGCGTCGCATTGGTAGTGCGGAGGTCACGGGTCCGATTCCCGTCAGCAGCTCTTCTTTAAAAAAGTATGATCTTAAAAGTTATAGGCTTTTAAGATCATTTTTTTATTTCTCTATTTAACATCTTCCAATAACTGATGAACGGAAATATCTAACACTTCCGATATATCCAAAATCACTTCCAACGAAAATGACTGGTCACAATTAGGTGCTTCGATTTTGGTAAGGTAACTGATGCTGATACAAACCATATCCGCCAATTGTTCCTGCGTAAGTCCTCTGAGCTTACGGTATTTTTTAATTGTCTGTCCTATGCTCTTATACTCTTTTGAATGTTTCTGATTCATTTTCACATCTCCTGTATCTACCCTTACAATTCTAATAGATAATGTGAAAACGGAATTTCAGTTATAATGAAAGTTTTAATACATAAAAATATCGACTCCTTTCTCCGGATCACCGAATGAAAAGAGTCGATATGAATACTGTTTTATATTAATTGCGACGTAATATGAATTTTCCCACCAGATCATTCAATGAGAATGCCTGTGCGGATAATTCTTCACTGGTAGCCGAAGATTCTTCCGCCGATGCCGAATTCGACTGTACTACCTCGGATATCTGATTCACTCCGACTTCTGCCTGTTCCATAGCCTGCGCCTGTGCCTCGGACTCCTTACTGAGACGTTTCGCATCTGCCGCAATTTCCTTAACTCCTGTAACGATCTGTTCCAATGAGTCGGCTGCCGCTTCCGCTGCCATATTGCCGTTCTCAATCTCCTGCAACGATCCCTCGATCAGGCTTCTGGTATCTACCGCCGACTGCGCACTCTGCTCGGCCAGTTTACGAATCTGTTCTGCCACTACTGCAAATCCTCTGCCTGCATCTCCGGCTCTGGCAGCCTCAATCGCCGCATTCAAAGACAACAGGTTCGTCTGACTCGCAATATCTTCAATGTCAGCAATAATATTCTGTATCTTTTTAGATGTTTCATTGATCCGATCCATTTCTTCCATCAATGACTTCATCTGTGCATGACCTTCGTCTGCCTGCTTTGCGTAGTTCTCAGCCTTTTGCGTAGTCTTCTGAAGCTCTCCGGCAGTACGTGTGACCGAATCTGTAATATTGGTGATCGTTGCAGTCAGTTCTTCCACAGAACCCGCTTGATCCGTAGCCCCCTCTGCAAGCGACTGTGCGGACTGTGCCAGATTCTCAGCTCCGGCAGATACCTGCTTGGCCGCCTCCTCTACCTGTTCCAGGGTACTGTTCATCTGTCGGTTCATCTTACGCATTGCATTTATCAACGCGCCAAACTGACCAACATATTTTTCCTCAATCTTAGTTCCTATTGCATAATTGCCATCTGCCATCTGGCCCAGCAGTTCTCCTGCATCCGTAATGATCAGATTCAGATTGTCTGCCATTTCTTTCGCCACCCGGATCATGTATGCAATTTCATCCTCTGTATTGCATTCCGGGAATTCACTTACCAGGTCTCCCTGCGCGAACGACTGAAGCCGGTCTGCCAGTGCCACCATCGGTTTCTCAATACCAACCGCCATTTTTTTGCCCAGTATGACAGAACTCCAAAAAGAGGATATTACAATCACGAGGATCACGATCAACATGATAAATTCCATATGGCGCAGATTCTTTTCTGCACGATCCCCTTTTTCAACACACACATTCATCAGATTCACAAATTGTGCGTAGACATTCTCGTACTGTGTTGTCAGGTCTCCGGTATCCAGTTCCTGTGCTTCCAAATAACCATCTGCATCATCTGATGTAGCCAGCTGCAGAACCTGCTCATCCAGTTCCCAGTAACCGTCCAGTGTCCGTAGCACTTCTTCATATGCTGTTCTGCCTTCATCAAAACGGAGCGTTCTGTCAAGTTCCTCCATGTATGTATTGAACGCTTCCTTTTTCTCAGCGTGCAGCTCTGTCTGCTTTTTAATTACCGCTTCCTCATCATAGCCGACTACCGCGCGCAATGCACTTCTGCTTTCAGAGAAAGCCGTCATGGCTTTTCCGATGTCTCCCTGTGTAAAGCCATATCTGTTCAATGCCTTTTCATACTGTGACGCTGCTATCAATAATGCCACAACGCCAATCATCGCCGCAATCGCCCCGATTACAGCCACCTTAACAAATCCCTTCGTCAGGCGTTTTTTAATTCCCTGCTGCTTTTGTTTTTCCATTCAATCCTCCCCTTGTGCTGTAAAAATAAATAATGTCACAAGCCACTTTTATATGCGTATTATAACACTTTATAATCAGCTCTTCAATGGTACGATGGTAACCAAATCCAACTCTCTCCTAAGGAAAAAGAGGATTCCGAAAAATCCCCTTACTATGCTTTACATATATGCTGATTTTACAATACTGAAACTTGTCTTTGCAGTTTTTCTGTTTTATTATACTCGTAAATTAGTAACTTGTGAGTATAATCTTGTTCAGGAGGGTAAGTAAATGAGTCAGTTTTATTGCCGCGAGAATGATCTTATTCTATTCCATACTTCTTCATCATTGCTTCCAATACTTCCGGATCAGTCAACTGCGTTACTTTATCTGCATCTTCTCCGGCACTCATTTGTGATATTAAAGTCAGCAGATGTGTTCTTCCTGAACGTTCTCCTTCAATTCTACCTTCTTCTCTTCCTTCTTCTCTTCCCTGTTCTCTACCGTACTCATATTCTGCCTTGCGGAGCTTCTTCTCTTCTTTTTCTTTATCATATTCAAAAATGCTCACTTTTACTACCTCCGCGCGATTCTTTTTTAAAAATTCTGCCAGGATCCCTTCCCTGATGCATTCCGTAACTGCACGTTCTACCGCTTCATCCAACGGCATTTCCGCGACATACTTCCGGACTCTTGCGACATACCGGGCATACTCCTGCAGCACATGGCAGCTGTTCATCAGTTCTTCATTATGTCCGGCATTGATATTCAGCATCGTAACTTTTAATTCCAGATCAGGCTCGTCCACCGGGTTCTCATAGGCATCCGACAGCCTCAGTTCCATCCGGTCCGGTACCTTGCGATCCAGTCCGTTATAAAATACCAGGAACTTCGGTGTGGGAATCTTCTGGATTCCGGACGAATACAATGACTTTCCATCCGCCAAGGCCTGATATTCGCTGGCTATGTAGAACAGATCCCGCAGCGGAATGTTTGGGTTATAGGTTGACTGATGCTCGTACAAATACATTCCCATCTCCAGTACAAATGCCAGGTCATTCTTCATGCCCATATATACAGCATTCTCTAACGTCACAACATTCAGTGCGTCCGGATCCCGGTAATCCTTCCCCGTCACTGCATTGTACAGGGAAAGCAGATGTTCCGGTTCCGAGAATAGCATTCGGAAAATCGTATCCTTATACTTCACATTCGCCTTTGGCTGTTCTATCGCCGTTTGTTCTATCAATGTCCGTTCCGTCTGTACAGCTTCTTGTCTCTTCTTCGTCATCGTATCCTCCTGTTCTCATAGTACCTGAAAAAAAGGATAGACTTCTGCCTCCCCATCTGTCTCTCAACGCACTATGCTCTAATTGGTTAATTGGGTATAAAAGCATAGAATTCATTGAAATGATATAGATGTGTGGATCAGCTCTCGCTGCCGAAATCGTCAGAATGTATGCTTTGTGATTATACTACATAGATTTCCGGTTCCTGTCAATTAACAAAATAGCCAAATCCGCACTACCTGAATTTGGCTACTTTGAATAGTAACATCGCAGACACCAAATAATCCGGCGATGCTGCATATATCGCAGTTATTATTTTACACGTGTGTTTGTCTCAAAAATATCTATCAGAGCTGAAAGCATTGCCAACTTAATTTATCCCATATTTCTTTTTCATTGTCTTTAAGATTTCCGGTTCTCCAAATAAGGCAATCTTATCTCCGTCACCGCCAGCAATCATACTATTTATCAGCTTTACCAGCTGGCTTTCACCCTCTTCTCTTCCTTATCCCCTTGATTACTACTCTAAACCATACTTCTTCCGCATTGCCAGCAACACTTCCGGCTCATCCAACCGTGCTACCTTATCTGTATCTCCACCGGCATTCATCCGGGAGATTAGCATTACGAACCGATTAGTTCCTCTTGCTTCACCTTCTGCCCTTCCCTCTTCTCTAACGTCGTCATCATGCAACAGTTCTTTCATGTACTCCGACCTCCATTCCTCATTCTTGCGTGCTCTGCACACCGCTTCATCAATTCTCCTGCTCAGGTCTCCTCCGACCTTCTCGGTTCTGATATAATCATATAACTCCCGCAGATTCTCCGGTACTTTCTCTGGATCCGCAGCACAGTTATAAAAAATCTTCTCTGTTCCATCCTTCAGGTATAGTTCTCTGTCTTCCTTGCACAAATTCTGAAAAGAATACTTCGCATATCCCCTGCCAAATGGGTCAAATGTACATAAGAACAGCACTCTTCCCTCCGGCAGTTCCCGATAGGATTTTCCCTTACTCAGATGATCCGTGTCCATCGTAGACTGATAAAATCTGCTCCGTTTCGGCAGTTCCAGCTTCTCCACAGGCTGATGGTTCAGATTCTGCATCTCTGCATCGTACATACGCTTTTTATCCCGCGTATACATATCCAGCCGGACCGGCTTGCCATCGGATGTATACCGGAACTCCCGCTGCGGCTGGACATCCTCCAGTTCTCCTACCTTTTCCTCCAGCAGCCGTTCCAACACATCCCGGCAAAGCACTTTATCTCCCATCGCCTTACCAAACATAAAATCATCCGAAATCGTTAATTCTTCATATCGTTTTACCATTCGTATTCTCCTCTCACACATCTACAGGAGAATAAACAACGGCAATACGCAGAACAAACACTGTCCTTCATCATCTCCTGCTCTATTGTATTTAATGGGGTAAATAAGCAGGAATTCCTCTGAAGTCACAGATATCAACTTACGTAGATTTAGAAATTTAAAATAGAAAAAAACTGCTTACAAGCTGAGAATAGCAAAGAACTATGTAATTGTCAATGTAGCAAAATAGCAAAATCTGTACCTTATGAATTTGGATAATATGTCATATTTTATTCGATTGATGTCCTCAGTACATACTGCCTACGACAGCAACTCTCCATTTACTTCATCTTCTCCTTTACCTCGTCCGGCACATTGATCAGTCCGAACCGATAGAACATCCCATAAATGTAAGTCACTCCCCGGATATCGCCCAGTGCCTTTGGCCTATCTACCACCACTTCTCCTTTTATATTGCCCAGCGCTAGCAGCACCGAACTCCACGCCAGACTTTTGCTCTTCTCCCGTCTGTCGATCCACAGCTCCTTCGTGTACTCGCCGTTCCTGCCTTTTTTAATTTCGTAAGAGAATGGCAACCCAGAGTAAGTTTTGAATCTCATACCGGCATAAGCCAGAACCACACCCCAGAAGTTTTCTTCTGTCGGATCAGCCCTCCACCGCTTCATCGCTCTGTATCTCCGTTGCCGCTCTGCTCCGACACTAATTTTCTCTTTTTCTGCTGTACTTGGGAAGTACACACCTTTTTTATATGGCAGGTACGAAGTAGCGGAGGCTTTGGAAAGGTTCAGCGCCTTTGCGGTTGAAAGTATGGAGGTTTTGTAGTCTTGTGTTTCTCGGTACTCCGCAAATGTATCCTGTACCTTCTCCACCACTTCTGATTCATACACACCAGCTGTGATGAGGAGCTTTCGTACCTTTATTGGATTTAATCCCAGTTCTTCACCGATGGCCTGCAAGGACATCTCAGAATCATAAAGCGCCACAGCAGCATCCATCTGCTCTATCAGATTCTTCCCGGCATCATACTCCGGCTTCAGCTTCTTTCGACCGCCACCTGGCTTCCGGGGCTTATACGCTCTTTTCTCTCCCATAATTATTCGTGCAACTCCAGCGGCAGACCGTCCGGGTCATGGAAAAAAGTCATCTTCTTGCCGGTATAATCATCCACACGGATTGGCTCACATTCGATTCCTGCCTCTGTCAACTCTTTCACAGTCTGTTCCACGCTCTCTACACAGAAAGCAAGATGACGCAAACCACATGCCTCCGGGCGATTTACACGTTTCGGAGGATGTTCCTCTGCGAAAATCTCCAATTCCGTAAGCTCATTAACACGAAGATCCAGCTTCCAGCCTTTACGCTCCGGGCGGTAGTTTTCTCTTATGACAGAGAATCCCAGCTTGTTCACATAAAAATCCTTAGCTGCTTCGTAATCAGATACGATGATTGCAATACCTTGTATTTCTGATAAATTCATTTTTTCACGCTCCGTTTCTTTTAATTTTGTTCTTCTTTTATTTACGTAACAAACTATACAGCGACACTAAAAATATACCGTGTGAACTCCTTGAGTTCAGTTTGTCCACACGGCAAATATATTTAAGTTTTTCAACCCACGATGCATATCTGTCGTAAGTGAGCGCCAAATAATCCGGCGGTGCTACATATACCGCTAAATATAATATTAAAGGGGAGTTACCCTTTTATCTGTAGTTTTTGAAAATCTCAACATAATTTGAGATATTCCTTTATAAGTTGCTTTTTTTCATTTTCGCTTCTCTTACTTAATTTTCTCATATTTTCATCATTTTGTTGCATTATATCTTTCAGCTTTTCTATCACCTCACGCACTTTTTTCATCTTGTTTTTGAAGGTCTCTGTATAATCACTATAGATCTTTTTAAGTACATTTACCTGTTCTGGCATATTAGCGAGCAACCATTCATATATTACAGTATACATATTCGCCATACGATATGTTAATTCCCACAATTGATAATCATAGTGCTTTCGTGGTGTTTCATCCTTTTCTAAGGTCATTGAATGAATATACATTAAAATATATATGTATAAGAGTGTTCTAAATAGTAAAAAAAACATATCCTCTATTTTTATATTTTCATTAGGAATATAATTATCTAAAATAAATTTTATAGACTCTGCATCACAATAACACTCTTCAAAAAGCCTCTTATCGCTATCATCATTCTTTTCTCTTGCTAATTTCTCACTTATTTTCCTAACACGTGGCACTAGCCTATAAATTTCACGTATATCTTTGGTTTCTTTTTCTTTATCTATAAATCTATATTCATAATGCGCTGCTTCATGTACGAGAGTAAACTCTTCTTGTATCCCGGTCCTTTCTCCATAATAATATATTGTTTTATCTTCAAAATAATCTCCTGATTTATAATTTTCCAAGCCATCACATGTTAAGCATAGCCAATATGCTTCATCCAATTTATCATTTAAATAACACGATTCTATATACTGCTTTAAACATAATTCCACCAAAATATCCTGGTGTTCTTCATAATTCCAATCATACAAGTATTTATACAGTTGATAGTCTCCAATAAAAAAACTATTATTGCGAATTCTAAATGTGTCTGGGAGCTTATACAGAGTGTTACAAAAAATAAATAATGGTGCTTCCAAAATTTGCTTAGAAATAAGATATTGCCTTATCCATCTTTCATATTTTCCGGCATATATCTTATGCAATTCATCCATTATATTTGTTCTTCGCATAATACGTTGTTCCATTAAATACTCAATATATACTCCATCTTGCATTTGTTATCTCTTCTTTTTTTGCTCTAATTTATTCAGAATATCCAATACCATGTCCGGTGTAATATTCTTGTCTTTTATCTCTATTTCCATATCCCCCTTTTTTATTCTTATTTCCGTCTTACACTGAAGTTGAGCAATCAAATAAGCCGACAATGCCGCTAAAAATTCAGGTGAAATATCAATCATAAATTCGGTTATTTCCGTCAATCCGATAAATGCTTTATGTTCAACGCAATATATATTATCATTTTTCTTTGCAAATTCTTTAAATATTTCTGCTGATTCCTCATTTACTGCTATAATCATTTCTTTTTCCATATGTATATTCTCCCTCTAACTAAGTAAACATTTACTAAGTACTTATATTCATCGTTTCCTCATTCTACGTTCATATTCGTACGCACTCTATCATGAGTACCTTACCATAATACCACATTCATGAGATAATTGCCCCAAATATTCGCAATTCCTTGCGTCATATACCAGGAGGTTCTCATGAACACTACTAAAAAGTGTAAACGTCAAATCATGCGCCTTGTCGAACTGACTTTTTTATGCCAAACTCTAAAGAGCACGAAAAAACTAATAGTTTTTTAGAGGAGGCTAACGCAATGGATCAATCGTAAGCGCCAAATAATCCGGCGGTACCTATAAATTTACCCCAACCTATTTTCGGTTGGAGTATTTTGCTACAAATTCATTCTCACATTTTTAGAGTTTGGAGTTTTTCACTCCAGGGTGCCAGCTCTGCAAGCTGTTCATCACTCCAGTTTTCATTCGGCCTTTGTTCCAGAACGTAGCTGAGGTATTGATAAATGTTCAGGTTGTGTGCCTTCGCCATCTCTACCATCGTGTAGGCAATCGCACTGGCTTCTGCACCTTCTACGGAATCACTGAACAGCCAGTTCTTACGTCCTACTGTGAAAGTCCGGATGGCATTCTTACTAAGGTTATTGGTGAAGCTGCAGCGCCCGTCCTCCAGATAGGTCATGGATGTTTCCCTGCGGTTCTTCACATAGGTCAGTGCTTTATCCAGGCGGGTGTTGCGGACTGGCTTCTGGCTGTCAACCCACGTCCAAAAGGCCTCGAGAACCGGTTTTTCCTTCTCGAGACGCATTTGTTTCCTTTTTTCATAATCCGTTCCGCACTTACCGGAAATGCTGCTTTCCAGTCTTGCCAGGCGGTCGCAGTAATGCACTCCCTGTACTGCCGGCTGGTTGTAATCCAGCTGCTTTCCTTTCGGGATCGCATCCACAAAGTATCGGCGGATATGTGCCCAGCAGGAGCACCGTTTGATGCCGGATACCTTGTTATACCCCTGGTAACCGTCGGTTTCCAGATATCCCTGAAAGCCGTCCAGAAAGTCTGCTGCATTGTCTCCGCTCCTCGTCGGGGTATATCCATACAGCAGGATGACCGGAAGACCATCTTCCCCGGTGCGGTACAGCCACATGAAGGACTGGCTTTCTGCACTGCGTCCGGGTTCTTTCAGAATCTGTACCCGGGTCTCATCTGCCATGAGAAATTCCCTCAGCAGAAGCTGGCGGTGAAAGTAATCATACAGTGGCCGGAAATAATGCCCAGCACTGTAGATGATCCAGTTCGCAAGGGTTGTCCTGCTGACAGCGGCACCATACTCTTTCCAGTCCTTTTCCTGACGATAGAGAGGCATGCCGTTTGCATACTTCTGATAGATCGTCCATGCAACAGTGGAAGAAGAAGCCGGACCCTTGCCAATAAGTGCGGGCGGTACTTTGGATTTGACGATCACAGACTTTTCCGTATCGCCCTTTCCTTCCTTACAGTCAGGGCAGCCATAGCTTTCCGTGTAGTATTCATAAACTTCACATTTGGCAGGAGTAAAAACGAGTTCCCTGCGGACGTATTCTTCTCCGATACGTTCCATCGGGGTACCGCATACCGGACAGACTTTATCTTCTTCATTCAGCGGTATTATTTTCTTATGAACCTTGAGACCTTTAAAAAGTTCCGCATGGGTAGCTTTTTTCTTCCGTGGACGTGGCTCCTGGCTGCAGTCTTCTTCCGGAAGCTCCGGATCCTGGTAAACTTCAGCTTCATTAAACAGATTCAGCTGTCCGGGAATGTCCGCCGGTGTCTTTTCGCTGGAAGAGCCGAAAAGTTTTTTCGTCAGATAGTCCACCTGTTCCTGAAGCACCATCTCATGGGCAGTCTTTTCCTCAATGATCGTTCTGAGGGAACGGATCAGTTCTGTCTGCTCGGACATTATCGTATTCAGTTGTGAAATGGTATCCTTCAGCTCTCGCAGCTGAATGTCCTTTGCACTGGAAGCCACGCTTTTTCTCCTTGGTTTTGATACCTTTATTATACCAGAAAAAGCAGGCTTCCTAAAGGAAAATCACTCCTGAAAAATGCCGAAAATATGCGGTTTGCAGGCATTTTTCTGTGCATGTTTTTATTCCTGTTTCAGGGCTTTGGAAACAGAGAACTGGATGCAGGATCCAGCTTCAGCTGTTCTTCCACGACTGCGCAAAGTCCGTCAATAGATTTGCGCATATCGGTGTAACCGCAGACAATGTAGATCCGTTCCAACCCTGAAATATCGCCTAACATAAAGAACCTTTCAGAATCTGAAGCGTTCTGAAAAGCAGCTGTGGATCCGTTTCATTGGTGACGCGTATCGTTGCAGATCCAAGAATGATCTCTAATGTATGAGGATTGTCAAGGTACGGAGTATGCTGTACCGGGAAATGTTCCGGTACTATGTCAATGGGAACCACGTCCTGTTTGGGGCGGGGATTCTCAGAATGACCATAGGCAGGTGCCGGTATCTGGGCAGCTTCTTTTCGAAGCTGCTTTACCCAGTAGTAAAAGGTGCTGACAGCAATGCCGTGCTCGCGGCACCAGTCAATGTCTGTCATGCCACTGGTCCGGCATTCATTGATAAGTTTCAACTGTTCTTCCTTTGGAACTCGAGATTTTCTGGTGTTTGCCATGATGTTGTCCTCCATAATTGTAGTTGTTGTGGTAAAATAGTCTAACTACGATTATGAAGTTAGAGGCGTTTGTTGGCTAGCCGCGGGATTATTTGGCGCTTACTTTTGTAGAAGAAACAAACAGCCGATTAAAAATGATAAAGCGAACAATGTATGGAAGGGGCAGTAAGCGGTTGCTTGAGGCAAAATTGCGATATCCAAAGGCAACTGCTTACGGATAATTGAGGAAGAACTCTTACGGCAAGAATATTCAAGTGCACCGTTTTTGGCATCGTTGACGGGGTAATATGGCTCATCGCCGGGCTTCCACTCGGAGGAATACTCACAGCTGATAATCGTTTTGGGCAGGTCGTTGCCGTTCTCGTCCTTGCCGAACTCGAACCATTTATGCTCGATGATGCGGGTTCACGGGGTCTCACGGTCGGTGTAGTTGACGGCGGCGTTGCCCTGAAAGCTAGGCTTTTCGAGCAACTCATTCTCAAACCGGACGGAGCGATACTCCAGCGTGCCGAGTTTGTAGGCAAAGTAGGCATCAATGGGGCCGGTGTAAACAACCTTATCAGCCAGTGCGTCCTTGTTCTCGAGGTAATCGGTGTTCAGCCGCACATCGATGCCGTCCAGAAGGTTGGTCCACCATCCTCCCATTTATCATTATTTCAAATTCACCAAATATCACAGATCACGAATCGCATTCGTAATTTCTGATATTGGGTGGATTATGGTATATTAGGCGATACCGTGTGAAAGCATCGCCCGTGTAAAAGCTTCCTGCACTGTAAAAATTCAAAAGGTTTATGGTTTTATGTGACTTCCGGAGATATATTGGCAGTCAAAAATGACAGGTTGGAGCGGTTACATTCATGCGTCACGAGAAAGTAATCCTCTCAGTGCGGCTTTGAATATATTCTCCCTACAACTTCTATAAGGCAGTCCTTGCAACAACAGCTGTTCAACTTTAATATTCTTCAGATCCGTCTTCTCAACTTCATATGGATTTTCTGAAAGAATAACCATATCTGCAAATTTTCCAACTTCTAAGCTTCCTCTCTTATCTTCGTCAAAGCTTGCATAGTACCCATTATATGTACACATCCGAAGTGCATCCTGTACACTTATGGCCTCGCCATGTACCGGATGATTGACAGCCTTATCGATCCAGGCTATAGGATTCGGTGTAGTACATGGCGCATCAGAACCATCTGAAATTATTATTCCATTTCTCACAAAAGTTCCTAACGGATTTAGCTTTTCGGCCCTCTCTTTTCCCAGGATCGCCTCCAGATACTCATCTGGCTCCTGCTTCCAGTTTATAAACGCACTTTGAACCGGCATTTGAATATGATAATCTCTGCAGATTTTGACACCTTCCTCTGTTGGAAGGCAATCATGAATAATACCATGGCGATGGTTTTCTCTTGGATAGTCATCTAATGCAGCTTTTATTGCTCTACAGGCTTGATCAAATGCCTTGTCTCCTATGGCATGCATCTCAATCTGAAGTCCAGCCCGATTTGCCCTCTTGCAGAAATCAATAACTTGTTCGTCTGTATAGTAGAGAACACCACTGCTACCATCAGTGTAAGGCTCATTCAGCGATGCATCCTGTGAACCAAAGCATCCATCCAATGCACACTGGAAGCATCCGCCTATTCGAGGAAGCTTTCTTGAGGTTGCCACCTTTACATCCATTGATTGTGGAAAGATTCGCACCTGCATTCCATTTCGCAACGACTTTGCAAATGCCTGTTCCATCGAAATATCCAGGTTTCCAATAAAACCAACTCCGCTCACCGAATGAACACATCCAATTCCCTTTGATGCCATAAAGTCGGCTGCATTTTGCATATTTCGGAATAACCTAGGAATCGATATGGAATTCGTTATATAATCTGAACAAGCAAAGAATGCTTCCTGATTCATTTCTCCGGTCTCTGGATGATATCCTCTCAGCTTTTCCAGCTTCTTCTTGAGTCTATTCATGAGTTTACTATTGATGATACAAGCATGTCCATCATACTTCACCACCATAATCTCTTTATCAGGGCACACCAAATCTAGTTCTTTTCTTGAGATCAGCTTTCCTTCTTTCACAGAATATGGAGATGCTCCGAAACAAATCAAAGTTTTCTCTTTTGAATGATTCACAAACTTTTGTATCATGGATGCCAATTCGATGTTTGTCTCGGCATCCATAACATTTAAGCCAGCTTGAAACGTAGAGAATGATGCTAAATGCTGATGTGTATCAACAAACGAAGGAATTAAGGCTTTATCTCCCAGTTCAATACGCTCCGCCTGCTCGTATTCTTTTGGAAGTTGATTTCCAACGTATAGAATCTTTCCATGGTCCTCAACTAAATATCCAAATACATCATCGTTTTCATTTACGGTGATTATACTGCCCACATAACATTTCATATGACCCATCCTTCTGCTAACTTTAAGCTTTTCTCATTTTCATAAGATTCTTTATGATACCAATAATCGTCTTTCTTTTTATGAGTACGATAATTAAAGCCACCACAACAATCCCATATCTTATTACTGGATAACTGTATGTTCCCAGGAATATTAATCCAGTCATTAAGAATGGAATCGTGATCATAAGAATCTTCTTTAAATCGTATGGTCTTTCTCCATCACAGAATTGATCACATACCTTATTCATAAAGTAATAATGACCTACGCTATATATCATATAGCACGCTAACGTCGTATACCCAGCAGCCTGGTATCCGAACATTCCAATAAAAATGTAATTTAATATAATATTTAATACTGCGCCTATTACGCTTGCAACCATAACAAATTTCGTTTTTTCATAATAAAATGCAAACTTAGCAAATAGGTCATATGCGTACATGAAATATACACTCATTGCAACAGGAGGAATTACGTATATTGCTTCATAGTAAGCAGCAGGGGCAAAAATAGCTACCACCTCTGGCGCTAGAAGTATTAAAAACAGATTCAAGAAAGCAAGCATGATTAGTGTTGTGTATGCGACATTTGCAATATCTTTGATTCTTTTTGCTTTTATTTTTTGATATATCCATGGGCTAATTGTCTGCATCAAAGCGGTGTTAAACAGTGTCATTAATAACGATATCGAATACGCAAGGCTATAAATTCCTGCCGCATCTGCGCTTATCATATCTCTTATCATAATTCGATCCGCACTGCTAAGTACTACCTGTGATAAATAATGTGGTACTAATGGAAGATTAAACCCCAAAGCATACAGCCAGTACTTTTTTGAATAGAGCCTTTTGCCCTTTTTAATCTGATCAAAGAAGGTCCATGTGTAACCAATTAGCTCTGCAAGCACAAGTCCTAAAATACGTGCTGTAACCTTATCATCGGCATTAATAACAAAAATCACGCCAATTATCGGTTTTGCTAATGAAACTAGCAATGTAACAATTACAAGTGTTCGATACTTATATTCTACTCGTTGCTCTGATGCCCAAAAGCTGAATACTGCGGTTGTCCAGATCATTGCAAGCATTGCAAGCATCTGGACTGTAGTTAATAAAAAAATGCGGTTCCAAAAATTTCTAAATAGCAAATATACAACCGTCCAAACCACAACCGAAAAGAGCGTCAGACCCTGTAATGAAGACGATAGGATTTTATTATCTTTATCAAATTTCACTAACCCCTGTGTATATACGCCAGCAGACAAATTTAATGTCACAAATATCGTAATAATTCCTAACCACGAGTTAAATACATTGTATTGACCATACTCTGCGGTGGAAAGAAGCCGTGTGAAAATTGGTGTAGAAACAGTAGATATACCCTTTTGAAGGAAAGAGCATATCAAAAACCATAATGATGCCTTGACTTGGACAGGCATACTCCTATATTTCTTTCTCAATTTTCCCACTTTATTATATCTCCTCAGTTCATAATAATCGGAATTAAATAAATTCCTAAAGCAACAATGGTAACGATACTTGTACCAATTTTCCAGATGTTGTATTCTTTATCAATCTTAGCTTTTTCTTGTTCCGTAGGCTCGTCAATTTCTCCGATTTCTTCTTCAATACTTAGAATCTTGAATTCTTTTTTACGAGCGATTGCTATATAATAAATAATGCATAAAACAGAAACAACAAGGGCTGTAAGCAATGCTGCCCTATCTGCAAAAATCAACATACATATATAGGTTACAAATGTAACGTAGCATCCTACCGTACCAAGAGGTGCCTTATATGGACGGCTCATATCCGGATACTTTTTCTTGAGCCCCAAATATGCTCCACACCCAATCATGTAACAGATGGCAAGTGAAATCAAAGATACTGATGCAATGTAATCAATCGATCCTGTTGCAATCAGAATGAAGTTGATTAAGCCGACAAACAACACTGCGACATGAGGGGTCTTATACTTTGGATGAATTTTTCCAAGCACTGAGGGAAGTGCACCATCCTCTGCCATTGTATAAATATATCGTGCAGGTGCTGCAATTCCAGGATTGATAGTACTCAAATCACCGCCAAATGCGATACCTATACAAAGCAGAATGATTGGGAATCCCACAAGACCAATAGCCTGCAATCCTTCTGCATATGGCGCATCAGCTGTGGCAAGTACTCCATAGAACTCGTGAGAGATCAAACCAACTAGGAACCACTGGAATAATGCATTCACTGCAAAAACCAAAAATACTGAAAGCTTCAATGCTCTCGGCAATGTATATTGAGGATATTTAGTTTCTCCTCCCATAGAGACACAGGTTTCAAATCCTGTATAGCACCACCAAACAAGACCAAAGATATACATGATTTCCTTAAATGGAGGCAGTGAATCCATCGCAAAACCGCCAAAATAATCCAAATGAATTCTTGGAATCATATAAACAAACCATGCAATGGAGCACGCCCAGAAGAAGAAAACAAATCCGGTCTGCGCTTTACCAGACATCTCAATACCTCGATAATTCAAGACCAGAAATGCTACAACAAGAACAATGGCGATTATTCTGGAATCCACACCAGCGAGGTTTACCCCAAACTGCTGGAACAGAATCTTAAAGTAATTTGAAAAGGCCAACGTCTCTCCGGCACCGATAGCAACAACGGAAATAATATAATGCCATCCAGCCAAGTTTGCCCAAAGTCTGTTGAGACCACGTTTTGCAAAATTATATGTTCCACCTGCACAGGGTAGTGTTGCAGACATCTCACCATAAATCAAGCAAGGCCATATAGAAACTAGAAGTGCAAGAAACGTAAATATAATTATCCACGGCCCTACAAATCCAACTTGGGCGGACCCACATGTGAAGAGCCCTACACCTACTACCGTACCGATTGTCATACTGATGGCTTCCCTCAGCCCCAGCACTCTGACAAGTTTGTTTTCATTCATCCTTTTATCACCTTTTTTTAATGGGCAGTAGCAACACCTTCGATGCCACTGCCCAATCATTTTATTTCTCATTCATATCCAAGAACTTCTCTAAGCAATAGAGCTGCCACTTCTGATTTCCAGTCAGCTTGCTCATATCGATGTCTTCTCTGAACTCAGGACGCTTTGGACCTTCCCAGTCTTTAAAATAAGCATCAACAGGGCGCGGCATAGGTGTCTTCTCAGGTACTGGAATCTCTGGATAGCACATCTTAAATAGATTGCGAATGATGTACTTAGACTCACCAGAACGAATTCTTTTGAGATCAAGTGGTTCTGCCATCTTAACCATTCCCGACGGATCAAAGAAAGGTGTATATTTCATTCCTGCAGTAATGAATGCATTGCAATACGAAGCACTTGACTCATGTGCGAATACATCATCAATAAACTTAAGATAATTAATATTATTCTCTGGCAATCTGTATCTCTCAAAAAGATAGCTCATATCAACAGGATTCTTCAATGCAATCTTAGGATCAAGGAAGGTGTAGAAATCAACCCACTCTTCAAATTTCCAATCTTTTGATAGCATGCGATCCATTCCTCCAAAAACAAGATCACTGCCATCAGCTGCAACCATCATTTCTACTCCATCCGCCTTTGCCTGAAGTGCAGCCTCCATAATTTGCGGCTCAATGGAATGTACAGGAGCACCTTTCATTTTCATCAACGGCTCGAGATTTCTTTCAACAACACTCCAGTCAATATCTACATAATGAAGATTTAGATGGTACTTTTCTGCATATAGTTTTGCCCTCTCCATATCTTCAGTACTGAAGTTTCCTCCAAGAAATCTAAACGTATATGCATCTGTTCCAGGTTTCATAAATGCTGCCAGACAAGCAGAGTCCATACCACCAGAAAGAAGAATTCCCAATTCCACATTCGATTTAGATTCAAAAGCTTCTTTGTAGGCCTTTGCTACATCCTCTGCATTCTTTACCAATACCTTCCTATCTTCTGGATAGGGCATATCACCTGTATGCTTAAGTCCATCATAAAATTCATATCCGTCCTTCTCAATATAGCGGAAAGCCAAGTACGAACTCATGCAAAAATTCTTATCAACCATTTTCTTTTCCTCCTTAGAAACTCACTTCCGTAATAAACTAATTATCATAGACTACTATCGTTCCTCTATTGCCTCTAGGACTCTATCTGCAATAATTTCAGGCCCCGGCTCTTTGCAGTAACCAATTTCATCAACGAAGTTTTGTCTTTGTTCTTCATATTTGTCTTCATCAAAATTCCTAATGCAAGATATAAATTGCTCCATATTTTCACAGAGTGGTGAAGGAAGATTTCTTATATCAAAATACAACCCACGCTCATTGGATGTATAGTGTTCCAAATCTAATGCATATAAGACTACTTTTGTCTTTAGTCGAAATCCTTCAAACATGCATCCGGAATAATCTGTGACAAGAAATTTCGAAGCAACTATTAAATCATTAATTCCAGGATATTTAGAACCATTAATTATACTCTCGGAATAGGTCATAAATCCATCAAGATTTGCTATATTCGGATGCAATCTCACGATGATTTTCCACTCACCACCATATTTATCAATCAAAGCTCTCCTTACGGCTTCAAAATCCATATGATAACAGGATAAATCATGATCAGCTCTAAACGTCGGAGCGTACAATAAAATATTGTCATTTGCACCTAATTCATCAAAGAAATTAAATACTTCATCACAAATTTCACAATCTGACCTATTATCCTCATTTTTCATCAAATCACACTCAATAATTTCGCCGTCATACCAAAAAGAAGATTTTATATTGTTAGTTCTCCATTTCGACCCTGAAATCATTAGATCTGCCATTTTGGAATCATTCCTGGCATACGCAACATATTCTGCAGGCAAAGCGGTAGCATCTTTTTCGATGTATTTCAAACACGGACCTCCCCCATGCCATTCTTGAATATAGAATTGTTCTTTACGTTTTCGAACATAGCTTAATTTTCGGCGATTATCCATCCAAATCTTTGCTGTAACCAATTCATAAACACCTTTTATTGAATTAAGCTTAACGTACCTAATCCCAAATGGAGCTTTCATAGAAGTATCTCTAACCAACCAAACAATATCTAGATTGGATTTCTTCTTAAGCAATGAATCGCAGATAGCCTTCCCTTCATCACTATATCCTCTGCCATCATAGCTTTCGACTACTACTTTATTTTTTTTAACAGGAAAAAATCTTAAGCAATAAAATAGCATCAGAATCATTTTATTTTTTACAAGTAACAGTTTGTTTTTCATTGCCATATCTTTTCTTAAAAAGTTTTCTCCTATTTCATATCATGTAGATCATCTTTTCTAACAGCATTTAATGCTGCTGTAATTTTTGTAGAAGAGATACCCTTAGTGTATGGAAAGTAAATGATTTTGATACCCTCTCTTGCAAAATCCTCTTCGTATTTCTTCCATTTCTCAGTTCCGTACCAATCATCACCAACAAAAAGATATGTTGCTCCTAGCTTTTTACAAGCAGTGAGCTTATCCATATCATACTGTGGGACAGCTGCATCAACATACTTACAGCTTCTAACCAGTTCGATGCGATCCTCGAAAGGAATCATCGCATTCTTTCCCTTATATTGAACAAGTTCATCAACTGTTACACCAACTATCAGCTTGTCACACATGCCTTTAGCATTCTTAAATAAATTAAGATGTCCCACATGGAACAGGTCATAAACTCCTGTTGTATATCCAATTACCATAGCATACCCTCCTCATATAATAATCATAGCTATATATATTAATTAATAATTCCTTTCTTTCTAATATTCTGAATGTTCGAAAGAAAAAGAATTAGCTTTGGTCTTTTACAAACTATTGCAATATTAAATATTTTTTGCTGAAGTGAAAGGGAACTAGAGTCGCAATTAGTTACAATTTCTTGAAGAACCTCATTTTTCAACATCCGGCATATGTTTTTTTCGGCAACATGATGTTCATTAAACAACGCCTCTAATTTAAAGGAGGTCCTGGCATTTCCCAGAAAATTGTTGCTCAATCTGAACTTACACAAATCGTACATACCAATATCATTAAGTTTATCCTTTAAATAACAATACATTTTCATTATTTTTTCAAATCTATTAGCATCATAACTATGAGTCAAAGACTCTGGATTATAATCATAATGATAAAAAGCACTATCCATGACATAAATACGCTCAGCGCAAGAAAACGCATCAACATTAAACGCCATGTCCTCCCAGATATATTCTCTTTCTGATTTGAAAACTAAAACATGCTGATCCAAAAAGTGTTTACTGTATAATTTTGTACATGCTGAAACATTAAACTGGTCATTCGTCTTGCAATTTTTATTTCCAGACATTCTGTTTATTAAAGATTGAATTTCTTTTTTTCCTATATATAATTTCTCCCCTCCAACTTCCGCCTGTGTATGCCCATTATATACAAAACTACTTGCCACTATATCTGCGTTATTATCCACGGCACATTGCATCATCTGAGTAATCATATCTTTTTCAATATAATCATCTGAATCCACAAAAACTACATAGTTACCATTAGCCCGTTTCATACCGTAGTTACGTGTTAACCCAAGGCCCTCATTTTCTTTTTTAAAATACTTGATTATATTTGGATGTTCTGACTTATATTTCTGACATATTGTTTCACTATCATCAGGTGATGAATCATTAACTAGAATAATTTCTATATTCATATATGTCTGTTGCAAGATTGAATCTATACATCTTTCCAAGGTATCTTCTACATTATATATTGGAACAATCACAGATACTAATTCATTCACTTCCACCAACTCCCTCAATATGTTCTTCTTTTTGGAAATCAATTAAACTGGAAACTCTTCATCTTCTATTTTCAAGGATGCGAGTATAACCATAAATGCCCCCATAAAAGCGATGTACTCGAATACATTGTCCGTAAATAATGTCACCAGCAGATATATCATTAACGCAATGAGTATTTTTACGTTTTTGGATTTTATAGTCCCAAAAATCTTCATTGGCATATGAACAAACAAATAATAATAAATCAGGAAAAATCCAATAAAACCTAGTTCTATATAATCCTTCAAAATGTCATTATGTAACGCTGCAATTCCTTGCACTCCTGCTATACTAGCATTTGGAATCACTAATGAAACAAATCCATATCCTTGTCCCCAAAAACCTAATGAGAATTTATAATATTGACTCATGGCATCAACAAGTAAAAATCGATTATAAATTCCTGCATTCATCATTAGATTCTTAAAATCAGGATTCGCTATAAAAAACAGATAAGCGCAAGCAACTATAAACAGAGCATAAAAAATCACTCTGTATGAAATCCTTTCTTTGCTCTTATTTATAAGGCACAACAATCCATAGGCAAACAAAGAGATAAACATTCCAACCAAAGCTATTCTCTTCATGATAAGATACTCAACAAAAACAAGCATTATAATCTTACATTTATGACTATTAGCATCGTGTAGTAAGTAATAAATCAAGAATAAAAATAATGCAAAACCGATATCGTGCACCTCAAATATTGATTCATATGTATTTAATGGGTCTTTGATATGTTCGAATAATGCACTAACGCCAACCCCACTAATTCCAACAAGTATCTCAACAACATACTCTAGAAGAAGGCCATTACACACCAGATTGATTGCATCATCTTCATATAGAAAAATGATTGCTGCAATTATCCAGGGAACAATCATTGCGCTAAAACTAGATCCTGCAGTTCGTGCGTAATTTGCTGACGGATTATTATTGACAACATTTATAATCATTGAATAAACAAAAATTAGTAAATATGGTGTAAATCCATACTTAATAACCTCAAAAGCATTATTAGTCCGACTATCACTAAAATCAATTCCGTACTTCACCAAGTATAAAGCAAAGCCTATAAGAAATACAAACATCATTAAAAAAGGATAGACCCAAGTAGTCATACTTTTTATAGTTCTTGAAAAAGCCAATGCAATGATTAAAGTTGGTACAATTGTCCTTTTATTTATAGTTATAACCATCCCAAAAGTACTCCTGTTTTCAAAATAGCCGTTCCTTTTAAGGTATCTCGCCTGAAATCTTTGTCAAAAATCAATTTAAGTCTGGTAATAATATTCCGTTTGTACGAGGACAGCATTTCTAAAAAAACTCTATCTTTTTTTGTGAGTAAATCTTCATATTCCGACAGAAGATATTGGGATACATTAGGGTAAGATTTACCTTGGAGGCTTTCTTTTACCCTATATCTCATTCCAGACCATTTCGTTCCAGCTCCAGTAACACTTGTCTGATATCTGATCCAATAATAAAGTTCTTCATCGACATAATATATTTTTCCAAACCAATAACAGATTAAACCGACCCATAAATCATGCGGTAAATTATCAATTTCAGGCCAACATCTACAAACAAGATTTCTTGCTTCTTTATTGATTACCGTAGCTGCTCCGTAATTATATATTTGCGTTAATACCAGTTTCTTAGAGAGTCTTTTAGGTGGCAAAACATTAACTTGCTCAGACAATCTTTGTAAATCCGGTGAACATCTATTCATCTTACAATAGGAAAGTTTTGAACCTACTTCTTTATCCTTTTCCATTGGAGCAATACATTTTAGTAATTTATCTTTTTCCCAAACATCGTCCTGATCCGAAAAGGCATAGTAATCGGCGTCACCACAATTTTTTAAAGCTGTCCAAAAACTTTTAGCATAACCCATATTTTTACCGACTTCGATTTTGACATTATGATATCCATTCTTAAAGATAAAGGCCTTCACTACTTCGACAGTTTTATCCGTACTACTGTCGTCCCTAATATAAACGCTTACGTTTACCCCTGTTTGTTGTAAAATTGACTCTAACTGGCGAGTAATATTCTTCTCTCCGTTGTATGTCGAAATTACAACAATGACATTTTTTTCTATTTGTTTCATTTTACAAATATCACCCCAGTTTTCTATTTGCTACATTTTCGTTATCCAGCTCTTAAAGGTAAGACCAACGGCCTTAAATAATATCGCTGGTGATTTAGTCTTCTTTGCGATTTGAGCACCAAGTCCACAACACTTTACAATGCCTAATACAGTATACTTTCCACCACCCATCAATCTTGTTTGACGCATAATATCAACGAGCCGGAGTTTCAGGCGATTCCACCCTGCTTGAGGGGTTAAGGTTGCAGCTCTCTGATAAAAATTCTGGTTGATCACTATATTCATCTTTTTAAATTTAGTACCTCTTGCTCTCTGTTCATAAAAGAAATATTGATCCACCTGGTCTACAAACAAAGTCTCATCAAATACAAAGTTATCAAATACTCTTGTCCTTATAGCTAAACAACTCGCAATTGCATTAAATCCATCTTGTGAGACAATTTGATTTTCATCTGTGATAAAATGATTTCTCAGAAAATTGAATTCATTTGGTGAATAAATCACCTCATCCTGACCGAAAATAACAGGCGCAAATACATCAACATCTGGAGAAGAAATAATCTCCTCCTCCAACTTATCGAAATACTCGCCTGTTATCTCTGTGTCATCATCAAATAACACGATTACATCTGTTTCGTTATTTTTACAAAATTCGACTGCACGGTTATATGCTTTTGACAATCCCTTATTACCATTCATAGATATGTAATCTATATTCCTCGAACGGCAATATTCATCGTTCGTAGTTTCCTTCTCACTATTATCTACAATGACCAAAGTGACTTCATTTCGGTTTAGTTTCAGCAAACGATCACATGTGATTGATTCGCTAACATTCTTGTTGTAGACAACCACTACTGCTGCTATCTTTGACACAATCATTATCCCTTCATCTGTTGAGCAATATCTGCATCAACAATTTCTTCACCTGTTTTATTCTTCAACTGCTCCATACTTGCCGCACTCAAACCATTATTAATGCATGCATTCACATCGCAGGTACTGCACTTATCAAGTTCTTCCTTGGTAACCTTTCCATCACGAAGATCACGAACAATCTTATTCTCGTACATGGAATACTTACCGCCAAAGATACTCTTCAGCTTATGAGTAAATACCCACCAAGCTGGTTTCCAGATATATTTGTGCATTGCCGGAGAAACAGATCCAATCATCCAGCAATCTCTGTCACAATGGCGTACTTTGTTTCTAACAGCTTCTGCTTCTGGACTGTTCCAAAGTTCGTCCCAGCTCTGTGTATTCAGATTACCCATTACTTCCTTATCCTTAGTTCCGTTACAAGGCATAACATCACCGTATGGATCAATAAAGAAGGTGTCAAAACTCATATCACAAGGAAGGAGTCTCTTCTGTCCATAGATGTAGTTAATCAGGCCATGGTTGAAGTAAGCACGGAACCACTTCTTAGGGTTGTTGGACTTGAGAAGCTCATTGACAAGATTCTCAAAATTCTTTGCAACCATAGGACGATCATGGATGATGTTCTTTGCCTCTACGAAATAGAAACTGTTATGGAGAGATGCTGTAGCAAACTCCATGCCCATCTCATTGGAAAGCTTATAGAGAGGAACAAGGTCAGGAGCGTTTTTGTCCTGAACAGTCATACCGAAGCCAACATCCTTCATCCCCTTTTCTCTTAAAGTTTTTAGAGTCTGGTACCCACGGTTGTAACCATCCTGCAATCCACGAATCTCGTTATTGGTGTCTTCCATTCCTTCGATGGAAATACGGATACCGATGTCCGGGAACTCCTTACAAAGAGCCACAATTCTGTCTGTGAAGAAACCATTGGTGGAGATTACAATACGATCACTCTTCTTACGAAGTTCTGAAACGATGTCCCTTAAATCAGTTCTGATGAACGGCTCGCCACCTGTGATATTTGTAAAATACATTGGCGGCAGCTTCTTGATGGTCTCAATGCTAATCTCTTCTTCAGGCTTTGATGGTGCCTTATAACGATTGCACATTGTGCAACGTGCATTACATCTATATGTAACTATAACTGTTCCATTTAATTTCTTATCTGCCATTTCTCTTATGCCCCTCGTTTATAAAGTTCTATCGTTCTCTCCACAACATCATCCCATCCATATTTCTTAAGGATGAACTCTGCTGCTTCATCTTTATACTTCTGAACCGTCTTCGGTTCATCGCAAAGCTTCTGCAACTTCTCTCTCAGATCAGCCACATCACTTTTCTTCATCACAACTGCTTTATCCTCAACGACAGATGCACACTCATCAATATCCGATACCACGCAGCAATCGCCGTAACTCATAGCCTCCAATAACGACAGCGGCATTCCTTCCAAATCAGATGGTAAGCAATATATGTAACAGTTACTGTACAACTCATCCAGAGTTCTACCAGAAACAAAGCCTGTGTAGATGACCTCATCTCCACCAATCTCTTTAAGTTCTTTCACAAACTTATCAGTGTCTGAGGCTCCACCAGCAATAACCAACTTCTTATCTGTCTTTAACTCTTCATAGGCTTTAACCAAATATCTCAAGCCCTTTTCTGGAACAATACGGCCCAGAAATAAGATGTACCCATCCTTCTCAAGCCCCCATCTATCTTTTATTTCTTTAGCTTCTACTACCTCTGGTTTGTTTACGCCATTCGGAATGAGAACTGTCTCTCTTCCGTATTCCCTCAGAAAATAGTCCTGCATTCCTTTACTCAATACGATAATCTCATCTGCTTGCTTCACAGCTTGCTTCTCGCCATAATGGATGAACTTGCTGCCAAAACCACCTTTCCACTTTTCTCTTTGCCAATCAAGGCCATGAACTGTGGCCACACATCTCTTTCCAAACAGCTTCGGAATCCACATGAAAGCACATGGTCCTTCAGCATGGAAGTGGACAACATCGTACTTTCCAAATGCAGCTCTAAGCGCACCAAAAAAGCTGGAGGATACCGCTGCCAGACCTTTTCGATCAATTGTTGGTACCGACTTTAGCTTCACAGATTTATATTCAGTTAATTTCTGGGAATCAAATTCCTTGCCGCTAACATGATGACCACCGCGATTATATAAAGTTACATCATGTCCCTTAGCAGCCATTCTGGTACTAAGCTCTTCTACTACGATCTCTATACCGCCCTCATGGGATGGCACACGCTTCTGCCCAAGCATAGCGATCTTAAGCTTTTCTCCCATTAGTCCTTCACTCCTCTTCCCATATTCGAAAGCTTTATAACCGTCACCTCATACAAAACATCTACTTTTATTTCATATCGTCCGATTTAACATTTTCACCCGTTTTTCCGAGGGGCTAGGGCCCCGTTCCCAGCGCGGGATTGTGCGTATCCAGTTTGTGCCCGGGGGATTCGTTTATGACCTAACATCGCAATTCGCAACTTTTTACTTGCTACTACTCCTTCTGTTTCGCACACCGTCACCAACGTTCGTCCTTTAATTTCCTCTCTTACTGTAGCTCCTACGCTTATCCGTTTCCCTTACACTGCTCCATCCTTCTTGAGCACCGCTCCTACAGTCTTCCACAGTATCCTCAGATCCTTTCCAAAGTTCCAGTTCTCGATATATTCCCGGTCCAGCTTCACGACTTCGTCGAAATCCGTGATGCTGCTCCGTCCGCTGATCTGCCACATTCCGGTGATGCCCGGCTTCATGGCGAGTCTGGTACAGTGTCTGAGTTCGTACTGTTCTACCTCGGAGACGAGGGGTGGTCTGGTGCCTACGAGGGAGATATCACCTTTGAGCACATTGAAGAACTGCGGGAACTCGTCAATGCTCCAGTCTCGGATGAAGTTGCCGATTCCTTTTTTATAGGTACCATCCGGCAGGATCCTGCTGCCTATGATGCGGGGATCCTCGTCCAGCTTGAACATCTTGCCGTCAGACATTTTATTCTGTTTCATGAGCTCTGCCTTACGTTCCTCCGCATCCATATACATGCTGCGGAATTTATAGAGGCGGAACTGTTTGCCATTCTTGCCGACCCTGATCTGGGAGAAAAATATCGGTCCCGGAGACTGGATATAGATTGCCGGTGCCAGGAATATACACAGGATACCGGTCAGGATACATCCGATCAGACCTCCTGTGACATCCAAACATCGCTTCATGAACAATTGTCTGGGAGAAGCATAATTCATCGTAGCAGTTATTACCGGCATGTCTCCCAGCTTTTCCATGATGATCTTCCGTCCGGATTCTGTCAGTGCATCGGGGACCCGCACGTGCGTTACCGTACCCATTTCCAGGAATTGTCTGACCAACGGTTCAGCGGATGCATCTCCCGGTTCCAGGTCTATATAGATCTCGTCCACCCAGCCGGTACGGGTATATTCAATGATACTATCAGCGTTCGCTATCACCGTATAGTTTCCGATCTGCTGTCCCATCATATCCGCATCTACGACTGTGATGCCCAGGATCTGGTAAGAAGCATAGGTCTCTCCCTGCAGCTGCTCTGTCAGAATAGGCAGACGGTCTGCTTTGGTCACAATGATCAGAGAACGTTTTGGTGCATACCTGTTATGATGCTTCAGGTATGTCTTCCAGAGGATCCTTCCTACATAGCTCAGGATCCAGTAGAATACCATCGTCAGATATAGTACAGTACGTGAGAACTGCTCAGCGCTCTGCACGGTGACCAGATAGATGGCAAACAGTGCGAATACCTCCAGCACCTGCTTGGATGTCTGGATGGCCTCGATCCAGAAGCCACGCTTCATGACATTATGTAAATTTTCAAAAATGATACCAATGACGATATCTATCAGCAATAGTACGATTGCCATACCGGCATACAGCTGATCCGCATACATATTACCGATCCCATGACGGATGCAATATGCAACATAAAAGGAGAGCTGGAGAACAATGATATCCAGTATCAGAAAGTCTGCATGTTTCAGCCAGCCACTGTACTTTTTTTTGTACATGTTTCTACCCCCCCCCCGAATTTTTTCGGTTTATCACAATCATTTTTTTGTTTTTTAGTTTCTAGTTTCCTCCATGTTGTCTACCCTTAATACTACTCCCGTTACAACAGACAAACGAAGCAGGCTTCCCCTCCTGTTTTATCTCCGTTTACTCTTCCGTTCCGTAGTTACCGTAATATTTGCCGTAGTACTTCCCGTAGTACTTGCCATAATATTTGCCGTAGTATCCCCTGCCGCTCATCTCTACCTTATTTAACACGCAGCCGAGGATCTTGCATCCGGTCATTGCCAGCTGGTCCTTGACCCTCTTAGCGAAGCGGTAGCTGATCTCACCGCAGGCGAGGATGATCACCGCGCCGTCACAGAATTTGGAGACGACCGCAGTATCGATAACGCTTCCAAGCGGCGGTGTATCGATGATGACCATGTCATACTTCATACGGCATGCCTCTACCATTTTCTCGAATCGGGAATTGCCCAGCAGCTCACTGGGGTTGGGCGGTACCGGTCCGGCGAAGAGGAGATGGAAGTTCGGAATATCCGTCTCACAGATTGCCGTATCAAGATCTACCTTTCCGACTAAGTAGTTGGTCAGTCCAAAGCGAACTTTACCCTTTTTATGTCTGCCCCTCATGACACTCTTGCGCAGATCGGCGTCAATGAGGATGGTCTTTTTCCCGTTCTGTGCAAAGGATTTTGCCAGTTCATAAGATACACTGCTCTTACCTTCGTTCGGTGTACAGCTTGTCACACAGATGACCCTGATATTTTCTCCGGAGAATTCGATGTTCGTACGGAGCGTTTTAAATGCTTCTTTGGTACGGAAATCCTGTTTTTCCATTTTTAATTCAATGCTCTGCATCTTCCTGCTCCTTTTCTATATCTACGACTTCGATAGCCTCATCCGCTTCCATCCGGGGCTCATAGTTATCCTCTTCCTCCTTTGATCTGTGGGATTTCTTTTTTTTCTCCACGGTATCAAAATTAGGTATCAGTCCCAGGGTAGACAACTCCAGATATTTCTCAATGTCCTCGGAAGATTTGATCGTATCATCCAGCAGATACTGCATTATGATAATACCGGCTGACAAGATCACGCCGATCAAGGCTGCGATCAGTGTCCACTTCGGGATAGAAGGCTCACAGGGGTTTTCCGGCAGGTTTGCCTCATCCGCTACATTGACAGCCTCCACATCCGTCACATCCTTGATATGTACCGCTGCCACATCACGGATGCTATTGGCTATGATCTGTGCATTGGCAGGATTCGGATCCTTTACCGTGATGCTGATGATACGGGTGTTAGAAGTATTTTCTACGGACACTCTCTTTTTCAGACTCTCGTAACTTTCATTCAGCTGATATTGTGCAATCACTTTTTCCAGCACAGTGCGTCCCAGGATCAATTCCTCATAGTCCTTGGTCAACTGGCTGGCCAGCTGCGCATCGCTGTAGGTCATGCTGTTCTCATTCCCTTTGCTGGTAGAGATATAGATGCTGGTGGTGGATTCATACTGCGGTGTGATCAAAAAAAAGCTCACCGCGAATCCTATGGCACCTGACACGATGGCTGCGAGAATAATGATCCAGGCTTTGTGCAGGAGCAGACCGAACAGATCCTGTAAATCGATTTCAATTTCATCTTCCTGATAAGAAGTCTGCATGGTATTTTTTCCTCTCGTTATACATAAATGAGTTCATTAGTTGTGTGCCAGGAACCTCCGGGCATTGCCTCCCGTGAGCTCCGCGGCATAGATATCTCCGTATTTTTTACGGAGAGTATCCGCACATTTCTCTATATAAGGAGCCCTGCCCTCCGGTCTGTGTGCATCCGTGGACACGAAATCCACCAGGCCGTTTTTCAGCAGGCTCTTCACGTTCTGTTTTGTAGTAAAACCGTTATCTCCGGTCACGGAAGCACAGTTCACCTGGATCAGTGCCCCAATCTCCCTCATCCACTGGATGGCGGCGAATTTCCGCTCCATCAGATTCCGGTATCTCTCCACATGGGCGATCACTGGCTGATATCCGAATCCCAGGATCTCTCTGACTGCATTGCGGATGTATTTTTCCTCCGCATAGGGTTCGAATTCTACCAATACACAATGGGAATCTCCCAGGGTGATGATCTTCCCCTCTTCCATCCATTCTGACATTTCTTCTATGTAGTAATACTCTGTGCCTTTTTTTAAGGTGATCTGAATTCCTTCTGCCTCGGCCGCCTCCTGTACCAGGCGGATCCGTTCCTCCACCTTTGCAAGCGTCGGATGTCCCTTCCCCGGCATACAATGGGGGGTGGTATAGATCATGCCGATGCCTTCTTCTACGGCTACCCGCAGCATGGCAAGTGTCATTTCCATGTTTTTCGAACCATCATCCAGACCCGGCAGTATGTGGGAATGCATATCAATATATTCCATGCGATATTTCTCCTTTTTTTGATCCCGGCATGGCGCCGGAGCGCCACACCGGTCTCATAGAAACCACTCTACCTTTTTACTTCAATTTCATTCTTATTTCATTTATGACCAATACTTCATAAGGCCTTATGAAATTAAGTTCATAAGAATATCTTAGAACTCGCCGGTCTTGGGAGCCTTCACTGCGGTTGCTGCAACATCAGCTGCATCAACTACCATGAATGCAACGGGAGAGAAGCTGGTGAAAGTACCGGTTACGGTGAGGTCATCACCGAGAACGCCGGAACCAACTACTTCCCAGGTGTAAGGTGCGTTGGGCTGTCTGTGAAGAACATATACCATATCACCCTTCTTAGCGCTGGGAACCTTGAAAGGAACCTGTACGCCGCCTGCAGGGATCTCTCCGCTGTAGGATACATCAACTGCTGCTACCAGTTTAGCGCTGGTAGGAACGTTTAAGTCTTTCAGCACGGATTCTGTAGAGGTTACGGATACAACCTGCTTAGCAAGCTGCTCAGAAGGAACTGCTACAGAAGCTGCTGCTACGGAAGTCTTAACTTCCTTTGCTGCTGCTACGACATCAACGCCGGCAGCGGTCTTTACAACAGGATCAGCCTCAGGGCTGTTTGCTGCAAAGGTAGGAACTGCCATAGCTACGGTCATAACTGCAACTAATAACAAAGCATATACTTTTTTCATTGGACAATTATCTCCTTTCGTAGAGTATAGAATGGTTTCTATATATAAACGGCTGTCTCCAACCGGTTATACCGTAATTAGTATTAGTTTACTTCCTCATAGAACACATCGAGGATCAGTTGATACAGAGCATCGTCATCCACATTGAACTCCGCATATTCCTCTCCCTTGGTGACTTCACCGGCGATAGTGTAGATATTGTCGGTATCAAAGGAGCTGTTCATATATTCCGTGCACAGATATACTGCCTGATCCAGGCCGATACTGGTCACCATCTGCTTCTCCGCGGTCTGGTACAGCTTCACGGGAAGAGTCATATCTTCCTTCATGCCCTGCTTTAATTGGTTGACGAAAGCAACCGCATAAGCTTTCTGTCTGGCAATGCGCTTATTATTGGAAGCAATATCGGTAGACTTATAGTCACGATCATGAACAAAATGGTATGCCAGTTCGCCCTTCAGGGTCACAGTATCGCCTGCAGTGAACAGCTTCGGCTGCATCACTGCCAGATCCTCCGGCACGGTCACAGTCACGCCGCCTACCGCATCATTCAGATCTGCAATGCTGTTCATGGACAGTGCACAGTAGCCATGGATCGGCACTCCATAGAACAGCTCGGATACCGTCTGCTCCATGAGCTGACAGCTCCAGTCCCTGCCGTTGCCGTAAGCATACTGCAGAGCCAGCTGTTCCGTCCGATCCTCCACATAACTTCCGTCGGTAGCATATACATGTACCGGCACCATGGAATCTCTGGAGATGTTGATGAGTTGAATGGTCTTCGCTTCATCATCCAGTACCGCCAGGATCACGCAGTCTGCCTGACCTGCCTTACCGGGTGTCTTCTCCTTCGCAATGCCGTCTCTGCTGTCGATTCCCAGGCAGAGAATGTTCATGAGGTTATCTTTATATTGGTAAGTCTTGCCGTTGTAACGGATCTGACCTTCCTGCAATTCATAGGATTCTTCCGCTTCCTGTGCTTCGGAGGCTTCGGAATTTTTCTCATTTGCCGCTTCCTGCATCGCCTGTGCAGCATCGATACTGTTGCCCTGTGCATGATGAAGCAGGCTTGCACGTCCGGTGGTTCTCCATACATTGACGAGGATCACTGCGATCACTGCAAGGATTGCAAGCAGTGCCAGCAATATTCCCAGCGCACATAATATCTTCGTGCGGACACGCTTTCTGTGCCGGATGACATGCTGCTTATTGTATTCTGCCGCTTTCCGGCCTGTCAGTTGGGATTCGTCACGTTCATCTTCAAGCGGAATATCTATGAGGTTATCTCTGCTTTCTTCCTTCTTCATAGTCTGTCTCCCACGCATAAAATACTATGCTGATCTATTCTGTTGCAGCTGCCGCCCGGGCAGTCTCCGCACCCGCTTCTCTGTCGGTCAGCACTGCCTGCACCAGAAGTCGGTTATTCGGCTGGCTGCCGATACAGGTCACTAATGTAATGATCTGATCGTCCGTTGTCACAGTGATGTCCTTGTCAATATTTGCACTCATATCGCGGGTGCTGAATATGGAATCCAGGTATTTCTGATAGACCTCCGGATCCGTAAAGTCAAAGCTGTACAGCAGGTGTCTGTCATCGTAGATATGGGCTGCAAAAATGGTGTAATGCAGTACTTCTCCGGGCAGATAGATCACCACTTCTCTATTCGCATCAAAAAAGTCCGGATCTTCGAATTTATGTAACTGTGCGAACATAGAACCGTTTTTCATATTGTGTCCATAGATCACAGTATTGTTATCCGTGAAGTCCTTACTGTTCATATTCTCGGTGTAGATGCAGCCGGGATATCCATAGGAACCGTCGATATTATGCATGAGATAATAAGAATTGTCGGATGCATGCTGCAGGATCGGATAATCAATATCCGTACCGGGTACGGTGATCCAGGCATAGACATCCGGGTTCACCGCCTGAAGCTCTTCAAACTTCACAGGGATGACTTCGCTCTGCTCTTCTGTCGCAGTCTCGGTCTCTGCCGTTTCCGTTGTCTTCATGCCTGCCAGCATTTCGTTGATCTCGTCCTCGGTCATGGCACTTTTTGCTTCCTCAGTTCCCTGCACAGCGCTATCCGTTGTGCTCTCAGTTTCGGCAGCCGCATTGTCCGTCGGACGATTATAGATGATATGAGAGATTCCGCTCGCTAAAAAATAAGCCATGGTCAGACCGGCCACGCCCACGATTACGGAAATGATTTTTTTCTTCATTAGTATTTCCTCTCCAGACTTTTTCCGGGCTATTGTAAGAATTCCCTCTGTCACTACGTTTTTAACGTAATTTTGGATTCTGTTTTAAACGTAACCATTATATACGTTTAAAACTGGTATTGTCAATAGTTTACGGTCTTCATAATGTAACTGGGAAAAGTTCATAGAAAATGCTTTTATGATTACACTAAAAAATGGGGCAATTCATGGGGATAATGATATTGGAGGTATAAATGAAAAAAACATATGATCGTCTGGCTGCCGGAGAACGTATTCGCCTGAAAAGAAATCTTTTGGGATTCACGCAGGATGAAATGGCTGAAAAAATAGACCGTGCCGCAAAATATTATGCCGATATTGAACGTGGCAGCTGCGGCATGAGTGTAGAAACTCTGATGGCGCTTTCCGAAGCTTTAGATATGTCACTGGATTATATTATTTACGGAAAAGAAAACAACGAAAACGGATACCCCGGGCAAACCGCCGAAGTATCCGCTATTTTAACTATGCTAAATAATTCCGAACAAAGAGAACGTGATTATGCACTCAGACTTTTGAAGCTTTTTCTGGCTTATCAAAAATAAAACCCTGACTAGTTAAAGCCAAACAGCTTCTGACAGATCTTGTACCCCTCTACGGAAATCTTGCGTCCGCCTCTTCCGGGCAGGTTCATCGTTCCGCCCATGATGCCATTGCGCATCCACAGGTACAGTCTCCTATCCTTGCTCTTAAGATACTCCCACAATTCTTTCTTCTTATCCAGGTGTTCCTGAGTACCGGAACGGATCAGCAGCACAGAGGATACTGTCATGATGATCTCTAAATAATTACGCATGTACTGATACAGGCGTCTGTTCTTGACCAGCTCCTGCTTTTTTGCCACAAGATAATCTATCATCAGCTTGGTCACGCGGATCTGCTGATCGATACGGGAGATCATGACCGTCTCATTGACAGACTGATCCTGTCTTCCTATATAGTATCTGTAGAAATTCACATCCAGATAATACATATTTTTCACATAAGGTAACGGTTCAAACACATACAGATTGTCCACATAGAAAGTATGCTCCGGAAGCTTCAGTCCGCATTCCTGAAGTAGCTTCGTACGGAAGATCACAGAATGCATCAGTATGTAATGTCCCTTGATAAAATGATGGCAGTCCTGCCAGGTGAACATCTTCTCTACCGGCAGAATATGACGGTACTGAATGACTTTCTTGCGACGCTCGCCTTCCTTCTCATAGACATAGTTGCTGATCAGCATGTCCAGTGCCTGACCACCTCCTGCAAGCTCCCGCAGAGTGTCCAGGATCTTAAAATAGGCATCCTGCTTCACCCAGTCATCACTGTCCACCACCTTAAAATATAATCCGGTAGCATTGGCAATTCCGGTATTCACTGCGGAACCGTGTCCACCGTTCTCCTTGTGGATCGCGCGGACGATCGTAGGAAACTGCGCTTCATATTCATCTGCAATCTCCGCAGTGCGATCCCTGGTAGATCCGTCATCAACAATCAGGATCTCCACATCCTCCCCTCCGACTAACAGGGAGTCAATACATTTTCTCATATACTTTTCAGAATTATAACAGGGAATTGCTATGGAAAGTAATTTCATGATTGCTGTCCTTTCTTCATATTAAAACATAGTTCGAGGTATCCCAAGCTGCATGCTCAGTCCCTTCGCATAAGCTGCAAATGCAGAAGGAATGGGATATCTGTCTTGCGTCTCCCGGGGTTCAATATAGATCCAGTCCGCAGAATCCGGTCCCACCTTCTTCGGTGCGAGTTCATCGACCCGGATGAGATATCCCTTCATATGCCATTCTCTGTGGGAGAAAATATGCTTTGCATCCTCCAACGGCTGAATCCTGAGTACCTGCAGTCCGTTCTCTGTCAGATATTCCTTCACCTCTTCCGCCGTACAGAATCCCTTCATTGACGGGAATTCATACATTCCGGCGAGCAGTCCCTTAGCCGGTCGCTTGTGCAGCACCGCAAGCTCCGCATCCCGGATAATGAGGATCGTCTTCTCCTCTATGGTCCGTTCCTTTGCCTTTGCCTTATTCGGGTACTGCTGCTGCGTTCCATCTTCGTATGCCAGACAGATCTGTCTAAGTGGACATTCCTCACAATGAGGGGCACCGTTCGGAATGCACACACAGGCTCCGATCTCCATCATTGCCTGGTTAAAATCCCCGGGTCTGTCCTTCGGTATAACCTCCCACAAGTCCTTCTCCACGGCCTTTTTCACTTTATCCTCTGAGATACATCGATCATCCTTACGGATGCGGGCGATCACACGGAGCACATTTCCATCTACCGCCGGGTTCGGTTTTCCATAAGCTATGGAAGATACTGCTCCCGCCGTATAGCTTCCGATTCCTTTCAGTTTCAGCAATTCTTCATAAGAATCCGGCATAATTCCGGCATAATCTTCCATGATCTGAATTGCTGCTTTCTGCAGATTACGCACCCGGTTGTAATAACCAAGTCCCTCCCAAAGCTTTAATAGAGTCTCCTCCGGTGCTTCCGCTAATGCCGCGATATCCGGCAGGGTATCCATAAATCTCTGAAAATAAGGCTTCACCGCTTCCACCCTGGTCTGCTGTAGCATGATCTCAGAGACCCATACGCGATAGGGTGTGGGTTGTTCTCTCCAGGGAAGAATCCTACGATTATTATCATACCATTTTAAAAGTGGTTTGGGAATCGCCCGAAGGTCACCTTTCCTAAAGATTTCCTTAACATCCGTTAAATTTTCATTGTATTTATCCATAGTGTCTACCGCAGGCGATTGCATTCAAACTTCTCCATGGTGAGCAGGCAGTTTTTCAGTTCTTCATAACGTTCCTCCGTCTCACCGTCATTTACTTCGATATCGCAGGCGATTGCCATGGTCGTGATCATCTCATTGGTAATACGATGATGGAGACCTGCCAGAATATTCAGACGCTGTTCATAGGAATCCGCATCCAGGAACTCTAATACCAAAGGATCCAGTGCGGGCTCCTCCTCTGCAACTTCTATATGCACTGCCGGTGCTTCCGGCTGTGCTGCTACGCCCTGCGCCCCACTCACTGCGTCAGTCTCACGGGTCTGTCTGTCCACGTCCTCACCCTGTAATTCGAAACGGAATCTCTGCTGTATCTCAGGGTATTTGACCTTATCCACTTCGCTCGTGAACATCGCAAGCGGTCTTGCATAGGTCTTAAAATCTCCATACAATGCCTGATAGATCACCAGCTGCTCTCCAGTCTCCGAATGCTGTGCTATCGTAACGATCTGATATAGATTACCCTTAAAATGTTTATATATCTCATGTGGTTTGGGAATAAATGTCATCTGTTCTTCTCCTTTCCCATCATGGTATCAGTATACCCTTTATTTTTAAAAATGTCATGCGGATTTTGTAAACCGGGGACCGGGGAAACACATCCTTAAAAATCCGTCAGGAGATATTCATAAGAAATGGTAGTCCCATCGGATACTGCACAGATCTGTGACAGTTCCGTACGGAAATCCTCTCGCTCTTCTTCACTCATCGCGTTGATTTTCTTATGATGGATCGTAAAGGTATAATCACATGCTCCGCTTTCATCCATCACATAAGTCAGTGTCACACCACTGTTGCGGCAGCCATTCTCATTGAGATATTGCTTCACCTTTGTAAGCAGCTGCTGTTCCTTCACCTGATTCTCAATACGCTGTGTTTCATTGCTGCTTTCGCTTTTCACCGTGCTTCCGATGCAGAATACAATGGTCAGGATCAATAATACTGTAGTAACATAAAACATAATATTGGAAATGGCTTTTCTTCTCATAATCTATACCTCTCTATTCTTTTATCCGGATTTTTACCGAAGCTTTCATCATCCGCTCCATCCGACAGATATAGATTACCTTTTTTCAAGTACTATAAAACCACCTCAATCCAAATATCACTGCGAAGCGGTTATAATTCAGCTGTTAAAATATTCTGCTCCAGCGGATTCCACAGCTGCTTTTAACCCCAGAGCAGACATTCTGACTGCACCGTTGCCCCAGATGATCATCTGCTCCAGGGCATCTGAGGTAGCTACCGTCACGCGGTATTTCTGCGGTTTTGCTCCCAGCTCATGTGTGGTGCGCTCAATATACTGGTCTGCAGTCTCCGCTTCCTTCGTATAGACCACTTCTATGTTATGATATCTCATCACAGATCCCGGATTTCCTTTCACCTTATAAGCATCATAGACCAAAATCAGCCGGCATCCCTGATATCCTTGATAGTTGCACAATATATCCATCAGTTTGTCCCTGGCGCTGTCTAAATTGATCTGTGCCAGCTCCCGCAGCTCCGGCCATGCGAAAATAATATTATAGCCGTCCACCAGCAGATATTCTTCCGGTTTTTCCTGAGGGCCTGCTTTGGTCTTCGGTGTCCGCATACTGTCTGCCGGACTTTCCGTGTAGTTGCTGCGACTGCCGGAGGATGTATGATATCTGCGGAATCTATGCGGATCTTCTGCCCCTTTTCCATAGGTCCTGCGGAAGATCTCTTCGATCTCTTCCTGGGATATGATACGCTCTGTGCCGCCACCCGTCTGACGTACAGCTCCCTGCCGTCTGTTCACTGCCGGCATTCCCTGTAAGGCGTCATCCCCCGACTCTGTATTTTCCTCCGAATCCGGTACCCAGCCGCTCTCCACATGGGCGTATTCTGACACCTGATCCCAGGGCACCTGGAAACCGGCCCCGTGGGAACAAAATACGGAACCGGTAGGGTTGGCGGTATCCGCCTCCGGATCGTAATCCGTCTGTGCCATCACCTCTTCCGGATTATGGCAGGGCTCGTACCCCTGCAGGCTGCAGGACAGTCTGCCGTGTCCTTTGGTATAGGAAGCCACTTCTCTGGCGTAATCCCGCATGGTTGCCACCGGCACACTGCCCATCAGTACACTGTTGTTTCCTTCGGTCACAGGCGGATCGAATCGTCCGTTCATTCTGGTGATATCTGACATTGCCCTGCCGAGATTTTCTGTCGGCACTTCCAGTCGATAGGAAAACCACGGCTCAAGCAGAATACTTTTTCCACTGCGCAGTCCCTGCCGGATGGCGCGATAAGTCGCCTGCCGGAAATCCCCGCCTTCCGTATGCTTAGTATGTGCTTTTCCGGCGATCAACAGTATCCGAAGATCTGTGATCTCCGATCCGGTGAGCACTCCCACATGCCTTTTTTCCTCCAAATGAGTCAGGATCAGTCTCTGCCAGTTCCGATCCAGCATATCCTCACTGCACAGAGAGGCAAATTGCAAGCCGCTGCCCCGCTCACCCGGTTCCAGTAGCAAGTGTACTTCTGCATAATGTCGCAGAGGTTCAAAATGCCCGATGCCTTCCACCGGTTCCACCAGCGTCTCCTTATAGACAATGCTTCCCGCATCGAATTCCGCTTCCAGTCCGAAACGCTCCCACAGGATATTTTTCAGGATTTCCATCTGCACCTGCCCCATGACCTGCATATGGATCTCCCGCTTTTCCTCCTGCCATAATACATGTAACTGCGGCTCCTCTTCTTCCAGCTGTCTGAGCTTTCCGAGCGCTGTCACCGGATCCACATCCGGGGGAAAACTCAGCCTGTAGGTCAATACCGGTTCCAACACCGGTGCCAGATTCTCGCACTCATAGCCCAGTCCCTGTCCTGCAAATGTCTTCGTAAGTCCTGTGACCGCACAGACTTCTCCCGCCGGCACGCTGTCTGCGGTCTCATAGCTTCCTCCATTGTACAGGCGCAGCTGATCTGCCTTCTCCTCCCAGATCTCTTCCCCGGCACCGCTTTTCTCATTACCGATCATCATTTTGACCCGAAGTGTCCCTCCGGTGACTTTCAGATACGTCAGACGGTTCCCCGACGTATCTCTGCCGATTTTATAGACTCTGGCTCCAAACTCCTGTGAATATTCCGGTTCCGGCAGATAGAAAGACAGTCCGTCCAACAGCTTTTCTATGCCTTCCTGTCTTAATGCGGATCCAAAAAAGCAGGGAAACAGCTTCCGCTGCGCCACAGTGAATGCTATGCTCTCCGGCTGCAAGGCTCCGGTCTCCAGATATTCCTCCATCAGTACTTCACTGCACATGGCGGCATGTTCCAGTTCCTGCTCACGGTCCTCTCCGGATTCATCCTGCGCCATGATATTTTCAACGGTTACAATATTGCCATCAAGCTTACCTTGCAGTTCGGCCAGTATTTTGTCCCGCTCGGTGCCCGGCTGATCCATTTTATTTACGAATAAAAATACCGGAACCTCATATCTTTTCAATAATCTCCACAGTGTGTAGACATCCCCCTGCACGCCGTCACTGCCGTCGATCACAAAGATGGCTGCGTCCAGTACCTGAAGTGTCCTCTCCATTTCAGCGGAAAAATCCACATGCCCAGGGGTATCTAACAGAGTGATATCCACATCTTTCCACCGGATTCTCGCCTGCTTGGAGAAGATGGTAATGCCTCTCTTCCTCTCCATGTCCCCATTGTCCAGAAAAGCATCTCCGTGATCCACTCTTCCTGCCTTGCGGATCGTTCCGCAGGTATATAAAAGGCTCTCTGCCAGTGTTGTCTTGCCGGCATCCACATGTGCCAGAATTCCTATGATTAATTTCTTCATTCCTATCGTTAACCCTTCTATGCCCGGTTTCTGCTATTTCCTTAGGCTTCTGCTGTTTCCTTAGACTTCTGATATTTCTTAGGCTTCTACTGTTTCCTTAGACTTCTACTGTTTCCTTAGGCTTCTACTGTTTCCTTAGGCTTCTGCTGTTTTCTTAGGTTTCTTACCGCTTCTTTATCTTTACCATCTACGATACTATATTTTCGCCGATTTTCCAACTGTTTTATCTTGCGGTTGTCATTGCAAATCCACTCTTGGATAGGCTATAATCATAACATACTTTCCATCTTTCCATTAACAGGAGGAGCTATGATCAAATTAATTGCAACCGACATCGACGGTACGATTCTAAAAGACGGTACGCTGATGATCGATCCGGAATATATGACCGTAATTGAAAAACTGACTTCAAAAGGAATCATCTTCGTCGCCTGCTCCGGCCGGCAATTCATCAGTGAACGAAAGCTTTTCGCTCCCGTTTGCGATAAGCTTCTCTATATCACGGACGGCGGCACGGTAGTCCGTACCCCTCACAAAATTTTAAAAGTCCACACTCTGCCCGAAGATGTCTGGCATGGAATGTGTGAAACGGTTCGCAATGAATTACCGGACTGTGATTATTTTATTGCCACTCCGGATTATTGTCTGGCAGAAGATGCCGGAAGCCGCATGTTCCGTTGGCTTACGGATTCTTACGGATATGATATCCGTGAAGTACCGGACCTGTTAAAAGCACCTGTGGACAACGTGATCAAATTCACAGTGTATCATCCTTCGGCATGTGAAGAAATGTGTGCCCCGCTTTTCACTCCCACCTGGCAGACCAAGGCTAAAATCGCTTCCTCCGGCAAAGAATGGATGGACTGTAACCCGTTAGGTGTGAACAAAGGAACCGCTATTCGGTTTTTACAGGAATATCTTGGCATTGCTCCGGATGAAACCTGCACTTTCGGAGACAATCTGAATGATATAGAAATGCTTGAGAGCGCCGGAACCAGCTATGCCGTATCCAACGCAAGAGAGGAAGTAATCGCTGCCGCAAAGAGAACCTGTGCGCCTTATTGGGAAAACGGCGTGCTGCAGATATTAAAAACTTTTCTGTAAGCTTGACACTGTCACAATAAAGCACTATAGTAAACAGGTAAATATTATATTCCGCTAGGGGAGCACATCGCTGAGACTGAAGTGTTGCAAGACTATGCCATCATTTCTAACCCTCACTACTTGAACCGGATAATACCGGCGTAAGGAAGCATAGATTTCATGCAGTTATTGTCTACATATACACTGTTGATAACAGTGTATGAGAACTGTACATTATAAGAGTGCCGTTCAAGACTGTAATTTTTGCATGGATACGATGTTGTCCCTCCTCGCGCATACGAAGGAGGATTTTTTATGTTGTACAATGTTGTCGTGAATGACTGGGGCGAGACTACTTATGTCCCCACTGCTCTGGGCAATGTCCTGTTAGTGGTTGTCCTGATCGCTCTGCTGGCCGTGGCTGTTGTATTTGCCCGTAAGCAGAGAAATAAGACCGGGGCTGACGACGTTGATCAGAAAATGGCTCACAGTAAGCTGACCGTAAAGCAGTTGGCATTCTGTGCCATGGCAATCGCTCTTGGAACCGTACTGTCAAACATCAAGCTGTTCCATTTTCCTACCGGCGGTTCCATTACGCTTCTGTCCATGCTGGTGATCTGCCTGCCCGGTTACTGGTTCGGTCTGGGTGCAGGTATCGCCACCGGAGTAGCTTACGGTGTGTTACAGCTTCTCATTGATCCCTATGTATTGTATCCCATGCAGTTGATCGTTGATTACATTTTGGCTTTCGGTGCTTTGGGATTGTCCGGACTCTTCTCCAATGCGAAATTCGGACTGCTGAAGGGATATATCACCGCTGTGTTGGGCAGATATGTGTTCGCCGTGATCTCCGGATGGATCTTCTTCGGCGCGTATGCCTGGGAAGGCTGGGATCCCCTGCCCTATTCCCTCGCCTACAATGCGATCTATATCTTCGCTGAAGCGGCAGTAACATTACTGATCCTGTCCGTGAAACCGGTACAGAATCTGTTCTCAAAATTAAAACAGATGGCTTTAAATGATTAGGTAGATTGAAAGTTTACGAAAGCATAGCCGCGCATATGCAAAATAAGAACCGTGATTGGGAGCTTGCTCACAAATCACGGTTTTTATTTTTGCCGTGATGCGGCGAACGCCGCGATATGAAATAAGATTGGCAGCGCCTTTTGCT
>ERZ773225.170-NODE-170-length-105536-cov-25.787668_pt1 | contig 105536 bp, 116 predicted proteins | sample MGYA00580993_ERZ773225 | MGnify/ENA primary metagenome ERZ773225 (study PRJEB29015, sample SAMEA2737748) | human gut metagenome | biome: human gut; feature: human-associated habitat; material: faeces | place: China | collected 2012 ...
ACTATGAAGCCTCTGGACAAATAATCCACAATATATTGTGGATGACGGAGTAGGACGAAACAAGATGTAGTGAAAGAGGCTTACAACCACAACTTTTTCACAACTTTTGCTTGAAATCAGACGGCATCAGACGGGCCAAAATGAAGGGCAAATCCGCGCTTTTAACTGCGGATTTGCCCTTTTTTGTAATTTTCACATCAGCACCAAATTACCCTTGATTGTTGCTGCTTTTTCCTCCATATTTTCCTGTGTGATGTGGGTGTAGATGTCCATGGTCGTGGAAAAATCAGCGTGGCCCATTACCTGTTGGATAAACTTGATATCGTTCGTGCTTTCGCAGAGTCGTGTGCAGAAAGTATGTCGCAGGTTATGGACGCTAAAGTGAGGAAGAAGCTCTGGAGCACGATCCTCCAATTCGGCTTGATCCAGTTCTTCCATGTTGTACGCCGTAGAGATGCGCTCAATAGCCCGATTGATATTATGAGCAGAGAGAAAATTCCCATAGCGATTTCGGAAGATGAAACCGTGATAACAGTCCAGCACCAGTTTATCGTTCGGATATAATGCATCCATAGCCTCGATTTGCTGACGGAGTTGCTCAACGACTTCCGGATAGAGAATTGGGATAACGCGCGTACCGCTTTCTGTTTTAGGGGTTGTGATATGAAAGTCAGCCTTTTTATCAATGACCCGATAGATTAACGCATGGTTGACGGAAATCTGCCCCTTGCTCAAGTCTACATCATCTTTTGTTAAACCAGTGCATTCTCCTACACGAAGGCCGGTTCCCAGGAGTGTTACCATGACAGGAAGCCAGTGGCTATACATAGGAGATCTTGCGATATACTGGAGGAAATTTTTTTGCTGCGTTTTGGTAAGGGCAATCCGCTTTTTCGGTTTCGGCGCGCTTCCATCTGTTTTTAACTTGGTATAAATGCCTTTGCTGGGGTTCTTCCTGATATAATCATCCGCTACAGCCAGTTCGAAAGCAGGATGTACGATGGTGTTGATGCTCTCCAGCGAGTTAATGGCGAAACCGTGTTTGAGCAGTTTGGTATAGAATCCAAGAACATCGCTTCGACGGACATTTGGAAGAGGCTCATTGGCGAAAGGTTCATCCTTTACATAGCGATCCCAAAGATACTCATAATTGGCCCGCGTAGATGGCTTCAACCTGATGTTGTTATCCATATAGACCTTGAACATATCATTCAGGGTGAGTTTCATTGCTTCCTGTGTACGGATACCATCATCAGCATCTTTCGCAATTTGCTTTTCTTTTGCACGAAGGGAAGCCAAATCGGTATCATAAATGTACTTTTTCTTAGTTCCCAGCTTATAGACGAACATATAGCTGCCGTCTGAGCGTTGTGTTTCCCCTGTCCGCAGATTGCGGCCTTTGTTGTCTTTTCTAACTTTTGGCATAGGCTGATACCTCCCGATGTTTTGTGTGTTGTTGTGCCCGGAATGGGCAAGGTTCTGTTAGCATGAGATCTCGTACAAGTATTCCTTTACGCGCTGAACGCTCCAAAGGACACGAGAATTCATGGTAATGCGGGCGTGGGCCAAGTCGCCGATCTGGACGGCCGTGTGCCGCCCGCAGTCGAGCAGTTTGCAAAGCGATTCTGTATCGACCGCCAGGCACTGATCCGGTGAAAGGTCATTGGGTTTCTTCTTTTCCATAATTGCCCTCCTTTATTTGCAATTACATATATCCTTTACTGTTTGTAGAAGAAGGTTTTCAACAAAAACAATGAAGTCATTCAAATTCATCGGGAAGTGTAGGGTCTCTTCCAAAGGCCATTTCCTGCGCCGGAGCTTTCCGCCGCGTATTGCCAGGGCCCGCTGTGCGGTATTTCAATCGTGGGCGGGCTCCATGTGGTCATCGCACACTGTCCGCGATCCCTGTATAACTCCAATGGAAAAGGTTATGGGGCTTGTCAAGGTACAAAAAGAGCGTGCAGACCGGCTACGGAATCCCATGCCATGTCTGTACGCCCTATATATAGGAGATGGCGGCCAAATTTCTGCAAATCCTGTGCCTTCTGATGAATTTTTTTGAGCAATGCCATTTTCAGCAACAGAAAGATACTATATATAGATGATATTTCTTGACTAACGCAAGATATTGTGTTACACTGATTCTGTAATTGATTTTTGTGCGCTCCCCTTGTGGGATACAGGCTTAGTTTCTGTACCGCGGATTGAAAAATCTGCATTGCACACGCAGTCAAGATTGTACTTGTGCCAGTAGTATTACTGCGCCCCTCTGGGCCGGTATATTACTGGCTTTTTTGTTTTCCGGGACTTTTGCTCCCGTCAGCGAGGATGACTTTGGTTCATAGGCAGCTATGGACATCAGGCGTTACGCCCTCTGTCACCCTCGCTTTTTTTCTGCCCAAATGCCGGAAACGGCTTTGAGGATATACCACAATTACAGAAAGGCAGGTATGAACATGAATGTAAAAAAGCGTAGTCAGGAGCCTCTGACGAGTAAAAGGAAACCGATGGAGAACTGGCGGCAGTATCAGAAGCTGAACCAGTCCGCACAGAAGCACTGCCCGGTGATCCGGGCGCCCGTCATTCCCCGCAGGACGCGGAGGGGGTGTTGAATATGCCGGCAGGCAGTGCGGCTGTCAAAGAGCGGCATCAGCCCCTGGTGCTGGTGGATACGGCAGGATTGTCCGAAGAAGAGTGGCTTGCTTACCGCCGGAAAGGTATTGGTGGCAGCGATGTTGCGGCTCTGCTGGGCATTTCGCCGTGGCGGACAGCCCGGGATTTGTTTTATGACAAGCTGAACATCGCAGTGGTCGAGGACCATGAGGATAACTGGGTGGCCCTGGAGATGGGGCACCTGCTGGAACCGCTGGTGGCGAAGATCTTCCATCACCGGACCGGATACAAGATCTATCAAATCAAAAAGATGTTCCAACATCCGGAGTATCCCTGGATGCTGGCGGATGTGGATTATTTCGTGGAACTGCCGGATGGCACCACCGCCATCCTGGAGATCAAGACCACAAACTACAACGCCAAAGACAACTGGTGGCTGGATGGTGAGGAAACCATTCCGGCCTACTATGAGTCCCAGGGGCGGCATTACATGGCCGTCATGGATGTGGACCGCTGTTTCTTCTGCTGCCTGTATGGCAACAACGAGCAGGAAAGCATCATCCGTGATATGCAGAGGGATTTGGCCTATGAGGATGAGATGATTTTTCTGGAGCAGAATTTCTGGGAAAATCATGTGCTTACCAGAACGCCGCCGCCTTACACCGAAGATGGCGACCTCGTGATCGAGAGCGTGCGCCGGTACACTGGTCCCGCCGACAAGGAGGCCCCCGCTGTGTCACTCGACCTGCCCCTGACGGCCAAGCTGATGCGTTTTCTCCAGCTTCAGGAGCAGAAAAAAGGCGCAGAAGCCGGCGAAAAGGAAATCGAGGAAGATATGAAGCGGCTGAAGGCTGCCATCATTGCCAAAATGGGGAAAAGCTGCAAAGCCATCTGCCAGCAGGATGGGGTGAACTATACCGTCACCTATAATCCGGTGCGGACCCCCGGTATTGACAAGGATAATCTGATCAGGCTGAAGCTGGACCACCCGGACATTTACGAACAATATGTGACTGTCTCAGTGTCACGCCGGTTCGTAGTCAAGTGTGACGGCGAGGCGGCATAAAAGGAGGGAAAAAGAAGTGATCCATAGAGGAACTTATGACGGGACGATCTACCACAACCCCGTAAACAGGTTCTGCATCATCAGCGTAAAAACCGCTGATAAGGAGGTGCCCCAGGAGGCTCGTTCCACCCGCCGGTACAAGGACCACCTGATCCGCTTTGTTGCGACGGGCTATGAACTGCCCCGCACGGATGCGGTAGAGCTGGAACTGGACGGCGAATGGACAAAGGGCAAATATGGTGTGCAGCTTCAGGTGGAACAGTGGCGTGAGATCGTTCCCAAGACCAGGGACGGTGTGGAGGGCTATCTGGCCTCCGGCCTCATCAAAGGCATCGGGCCGGCAACTGCCGCGCAGATCGTTTCCCGGTTTGGCGTGGAAACGCTGGATATTCTGCAAAATCACCCCGAGCGGCTGCTGGAGGTCAAGGGCATTACGGAAAGCAAGCTGGAGGACATCAAAACCTCGTATGCGGAGAGCCGGATGCTCCAAGACCTGATGACGCTGCTCTCCCCATTCAAGATCACGCCGAAAACGGCCCTAAAGATTTACCAGCACTTTGGGCCCGCCAGTGTGGATATTTTGAAAAAGAGTCCCTTTGAGTTGTGCCAGGTATCCGGTTTTGGATTTCTCCGGGTAGATGCCATCGTCCAGAAAAACGGCGGCGACCTGCACGACCCCATGCGGGTCAAGGGCGCACTGTTCTGGGCGCTGGAGGACAGCAAGGGCGGCAAGGGACATTTGTTCCTGCCTGGTGAAACTTTGCGGAAGGAGGCCCTTCGGCTTCTCAACGCAAAGATCCCCGTCCCATCTCTCCGGCTTCACGAACAGGAAGTCACAGATGTGCTTCAGGACATGATCCTTCACGGCGAGGTGGTATCCGTCAAAGATAACATTTACCTGCCCCGCACATTCGCACAGGAAGATGAAACGGCCCGGCGCATTGCCATGCGGCTTGTAAAACCGTCTGCCCCGGAACGCATTGAGCAGGTACTGGAGCAGGTCAAGCGTGAAATGGGACTGGCGCTGTCTTCCAAGCAGGAGGCAGCGGTCTACGCGGCTTACCGCCACAGCCTGTCCATTATCACTGGTTCTCCCGGTACCGGCAAGACAACGGTGCTCAAGACCATTTTGGAAGTCTACCGCCGCCTGCATCCGAAAGGCGAAATTGTTCTGATGGCGCCGACCGGCCGTGCCAGCCGGCGTATGGCGGAAAGCACTGGCTTTGACAAGGCGCGGACGCTCCACAGCGGCCTGGGCCTCGGCAGTGAAGAAGACGATGCCAACCGCAGCAGACAGCAGGAGCCGTTGTCGGCAGACCTGATCATTGTGGACGAGTTTTCTATGGTGGATATGTGGCTGGCGGACAAGTTTTTCTCCCGCATCAAGGATGGGGCCCGTGTCGTTCTCGTGGGAGACCCAGACCAGCTCCCCAGTGTGGGCGCCGGGAATGTGTTCCGCGAACTGATCGACTGTGGCTTGATTCCCGTCACGGTGCTGGACCAGATCTTCCGTCAGTCCAAGGACAGCCTGATCGCTTATAACGCCAAGTTTATCAACGAGGGCAACACCAAGCTGTACTTTGGGCCGGACTTTGTATTTATGGCAAGCGATAACCAGGCGGAGGCTGCGGAGCGGATCATCGCCCGTTACTGCCGGGAAATCGCGGAAAGCGGCATCGACCGGGTGCAGATTTTGTCTCCCTTCCGTTCGGAAGGCGCTGCGTCGGCGGAACAACTCAACGAGGCCATCCGCGAGGTGGTCAACCCGTTCCGCTCTGCCGAGGAAGAAATCAAGATCGGCGTCAAAGTGTTCCGGGTCAACGACCGGATCATGCAGACCAAAAACACCGCCAAGGTGTCCAACGGCGACCTGGGATTTATCCGCTATATCAAAGACGATGAAGATGGCAAGCGCGTCGGCCTGGATTTCGGTGTGGGCCGAGAGCTGGAATACAGCGTAGAGGATATGGTCAATCTGGACCTAGCCTACGCCACCACCATCCACAAGGCAATGGGCTCTGAGTATGAAACGGTCATCATGCCGCTTTTGAAAGCGCACACCGTCATGCTCTACCGCAACCTGCTCTATACCGGCATCACCCGGGCCAAAAAGCGCGTGGTGCTGATCGGCCAAAAGCAGGTGCTGTTTATGGCGATCCACCGGAATGAAATCGTCAAGAGGAATACGCTTCTGGGCAAGCGCATCGGCATGTACTATAAGGCCTATGCCAAGCGGGCCGGAATCCCGGTCCCGGCGGCTCTGGAAGAAGAACTGAAATACGCTGGTTAAAAAAGAGGCGCAAGGTGCAGAAAATTGCCCCGCGTCTCCTATTTATTACACAGGAAGGAGTTTATGACATGAACGACAGCAATGCGAAAACGATGTACGAAACTGTGCCTGCGGCCGCTGAACTGAACAAGGTGCCGGGCTTTGACCCGCTCAAGTTCCTCCGCCGCACCAAGGACACCCTGAAGCTGGACCTGCCTTACCAGAAACTCTGGTTCCGCATGGCCCATCCCAACGGCCGTATGCGTCTGACGGCGCTGCGGATCACGGAGCAGATGGCGATTTTTGAGGCCAAGGTATTCCTGGACCGCAGTGACGCGGAGCCGTTCAGTATGAGCACGGCCCAGCAGACTACCCAGGACAGCCGCGACTTCGTGAAAGCCGCCCAAAATGAGGCGCTGAGCCAGGCCCTTACGGACGCCGGTTTTGGCATCCAGCTGATCAGCGCCGGCGCCCAGGCCGATCTGATGGAGAAAAGCGCCGGAGCGTCTGTCAAAAAGGCCGCAGAACCGCCTGCCGGGTCGGCGGCATGCACGGCACCGCCGCAGGAGCCCCACAGCGCCCCTCAGAGGGCCGATGAGCCTGCCGAGGGGAAATCCCCTGCCAGCCCCGTTGAAACGCCGCAGAGGGCGTTTGAGGGCGAAAAGGCGGCAACAGCGACAACGGCCCCGTCGAAGGAAAACACTGCTTCGGAACCGGTGAAGCAGCACCTGCCGGTGGAGCCGGCGAAGAAATTCGATACGCTCCCGGTTGACGCTTCGCCAAAGACGGAACAGCCGGCGGCTGAAAATGAGCAGGCGGATGAATTGCCCGTCCGCGGCAATGTAACGGAGCTGCCGGTCCAGCACACGGAGGAATCCGAACCCGCCGCCGAGCCGCTGCAGCCCGAAGATGGCGCTGCCGGAGCGGTGGATACTGCGGTGGATACCCCCTCTTATACGAAGGACACGCCTATGGAGGATATTCTGCAGGTCATGACGCTGGAACAGGCCCAGCAGGTCATCGTAGACGATGGCATCTGCAAGGGTATGACGATTGCCCAGGTGGCCGAGAAGCGGCCTGTCAATCTGCGGTACTACCTGATCCCGGGCAAAAGCAAGAACAACATGGTCCGCGCCGCCGCCCAGCTGGTTTTGGATTCACTTCAAAAGGCCGGCTGATATGGTCCCCGGCGAGGGCATGAAGGGAGGAATGACAGATGGGCTCGTACCCGGATGAATTTCCCTTCGGTATCATGGAAGTTGTGGAACTGCTGCACCTGCGGGTCAGGCGCCAGCAGGCAAACAGCGTCTATGTAGACTGCCCGTTCTGCGGCGACCGCCGCGGGCGGATGAATGTCAATTTCGTCAAAAATGTCTGGCGGTGCAATCACTGCGACGAACATGGCGGAATGCTGGCGCTGTATGCAAAACTCAATCACACGACGACCTCTGACGCTTATTGGGAGATTGCAGAAGCTCTGTGTGACAATACCCATGAGGAACACGCACGCTCCGGGAATGAAGCCCCACAGCAGCCGGTCAGCACCGGGTCCCCATCTTCGGGGGCCCGGGCGACCGCTGCAGGTCATTCTTCTTCCGAGCGAAAAACTGTGCCGCAGTCGGACAAAGCCAGCCCGGCCGAGATCCACCAGACGCTATCCCTGCTGCTGGCCCAGCTTACGCTGCGGCCGGCCCATCGGGAACATCTGCGCTCGCCAAAGCGCGGGCTGTCTGATGAACAAATCGAGGCGCTGGGCTTTAAGAGTACCCCGCCGCCCTTCTTATGCCGCTCTATCACGGACCGGCTGATCAGGCAGGGCTGCAGGGTGCAGGGCGTACCCGGATTTTACCGGGACGACAGCGGCCACTGGACAATGGCATTTTATAAGAAAACCTCCGGCATCCTGATCCCCGCCATCGGCTTTGACGGCCGGCTTCAGGGATTTCAGATCATGCTGGATGTACCGCTGAAACACAAAGATGACCCGCCGGAAAAACCGGGGGCCAAGTACATCTGGTTTTCCTCTTCCTCAAAGACGGACGGGACAGGCTCCGGCAGCCCGGTACATCTGATCGGTGACCCATCCGCCCGGGTGGTCTATGTGATCGAGGGGCTGCTGAAAGCAGATATTTCCCATTGTCTGACCGGGCGCACCTTTGCCGCGATTGCCGGGGCCAACAACACCAGCCCGCTGGACCCGTTGTTTGCCCTTTTGGCGCAGAACGGCACGGAGGAAATCATTGAAGCCCACGATATGGACAAGTACAACAATCAAATGACGATGGCCGGCGCGTCGAAAATTTACCTGACGGCCCGGAAGTATGGCATGAACTGCCGGAGGCTGACCTGGAATCCCAACTATAAGGGATTTGACGATTGGCAGCTGGCACTTCGCCGGGAAAATCAACGGAGAAAGGAGATCGATAGACTTAGTTTTAAGGCGCAGTACCTTTGCGGCTTGTGTGAACTGGCGCATATTGAGGACTGCATCGAACTATGGCAGCACCTGGCTGAAAACAAGACCTGCCTGACAGAATATCTGGGCTTGACCAGAGAGGAACATGAAACCTTCCTGCGGCAAGGCAGGGATGCTCTCGGTGCCCTGCTGGAACCCCAGCGGCGGAAACAGAGGTTTGTACTCTATCAGCTGGAACTGGACGAGCAGAAAGCGATCCCATTTGCTTTCAAGGAACTTGCGGCGCTGCAAAAGGCCGGCTATGAACAGCCTCCCGCTGCCATGTACCGCATGGCCGGGTCTGGAGAAGTCTACTGCCCGGTGGAACAGAGCGATGCAGAGATTCTGAAGCGCCTGTTTGCAGACTGCCGGGAGGAACTGCCGGAGGGCTGCTACGGGCGGCCAATGGCGCTCTCTGATGTGGTAGAACTGGACCATTCTCCACGAAGGGTCTACTACTATGTCAATGGGGAGCGTGAATTTCCGCAGGTCAAGTTTTCACCCATGCTTGCCAAGAAGGACATCAAGGAAGGGACATAAAGAGGCTTCAATGGTTGTTGTAAATGAGACGAAGAGAGGGCAGCTTCTGGCGCTTCTGGAACAATGCGCCCATCTGAACGCTGATGTGCGGCCCCGTACAAAGCAGGGATATTTTACGGTGACGGTCCCGCCGCCGTGGAATGGCCCGTCCCAGCGGAAAGCGCAGGAGGTGCAGGACAAGATCAAAAAATGGTCGGAGCAGTATCCCAATGTGATATGTTACTGTTTCGACAGCTTCAGCACATTACTCTATGTGCTGTGACACAGGTACACGATGGCATGGAACAGGTTTTATCCTGATCCATGCCATTTTTGTCAATGGAAAGGAGTTTATTATGGGATATTTTTCGGAAATGTCGCTGGATATGCAGGAAGGCCGCAAACCGTCTGCTGCCACGCCCATCCGCGAGTGCGCTTTTGAGGACGGAGAAAGCTTCGACGAGCTGCCGGTGCCGCCGGCTGACCGTCAATCTACACCGCCTGCCCCAGAGCAGGCGCCGCAGCCCGCTTTTGAGGACGACGGAGATTTGGATGAGGCCCCGGAAGAGCAGGAACTGGCTGACGAGGCCGAGTCTCCCGCTGAAGAAACCGGTGGTGGGGACAATGCCGATGAGGGTCAGATGGAGCCTGCCAAGGCCGATACCCCCACTGTGGACGCTGACGAGGAAAAGCGCCGCGCCGAGCATGAGGCCGCCGAAGCCAAACGGAAGGCCGAGTGGGAGGCAAAACAGGCGGAAAAGAAGAAGGCCCTGCAGGAACAGATGTACCGCCTGGCTGCCATGAGTGACGATGAGGTGGTGGCTGCTTCCATGCAGCGGGTCAGCGGTGATGTGGAAAAGCTGACCCGGCGCAATATGAAGGAGTGCGTGTCGGAGTATATCCAGACCAAGTGCCTGGAAGATCCGGCCTTTGCCCGCCTCACCATGCACCCGAAGAAAACAATGGTTCACTGCTTCCAGTACATCAGCCGTAAGGCATGGGAGTACATCCAAGACGAATTGAAAGCAAACGGCATCCAGCCGGGCCAGGGCAGCCAGGGGTATGGCTGCGATATTCCGGATGACCTGTGCTATCAGTGGTCGGAGGACTATTTCCGCGATCCGGACGCCAAAGAGGACCAGGAGCAGGAAGAAAAATTTGTTCCCCGCCCCTACTATGGCAAGTCTTCCGTGAAGTCCTCCAAGAAAAAGAAAACCGAGAAAAAACCTGCTGAGAAGAAAAAGCCGGAGCCTAAGCCGGCGCCGGAGAAAAAGCCTTCTGCTGACGGGCAGATGTCTCTGATGGATTTTGGCATGGCAAAGGCAGGCTGAGGAGGCAGAGCATGATTGCATATAAAGGGTTTCGTCCCGGCATGATCTGCATTGATTACCAGTTTCAGATGGGCCTCAATGTGACTGATAAGGCCAACTGCCGGCAAAATGGCTTCCACTGTGCGGAGAACCCGCTGGATTGCCTGAACTATTACGGAGATATTGACCATTCGGAATATTATATCGTCAATGCCGGCGGGGACATTGACGAGGACGAGGTGGATTCCAAAATCTCCTGCACTGAGCTGACGGTCCTCAAACGGCTGACGAAAGAGGAACTGCTTCTCCATGGCCTCGCTTTTATGGCAGACCATCCCAAGCGGGAATGGAACAGCCATGTGCGGAAAGACCAGGCAGAGGCGTGTGACGGTTATGCGGCCGTCCGCGGCGCTGATCCCATAGCCAAGGGCCGCCGGAAAGGCGATGTGTTGGCGTTTGCCAAGGAGGACCCGGCCACCGGCAGCATCCAGCAGATCGTGGTGGCTACCATTGATGGAAAGACACTTCTGCCCAATGTCTGGTATGGGGTGGATCTTGAGAAAAGGATGGTGAGTTAATTTGAAGAAATCCATGCTTCAAGCGATGCCGGTGCTGACGGCATCGCAGGAGATGAAAGAAGTGGCTCTGGCGGATGAGCCAAAAAAGGAGACGACTTATTACGGTCACACCTATACTACCCGCACCTATTTCGCATTTATGAACTGTTTGGTGCAGAATGGCATTCTGAAAGCCGCTTTTTTCCTGCCGGATCATCTGCGGCTGGATGGAAACAACCCTGTCTATGAGGTGTTTCTCGACAAGGAACAGCGCCAGTTTCTGACCTACGATCACTTGGAGAAAAAGTGGCGGGATGCAAAACTGGACCGTTTGGAATGGCCTGGCAGGAACTACTACGCTACCTGCTGGGCCAGCGAGAAGGATGCCGCCCTGGTTCAAGACTATTTTTCCGGCGAGCGCGGTGGCGATCTCGGCATTCTCGACTTTCAAAGGAATGTGAGGGACGAACAACTGGAACGGCGCCACAAACGGATCACTGACCCGTGGGACAAGGATCTGGCGCAGGTGCCGAAATTGCCAAAAGATTGGAAGCGGTGGGCCGACAAGGTGGCCGTGCGGGAAAATTTTATATTTTACCATTACAAGCGCGGCGGAGCCAAAACCGGTTACTGCACCTTCTGCGGGAAGGAGGTGCCCATTTCCGGGCATCCCTACCACAACAAAGAGGGACGCTGTATCTGCTGCCGCCATCCTGTGGTGTTCAAGGCTTTGGGGCGCGCAGGCTATTTTCAAACAGATAAGTATTATGCTTATCTGGTCCAGCGGTGCAGGGATGGATTTGTTGTTCGGGAATTCCAGGTAGACAGAACCTATCGAAAGAATATCCTGCCGCACAGCGAGCCTTATTGGCATGAGTTCCGGCGTTCGATTTATGACCGCAGCGGCGAGATTCGTTCCTATTACTGGGGGATGTACTGCCAGCGGGAAACACGCTGGATCGCGGGAAGCCCCTGCTATTACGCTTATTATGGTGATCAATCCGGCCGGGTATATGGAAAGACTTTGCCCAGCCTGGAGAAAAAAGAACTTCGTCAAACCGGCTTGGCCGAGTGGATACGAAGCCATCCGATCACTGATCCTGAAAAATACCTGGCAGTCTGGAAAAGGCTTCCCCAGATGGAGCAGATCTGGAAGGCTGGACTGCAGCGGCTGACAAAGGAGTGTTTCCATAACTGCGACAACGTGCGGAAGCTGGTGCTGAACCCCAGTGAGCCCGGGCTGATCCGCGCTCTGGGTCTGGATGCCTCAAAATTCCGCCGCCTGCGGCAGATGGATGGAGACACAGAAACTTTGGCCTGGCTGCAGCTTGAGAAGCGGACCGGACAGCGTATCACGGACGACATGCTGCGCTGGAGCAAAAAGGAACAGATCAGCGCCAAGGATCTGGTGTTTATCGCAGACCGAATGAGCCTGGTGCAGATCAAAAATTATCTGGAGCGGCAAAAAGAGTATTTTGATGGCAGCTGCCAGCAGGCGCTGACCACCTGGCAGGACTATCTTGCTATGGCGGAACGGCTGCACTATGACACCAGCGATGAGATCGTCTACCGTGTGCGAAAACTGCGCCAGCGGCACGATGAACTGGTCCTTCAGAGTGAAGCCGGGAGCCTGGAAGAGCAGGCGTCGAAAATGGCGGCGAAATATCCTCATGTTAATGCCATCTGTGTGGAACTGCAGGAAAAATATACCTACAGCGATGACGACTACACGGTGCTTGCGCCCCAAGACATCTTTGAAATCATCAAGGAGGGGCGGATGCTTCATCACTGTGTCGGCAATGATGGCGCCGGCGAGCGGTACTATGACCGCATGGAACGCCGGGAAAGCTTCATCATGTTCCTGCGCCGGACGGAGGAACCTAACGATCCCTACTATACTCTGGAGATTGAACCAGATGGAACAGTTCGTCAGAAGCGCACTTTGTTTGACCGGCAGTATGAAGATATTGAACAGGCAACAGAATTCCTGATCAAATGGCAGAAGGTCATTGCGGCCCGCCTTACCGGCCGCGACCTGAAGCTGGCCGAACGGAGCCGTGAGCTGCGGAAAGAGGAATTTATCCAGATGCGAAAAGACCGTGTGATTATCCACACCGGGCATCTGGCTGGCCGTCTGCTGGCAGATGTGCTGCTGGCCGACTTAATGGAAAATACGGAAGTCATGCAGCCGCAGGCGTTATCTGCCGCCGCGTGAGACAGGTTCAATGGCCGGGCGTCCTTTGGGGCGTCCGGCCCACTTTTATAGAATGGAGGTCCCTGATGGGGAAAAAAGGATTTGAGTATGAGATACGCGGTTACAGATATGCGCCTGAGAGTTTCCGTGCTTTTAAAGGGCTGGCGGGACAGAAAATGGAGCAGATCCCACTGTCAGGTGAACAGCGCCGGAAAATGGGCTATCTCTGTATGACCAAAGGCGGTAAGGCTGGTGTAGCTTATGTAAAGCATATCGAACGGGAGCGGGAACGCAAGTGCCGTCTGTATATGACCTATGGCTTTCTTCTCAAAGACGAGCCGCATCGGTATGTGTATTGCTCCAATCTTCGGTGTAGAGAGTGTGACACGCCCAAAGAGCGCCTGCGTATCCTGCGCCTCTACCGGGAACATCTGGCCCAGACCGGCGGGCGTATCGAACAGAGTACGCAATGTGAGTTTGACGAACATTTCCGCCCAGTTCATGTGCGGAAAAATTATGTGGTTGCCGACTTGAACCGGCCGGTAGTGGTCTGGCTTTATACGGCGTGAAAGGAGAACTCCATGAAACAGCTTGGAAATCTGGCCGTGGTCTGCGCCCAGCGCCCCGATGTGCTGATGCAGATTTATGGCAGCAAGGTAAGCGTACACACAGGAGAGGGGCCGGAACGGGCCGTCCTCACAGCAAAATGGGATGATGATGAGACGATCCAGAGCATCATCCGGGAACTGAATTTTGGGCGGTATGCCCCGGACAGGGAAAGGATGGTGCGGCATGATTAAAAACCTGAACCAGCTCAAACGCGCTCTTCGGCCTGGTATGCGCCTGGAAGTCATCGGCCACTGCCGGCCGGGGTGCATTGGGCAGCTGCGGGAGGTCACTTGGGTCAATACCCAGGGCTTTTATACCAAAACGCTCAATCCGCCCAATCCGAAGCTCAATGCGGCAAACGAGGGGCGTGGCGTCATCCTCTGGTGGGGGGCCGCGCGTACCTGGGAATTTGAAGATGGGGTGTGCAAGTCGTACACCTATGGTGAACATACGGCGGAGACGCTGATTATGGCGTTCCGTGTTTTAGAAGAGGAGGCGGCCTGATGGACCAGAATTTGATGAAAAGGCAGCGGGAACTGACCGACCGGCTCAACCGCTACCGCAATGAGTATTACAACCTCAACAGCCCCAGCGTCAGCGATGCTGTCTATGACCGGCTGTTTGAGGAACTGCAGTCCCTGGAAAAACAAACGGGCATCCAGATGGCGAACTCGCCCACCAGCACCGTGGGCTACCCGGCGGTCAGCAAGCTGGAAAAAACGAGTCACCCGATCCCGCTGCTGTCCCTGGACAAAGTGAAGAATACGGAGGAATTGTGCCGCTTTATGGGTGAGCATCAGGTGATGTTCATGCTTAAACTGGACGGCCTGACCATCAAGCTGACCTATGAGGGCGGCAAGCTGGTGGAGGCGGCCACCCGGGGCGACGGCGATGTGGGCGAGATCGTGACCCACAACACCCGCGCCATCAGCGGAATTCCGGCCCGTATCCAATACGAAGACCGTCTGGTGGTCACCGGCGAGGCGTTCATCCGCCCCAGCGACTTTGAGCAGCTGAAAACCACTCTGGTGGACGGCGACGGGAAACCCTATAAGAACGGCCGCAACCTGGCGGCTGGCTCGGTACGGCTGTTTGACGCCGGGGCCTGCCTGGGACGGCGCCTGATGTTCATGCCGTTCAATGTGCTGGAGGGTATGGAGGAAGTGCCCCGCAAATCGGAGCGCCTCAAGGCGCTGCGGCCACTGGGCTTTCTGCCCTGTAAGTACATGGTCACCAAGCGCCCTTTGACGCAGAAGGAAACCGAGGACGGTATCCGGCAGCTCAAGCAGTATGCGGCAGACGCCGATATTCCCATCGACGGTATCGTTATCACCTACAACGACATCGCTCTGTCCAAAAGCTGCGGGCGCACAGGCCATCATTACAAGGACGGCCTTGCTTTCAAATTTGAGGATGACTTGTTCCAGACAAAACTCCAGACGATTGAATGGACGCCTGGCCGCACCGGCGAGATCGCCCCGGTTGCCATTTTTGAGCCGGTGGAGATCGACGGCTGCGAGGTGTCCAGAGCCAGCCTGCACAACCTGTCCTTTATCGAGGATCTGGAATTGGCGCCGGGCTGCCGTATCCTGGTGAGCAAGCGGAACATGATCATTCCCCATGTGGAGGAAAACCTGGACCGGGGCAATTTTTCCCTGGATGCCGTGATCCCACACCAGTGCCCCTGCTGCGGGGAGCCGACCAGAATCCACGAAACCAAAGGCCGCGGCGAAGACGGCGAGGAACGGATCATCAGGACCCTGTTCTGCGACAATGCCGCCTGCGAAACCCGGCGCCTCAAGCAGTTCGTCCATTTTGTGAGCAAAAAGGCCATGAACATTGAGGGACTGTCGGAGGGAACGCTGGAAAAGCTGATCGGCCGCGGCTGGATTCACAGCTATCTGGACATCTACCGCCTGGACCAGCATAGGGACGAGATCATCCGGATGGACGGCTTTGGTGAAAAATCCTGGCAGCGCCTTTGGGACGCCATCCAGCAGAGCCGCAACACCACTTTCGAGCGGTATGTCATCGCTATGGACATCCCGATGGTCGGCAATACCGCCAGCAGAGCCCTTTGCCGGGAATTTCACGGCAGCCTGGATGAATTCCGGGATGCCGTCTATGGAGGCTATGACTTCCGGCAGCTCCCGGACTTTGGGGAGACGCTGCACAACAACATTCAGGAATGGTTCAACGAGGAAGAAAATTTCTGTATTTGGGAGGAATTGCAGATGATGATGAACATTCAGAAACCGGCGGAGACCGACAACCAGACCGTCAATCCGGACAATCCCTTTTCCGGCAAGACCATTGTGGTGACCGGAAAGGTTGAGCCCTACACCCGCGACGAGATGAACAGCCTGATCGCCTCGCTGGGGGCGGTGGCCGGCAGTTCGGTGACCCGCAAGACCGATTACCTGGTCTGTGGCGAGAAGGCCGGCAGCAAGCTGTCCAAGGCGCGGGAACTGGGTATTACGGTGCTGACGCCGGAGGAATTTTTCCGTATGGCCGGTGTGGCTTAATTCGCCGGGCCATCAAAGTTTGACAATGGGGAGAGGGCTGTCCGAGGCCCTCTCCCTATGCTTTTTATGGGAGGATACGCTAATGGAGAAACACTATTTTGTCCCCGTTGTCAATCGCGTTTACACCAACCGCAATGACAAGCAATACCGCTGCACCGGCTTTGTGGAGGGCAGCTGCCCGTGGGAAACGGTAGCTTATTTTACAAGGCTGTCCGACGGCTGGAGCCTGGCCGCACACGGCCCCCAAATCTATGAAGACGGGACGATTGAATGGAACTATTCTACCGGCGGGCATTGGCCGCAGTAAAAAGGAGGGAAATGTTGTGAACCAAGAAATCATACCGGCATACAGCGCCTACCAGAAGGTCATTGACCTTACGCTGTATCATGCCTTTGCGGAACTGATCGTACAGATGGCGCAGGACGATGAGGTGAGAATCCTTTACCGTCAGCAGGAAGTGAGACAGATCTGGCAGAGAGATCAGAATGTTTCCGGCTATTTTGAAACTTACAGCCTGCGTTACCCCGGTGAAGTATTGGAGCGGTTCGAGGAAAAGCTGGGCACGGATATACGCATTCTCCGCGCTCTTGCACTGGCCCTGGGCTACACCCGCCAGTGTCAGGCTGACACGATGTTTGTAGGCAATCAGCGGAATGATTTCATTCAGAAACTTCGCAGGACTGCCGGGACAGATGTTTACCTGCAAGGTGCGCTCTATCTGCTGGAAACCGACGCTCCCCAGCGCCGCGCACGGCTGGATGAACTGGCCGCCAGAGAATACGCCAGGACGGAGGAGGCGCTGTTTGTGCTCTCCCTGTTTGACGACCCGGAGGCCGGCTATCAGGCCATGCGGCCGCAGTTGACGCGGCTGTTTGGGCCGGACCGGACGCTCTCTCTGAAATGGGATTTTGGCGTACTGGAATGGTTCATCCGTTTCTATGCCGAAGAGGCAAAACGCTATCGCGGCAAGACCGACCTGGTGGTGCGGACACTGCTGAAGCTGCCCTATATGAACATGAAACCGGACAGCCGGGAATTTTCGATTCTGCTTACTGCCGGGTACAGCATGGAAGAGATCACGCTGGCAAATTCCCTGGCGGTGTGGGCCGACCGGATACCGGGCCGGCTTTCGTCCAAAGGGATCACGGCGGAAAAGATTGCAGCGGCCTGTGTCCGTATGCTGCTGAACTGCCCGGATGGACAGCCGGAAGAGATCTATGCGTACATCGGCTGGCTGTTCCTGGTTTACCAGAAATTTGAGGTCAAGTACGAGGGGTATCAGGATCTCTGGGCAGCCATCCAGACGGGACTTGCACCCACAGCGCCCCGCACCATCCTCTGGATGAATCAGGAGATCAAAAAACAGTTTCCCTATCGCTTTGATGTATTCGATCCGCGATACGACATTTTGGCAAGCGGGCTGAGTAAGGGAGAGTATGCGGAACTGTTTACCGAGCAGATGCTCCGCTCCCGTGCGGCGATCCCGCTGCGGCGCTGGCTTACGCGGTATCAGGCATTGACTGGTGCGGAGTATATTGAGTATTTTAACGAGCGCCATTGGCATACACTTCGCAGCTTTGCTTTGCTGGTGGAACGGAAGGAGATCGATTTGTGGCAGTTTTTTGAGCAGCACAAGGAGGACGGGACTCGTGCCCATTCGCTGGAGCTTTTACAGGAATATGCGCTGAAAATCTCCAGCTGGCGGTGCTTCCGGTTCGCGCAAAAACTGTTCAGCCAGTACACCTTTTCCCAGCTTCAAGGGATTTTTGGAAACGGCTTTTATTTTCACAAAGGTTTTATCCGGGAGGAGGGCTATTACAGCAGAAAGTCATACAGATTATCTATGGCCCGTCCGTTCCTTACGGCGGAGCAGCACCGGGGGATTTATGACTGGATCGATGCTTCCTTCTTTCAGACGGAGCCGGAATACTATGATTCGTTTGTCCTCTGTGCCCTGAAGGCCCCGGAAGTGCAGCGCATCTATGACAAACCGTTGCTGGCGGCTGTACTGCGGCAGCTTCTGGCCCGTGACGCCTGCAATGGCTACGAGGCGGAGCAGTTAAAGGAACGGCTCTACTCCAAGGAGGAATTGGAGGCCGACCGAAAAGCCGCTGCCGAACAGGAAGAACAGGAAAAGGAACTCCAGCGGCAGCGGGAGGTTAGAGAGCGTCAGGAGAAATTGAAGCAGCGTTATGACGGCAGCGCGGAATCCCTGCTCCAGTTCATGCGCGGATATTACTATGGTGCGGCCAAAAAAGCGGCGCTGGATATGGTTTATGAGAAACTGCTGGAATGGCCGGCAGGCTGCGCCCAGACCCTTGCGGCGCAGGAAATGCAGAAATTCTTTGAGCTGTGCGGTGGCCTTGTGATATACGAGCCCCGGCCGCGCAAAGAGATATTGACAATGGTGCAAACCATCGTAGGAGGTGAAGCGGCATGACCAACACATTGAAGCACTTATCCCTGCTCACCCGCATGGAAAACAGCGGCCTGAAACCGAGACTGACGGGAAAATTCCCGGAGGACGCCCTGGATCAGACCTGCGAGCGGGTGGAAACTTTTCAATTACAGGACAGGCTCCGTGCCGGAGACGACAATGCGCAGATTCAGAAGGAACTTGTTCGGACGCCGGAATTTGCCATGCTCTACCGGGCGTTGTGCGACCATGCGGCAAATGACGAAGCGATCACCAGTATGCTTCAGTCGGCTGCGGCCTGCGGGGAGCAGCTGACGCAGTATCCCCAAGAGTGGGTGCTGGCAGCGGCGGTCACAGATCTTCCTCCGTCCCTGCGGCTTTATTTCATGAAATTTTACCTGCCGTTTATCAAGTATGAGGAAGAAGAACAGGCCATCATCGACAACCTCAATGCCTTCCCGGCCGCAGAACGGGAGAAACTGCCCACATTAACAGACGCACAGAGGGACATGATGCGGCAGCCGTTTCTCGGCCCGTACCTGTTCAATTGGCACGACAATGAGCACGCGGCGCTGGTACTGCTGGAACAGAACCGGCCGCTCCAGCGGGTTCTCACGCTGCTCTACCGGCAGGGGGTGACACTGGCTCTGGACGCGGAACGGATCAAAGACCTTCGCTGGGTAGAGATGGCCGATGTGATGAAATTCCGCCGCCTGCTGGCCGCCTTTGAATACGACACCGAAGACCTTGACGCCTTCTTTGAGCAGTGGCTGAAAAATCATGCGGGGCAGTATGACCTCAACTGGTTCATCTCACGCACAGCGCCGTTGGACAAAAAGCAGCGGCAGGAGATCCTGCGTAATGACCTGAGCTATCTCAACGCCCTGTACTCCGGCAGGCTCCATCTGGACTTCAGTGCCATCCGGCGCCATCAATTCCCCATCCTCACTTATGCGGTACAGCATGGGAAGAAGCATTTTCTGGATCTGGTGAGCGAGCACAGCGAGCTGTTCCTTTCGCTGGGACGGTATGCGCTGCTGTTTGAGGACAAGTTCTGTGAACACTGCAACCTCAACAGCCTCACGGCCAAGAACCTGCAGGCGTGCGACACCGTAGAGCGCGGCAGCAGCTACTTCGACCTGTTGGAAGATGGCAGGCAGTACACCTTTGAGGAAATGTGGCTGTTGTGGCGGAAGGACGAAATCTATGTCCGGCTCTACGCCATGCTGACGCCCCTTTCTGTGGACAGGCGGCTGCTTACCCTCCGACAGCTATTGAAGTATGGCCTGCTCAGCCGCCACATGGAAGATCAGGAGCTGGAACAGCTTGCCCGGTGTCTGCTTGAACAGCCGTTCAGTGAGTGGTATCGGGATGCTTTTGGACACATCCGCGGCCTGACCCGGCGGACGGCTATGCGGCTGCTGCAGAGGTATGAGCAGATGCAGACGTTCATCCCGGAACTTCAATCTGAGGCGGATGCAATCTTTGTGATCAACAATGAGGCGGTGATTGCCGGACAGAAGAACTGGACGCAGGTTCGCGCCGCTGTTTTGACGATGGACCAGGACTGGCTCGACCTGAAACAGAGGTTTTCCTTTACCGATGAATTTGTGGAGCAGTATAGAGAGCCGGTCACCAATTTCCTGCTGCGCGGCGGCAGTGCGATGGTGCGCTCTCTATACGGTTACCTGCAGGGCAACGACAAGGCTATCGAGGCCCTGAGAAGGATCGTCCAGGCCGAACTGATGGGCCAATTCTATGCGTTAAAATACTTTGCCGACGACCTGCAGCGGGAGATCCGCTATCCCATCAGCGAGGTGCAGGAGACGGCCTGGAAACGCAATCTCACGCTGGAGCGGGGGCCGTTCTCTGCGGAAGAAGCGGACGATTTCTACTTTACGATGCAGTTAGGCGAACTGCCCCACAGCACCTGCCTTTCCTGCTGGACCGGGAGCCAGAGGGACTGCCTGCTGGCGGCCTTTGACTCCAACAAGAAGATGATTTTGATTCGGAAAGGCGAAGACATTGTGGCCCGCGCCTGCATCCGGCTGACGAAAGGAGCGTTCCAAAGGCCCGCGGACTTTGATTTCTCCTTTGCCGATCTGGCACAGGAACAGCCGGCGGGCAAAATGGGAGCCGGCGATGAAATGCTGATCCTGTTTTTGGAGTGCATTTACACTTCCGGTTTGAACGATGAAGAAGCGGAAACCGCAATGAAGATGGCCGTCTCCCTGGTGACGCAGAAAGCGGCGGCCATCGGCGCCGTCGCCGTGCTGGCAAGGTGCTATCAGGGCTGCTATGACCGCGATCAGTATGTCGGCAGCCAGTTCTATGTGTATATCTCCAAGTCCAAGAATGGACAGCAGTATCTGGATTCTATGGGAGGCGCCGCAGTGACTTCCCATAAAGAGCAATATACGGGGGCTGTTTTCCTCGTAGAACAGGCGGCGATGCGCACGGCAGCGCCGCAAAAGGAGGATAATTTTTATGAATGACCGTACACTGGTAAAATTACGATGCAGTAAGGAAGTGCTGGATATCTGGACCGTATCCTGGACTCGAAAATCTCCCTGCAGCTTTTCCATTCTGCGCAGTGAACTCCAGCAACTGGAGCAACGGCCACAAACCCGGCTGATTTCCGGTGACTGCGGTTCCTTTGCCGTCCTGCGGCTGACGCAAGGACCGGATGGCGTGAAGATGCTGGAGATCCGGTTCACCTGGCTCCAGGAGATCGGTGCCGGCAAAGTACACGGCTGGCAGGAGAGTATTCGGCTGCCCTATGAGCCGTTCCATGTCTTCGTAGAAAATGGAGAGGATATGGGTGGTGCAGAATGGCGCCATCTCTCCGTCCCGGAGATGGTCACGCCCCGTTATGAGTTCCACAGCCGGAAAAATCTCCATGAGGTTGCCCGGCGGCCCGTTCTGCGACGTAAGCTGGGAAGGGTCCTGGAGCGGCATTTCCAGTGGCGTGGCACAGAAAAGATCGTCATTTATGATGACGGCCAGCCTTACAGCTTCTTTTTTGAAGAATACACGCCTTATGGCAAAGGAATTTGCGGCGGCATTATCCTGAATAGCGCCGAGGACTTGGCAAAGGCCCAGTACAACGTACATACCTAAACAGTACGCTGATTTCGTGTAACAAACGCAACGCCGCCGGGCAGAGGGATTTTCCTTCTGCCCGGCGGTATTTTTTGTTTCCAATGGAAAAGTTCATATTCCTATGATATACTCATATCAGCTTCAAAATCAAATCACGATATAAGGGGGCGAAACTCTTGGATAATAACAGCAACAAAAAGCGGGAAAAAATAATCACATTCATTTTTGGGGCGCTTCTAATCATCATCGTCCTGGCCATAATCGCCATATTCAGCGGTGCAATTATGCGTCTGCTCGGCTTTGAATATGAGAGCGTCGGCGGCTTTATCCTCTATTTTATAATCGCATCGGTTGTTTCGTATCCCATAAATTTAATAGCGGGCGCACTACCAAAAGCTTTGCTTAATCTTGACAGAATAACAAGGGAAATAGCTGTCTGTATGTATGTGTTGTTAGATACTATCGCTACATTTTACGGCTTCTATATCGTCGATTATTTCATGCCCTCTGTATCTGCAAATACTATTTCGCTGATTGTTTTGGCTCTGGTGTTTGCGCTCTTTGGAATTAGCGATATCAAGAAAAAAGAGTGCTAAGTTCACTTTTTTCACATTTTCCATTATGATACTTTGTATTTCTCCAAATATCACTGCCAGCCATGTCGATTAAATGCTGGTTCTCGTCGTCATTGGCAGTCCTGCCTGCCTTCGATGGCAGGCAATCAGGGGGTGGCAGCAAGGAGTGCTACCGCTCCGTACTATTGCCCATTGGAATTAAAACAATTATCAAAATCTTAACGACATATCTAATACAGCTATCCAAGAGGTGGTATGTTGCCTGTACTCTTTGCGGGAGAAATATCAGGACGGTTCTTGTAGACAGGTAAAACAAAGTTGCTGCAAGGGGGCAGGACTGTCAACGATGGTGCGCCATGAAGTGACCGTTGACTGGCTTGACTTGCTTTGCTGTATTCTCAGATAAAGTTAGTTCAATACAGCTTTATATCCATTAGCCTTATCACCAGTGATGGTAATGAAATATGATTCGCCAAAGTGCGCTTGCCATGAGATTGGCTCCATATACCTTGTGATGTCATCCGGATATATATTTTCATAATTGGGAGCGACATATTCAGTTATGATTCGGAATTGCATTGACAACTCAAAGGTATCAGAGAGATTATTTAGCTCCTCTTTATTCCACACCACAATGTTATCAGAATCGTGCTTGATTAACGATCCATCCGCATTTGATATGCCTCCACTGTATTCGTGACTGTCTGCACAATAATCATAGACCAGTAATCCAATATCTTCTCCTGTTTCTAATTGTATATGCAGGGCTATTTCATCATCAGCAGGCACATATTCGTCAGGAATAATCTGATTGTAAATTACGAGGCTCAGTCCCAGCACAATCGCTGACGCAACAATAATACCGATTATCTTTTTCTTCATTTTGGAAACACTCCTGTTTTATTATTTCATTTTCTCTTGAATGTAAAGAAAATTCCAATAATTGCAGCAATAAAGATAATCGGCGCTACTCTGACAAACAGCCATTCCAATGAGTGAAAAGCTACTCCAAGAACGGCGGTTTCAGGGTCACTATAATCCCAAGCCAAATAAGGGCTATTTAATATTGCCAAGGCCGCAAAAACCATTATTATAATCACACATAATGAAATAAGCAGCCAACGAATAATTTTTCTTCCCGCGGTTTTCCTTTGCGCCAGTTGCAAATTTATCACCTCCAATTTTTCAGAAATTGCTTTTAAGTTATCCGCTTCTGCTTCAATTACAGTTTCTCCTAATAGTGTGCTTACAGGTGTTTCAAGCACTTCCGACAGGGAGATCAACATATCGGAGTCGGGAACCGACAATCCTTGCTCCCATTTTGAAACTGTTTGCCGCACAACATTTAGCTTGATAGCAAGCTCCTGCTGAGAAAGTCCTTTTGATTTTCTGATTGCTTTAATATTTTTGCTGAGCATTAAGGACAGCCTTCTTTCTTTCCGTCATTATCGTTATTGTAGTCGAAATCTCCCGTTGCCACAAGCAACGGATCTTAACATCTTTAGAAAACGGCTGTTTTGAACTATTGTTTTGGCTGTTTTACCATAAGTACATGAGCATGTGAGGGAGGAATATCCGGGGGGGGGTTCTTGTAGACAGGCAAAACAAAACTGTTGTCCAGCTTTGTCTGTTTCGACTTCCTGCTCTTGCGTTTTGACATGCTATATGGTACTCTTTCATCATAAGCACATCCAGTTTATACACAAAGGAAAGGTGATCTTAAAATGGCAGAGTCCGAGAATAAGCGCACGCGCCGTACCCCGCAGGAGAGAGCAGCTGAGGTGGACGAAAAAATCGCAAAGATAGACCAGTCCATCAAAGAGCTGGAATCAAAAAAAGAGTCTGTTGTGGCAGAGTATGATGCGAAGATCACCGCAGCCAGAGAACGCATAAAATCTCTGGAGGCCAAGAAGCAGGAGATCCTGGCCCCCAAGCCGCCCCGCAAGCCTCGTAAGACGAAAAAGCAGAAGATCCAAGAGATCGTTAAGCTGGCAATGAAAAATGGAATGTCGGTAGAAGAAATTGCTGGTCAGCTCCATGTAGAAGTTGAGGACTAAATCCTTTGCAAAATAACAGCAGCGCCGCCCACGGTAGAGCCGGGACGGCGCTGTTCTGTTATTTTGGTGTGAAGCGGTAGCCGTGGCCCCGAACGGTTTCGATGATGTGAACCCCCAGCTTGCGGCGGAGCTTATAGACCATGCTGGAGATCCCTGTCCAACTGGCATCATAGGAGTCCGCTGCGACAGCCTCGTAGATTTGGCGGGCGGTGAACACCTGCCCTGGCCGGCGGGCCAGCAGGAGCAGAATATCAAATTCCATCGGCGTCAGGTCCACCGTCTGGCCGGCCTGCCACACCAGCCTGCGCTGCGGGTCGATTTGCAGCGAGTCAAAAAGCAGCGGTGCGTCTGCGGAGGCGGCCACCGTGGAGAAGTCTGCGACAGAAGCAAGGGCCGTCACAGTATTCGCAAAGATGGCGTCCTCGTCGTCGCTGAAGGATAGAATTATAAACTTCCCATGTGGATCACCTCCAAGTATAACAAGGCACTTTAGTTACAGGTCAACGTGTTCAAAACGCTTCGATGCAACGCGATAGGTCAAAATGTTGCCGATAATGTAGATCAAGATACCGATGCCCAATATAGGAAGCTGCCTTATCAAATCGCCTGTCTGTAAGCTGTCAAGCCATGTAAAGGACGGCAGATGTACGCTGTATTCCATCAATGCGATTACCGCAGTTGCCGGGATAATGGCAATTACAAACGCCTTGCCTACTTGGTATGCAGACTGAAAAAGCACAGTTAGGTACAGAAAGTTAAATATTGCATAGACAATCAGGCCAAATCCAAAGTATGCCACATTTGCCTCAATGCCAACAGGATTGCCGTCAGGGAGCGTCCACAAGCGGATGATCGAAAACGGTATGCAGATGATAAGTTGTGCAATCTCGATGCTTACGAACAACAGGCATTTACTTTTTACCACATGGCGCTTTTTGATGGGAAGCGTGGCTGTGTAAAAGGCGTCGGAATTTTCTCTGGCAAATTGGGAAGTAAAATATAGTCCGAGGCAGCCAAAGAAAAAGATCATGCCATACGGGTATGCAGGAACCAGAAGTAGCGCCCCGATCAACAGGAACAGGTAAACAACGGAATGTACGGCAAGGTGCCATTCTTTATAGAGTAAATTAGACATTATAAGTCCCCCTTTCATTTCTCACCATGATTTCCTCCAAATTCAGGCTATCTTCGCCGGGAGCTTTCAGGGATTGGAAAGTCTGAATAAAAGAAGTCTTATCCGAACTGGCGATAATTTCACCATTTTTGATATAGGTTATATCGTCAGCGCATTTGTCCAGATCCGAGGTGATATGCGTGGAAAATAAAATGCTTCTTTTCCCATCCTTTACCAACTGCTGAAAAAGCTCCAACAAATCCTCACGGGCCACAGGGTCAAGGCCGCTGGTCGGTTCGTCGAAAATAAGCAGTTTGGCGTCGTGCGAAAGTGCAAGCGCAATTAAATATTTTACCTTCATACCTTCGGAAAGCTGCTTTACCTGCTTTTGCTCGTCGAGTTCAAACATGGACATATATTTTTGATATGCAGTATCATCCCAGTTCTGGTAAAAACGCTTCGTCACGCCGGTAATCGTTTGCAGTTTTTTGTCTTGGTAAAACTGAATACTCCCTAAAACCACACCGATATTTTGTTTGCAGCTTTCTTCATCCTGCCGGAAATCGTGACCGAGCATTTTAATTGTCCCCTTGTCCGGGCAAACCATATTGAGCATGGATTTAAGCGTAGTACTTTTGCCAGCGCCGTTTTTACCGATCAGGCCCATAATTCGCCCTTGCTCCAAAGAGAACGAAACATTCTTCAATGTGAATTTGGGGTACTTTTTCGTCAATCCCTCTACTTCAAGCAATCTCATAAAATCCTCCTTAAAAATTAGTTAAGTGATGTGCGGAAAAGATCGTCAAACAAATCACCAACCATATCAAGCGGTTGAATGGCGATACCGAGGGAGCTATCAGCTCGCATCAGGAGCATATCACCCGGTTTAAGGTGCAAAAGCTGTCGTGCCTTTTGCGGTATGACAATCTGACCTTTTGAACCGACTTTGACGGTAGCCATGTAACGGTTTTTCCCGACAGATGTACTATTCTTTTTTTCTTCTGTCATCCGGTTTCCTCCTTTTTGTGGTGTTACAAGTTTTACTTGTAACACCATGCTTGCATTATAGCACGTGAGGTGGTGAAAGTCAATACAAGTTTTACAAGTTTTACTTTTGCAGCAAAAAAACACCGCGCCTCGAAATGAAGCGCGGCAATATATTCTCCCTAAATTATTTCTTTCCCGGAAACAGATTTTCAAACATTTCATTCGTGGTATTGAATGTTTGGATAGCAATACCCTGTTCGACATCGGCCAACATCAACAGCATATCGCCCGGCTGGATATTAAACATATCCCGAATCTCTTTCGGGACAATGATCTGTCCTTTTGGCCCGACTTTGACCGAAGTAACAAACTTTCCTTCTACTGGTTTTTCCTTTCCCATTGTTTCACTTCCTTTCCAGAGAGCATAGTTTTACTTGTAGAAAAAAGTTTACCATATAGATGGAGTGAAGTCAACTAATCCCGGATTATTTAACAAGGTATAAAAGAACCTAATTTATCTAATATTACAGCAGCGCCGCCCCGGTAGAGCCGAGGCGGCGCTGTTCTGCTATTCTGGTGTGAAGCGGTAGCCGTGGTCCCGCACCATCTCGATGATACTGGCGCCCAGCTTGCGGCGGAGCTTGTAGATCATGCTGGAAATACCTGTCCAGCTGGAATCAAAGGAGTCCACGGCGACGGCTTCGTAGATCTGTCGGCCAGAGAACACCTGCCCTGGCCGACGGGCCAGCAGGAGCAGAATATCAAATTCCATCGGCGTCAGGTCCACCGTCTGGCCGGCCTGCCACACCAGCCTGCGCTGCGGGTCGATTTGCAGCGAGTCAAAAAGCAGCGGTGCGTCTGCGGAGGCGGCCACCGTGGAGAAGTCTGCGACAGAAGCAAGGGCCGTCACAGTATTCGCAAAGATGGCGTCCTCGTCGTCGCTGAAGGATAGAATTATAAACTTCCCATGTGGATCACCTCTTTCTATTATGTGGCGATTTCTTCCTGTACTACCCTGGTAAAAGGGCAAGAGCGGCGTAAGACCCTGTGTAGGACAGAACAGTGGTTCGGCTGTAAGCAAAATCTATATTTTCAAGCTATCCCACTCTGAATAATAACGAAGGGAACCACACTCTTTTTTGGCATTATTGCTATTTATCAATATAACTTGAAGATTCAACAGTAAAAATATCTTCGATTGAAATATTGAACGCTTTTGCTATGTTCCATGCTAATACCAATGATGGATTATGTATGCCTTTTTCTAATTTTCCTATTGTTTCTCTCCGAACACCCACTAACTTTGCTAAATCTTCCTGTTTCATATCATACTTGGCTCGATACTCCCTGATTCTATTTTTTAGCATTTTCCAAGCCCCCATTTTTGTGAAACCATAGTAAACAGTAGATAAAGCATAAAGGCAAAGAAGTGAAGAAAAACTTTGAGTACGCGAAAATACTAATGAACTCCAAAAGGGAGAACAGCCCATTTGTCCAGATCAACAAGGTAGGTTGTTTCGGAAATCTGTGTTGCCCTGAAGTAAATCAACGCCACCCCAGCAGAGCCGAGGCGGCGCTGAAGAATCGGATTATCAGCTTCCCATGTGGGCAACCTCTCATCGTTGATATTGCAATTCGATTTAGATTATATCCTGCTTGCGATAGACTGCTGTTGTAATTTTGTAAGAAACCGCAAAACAGACAAATGAGATTGCCAGTACAATATAGAAGGCCAAAAGGATATTGTCTTTTACCGGAATAAACAAGTTTATCAGAAGTACGAGAGCTGTAATAATCCCTGTTGATGCCACAAAGGCTATCATATAAACGATTTGTGATTTTTCCGCATCAAAAAAGTAAACACAAGGAAGGCTGATACCGCCTGCAAATAAAGCTGCACTTATTCCGATGGCTGCATTAAAAAGCAACGAATAGAGTGTTATTGTCATGCCAAGCAAGGACATTATCCCGAGCGATGCCAGTACAACAATTATTCCTATTGCAGAAAGAAGGAGGTAAAGGATATATTTCGCCCCAATAATTTGATCTCTCGATACGGGCATCGTGATTACATTCTTATTCCATTTTGAACTTGCGTCATTGGTGATGCTCATGTAAACAGCAACAGTAGAAATGGCTGGTGCGAGCATCAAAATCGAACTTGCGTCAAGCAAAAATGAAAGCCCAAATGCCAAAACAAACAGGGCTGTGAGTGTGACAATAATGCCGCTCTTGGCGATATAGAGATCTTTTAACAAAATGCCTTTCATTATTTTTCCCCCTTTACATAGAGCAACATGATTTCATCAATCGTTGCTGGCACAATCATCGCTTTAGGATACTTTTTCTGCATGGCGGTTCGGTCGGAAATCAGAACCTGCCATTCATAATCCATCTTTCGATACACAATGATGTCGGATTTATCCAGGGCGTCAAACTGTGCGGCTCCGCACTTGATGATACCGTACTGCTCCGTCAGTTCATCTTTAGGCTTTGAAAACACGACTTTTCCTTCGTGTATGAAAACGATATAGTCAGCGATCTTTTCAAGATCAGTGGTAATATGGGAAGAAATCAAAATAGAGTGCTCTTCATCTTGAACAAAGTCCAGAAGAATATCCAAGATGTCGTCTCGAATAACCGGGTCGAGTCCACTGGTGGCTTCATCCAAAATCAGCAGTTTAGAGTTGTGGGATAAAGCGGCAGAGATTGCCAGTTTCATCTTCATGCCCCTGGAATACTGCTTAATCGGCTTATCTATCGGCAGGGACAGTTTCTTCAAAAGGCTAAGAAAGGTGCGTTCGTCCCAAGATTGATAGATGTTTTTCAAAACCCGGTTGAGCTTTCTGGGAGAGAGGATTTCCGGATAATTGCTGCCGTCAAATACAACGCCAACTTGCTCCTTTATCTCATTATCCAGTTCTTCTTTACCTAAAACCGAAACAGAACCGGCCTCTTTCTGGATGAGGCCAAGTGTTGCATTGATCGTAGTGCTTTTTCCAGCTCCATTTTCGCCAATCAATCCTACAATGGAACCGCTGGGGACGGAAAAAGAAACCCCATCCAAAACAAAGTCCTTATAGGTTTTTGTTAAACCCGAAATGGTCAAGGCATCATTCATTCTCATTCATCCTCCTGATACATAAGTGTGAGCAGTTCGGTCAGTTTATTCAGAGATATTCCGCTTGTGCGGGCAATCTTGATTGCCTCTGCAAATTTTTCTTCTATTCTTTTTTGCTGTTCCTCCAAATAGAAGTCCTGGTTTTGCGCCGATACATAGCAGCCTTTCCCGGCGGTCGTTTCAATAAAACCGTCTTCCTGCAAAGTGGCGTATGCTTTCTGAACAGTTAAAATACTAATCTGCAAAGACTTTGCCAAAGACCTCACTGAAGGTATTGCCTCACCGGCCTGCAATTCACCGCTGATAATGGCTGCTTTGATCTGCGAGGCAATTTGTTCATATAGCGGCTGGCTTGCCTTGTTGCTTACGACAATCTCCAAGTTTCCACCTCACAATCCGTTATATACTGTATTGCTATTACAAGTACAGTATATAACGGATAAATACAGATGTCAATAGGCTGATAAAAAATTATAGTTGCATCTCTTAATTTTTGAGGTACAGCTATTTGCAGAATTTTAATGCAATTTTGCCTTCGCCTGTTGAGAAAGGCGTCATCCAGGCGTAAAGGATATGTATAAAGCAAAAAAGGAGGCATTCACCTATGTTAATTGGTGTCGATCATGGTAATAAACAAATCAAGACGGTTCACTGCGCCCCGTTCGTTTCCGGCCTGCAGCAGAGCATGACCCGGCCGTTCGGGCCGAGCCTGCAATACGGCGGCAACTACTATACGCTCTCCAACGAGCGTATTCCTTACCGCAAGGACAAGACTGGGGACGACCGCTTTTTTATCCTCACCCTGATTGCGATTGCGGAGGAATTGACGGCCCGCGGCGTTGACGAGAAAGAGCTGTACCACATCCAGCTGCCGGTAGGGCTGCCGCCGGCCCATTTCGGCGCCCAGGCGGAAAAGTTCACTGCCTATTTCCAGAAGAAAGGGATCGTAGAATTCCAGTACCGGGACAAGCACTACGCCATCAGCATTGATGATGTGGCCTGCTATCCCCAGGCATACGCGGCGGCGGCCACCATGCTCCACACGCTGATGAATGAGGCCAAGGCGGTAGTGGTGGACATTGGCGGTTTCACGGCAGACTATCTGCTGATGAAAAATGGAAAAGCCGACCTCAGCTCCTGTGATTCGCTGGAAAACGGCGTGATCCTGCTTTACAATAAGATCAGGTCCAGGGGCAATGCGGAATTGGATCTGCTGCTGGATGAGGGAGATGTGGACGCCATTCTCACCGGCAAGCAGACCCAGTACCCGCCGTCGGTGGTCCAGCTGGTGGAGCAACTGGCACAGGAGTTCGTCAACGACCTGTTCAGCACCCTGCGGGAGCGGATGCTGGACTTGCGCTACTGCACGGTGGTCTTTGTGGGCGGCGGCGCCATCCTGCTGCGTCGTCAAATTGAGGCATCCGGAAAAGTGGGAAAGCCTCTGTTCGTCTCGAATATCAATGCCAATGCAGCCGGATATGAGTATCTGTACCGCCTTGAGGCTGTGGGCAGGTGACGGCTATGGCTGTTAAGAAAGAACGAGGGCGGTTTTCCCTGCGGTTCAATATCAGTGACCCGATCCATCTGGCAACTGTCGAACTGCTGGAAAAGCAGCCTGACCACGGGAAAGCACAGTATATCGCCAATGCAGTCGTTTTCTACAATACTCACTTTGCAGATGATCCCCAGCCGGTAAGGGCGGCAGCTCCGCCCATAGACCGGGCCGCCATTGAGGCCATTGTGCGGGAGATCTTGCGCCAGGAGCCAAGGGACTCTGAAAAGCCTGCCGGCGCCCCCGCCGCCTGCCCGGCTGCAGAAACAACAACGGCCCCGGCGCCGCAGGAACGGACGCCGGAGCCGGAATATGCGCCAGAGCTGGGAGAGGCATCGGAGGCAGATGCTGCCATCCTCGGCCTGATCTCCAGCACAATGGAGGCTTTTCGCCAGGGGAGATGATATAAAAAAGAGGTATGAGGGCTGCATTGCCGCTGGCTCTCATACCTCTTTTTCTTCCTGTATAGCCGCGATGAAGTTGTCGATAATATTTTCTAAATGCCGGTATTGGCAGGGGGTCAACGACGAGACCTTTTGATTGAGCAGGCGTGTGTCGCCTTCCATGACCTGACCGCGCAGCAGATAGTCTGTGCTGATGTCAAGTGCATCGCAGATCTTCAGTATCGTTTCAGGCCGCATGGCTTTTGTGCCCAGCTCCGCAGTCGAAACGGTCTGGGGCGTGACATGCGCCATCTTGGCCAGAGCCTCTTGTGTCAGTTTTAGTTGTTTGCGTCGATCCAGCATCCGCTGGCCCATTTCTTTCAAAAGTTCGCCCATTCGCAACCCTCCATGCTATAGCTATATTTTATCCGCTATAACATAAAAAATTAAGCGGCTATGGTTGAACTTACTCAGCCATAGCAAGTATAATGGGCTATATTAAGAAAAAAGTTTCTGGAGGGATGAGATGTCCAAGCTTTATTCGTGTGCGATTACCAGTCAACGGCCTACGCGGTTCAAGTTTAAGTACCAGGAATACATGACCTCATGCAAGCGCCTGAAGAAACGGCTGCACGATGTTTTTGCGGAACTGTACCGGCGCGGTGTGCGCCGGTTCTATGTTGGTGGGGCCCTTGGTGTCGATCTATGGGCCGGCGAGATCCTGCTGGAAATGCGCCGGCGGGAAGAGTACCAGGGGCTGGAAATCGTGCTGGTCTACCCGTTCCCGGGCCATGACGAGCGATGGGACCCAAAGAGCCGTGAGCGGCTGCGCCATCTGAAGGAAAACTGCAACCACTTTGTAATGGGCAGCAAAATCGTGGGCGCCCAGGGGTATCGGGAGCGCACTGCCTACATGGTCGAACACGCTGATTGCCTGGTGGCTGTGTGTGATGATGAGTCCCCCGGCCCGAGCGGTGTGGAGGCGGCGCTGCAGATGGCAGAGGCGAGGAAACTGCCGGTGGTATTGATCAATCCGAACAGCGGAAAGATAGAATATCTTCATACCATGAAATAGATATATAAAGTGAGGACTACTACAAATTACATGGCAGCCCTCACTTTCATTTCTTTATGTCGATTTTTCTAAATTCTCCTGGTAAAATCCTGTGCTATTTCTAAATAACTCTGCAAAATGACTGGATGTGGAATATCCTGCAGTTTGAGCAATTAGGCCTATTGTTAGATTGGTGTTTCCGTGAAAATACTCCGCCTGGCTCATTCGCCGTTGCTGGATGTATTCGGTGATAGTGCAACCGGATAAGCATAGTATAAGAAAGGCCGGAATTTGTCGCCATATGGCGATAAATCCCGGCCTTTGTCATGCTATGTAATTAAAGCTGCCATCCAGCAGATTCAAGTTTTAGATTTAAGAAGTTTCTATAAATTCCTTCTTGTGAAATCAAAGATTGATGAGTTCCTTGTTGAGCAATTCTACCTTGATCTATTACAATGATTTGATCTGCGTTTTTCACTGTACTTAAACGATGGGCAATCGAAATCAAGGTTTTGTTTTTCGTCAGTTCTGCAATCGCAGATAAAAGTGCTTGCTCATTTTCCGGATCAACGCTGGAAGTGGCTTCATCCAAAATAATAATAGGTGCATCTTTAAGAATCGCTCTGGCAATAGAAATTCGTTGCTTTTCTCCACCGGAAAGTGTAGAGCCTCCCTCACCGATGATTGTATTGTACCCATCTGGCAACGCTGAAATAAAATCATGGCAGCAAGCGCGTTTTGCGGCAGCTTCTACTTCCTCGTGGGTAGCATCAGGCTTTCCAAATTTGATGTTGTTTTCAATAGAATCGTGGAAAAGATATACATTCTGAAAGACCATGCTGATATGTTCCAAAATACTATCCGCAGTATAGTTTTTCACATCCTTTCCGCCAATTCGTACAGCGCCATTCTGCACATCCCAAAACCGGGCAATTAAATTACACAAAGTTGTTTTTCCACTTCCAGATGGCCCAACAATAGCACAGGTGGTATGTTCTGGAATGTTCAAGGAGATGTCATGGATGACTTGCCGCTTGTCATAGCCAAATGATATATGATCCAGTGTTATATCGTAGTGGGAAGTTTCTAATTTGTCTGTGCTGGTGTCCATTTGCGGTATATTGGTGACTTCTTCTAACCGATCCAGTTCTGTGTTGATTTTCTTGCTCAAAAAGGCGCTGTTTCCCATTGTTTCTAAGTCAGAGTACACAGTAAACGCACAGAACAGGAAAGTCAAACAGTAGGGCAAACTTATTTTTCCAGCCATGAAAAGCAAACCCGCCGCGGCAATCAGTACACAGCTCATGAGCTTATAGACCAGAATATAAAAACGGAGAACCCCGGCCGTAGCCTTTTCCTGCCCATAATCTGCATCCCACTTTTTTTGAAATGCGCTGCGTACTTCTCGTTGTCCTTCCTCACCTTTGGAGAAAGAGCGTAGAACAGAAATCCCACGGATATATTCCATTGATTTGCTCACCAGATTTTCCTGTGCTTCTTGATAAATGGGAGCATACTGCGCGGCTCTACTGCGAACCCAACGAAGAACAAGTAAACCTAATAATAGTCCGATCAGACTCAAAATGGCAATGATTGGGTTGAAAAAGAACATCATAATTGACATGAGAGCTGCCATAGCAACGCCGCTTGTCATCTGCTCGATTGCAAGCATGGAGTAACCCTCCAAATCCGCAATCGTCGTAGTAAGTATCGTCTGAATAGTTCCTAAATTCTGCTCTGAAAAGTAGCCCATAGGGGCCTGTTTCAATTTTTCTCCTATTTCCAGACGATAATCACGGAAAATATCATATCCTGTTCCACTCATGGTACGGTCATACATCCATTGGAAGAAAAAGCGTCCGAGAACACTTCCTAATACAACGCCAAAGGCTTGCAGGATAATAGCAGGTGTAAGATTTTCTAAATGTAATAAAATCCAAAAAACACCGAACATCATAAAACCGTTGAAAAAGGATTTGAGAATATTAAATGTGATGCCAACGATGATTTTCTTTCGGCTTCTACCCGCAATCTTAAAAATCCGGCGTATCATTTCAAGCATGGTTTTCCACTCCTCCTTTCATGTCTGCTTCTTCTATGGTTCCGGCATAATCTTGCCACATCTTTTGATAGATGGGGCATTCCCGAAGAAGTTCTTCTTGTGTCCCACGGCCTGCAATATTTCCGTTTGCCACAACCAGAATTTGATCGGCATTGCGAATCGTATTCAAACGGTGCGCTACAACAATCAATGTCTTTCCGGCCACTAATTTACTGATTGCCTGTTGGATTAGCGCCTCATTTTCTGGATCAGCATAGGCAGTGGCCTCGTCTAAAATGACTACGGATGACGGTTTTAGCATGGCTCTCGCAATCGTAATACGCTGGCGCTCCCCGCCAGAAAGACGGTCTCCGGCATCACCGGCCAGTGTGTCATATCCTTGCTCTAACTGCATAATAAAGTCGTGACAGTTAGCAGCTTTTGCGGCAACTTCTACTTCTTCATCTGTTGCTGCCGGATTACCCATGCGGATATTTTCCCGAATGGATTTGTCAAATAGGAAATTGTCCTGTGCCACATAACTGATTTCACCCATCAACTGCTCAAAAGGGATTTGACGAATATCCTGGCCGCCGAAACGCACAGAGCCGGAAGTCACATCCCAAAAACCAGCCATCAGTTTCGCAATCGTGGATTTACCAGAACCGGAAGGCCCAACAATAGCCGTCATAGTGCCGGGTCTGGTTTGAAAAGAAATACCGTGGAGAACTTCGGTTTCTTTATAGCCGAAATGTACGTCCTCGAATTGGTAAGTACGTTCTCCCAAAGATACAGGTTCGGAGGGCCGGACAAGTTCCGGGGTTTTTAGGAAAGCGGTTACTTGCTCCAAATTACCTTTTATCATGCTGACTTGCTCCATCGCTTCGGACACTTTCATCAATGGAGCAACAAACCCCAGCGGAACTACTAAAGATATTAAAAATACAGGAAGTGAAAGCGTTCCTTCCATGTAAAGCCATGCGCCTACTGGCAATGTACCCAAAAGAGTAGAAGGCAGGACGGCTCGTGCCGCTGCATTCCAAAACCAGCATTGACTCCACCACTCCATTGTAGAATCGTGAAAATAGTTGACAGACTTTGAGTATTTTCCATAAGAGGATGCAGAACGGTTAAACGCTTTAATGACTTGAATGCCGTTAACATATTCTACTAAGGAGCTATTCATATCATTGGCAGAGCGCATATAATTTTCCATTCGGGGGCCATAGCCGCGCATCATGGCAGCGAAAAAGAGAATACCAAGTGGAATTGTGATTAGGGATGCAAGCCCCATGCGCCAGTCCAGAATGAAAATCAGGAGAATACTGCACAACGGCGCTGCAATATTCGATGGCAGCTCTGGCATAAAATGAGCCATAGAATCTTCTAATTTTGCAACATTGTCTACAATTAGGTTTTTGAAAGTTCCCGTAGGCGTTTCCAGCATAACGCCCATTGGGACTTTTGCCATCCGATCTGTAATTGCTTCACGGATATTTTTCAAAATCGTGAAAGAAATTTTGTGGGACATAAGAGAGGAGCGCCATGTAAGAAGCATTTTTATAAGCTGACATATGGCGGCAATTCCACAAAAGAACAAAACACGCTGTATGGTAGCTGTACCGCGGTAGAGTTCATCCGCCAACAGAGCCACCATTAGGAATGGTACGATACCAAACATTTCCCCTAACACAGCAAGAAGAATGGAAATACGCATTTTGCTGTTGCTCTCGCCCACAAAAGCAAAGAGTTGGCGGATTGCACCTGGTTCTTTATTTGGCATAAGAAAGCCTCCTTTCGAGCTACAGAAAAGGCAAGGAAGGTATTGCATTTTCGATGGCATCGTGATATAATCTGAATTACGGTGTAATATTACAGTGTAATTCAAGTATAGGATGGAGGGATGGAAATGTCAAGGGATTTTCAGCAGACCCATGAAAATCTTTTGGCCTGCGCAAAAAAGCATTTTCTGGAAAATGGTTTTGAACGTGCCAGTATCCGTGAAATCTGTAAGGCCGCCCATGTGACAAACGGGGCATTTTACAATCATTTCGAGGACAAAGAGGCTTTGTTCGGCGCACTTGTCGAACCAGTGGTTCAGGCGGTATCTGAGATGTATTCCGATTCTGTCATCAAGCACTTTGAATTAGCTCGGACAGATGAATTAAAGCAACTCTGGAAACTGTCGGAGGACACGATCCGCCAGATTATCGAATACATTTACGAACATTTTGATGTATTCAAACTGCTGCTGATGCAGTCTGCGGGGACAAAATATGCTTCTTTCTTGGATGATGTGGTGCGTTCCGATGTTCGGGAGACACAAAAGCTAATTGCAGAACTGAAAGAACGCGGAGTTCCCGTACACGATTTGGAGGATGACGAGTGGCATATGCTCGTTCATTCTTACTATTCATCTATCGCAGAAATTGTCTTGCACAATTATCCGAAAGATGCCGCGATAAAATATGCTCATACATTGGCCGCTTTTTTCAGTTCCGGGTGGCAAACTGTTTTGGGGATTTGATCCCCAAAATTTTTAACCGGTAGTTAGCACAACCTAACCGATTGAATAGGAGGTGGCCTGCATAAACAACTTCTGTATAAAATAACTTTTGTTTCTTACGAGTATCAGATAAATTATGTGGAAAGGACTTTTTGAAAATGGAAAATACGAATAAGCTCACAGGGAAAGACCTTATTAACGTCGGCATTTATTCTGCCATGACCCTTGTTATTTTCTTTGTTGTCGGATTATTGACCTCATTACCGGTAGTGTACCCGTTTTTGTTCCTGATCTGGCCGATTGTTTGCGGTATTCCTATGATGCTGTATTACACAAAAATCAGGAAATTTGGAATGCTTACCATTACCGGCATTATTGGTGGTATTTTCTTCTACCTCATTGGTTATGGGTGGATTGGTCTGCTCGGCTGGTTTCTCGGCGGCCTTTTGGGTGATGTAGTGCTTAAAATTGGTGGCTATCAAAAGTTCAAGGTAACTGTTTTGAGTTATGCTTGCTTCAGCCTCGGCATTATGGGGTGCCCTGCCAACCTTTGGTTTGCAGGAGAAGCCTATTGGGAAAACATTCATACTTCTATGGGGGATCAATACGCTAATACGCTGCAATCCCTGATGCCATCGTGGATGCTGTATGTGGGCTTTGTGCTGCTGTTTGTAGGGGGTATTCTGGGCGCACTTCTGGGACATAAGATGCTGAAAAAACACTTTGAGAGAGCGGGCATTGTGTAATGGAACAGTTGCAGGCCGTTGTAGAAACACGAAGTGGCTTTCGTTTAGACCCCCGGACAAAGTTGCTGCTGATGGCTGTTGTTGCTACTGCGGAATTTCTATATAGCCACACCGCGTTTATGATTGCGGTAGCCTTAATCCCATTTGTGTTGCTCTTAACGAACAGGCAATATAAAACGGCCATTATCTTTTTCTGCTTATTTACAGCAGGACTGTTCGTGCAAGCGGTTCAAAACTCCATTCAATTTCCTATGGTTATCAATATGCTGGTGGTTCTGCTGGTGGGTTTAGTGCTGCGATTATTTCCCGCCTTTGTTATGGGTGCATATATCATTAAATCTACTACGGCCAGCGAGTGCATTACTGCGCTGGGACGAATGCACATTGGACGGCAGATTACAATACCGCTCTCTGTCCTGTTCCGTTTCATTCCCACTATGCAGGAAGAATCCGCCGCTATAAAGGATGCCATGCGGATGCGTGAGGTGCAATTTGGAACGAAAAAGTTTTGGCAGAATCCAGCCGCTCTCATTGAATACCGTTTTATCCCTTTGATGATTTCGGTAGTCAAGATTGGGGACGACCTCTCTGCGGCTGCCCTGACACGCGGATTGGATAATCCTGTCCGCCGAACCAACATTACCAAAGTCGGTTTTACCGGCTGGGACTTGATAACGGTACTGATTGCCGGAACCGCGCTGATAATTACATACTTTTTTAGTCCGTGGTAAGGGGGTGCAGGAATGATAGAGTTAAAGGATGTTTCTTTCACTTATGAGAGTGGAGAAACGGAGAATAGCCTAAAACACATTGATCTCACAATCCATGACGGAGAGACAATTTTGTTCTGTGGGGAATCGGGATGTGGCAAAACAACCTTGACCCGCCTGATTAACGGTCTGATTCCGCATTATTACACGGGCAAATTGGATGGGAAAGTGTTGTTGGACGGTAAGGAATTAAAAGACTACCCTCTGTACCAAATCGGGCAGAGGGTGGGTTCGGTGTTTCAGAATCCGCGAACACAGTTTTACAACGTAGATACAACCAGCGAGATTGTGTTCGGGTGCGAGAATATGGGATTGCCGGTTCCTGAAATGACAAGGCGCCTTGAAGATACTACAAAGAGCTTGAAACTGAAAAAGCTGTTAAACCGAAGCCTGTTTGCATTGTCAGGTGGCGAAAAACAAAAAATTGCCTGTGCCTCGGCGGACGCGATCCATCCAGATATTTTCGTGTTGGATGAACCTTCCTCAAATTTGGACATTGCAACGATTGAAGATTTAATGCAAGTCATTCGTCATTGGCAATCCGAGCAAAAAACTATTTTGGTAGCGGAACATCGGCTTTATTATCTTGTTCCTTTAGCTGATCGCATTATTTACATGAAACATGGAGAGATCAGTAAGGAATTTACAAGGCAGCAGTTTCAATCACTGTCCCCCGAAACTTTACAGGGAATGGGGCTACGCGCCCTTGATCCATTCAACCTTCCACCGGAGGCCAAACCAAAAGCGAAACCCCCGACTTTACATATCAAGGACTTTCGATTTTCTTATGATAAACACGGCCCTCTTATTGTGGACATTCCCGATTTGACACTACCACAAGGAGAAATCATTGGAATTATTGGGAATAACGGCGCGGGAAAATCCACATTTGCTCGTTGCCTGTGTGGATTGGACAAACGGGCTTTGGGTGAGTTAGAACTTAATGGACATTCTTATCGTGCAAAGCAGCGGTGCCACATATCTTACATGGTTATGCAAGATGTAAACCACCAACTGTTTACCGAGGATGTGTTGGATGAATTGCTTCTTAGTATGGACGGCGAGGACGAAAAAGAAAATATAGAACGGGCAAACCAGATTTTATCCAGCCTTGATTTAGCAGATAAAATCAAACTGCATCCTATGTCCTTATCTGGCGGTGAGAAGCAACGGGTAGCGATTGGAAGCGCTATCGCCTCAAATAAGGAAATCCTTGTTTTTGACGAACCGACCAGTGGCTTAGACTATTTCCATATGGTAGAGGTGTCTGATAATTTGAACCGCTTAAAAGACATGGGAAAAAGCCTATTCCTGATTACCCATGATCCTGAATTGATTTATAAGTGTTGTACTTATCTTCTGTTTATTCAAGAGAATAAGGTGCTATGGCATCGGCCAATGGATGATGAAGCTATCAAACTCTTACGGGCATTTTTCTCACAAGAAAAAGGAGCAGATATAACCAATGCGTCTTAGTAAAATGCTTCATGCGTCGGGAGAAGATTACCTGGAGGCTATCCTTGTTCTCCAAAAGAAAATGGGCATGGTGCGTCCAGTTGATATTGCCCGACACATGGGATTCGCCAAGCCGAGCATCACTCACGCCATTACAACACTGCAGACCGGCGGATTTGTCGAGCGGGACGAGGACGGCTTCATTCGCCTGACCGATGTGGGCCGCGAGGTGGCCGAGCGCACCTATGAGAAGCACTGTTTTTTCACTGAAATGCTTATAGAGGCCGGCGTGGATCAGGAAACGGCTGAGGCTGATGCCTGCCGGATGGAACACGCCATCAGCGAGGACAGCTTTCAGCACCTGAAGGTCAAACGCCAAGAATAAATCTTGTTTAGAAAGGGTGGGTGAAGAGATCAGATCTTTGCCCGCCCTTTTTCTTTGTGTTGAAGCTGCAAAATTTTGATGGAAATAACCGCCTGATGGGAAAAATTGTCGTTCAGTCAAAATCCAGCGATCTTTGCCAGTTACACTTAATATGGCGTTTTGAAGCCATGAACAGATAGAAAGAACGGGAGGGATGTCTATGAGACGGAAAAATCAAAATAGCAGAGGTAATTTCAAGTTACAACAGGCGGTCTTATTCCAGAGAGAATGAGGCCGCCTTTTCTTTTATAATCCGACAAAAATCAACAAAGTTTTCGGAACAACACTGCACCTAAGATGATTGGCAGGTCCGCCGCCTGCTGGTAGCAGCGGCGGGCTCGTGTGCAAAGTGTGGTCCAGATGGCAGGGAGCCAGAAGTGCATGATGGAAAGATGGATCATGCACATAAAGAGGTTCGTCCATCTGCTTACATTTCGACACACAGCTTACTTTACAATACGGTTCTTCCGCCGCCCTTTTCACGGGAGCAGGCGGGAACATCGCAAATCGAGCGATAAGCCTCCTCCTGCGGGCGCCGGAAGTCATGACGGACTTCTTTATGTGTATCACTCGGCCGGCAGCTCACCTTTGCGGTGTGCGGCCGGCCGCATTTCTTTATACGGCAAGGCAAGACGCCCGTTAGTTCGGTGCCGGTCTCCGCCAAAGGTTCAAGAATTCCCTTAAAATTCTTGAACTATTTGGAGGATAAGGCCATGTGGCAACGAAATAATGGACGAGCAGAGGAAGAACTGCAAATCAAGTTTACAGGTTACTTAATTCAGGCGGTCAGGCGCACCCAGCGGGATTATCTGAAGGCTCTTTATGCGTACAGCAATCAGGAGACCTTGACGGATACGATCTTTGCCGTGAGCCAGACGCTGGAGCAGGAAGTGATGGAGCGGCTGCCCCTCTGGGAGAAAATTGAGAGCGGTGCGCTCCTGTATGCCTTAAAACAGCTGGACGAGCGGGAACGGTATGTGTTCCTGGCCCGCGTGCTGGACAAGCGCCCATTCGATGTGATCGGTATGCAGCTGGGATTGTCGTATAAGGGCGCGGCCGCGGTGTATTACCGGGCCATTCGGAAGTTGAAGAAGAGCATCGAGGGGGTGAACGGATATGACATTTGAACAGATGCTGCGGCGAGCCAAGGGCGGTGACCAAGAGGCCATCACAAGAATTTTGCTCATGTACCGGCCCCTGCTGCTCAAGTATGCCGTGATCAACGGCAGACTGGACGAGGATCTGTACCAGGAGCTGTGCATCACGCTGATGCGGGCGATTGACCTGTTCCGGATTTAAGTCTATGAGAAAGGCCCTGAGATCGCTGTCTCAGGGTCTTTCCCGTGGGCTTAAAATAGACTTGACGCTCAAACTCCTTACGCTGTAAGCTGTTCCGCCCAGCAGGTTTATTCAGATGCAGCAATACTTTTTAAATTATTCTCAAACTGCCTCATTGCATGGAAAAGTTTACTCCACTATAATTAAGACAGGAGGTGTTGAGAGATGGCAAATGAAGATAAAAAAGATTTTAATGCAATGCTACACGATAGCAAGGATATGCCTAAAGTTCAGACCATTACTGATCAGAAAAGCATTGAGAAATATGGCGGAAACAGAATGTACTTTGCCCCACCGATTGACTATGACAAGGTGATGAAACAAATTCCTTACGGTAAAGTAATCACTGTCGGAAAAATCCGTGAATATTTTGCTGAACTGAACGGGGCAGATTTCACAGAGCCTATCACAGCCGGGATTTTTGTATCTATTGCAGCATGGGCGAGTTACCAGCGTTCCGAGGATGAAACCCCGTATTGGCGAACCTTAAAGGCAAATGGGGAATTGAACGCAAAATATCCCGGCGGTATAGAAGCACAAAAGGAAAAGCTGGAAGCAGAAGGTCACACAATTATTCAGAAAGGACGCACAAATATAAAATATTTCGTAAAGGACTATGAAAGTGTTCTTTTTGACTTGAAATAAGAAGTTTTAATTTGCTAAACGTATTATTATCAGACCGGCCAGCCCTAAATTATCGAAACTGAATACCAGCCGGCCATCGGCGGCACCACCGAGCAGGAAACCATTGAGACCCGCTGCTAATTCAGCAAGATTCGCATTGGCCTGACCTATTGGAAACAGGTCTGTTCTGTGTTATACTAAAATCAATGGAGGGGGTGAAGGCGCGATGAGTCCATTGGAAAAGAAACGGATTGCAGCGGTCAAGACCGCCGACGCGATCAACGCCATTGAAGGCGCTCCGATTTCCAGCTATGCACGGTCACTGTCTGCCAGCTGGGCCCGCGGTGAGTTGACGGGCGAACAGATGAAGCAGGCATTGCTGGCACATCATCGCCGGATCGCGGAACAGGAGCGCCAGAGCCGTGTCTGACCCGTACCTGTATGAAGATGTGCCTGTCTTGAAAAACAAGCTGGGCATCAAAAATGAGCAAACACTGGATCGCATCGAAGCCGAGCAATCCAGAGCAAATATGATGCTGTTATACGAACAGGGCTTTCAGGATTTTTCTCCAAATGGCTTGCGGAAGATCCACCGGACCCTGTTTGGTGACATTTACGAATGGGCCGGCCAGTACCGCATCATCAATATTGAAAAACGGGAGAAGCTGCTGGCAGGCCGAAGCGTTTGGTACAGCAACGAAGACAGGATCGAGGAAGATCTCGATGAGTCTTTTGGGCGGCTGAGAAATGCTCGCTGGAACGGCATCAGCCGGGAGCAATTTGTTCACCAGCTTACCAGCCTTTTCCCGCCGATCTGGCAGGTGCATCCTTTCCGGGAGGGCAATACCCGAATGGTTGTAATGATGATGACCTTTTTTGTGGAGCATCATGGATACTTTATGGATCAGGAGCTGATGGCTGCCAGTGCCGGTTATGTCCGCGACTCTTTTGTGATGGCCTCCCTGGATCAGTTTTCAGAATTTGAGCATTTGGAGCGCATTTTGCTGGACGCTGTTTGTGATGAACCGATTGATTACAGCGAGGAAAGCCTGGAGGAGCCTGCCGAAGTACCAGAAAAATACCGCAAATACCAGAAGGAGCCTTATGTACCGGAGCCGCATTACCGGCGTGAGGAATGAAAGAAGCGCACAGCGGAGAAAAATCCGTTGTGCGCTTGCTTCATTTTGGTGAGGTGCCTGGGGAGATGAATTTGTAACCGTGGCCCCGCACTGTTTCGATAATACCGGCTCCCAGCTTGCGGCGGAGCTTGTAGACCATGCTGGAGATCCCCGTCCAACTGGCGTCAAAGGAGTCCGCGGCAACGGCCTCATAGATCTGACGGGCGGTGAACACCTGCCCTGGCCGGCGGGCCAGCAGGAGAAGAATATCAAACTCCATCGGCGTCAGCTCCACCGTCTGGCCGGACTTCCATACCAGCCTGCGATGCGGCTCGATTTGCAACGAGCCAAAGAGCAGCAGTGCGTCTGCGGAGGCGGCCACTGTGGACAAGTCTGCGACTGAAGCAAAGGCCGATATTGCTTTGCTAAAAAGGGCTTCTTCATCGTCCCTAAACGATAGAATTATAAACTTCCCAAGCAGCTCACCTCCAGTCATTCAAACTTCGCCCGCTTATTATCTTTTGGATCGTGCGGGGCGAACCATCAACAGGACGATGCCCGCGGCCAACAGTATGCACTGAACGATCAGAACTGCAGCCGGTATAGAGAAAGCCGGATCTAAAGTCCCAAGCGATAATGGATAATCACTAAAGAACCGTCCATTCCAAATTTTCAAGGCATCAGGCAGTGGCAGAGCCATGCACCCGAAGGGAATTAACATCCATACATAGACCAGCCAAGGCCGGATCTGACCCAACAGCCAGCCGCTCCCGAGCGCAAATATCAGCGCCGGAACCAATGTGATCAAAACCGGGAAAATCAGTTGTCCCCAACTGTACCAGCTAAAATACTGTCCGTAAAAGAAAGCGGTCTCCGCGATACAAACCAAAGCCAGTAATACGGTTCCGGTCAAGGCTGCGGCGCATCGGGTAAGGGCATATCGTCTCGGAGAAACCGGGGTTGCATCCGTAAGGATATTTACTCGCTGCGCTTTACCGGATGTGAAGAATGTCAAAAAGAAGAGGGCACCAATCCACAGCAGTGGAATCATGCGGCTCAGGTAATCCCCGAAACTCCAGGGAGAGAACGGGGCGGTGTGTGACACCCCTAAAATGGTCACGCTGTTCAGTACCTGCCATCCATAGAACAGCAGGATCAGCAAAAGGCCCAAAAAGAATTTGTTCCACAACAGGCGTTTGCACTCATATTGAAATATCTTAATCAAGGTTCAGATCCTCCTCTGCCAGCCCGCAGGCATTTAAGAAATCCTGATAGGTCAGATAGGGATACATGGGGTCCAGTTCCCGGTTGAACAGACGATTCAGGATTTGATCAAAAGCATCTTCGCCACCCACCAGCTGCTCTGCTTTCAAAATTTTGAGCGGCATCTCGCAGTATTGCCGCACATAGGTCAGGTTCCCTGTAATCTCCAGCTGCTTGTCCTCCGGCAGATTCGCCAGGTAATCGGGATTGCGCACATAGAAATCCAAATAGTAGTCGTCCACAGCCTGCTGCCATTGGTCGATGTAATGTTCCTGGGCGTAGGCGTCCCCATATAGTTCTTTGACGATACGGTAGGTGGTGTAGACGGTCAGACCTTCGGCCGACCAGGGACTTGTGGAATCCGAAGTATCAAACATATTGCCAAGGCCCCACCATTGGTGAACAAGCTCATGGATCATCACTTCGCCTGCGCCGCCGCCCTTATCAGCATTTCCAAGGTTATCAGCGGTGAAGTCTGCCTCGTCAAGCAAGCTGGCGCCATTCGTGGCATAGCCGCCGCCAGTGACCCGGCTTTGGATGAGCTTGAGCGTTTCACCTGTCCCAAAGGACAAAGAGCCATAGTGCTCAGTACAGTAGTCCACCACAGATTTGACTGCCTCTACTGCACCCGCGGCTTCCATAACAGATTGATGTTTGCGGCCGTAGTAGAACTCAATGGTCATGCCGCCAGCCTCAATATTCTCACAAATATAATCACCGGCATAAAGGATGCCGCCCGTGCCATTGGCCTCATAACGCCAGGTTTTGGTGCCGTTGTCGTGTTCTGCAATCACCTCTGCTTCGCTGGAGCCAAATGGAATCGCAGTCATGGACGCAGGCAGTGTAATTTCAATGGTGGCAGGGTATCCATTTTCGCCCGGCATAACATTCATCAGGCGCGGGGAAAGAGCCGAGTTCTCCAGACACAGGTATTCTGTGCTGATCTCTTTGCTGCCCTGCATCGTGGACATATTGCGGCTCTCCCGCGGAAAACCACTGTATTCCATGACCAGCTCCGCTTGTTCATCGGCGGGAAGGGTCACTTCCAACATGGCCTCATTGTACTCCTGGTACTCGCTTACTGAGAAGGGGACATCTGCACCGTTCACCTGCACATTGGAAATGGTATATCCGGGATTGATGCCAAAGGCCACATTTTGCTCCTGACCCGAAGTGTTCTGGAATTGATAGGATGCCGTGCCGGAAAGAGAACCTGTGGAAGTATTGGGGAACACTTGGGCGCTGCGTCCAGTGCAAACTACATTTTCTGCGTAGGGCACCTCATAAAAAGTCATCGCCATTTCGTCCGGATTGCTTTGGTCAACCAGCGGCTGTGCGGCATAGGCAGTGCCGGAGCAGATTAACAGGAGCAGGGCAATGGCTGGACGGTAGATCCGCCGTGTGCTTGCGGCCAGGGAACCAAGTACCCCCTTCCCATATTGCCGAATACAGAGATAGGAAACCGCCCAGACCCCGGCCAGGGCCGCCAGCCAGGTCAGGCGCATCCAGGCAACCGAGCGGAAGATGCGGAAGTTAGAGAAGTCATCCGACAGCGCCCAAACACAGGGATTGAGCCAGCAGAGCTGCCACTCATCCGCCCAGACGGTCAGGCTCAGGGCTACAAAGGCGGCAAACAGCACCAGAGACAGGTCAACCCTCCGTGTAAACTGATAGGCGGCTGCAGCGGCCAGAATGGACAGCGGCAGGGCCAGCCCCATCAGGAGCAGATAGGCCAGAACAAAATCCATGCCGCCAAATACTGAACCAATGAGGTGCATACTGATGGGGAGCCAAACCAGCATCGTAAGGGCCACGGTCACGACCGCCACTGCCAGTAGAGCCAACAGGCGAACCAGGGCCATAGTCAGTGGAGATACTGCCGCGTCCATCAGAACATCCGCCCGGCTGCGGCTGACGCGATCCAGTTCAAATATTGTGAGCAGGCCAAACAGGATGCCGCCAACAACACCGCCAGCGATGGCAGGATTGGCAAGGTAGAGGGAGAGCATTGTAGTGGCCGTGGCCGGTTTGTAGAGGAAAAGGCCAGCTGCCGGGGAGATTACAGTCAGCAGAATCATAAGCCAGGTCAGCCGGTTTTGAAGCAGCCGTCCAAACTCCAGAGGGAAAAGCCGGATCGTCTTCATTGTGCCACCTCCCGGGAAATGAGATAGAGGTAAGCATCTTCAAGGGAGGGCTCATCCGCCTGCGCATAGGCCGGGAGTTTATCTGCGACTGCACGGCAGCGGATTCCCTGGCTGGTATTGACCCGGGCAGTAATATGCAGCCCCTTTTCCTGAACCTCGTCTTTCTCCCAAAAGACGCCCACATGGCCAGCAGCGGACTGGATCAACTGTTCCGGTGTTCCGGTGAACAGGATATTTCCGTGATTGATGACCACGATCTGGTCGCACACTGACTGCACATCCTCGATGATATGGGTGGAAAGCAGCACAAGCCGGTCTTCTGCTGTACGGGAGAACAGATTGCGGAAGTGAATACGCTCTTCCGGGTCCAAGCCCACCGTGGGCTCGTCAAAAATCAGGAAGGGCGGATTCCCCAGCAGAGCTTGCGCAATACCTACCCGCTGACGCTGGCCGCCGGAGAGGGTGCGGATTTTGGATTTTGCCTTTTCTTCCAAATTGACCGCTTGGATTGTCTTTTGGATAGCGGCCTTGGGATTTGAGATTCCTTTGAGCGCAGCCATGTAGTCGAGGAACTGTGTGACCGTCAGCTCATCGAACAAGCCAAAGTCCTGCGGCAGATAGCCGAGTCTCGCCTTCAAAAGCCGGTCCGTTTTGGCAAGCGGCTGCCCATCCACCAGAATAGAGCCGCCGGTGGGCATAAGGGCGGCCACCAGGAGCTTCATCAGGGTGGATTTTCCGGCCCCGTTGGGGCCAAGCAGACCGATTAGGCTTGGGGCTTTCAAATCCAAATTGAGATCCTTCAGCGCTTGTTTCCCGCTGGGGTATGTCATACTAACATTTTGAATATTGATTTCCATATTGTTTAATTCCTTTCTGCTTGGGATGAGAAAAGGATACCAGGGCAATATGGAGCGAAGATGGAGAGAATTTGTGATTTGCATGGAGATTGCTATATGATTCAGCTTATGGCCTTATCTGACCTGCACAAGAATGGGGACAGGAGCGAAAAGCTCCTGTCCCCATTCTTTCACACATATTCACTTAGTATATACCGTCAATCACGCAGGGCCGGCTCATCGACGGGAAAGATTATTTGAGCCCGCACTCCATCTGCTGTATTCTCAATGGTATATGTTGCCCCGTGACGGTCCAGGATCATTTTCACCAGATACAGCCCCAGGCCGCTGCCGCCTGTAGCCCGGTTCCGGGAGGTTTCTTCCCGGTAGAATGCCTCAAACAGATGAGGCAGGGCTTTTTCCGAGATGTGGGCCCCGGTGTTCTCCACCGTCAGAGCTGGGCTGCCGTCCAGCAGGCCGCACCACACCCGCACCTCCGCCCCCTCCGGCGAGTAGAGGGACGCGTTGGAGAGCAGATTACCTGCCACCCGGCCCAGCAGAGAGGCGTCCCCGATGACAACGATTCCCGGCGTCAGATCCTTTACCAGCCGCTGATTCTTCTGCTCCAGAAGAGGTGCGTCCAGGGTAAGCTGGCGCTCGATTAGGGCGGGCAGATCCACAGGCTCACGCTTCACAGACACGGAGCCGCTCTCCATACGGGAGATCGCCAGCATTTCCTGCACCAGATTTTCCATTCGCCCTGTTACCCGGAGCGAGCGAAGCAGGTACTTGTTCCGGTCCTGATAGATGCCAACACCCTCCAGCATACCGGAAAGCTGCCCCTTTAGTATGGTCACCGGAGTTTTTAGTTCATGGGAGGCAGCATTGAAGAAAGCCATCCGCTGGCGGTCCAGCTCCCGTTCTCGTTCCACCTCACCCCGAAGAGCCTGGTTAGCGTTTTCCAGGTCGGTGAGAGCGGTGTCCAGCCGCCGGGCCAGTTGATCCAGACTGCGGCCCAGCTTGCCGATTTCGTCCTTGCGTTTTTCGCCGCATTCCCAGTGGAAGTCCAGCTCCGCCATTTTTCCGGCAATCCCGCTCATGCGCACGATAGGCCGGGTGATGTATCGGGAGTAAATAAACGCGCACAGCAGAGAAAACACCAATAACACCACCAAAAGCCAAGGGGCTATCTGAATCAGCGCCCGCACCGCCAGGTTTTCCACTTCAATCCGTGGGGTGACATAGAGGGTATAGCTCTCGTTCTGGCCGGCAAACACTACCTCGGCGGTAATGGTAGCCTGCTCCGACATGGTGACCGCTACCGTATCGCCTTCCCGAATGTCCTGGCTGTGATAACTGACGGCGCTTTCCTGCTCTGAGGTGGTGACAATCATAGTATCATCCTCATACACAGCCTGCACCGTCAGCTTGGCCCCTGTGTCCACCAGGCGCCCGTCCGGTCCCACCAGCATGGCGTTGGCCCCGGAGGTAAGCACAAAGTCATCCAGCAGCTCGCCGCAGCCCGCAGGAGTCGTCTCTGCCAGTTTCCCCACCAGGGCATCCACCTGAGCGGTAAGGTCATCATTTACTACGGCGGTATAGGTGCTGGGGGAGGCCCAGGCGATAAAGCTGAAGGTGATCGCCCCGGCCGCGAGTAGGACGCCGGCGGTAATGAGAAAGATTCGGGCTGTCAGGCTTTCAGCGATCCTCTTTCGCAGCACGGTAGCCCACCCCCCTTACAGTATCAATATAGTTCCGCCCCAGCTTGTGGCGGAGGTTTTTGATGTGGCTGTCCACCACCCGTTCGTCCCCATAGAAGTCATAGCCCCATAGTTTTGCCAGTAGCATCTCCCGGGTGAACACCCGGCCCGGCGTGGCCAGAAAGGTGTGGAGCAGTTCAAACTCCCGGGCGGTCAGGTCCAGGAGCTGACCGTCCAACAGAGCCTCCCGGGTATCCAGGTCCAAAGTCAAATCCCGGTAGCGCAGGCGGCTATCCTCCCCAGTGTTTCCACGGCGGCGAAGGATGACCCGGATCTTTTCCAGCAGCACCGGCATAGAGAAGGGCTTGGTCACATAGTCGTCGATATCCATGCCGAAGCCCCGGAGCTGCGATTCTTCCCCGTCCAGGGCGGTGAGCATCAAAATGGGGATCTGTGACTGCTGGCGAATCAGCTCGCAGACCCCAAAGCCGTCGATCTTCGGGAGCATAAGGTCCAACAAAACCAGGTCGAAAGGCTGTCCCCCAAACAGGGCCAGAGCTGCCACGCCATCCCCGGTCACGGCGGTCTGATAACCGGCATCTTCCAGGTAGGCGCGTAGCAACTCCTGAATATCCGGCTCGTCTTCAACAATTAGAATGCGTTTCATTAGTAATCACCCAATCGAAGTATATCATGGGATTGTGAATTTATCATGGAGAAAAGAAAGTAACCATAAAAGAAGCGCACAGCGGAAGAAGATCCGTTGTGCGCTTGCTTCATTTTAGTGATGTGCCTGGGGCAACAAATTTGTACCCGTGGCCTCGGACGGTTTCGATGATACCGGCGCCCAGCTTGCGGCGGAGCTTGTAGACCATGCTGGAGATCCCTGTCCAGCTGGCATCAAAGGAGTCCGCCGCAACAGCTTCATAGATTTGGCGGGCAGTGAACACCTGCCCTGGCCGGCGGGCCAGCAGGAGTAGAATATCAAACTCCATCGGCGTAAGGTCCACCGTCTGGCCGGACTGCCACACCAGCCTGCGCTGCGGGTCGATTTGCAGATTTCCAGCCAATAAAGTAAAAGCAGTGTTTTCTTGAATCTCAATATGCTCTGCCCGAAATGCCCGCATGAGCCGCTGAAGCAAGGCATCTTGTGCCTTTGTTGGATTCGTTATTCGAATAATGATGGTCTTTTCCATCCTGACGCCTCCTTGTGAGCCGTCGTGATGTAATAAGGCGCGAGGAAGGGCTGCTGAACGACGGCTTTTTTTCTTTTGCCGTCGTCCGGCAGATACAATGTATGGTCCTTATTTTATTGCAACCTGGATAGCACCTGAATAGTCCGTGCCGACGATTCCAATATAGTTAGCCCCCGTTTGAAGTTGGACAGTAACGCTCCCGCTGTCAGATTCAGAAAGCACTTTTTCCTCTAATTCCGGGGAAATGTAAATGAGCTGGCAGTTTCCAGATTGAACATCAAAACTATACTGGATTTTGACTTCCCTACACTCATTTTCTTTGAGGTCAGTATCAGCTACCAAAATATCCTGCCCGTCGAACCCCGTTACAGAGGCATCATAAGTGGCCCGGAAAGCATCGCTATCCGAAGTACGGCTGCCCTCAAAGGACTGATAAGGCGTTATGAGTGCATTGCTTTTCCCAATCACCACATCGTCACTTAGCTGCGCCACTCCGTCCTTTAGATTCTCATTGAGCCTATCAAGGCCAGAGCAGGCAGTACAGGCCAGCAAAGTAACAGCAATCAGACAACATCCAAAGATTTTTCTAATTTTGTGCATAACTATTTCCTCACTGAACAAAAGTAAGGAACAAAGCGAGTGTAACAATTCCCACCATCAGCAGCAGCCAAAAAACGCTGATCGCAGTTGATACAATATTGATAACGCTGCGGCTTTCACTGTTCCGCACACAAACTACCGAAAGGATCAGACCCAGCAGAACAAAGACGATATTTGCCCCAGCCCAGACTGTCCGGATTCCGTCAGACAACGAAAGGTGCAGAAAGGACGGAACAAGGGTCGCCAGCGGCAGGATGCTCACAATGAGCGCAGCGATACTTATTGATTGAAGTTTTTTCTTTTCCATAGTATTTACCTCATTTCTTTTTTCCCAAAGCGGGTGACAGCCAGTGCGAAAAGCAGACCGAATACGATGATCGCACACGGCAGGAACGGAAACATCGAAAAAGCGGCGTCGGAGGTTTCTGCTGTAAAGTCATGGAGAGAGCAGGAAACGAGATAACCACTGTAACAGTACGGGTAAACAATCCACAGCGGCGTATTCGCAACCAATATACCAGGAATCACAAGCAGCAAATTCAACCCGACAGAAAGAAGCGGCTTTTCAAACAGAACCGTGATTGCCCACATAGCTGCAATACACGGCAACATTGTCAGAAACAACCCCAGGCACCATTTCAGCAGATACAGGATTGGCAAAGTTTCTGTTACTCCCATCGTCTGTGTCGCAATCACACCGGCGATTACGAATACCACGAGAAACACCACCATTTCCATGAACAGGTAAAATGCCAGCACACAGAACTTGGCAATCGAAAGTGCGTATCGGCTGACCGGCAGCGCCAACATTTTCAGGATACCGTTGTTGCCGGTTTCCCGGCCTGCAATCATCACGCAGACAACGATCATACTGAATGGCAACAGGTAATACGCATAAACCAGTGCGCTCTGAATGAACATGGCGGGCCAAGCGTTTGTATATTCCGGGGTGAAATAGCGGCTCAGGCTTGCAACTCCGGAGGCAACCACCAGCAAAGGTGCGATAAAGATCAGCGGTACGATTTTTGAGCGTTTTACCTTCATAAACTCAATTTTGAGCAATTCTAAAAAACTCATTTCTTCAATCCCTCCTTACTCATAGCGTTTGCTTTTTGCCAGCCACAGTGCAATAGCAAGGAACAAAACAGCCTCTACCAGAGATACCACGGTCACAGCCATATCAGGCTGAGCGCTCATGGCAACTGCCGGTTTCAGCATAAGCACAAAAGGGTGAACCATCAGGACAGCAAGATTTGAACTGGCCAGCGCCATACCACTTAAAAATCCTGCGACTCCAACGCCGAGCGGTATCCACATATTTTCAAAGCGTGAAGAAATCAGCAGCATGAACGACAACACCGGCATGGATGTGAGGAAAGAATATCCGGCAAAGCGCACCAGTGTTCCCATTTCAAATGTCCCGTCCGGCAAATCTGTTATGCCGATCTGCATAAGTGCTAAATTTTGCAGTACGATTGCAATCAAAAACAGCACCGTCAGAATCAGAAATTTGCACAGGTACATGGCCGGAACACTCATAGGGAGCATATACATCTTCTTAATGGCGCTGCCCTTAAACTCCATGTTGTAGATCATGCAGGTGGCAACTACAATACCGAACAGGTTCAGGATCATAATCACACCGTAAAGCTGAGTCAGCAGAACATCCATCGGGGCCAACGGCAAATTGAGAAGCGTATCTTTCCGCACAAGGAAATTTACAAATGCGTATGCAGCTCCTAACACGCCAACAGCCAGCAATACAGGAATAACACCGGTTCGCTTTTCTTTCCGAAGTTCGATTGATAGTACATTCATAGCTGTGCCCTCTGCTTTCTGGCCGCGTTATCTTTCTCCACCATCGAGAGAAACATATCCTCCAGATTGTCCGCCGCGAAACCGGCCCGTAAAGCACTTTGGCGAAGCTCATCCAGACTTCCTTCAAATAGAAGCCGACCATGATTGAGAATGCCAATGTCATCCGCGATCAGTTCAATCTCAGACAGCATGTGGGACGAAATCAGGATGGTGCAGTCGTACAGATCCGGCAGAGACTTCACCAGGTTCCGGATTTCATGGATGCCGGAAGGGTCAAGCCCGTTTGTCGGCTCGTCCAGAATCAAGATCGGGGGTCTGCCCAGCAGCGCACCGGCGAGGCCGAGACGCTGTTTCATTCCCAAGGAATATTTCTTTGCCAGCCGATCACCAAATTCCGTCAAGCCAACAAGGTCCAATGCGTCCTCCACAGCACTTTTCGGAAGTCCCAAAATCCTGCGGATAACATCGAGATTTTCCCGGCCCGTCAGGTTTGCGTAAAACGAAGGTGACTCAATGAACGAGCCGACTTCCTTCAAAATCGCAATACGGTCAGCCGGGAATTGCTTTCCATCAATGGTAAAGCTGCCTTTTGTGGGGGCGGTCAAACCCAGCAGCATTTTCATAGTGGTGGATTTGCCTGCTCCGTTCGGGCCGAGAAAGCCATAAATACTGCCTTTGCGGATATGAAGCGAAACATTGTTGACAGAAGTGAAGTTCTTATATTTCTTCGTCAACTGTTCCGTAGTAATCATGTAATCCATAAGAACATCTCCTTTCATTGACTCAATCATAGAACATCAACCTGACTTCTACATTCTCGCGTCCTTACTTTTACCTTACTTTTTCGGAATACCCGTCACAGGCTGGCATCCTGTGCTATAATAATTTCAGGAGGTGACGCTATGGACAACTCTTTTCTGCATCGAAAAAAGCTCCTGCTTGTAGATGACGAGCTGGATTTGCTGAAGATGGTAACCGATATATTGAAAGATGCCGGTTTTGAAACTGTCCTTACTGCCGCATCAGTGAAAGAAGCCGTCATGGTGGCAAAACAGGAAAAACCAGATTTGATGATATTGGATGTAATGCTGCCAGATGGAGACGGTTTTTCCCTGATGGAGCAGCTCCGTACATTTACAGATGTGCCGGTAATCTTTTTAACAGCAAAAGATGAAGCCGCAGACAAGCTGGCCGGTCTTGGCCTCGGTGCGGATGATTACATTTCAAAACCGTTTATGCCGCAGGAACTACTGCTGCGTATCTATGCGGTTTTGCGCCGCACTTATAAAGAGGACAGCCCGCTGGTTGTCCTGGATGGATGTACGATTGATTTTAGTCGGGCAGAGGTCAACAAAGGCGGCGAGGTTATCCCCCTGACCGCAAAAGAGCATACCCTGTTGGAAACGCTGGCTCGCAATGAGGGAAAGATCGTCACGGTTGACGCTCTTTGTGAAGCGTTATGGGGTGACAACCCTTTCGGCTATGAAAACAGCCTGAATGCCCATGTGCGGCGTATTCGGGAAAAAATTGAAGCCGATCCATCAAAGCCGGTTTCTTTGATTACGATCAAGGGGCTGGGCTATAAACTGATTACAAGGAAGTGACGCCATGAAATCTCTGGGAACATATATTTCAAAACATTTGGCGTCTTTCGCTGCGTTTCTCCTGATACTGGTGCTTATCAATGTTATTCTGTTTGGCATGACCTTTTATCACACGGTTTCAGAGGATTACGGAGAATCGTCCCCACGCGCTATGCTTGAGATGACCTCTACTGCGGCAACCACCGAAGGCTTGCCCGATAACGCGGTACAGAAATTGCGCCAGTACAATATTTGGGCCATGTATCTGACACCAACAGGCAAATGCTTTTGGACGCTCGATGTACCGGAAGAAGTGCCGCAAAATTACAACATCCAGGATGTGGCGTTATTTTCAAAAGGCTACCTGGAAGATTATCCTGTTTTTGTCTGGAATACGGATGAGGGATTGTTAGTTTTGGGGTATCCAAAGAATAGCTACATGAAGATCACCAGCAACTACTATTCCATTGAGGCAATTCAAAAAATTCCTCTCTATGTTACGGGAATGTTAGGCATGGATGTGTTATGCCTCTTTTTGGCCTATTATTTTTCAAAACGCAGGATCATCCAGAATACAGAGCCGATTGTAGATGCCATTGAAACATTGGCAGATGGCAAACCTGCTTCGCTTCATGTTGAAGGTGAGTTGTCTGAGATTGCAGGCAGTGTAAATAAAGCATCTCAGATAATAAGCAGACAGAACGAAGCCCGCGCCAACTGGATCAGCGGCGTCTCTCATGACATCCGTACACCGCTTTCTATGATTATGGGGTATGCTGGCCGGATTGCTGCAAACGAAACAACCAGTAATACAGTTAGGGAGCAGGCAGAAATCGTGCGAAAACAAAGCGTCAAAATCAAAGAACTTGTGCAGGACTTGAATTTAGTATCCCAACTGGAATATGAAATGCAGCCCCTTCACAAGGAAAAAATACGCCTGTCCAAACTCATTCGTTCCTATGTGGCCGAATTGCTCAACTCCGGGCTTTCTGATGCCTATACGATTGAAATTGATGTAGCACCCGAAGCGGAAAACGCCATGTTGGAATGTGATGCTCGATTGATTTCACGGGCGGTCAACAACCTTGTTCAGAACAGCATCAAGCATAATCCACAAGGTTGCAAAATTCTGCTTTCCCTTAAAAACACCGGAGAAGCGCTCACTTTAACTGTTGCTGATAATGGAGTAGGGCTTACCCCTGAAAAGTTACAAGAGTTAGAGGAAAAACCGCACTATATGGAAAGCACCGATGAACGACTTAATTTGCGGCATGGACTGGGACTTTTGCTTGTGCGCCAAATTGTTGAAGCGCATGATGGTTCTATGAAAATAGAAAGTGCGCCAATGCAAGGTTATGAGGTAACGCTGTCTTTCTCTCTGCTTTTAAAAAGACGAAAATCAAATAATGTTTCACCCCATTCAAAGTGATGTAAGCAAGACGGCCTGAAGATTCAGGCCGTCTTGCTTAATGATATGGTGTATATCTCCGCTTTAATTTCTGAATATTTGGGGCAATCCCAAATTTTGTGTAACCGCCAAAAGCAGTGCAAATAGAGAAAAATTTATCATGGGTGGCAGACGGGTAAAACGGCTGCCGCCTTGTTAACAACATAACGCCAGCGAGAGGGGATGTCAAGACGAAGCTATCATATCCCCCTCTGCCATCGATCTGAACCGGCATTACTCAGGCATGCGCTCGGCGAAGTAGACAGCCATTTGGGCGTGGATCATACTCCAGTCCTGCCGACGTCCGGTCCACTTTTTCGTGATATCCATCATGGCCAGATACAGCATTTTCAGCAGGCTGTCATCGGTGGGAAAGACGGATTTGGCTTTGGTCACCTTACGCAGCTGGCGGTTGAAGCCCTCGATGGCATTGGTGGTGTAAATCAGCCGCCGCACCTCCTGAGGGTACTTGAAATAGGTGCTCAGGTTTGCCCAGTTGTCCCGCCAGGACTGGGAGATTTTCGGATATTTCCGGTCCCAGTGCTCCCCGAAGGTATTCAGTGCATCCAATGCCGCCTGCTCATCTACGGCGGCATAAACTGCCTTCAGATCAGCCATAAGCGCCTTTAAGTCCTTGTAGGACACATATTTACTGGAATTGCGCAGCTGATGGATGATGCAGTTCTGAATTTCGGTTTGAGGAAAGGTTGCATGGATGGCCGCATCAAATCCGGCAAGGTTATCCGTGCAGGCGATGAAAATATCCTCCACACCACGGTTCCGCAGGCCGTTAAGCACGGTCGCCCAGAACTTGGCGCTCTCATTTTCGCCTACCCACATGCCCAGTACATCTTTCCGGCCATCCAGATCAATGCCTATGGCAATATACACCGCTTTCTTTACGATCTGCCCCTCGCTGCGGACATGGTAGTGGATGGCATCCAAAAATACCACGGCGTAGATGGACTCCAAAGGCCGCTGCTGCCACTCTTTGGCCACAGGCAGGATCTTGTCCGTGATCCGGCTGACCGTACTGTCTGAGACTGAAATACCGTAGATATCCTGAATATGGGTCTCAATATCTCCGGTGGTCATCCCCTTGGCATACATAGACAATATCTTTTCCTCGATGTCCTGGCTGATGCTGGTCTGGTTCTTTTTCAGCACCTGCGGCTCAAACTCGCCTTTCCGGTCCCGGGGCACGGATACTTCTACGTCGCCAAAGCTCGTACGCAGCGTCTTACTGCTGTGCCCATTGCGGCTGTTATCCGTGTCCTTATTTTTGTAGTCATACTTGCTGTAGCCCAGCTCGTCATCCAGTTCCGCCTCCAGGCCGTTCTCCATGAATTCGGCTATGGTTTCTTTGAACAGGTTTTGAATGTCATCCATGCTGCCGATATTCGCCATCTGCAGCAGTTCGCGGATTTTCTCCCGCCGGGCCTTTTCTTCCGGCGTGCGATTCTTTCTGGCCATAGTAAAACCTCCTGTGTGATGCTTCTATTTTACACCACTCAGGAGGTTTACACATAATTTGAAGAAGCCTCGAATATTTTGGGATGACCATAAAAAATATATCTTTCAGTAATTGCAAATGACCACGGAAAGGAATTCTTCACCGTGGCCATTTATGTGGTAGCGATTCTTTATTGCATTCTATTGTGTTACATTTTATTGTGTGGGTCTCACAGCCGCCTTATCGTAATAGTGAACATAGACATTGTAATCCCGGAACCGAGTGATCAGCCGAATCCAGATATACAGATGGTCGGTTTCGGAATAAAGGTTGAACTCTGTCGCCTCGCTGGTAGTCTGCGCGGATCTGCAAAGCCGCCGCATGGTGTCCAGCGTCTTGAAGGCCGGCAGCTTGAACAGGGCGTTCTGGAACTCGTCGATTTCCTTCACCAGCTCCGGCGATGTCGTTTTCCCAGGCCCATCGTGCCAGGTTGTCCACCACCGATAGCCGTCATAATCCGAGCGGGAGTAAACGACCTCGCTGACCGGCTGGCCGGGGAGCTGCATAGGCGGTGTATCGGTGTGCTGGAATACTTCCTCAAAGGTGCAGGAGGTTTTCAGATAGCAGACACGCTCTTTTGCGGGTACCGGGAATCTGCCGCGCTTCACTGCATCCCATTCTGTGGGGGGCAAGGGAGCATGGGCGGCATCCCGAAGGGCCTCATCCATACCGCAGGCTTCACAGATCTGCACATTCACATAGCGGCTGAGGGCATTGACCATCAGGTGGGCTGCCAGAGGGGCGCCGCACCGCAGGCATTGAGGCGGCTCTGCGGCGTCGCCGTCCGCGTACAGCTTTTTGTCCTGGCGCCAGGCAGCTTCTAATAAATCCTTGGGATATAATTTGATCTTCATGCTTTAGCACTCCTTCTTCTGGATTTCTTTTTTGCCGCCTTCTGGCGGACTTCAGTTGTTTCTTGGAATGTCTGAGCAAGGGACGGGTCATGCCTTGCGTCACTTATTCTGCGGCGTTCTTCAGACCAGGGCATATAAACAGGTAGCTCGTCCTGGAACAATGCCAGCAGATCGGCAGCCATATCCTCCCGGCGGCGATACAAACTGCTCCGCGCAATATTGGTGTCGCAGTCTGTGATGGTGGTTCGCAGCATGATCCCGCGCTGCTCAAAGGTAAAGTGCCGGTGATGTGCCGGATCTTTGGCCTCGATCCGCAGCGGGGCCGCGTCATTGGAATTTTGCAGCCTGCGCCACCCGCTGTAATCTGTATAGCAGAAATCCGGAATGTGGTTTGCCAGCCGCCGAAGCGCCTGATAGAGCCGCTCATATTTCCGGCCAAGTTCTCCCTTTAAGCGCCGTTCATAGTAGGTATAGCCGTCTGGGTCCAGCTTTTTTAGCTTTTTGGCGTTGAAGAGGTATTCCACATATTCCACGCCGCCCTCCAGCCGAACCTGGCCGGTGCGTTCCCCCAGGCCATTGCGCTTGATCCAGGCATAAAAGCGTTTGCCGGTGGACTTGGTATTGATAAATCCACAATCCTTGGGACACAGGCCGCCCAGATTGACCGTGAGGCTGTCCCAGAAGACCAACAGGCCGAAGCTTTCCTGATAGAGTTTGATGGCGAGATTGCCCTCCGGATAGGTGGCAATCTTGATGGTCAGGGCATATTCTGTTCCTTTCATGTTAAATGGTATTGGTTTCATGATTTCCCCCGGAACGAGGACCAGCAGGCCGCAAAGCGCAGCCTGCCGGTCCTTGTGATAAGCCTGCCGGTAAGGGCAGTGTGTAGGGGCGTCCAAAAACACCCCCGTTTTCTTTAAACTCTAAACTGATTTTGGAGCGTTGCTTACCGGCCCCTTGATGCAATCATCAGGCCGCATCCACTGTGCTGTTAAACAGACGATGCAGTTCGGCGGCCAGCTCCGTGCGGTTCCGGCACGATATGCGATTCACCGTGCCGCAGTTGCCGCCGTTCTGATCCATTTTGCCGACAGTGATGCTCAAATTTCTGCCATCCTGTGTGATCCAGAGGCGGCGTCTCAACGCGGGATCTTCCGCCACGATCCACAGCGGCCGCTGGCGTGTCATGTAAGACTGCGTGGGAGACCGCCACCCGCTGTAATCAGAAAAGCGGAACCCAGGGACATCCATCCTGCGCTTTGCCAATGCGGCATAGACTTCTTTGTACTTCATGCGCTGCACCTCCCCGCTGCGAGAGGGCCGCCGTCAGAAGCATCGTCTGTCAGGCCAAGTTTCCAGCACAAGGCAAGAACCTCGGAATCTGGAACACGATAGAGCCGACGCTTGGCGTACTTGGGACGAAAACAGAAAGTGCCATTATTGAACAGGAACTTTCCGTCCCTATTGCCGTAGGTACAGCTGTGGCCCGCCAACAGATATTTCATCGGCTTCGCATCTTTTTCGATTTTCTCATGGTCGTACCAGATGCTGTGCTGGACAGCAACATCCAGATTGCGGTTTTTCCGGCAACTGTGTTCCAGAAATTGCAGCAGCCGCCAGCAGACCTCGGCACGCTTTTCCACAGTCTGATTTTCGTTGAAACTCAATGTAAAGTAGGAATAATCCCGTCCGGACAGGCCATAGCCGTGGAGCGTATTGCTGAAATCATTGCACCAGAAGAAGAGATCCCACTGACAGCTACCAAAAGGTGCCGGCTCGGTATCCTCATACTGATAGCAGACAAAATTTTGGGCAATGGCATCCATAATGGGCTTCATAATCGAATTGCGAGTTTCAGCGGCCATGAGTACGGCTTGGCCCACATCAGACACTGTATGCGCACGGCGGTTGGCTTCTTTCTGTTCTTCCGTATAGACGAATTGAAAGCGCACGGAATGAACATCGTACATAGCGTAGCCCCGTTCGACCCAGTTCGGGCCTGAAGGCGCAATATAAGATTTGTCATGCCATAGATTCATATGTCTCTCTCCTTTACAATCATAATTAGAATTCTCTCCACCCGGTTGTTTTTCCGGTCTTGTTGTGTCGTGCCATGATCAGTCGGGTTATCGGTGCCGAGGGCAGTATCACAAATTTCCCTTGCTTGTAGGCAACTTCAGCTGTTTCCAGCGCATGGGAAAGGTCATAAGCCTCCACGGGAAATTCCTGAACGATCTGTTCTTCAATCGTTACGGTGTATTTCCTCAGCATTGGGTGAGATGGTTTTTTCTTCATATTCGACTCCTTTATAAAGAAAGGGACCGGCAGACCGCAGCGGTACGGTTTGCCGATCCCTTTGTAGTGATGGCCTCTGCCCATTGGCAGGCGCAGGAAAACTAAGACTGTGAAGCCTCCAAATCCTCGGATTTGAGTACACGGCCCTGTTTTTCCCGCAGCTGGGCAATATGTGCCTTCCATTCTTTCCGGGCCTGTTCTGCACGCTGCAGTTCCACGACCTGCTGCTCTGGTGTGAGAGCGGAAAACTCATATTCCCGTTTGTCCGCCTCTAAATCACGAATGACCTTCCGCACAATGGAGAACGCCATTTCAGAGATGGTGGGAGGGTGGTCCTCTATCGCTTTTCTGCCACGGCGGAACAGATCTAAATAGGCATGATACTGTGCCTCAGTGATGAACTCCCAGCCGTAGGCATCCTGAATTTTCGCCTCGCTGTGGTACTGCATGGCGGCTTCAAAGTCAGCTTGCCTTGCGGCGGCCTCTTTATCGATTCGCCGCTGCAGCTTGGCGGATATGCGCTCCAGCTCTTTGAGAACCAGGGAGCAGGCCGCTACCTCCCGCAAATAACCGTGAGCCTCGCTGCTCAAGTATTTTTGTGTCCGCTTCATGCCGCTTCCTCAGATGGCGCAGATACCTCGAAAATGAACTGCACAGGGATCAGTTCGCCGGGGCGGATATTCTCCGCAAGCTGCCATTCCCCGTTTCGCAAGACCTGCGAAGTGACATCATTATAGATCTCCGGGGGAGTGTGGTAGTCATTCATACACTCCGTAGGAACATACAGGCAGAAAAGCGGCAGGCTGAACACATGCAGGCTCTGCAAAACTACTTCACGGAGCTGCCTTGCCAGTGCCGCGATCTCATCCATGTCCTGTCGCTCAAAGGCGGCCTCGGAGATCTTTTTCAGGTAGGGAGTATCTTTGATTGCCTCATTTATGTATTTCACGGCCTCGTCGCCGTAGCGGCTCTTGACGCGGATACCGTTGAGCGAGATGTACTTGGTGTATTCAGTGGCGGCTTTACAGATGCTGTCCTTCAGATCCTTGAAGGGCTTTGCGTACTTTGTTTTCAGATCTTCCATTGAAACGACCTCCAGGTTGCGCCGGAGCGTATCCAGATGGAATTCCAGGTCTTCACGCAATTTCTTTTCTTTTTCGTCCATGTAATGAAACCTCCATTCTATTATGGTTTATGTGTCACAGCGTCAGCAGGAGCTATGTTCTGCGGATTACTGGCGAATCTCTTTCAGCAGAGTGTGCGCCACATCGGACACCGCCTGCCAGTAAGCCTCACCGTAGGCGCAGCTGTGTTCCAGCTGGTTGGTGATCCGCTGCGGCAAATCGGGAGAACGCAGTAGTGCTTCTTTCTGTGTGTCAGAGAGCTCTTGAAAATCGTCACGGTTCTCAATATGCTCCCTGAAATCATCCCGCAGGCATTCTGCGCGGTACAATTCTGCCGTGCTGCGGCAAAATGCAGGGGAAAGAGGCAGCGCCCGCTGTTCCAGCGCAATCGAAAAATGGTTCTCACAGTATTCGCCGTCCAGATAGCACTCATAGCTGTTGTCAGACTCTTCTTCGACGAATTGGCTGCTTTCTTTCCAGCGTGGAATGCTTCCAACCAGAAATTCTTCCCGAAGGTCATTGTGAAATTGATGTAGGGCATCGGTGCGCTCCGTGAAGATCGCTTCATAGGAACCATACTCCCCATCGGTAGCCCAGTGGACGACGACTATATAGAGCGTCCCTGCGGGATATACCTGGGCCGGATGCTCAAGGGGAACAATCATTTCAGGCCCCATAATGACCATATCCAGGCCCAGATCCTCGATGTGTTTCTGCTCATGGTAAAGCTGTGAAAAGGTCTGCTCCAGCGCAAGGCGGTCCGCAGAGAGTACCGGCGGGTCAAACGCGCAGTAGATGTCCGGCGTGTCGTTGTCCGTCTCTCGGTCATCCTCGGTGCGAATTTCAAGGATATTTCCGAAGAGCCCTGCGTAATCGCTCGCTTCATTGGCAACAATGCGTCCGCCGACTTTGTAGCAGACACCCTCATGCCAAAATTCTTCTCCAGGCTGATGATAAATCATCATTGCTCCCTCCTTTTTGTGGGGTGGGGCTGGGTACAATGCCCCAGCCCCACAGATCAAAAATCGTTCAGTTATCCGCGACGAAAATGGCGGCACCGCTCATACACATGCAAATGAGTGGCAGCAAAAGAGCGGTAGGCTTGCAGCTTACCAGACTGGCGATCCCGATACCCGCTGGGGCGGGTCGTGTTGTGATCAGTCGTCACTTTCCTGTTCGTCTTCGTCCTCTTCCCAGGGAGAGTCATCAGCATCTGCCTCCTTCATCTGCTCGGCGGGCTGCCTTGTCCGCTTAAAGGCCAGAACAAGAGCATCCTCACCAAAATCGTCTTCCTTCTTCTTGCGCTTCTTTTTCCTGCGACATTTTTCCATGGCAGCGTCATAGTCATAGCCGATGCCGGCCTGAAATTTGCCTGCAATTTCCCTCATTTTTTCCGCATGATACTCATAAAGGGCACGATGAAAACCAGTCAGGTCCCATTGTTCACAGGCCATCTCCAGCAGCCGTGCATAGTCCCGTAAGGCATTGACTGCTTTGCAGATATCGCCATAGCAGGTCTTGAACACATGGGAGCCGTCCAAATCATGAAAGCAAAGGGAGAGTTCCTGCCCCAGCAGGAAGTCTAACTCCATCGGCTGCCGGAGCATAGGCTCGTATAATCCTTTTGGCAATTCTATAGCGTTGTGCTGCTGTTCATCCATTGGCGTGGTCCTCCGGCGGAGCAGATACCAGCCCAGCAAAAAGCATTTGCATGGCAGTACGGTATCCAGACTCAAAAGCCTGTTCAATCACAGCACTGTTGCGCTCACCGGCGGCCGTTTGGTACACCTCGAAAGCTGCCAGAGCTGCAGGAGTTTTGGAGAGTTCCCCGCGCAGGGCGGTCTCAGCCGCAGATACTGTGTGGTTAAGTACCTGCTGCTTTTTGTCCTGCTCCTTAAAAACACTTGGTTCGTACTCGCCGTAATAGAGGTCATGCAGGAAATTGGGCTCAATAGTCATGCCATGCGGCAAAGACATTTTGGGTCGGGTAAGGCCATCGGCAATGCGTTCCAGAGCCTTGATGAGATGAGGCAGCTGGGCGTCAAAAAAGCGGCGGCCGCATATCGTTTCGTGAAAATTCAAAGATTGCACCTCCTGTCAATGAAAAGCCCGCCGGCGGCATATGAGCTGCGGCGGCTGTTGATTCAGGCCCCGATAGGGCATGGTTTCTTTCTGGATCAGTCGAAACAACCGTGCTGCATAGCCTTTTCACAGGCCAGAGCCAGGCCATCCAGCAGTTGCGGAACAGCCTCCATATACTGGGCGTAATGCCCAAAGCATCAAGCGTTTCCTGCACATCGCCGGTATAACTGTACTCATGGTTCTCCAACTCCTGGAGGAACATATCACAGATAAAACCTTGCCCGGTTTTGTCGCCAGCAATGGCATCTTCCAGCTCTTTTCGGTGTCGGGTGAACATTTCATTCAGTTTTGCGACATCGCTTTTACGGCAGTAGCCGCCTCCAAAAATGCTGCACACCTGGCGGGTGTCCGAGGGGGACAAGCCCAGCTTGCGCATTCCTTCAGCAAACTGCTGTTTATTAAAAGCGAAGAACATGGGAAATGCGTTTACTTCCGCCTGCTGGTGGTTGCGCATCTCCTGGTATTGATTGGTACTCATGCGGCACTCCTTTCTTCTGGTGCACCTGCTGCCAGAGGAATTACCCGCCATTCCTCCGGCCGGCGCTGGTTTTGGCAGACTTTTTCTAAAATTTCATGTTTTCCGCAGATAGCGTACTGTACCCAGCATCGACATGGGCGGCCGCCGGTTCCCTGCGCTGAAAAGTGTTCCAGTGCGTACATCATAGGCGCCGCCTCAGTCCAGAAGTGCCAGCTGACGAAGTTCATGCAGCAGGCTGCGGTTGTTCTGTTCATACTGGGGCAGGAACGGCTGATCCAGGTCGAAGTTGTAATAGTGATAGAGCAGGATCTTGAACACAGATGCTCGGCGCAGTTCCTCTGGTATGCGGCGCATCAGCTTGCCAATTTCCGGGATGGCCCGGTACTGCTGCTTCAAGAATTCCTTATCTTCCCGGGGAAAGTTGCGGTACAGCCAGTCTTTGACAAGTACCTTCCCGCCGTTGAAGTGATACTGCTGGTTATCATCAAAACAGAGGCAGTATTCAAAATCCCGGCCGCGCTCACCGGGCCCCGCCGAAAATGGATAAAGGCGGCAGGTTCGAGGACGGGCGGCATAGATGCTGCAATAGTTGCCCTGCAGAAAAACACAGGATGCTTCTGCTCCAACCGTTTTGAGTGTGTAAATGGGATATCCTTCATCGGTGAGCGGTGTGGGCTCGCAGTATTGGAGAAGCACATCATCCGTACTGCTGACACCGCAATGCTGCTCTCGAAGGTGTTTTGCCATTCGGTAGGCATCCAAGCTTTCTACCATAACGCAGCCCTCGATGCGGCGGCAGCAATGGCCGCATTGGCTGCACTGGTATGTGACAAACTCCTTGGCGCTTACGGAAACAGCAAGGGTTTTGGATTGTTCCATACATTCCTCCATAAAAAAGGCCGCGGCAGACAAGTGTGCCTGCCACGGCCGGGACCTATGGGGCATTACCCCTTATTGTTTTGACTTCTCTACGCGCACGCGGCCAGGACCGTCGGGAGCGGGCTGGCGGCCGCCAGCGGGAAAGGGGCCATCGAAAGGAAGTAGTTGGAGTTGAGCGTTTCGAAATGCACCAGATCCCCGGACTGCTGATGGATCGCCACAACAGGCGAGGTCCGGTAGTCGGAGCCGTTGGCACGCAGGAAGGCGCAGTGGCCGAGAACCAGCGGGCACAAAAGCATTCCGTGCATTACAATGGATTTTTTCGATTTCGTCATAATAATCAGCCTCCATTCATTTTTGACATTGGACTGCCAGGGACGGCAGGCATTTACTCATAGCACAACTCCAGAAACACCGCGCGAACCTCTTCCAGAAGCTCCTTGATGCGTTTCATGGGGAGCTTTTCACGGCTGGCGATCTCGCGGATGCCGTAGCCGCAGCCCTTCATGCGGACGATGTTCATTTGCTGCATGGAAACACGGCCGGCCAGGTCATGAAGCAGTTGCTTCATCTCAAATTCCTGCATCAGATCATCCTGCGCCGGCAGCAGTTCCTCCAGGGGCACACCGTCCGGGTACAGGCCGATGTGAATGCTGAGGATTTCAGCGTTGCGCTTTTTACGGGCCAGCGTCTTAAAATGGTTTGACAGATTACGGGACATTGCTCTCCAGGCAATCGTGGCAAAAGAATACTGACGCAACACTTCTCTGGAAAAATAATCTTGGACGGCTTTCAAATAGCCAAAGATGACCACATCATAAAACTCGTCTTCCGGAAGATGGTTGTCGTTCAAGAATCTATAGACCAGGCCGTGATGTTCAGCGGCAAACTCCTGTTGCTCCTTTGTTAACGGTACTTCACATAACATATATATTTCCTCCAGTCTAAAGCAAAAAAGGGATACCCCCGGCGTAGGCCGAAGGTATCCCTTGATGACATGTCATGCGGCTGAGGCCGCAACAAAACTCATTACGCGGGCAGCTTCTCGTAGTTGCCGTCGATCTCACCGACTACGTAGCTTCCATCGGGGCTGCCGGGCGCTGTAGCGGACTCCGGGATCACATAGTCACAGTCGTTGGTACGCTGCTCCTCGTTGATCAGCGCCCGCTGGATGTTGATGGCCTTGATCTGCTCCTTAAAGCCATTGGCATAGGCGCGGATCTGAGCCAGTTCCTCGCCCTCAAAGTCGCGTAAAAGGCGGAAGGTGGCAACGCTGTAGTCGTTGCTGCCGTTGTTCTCCTTCTTGAGCCCGATCTGGATCAGGCTGCCATAGGTGGCGCGCCGGCGGTAGACAAAGGCCCGGTTCAGGAACTCCTTGAACGGCTTGATGCTGGTAGGCGGCAGAGAAATCAGCAGAGGCATGTACTCGCCGCTGCGCAGCAGGTAGATGTCCCGCATATTCTTGCAGGCCTTGCCGCGACCGCCGTCTCTGGCCGAACCGTATGCGTTCATCGGGCAGGTGGCGCAGGCGCCGCCCGGTTCCCCGATGCCGGTCTTGCCGTCCACGGAAGAGCAGAGCGGCTTGGTGTCCTCATCATACTCGCTGCCTTCCGGCCACAGGGTATAAGCAGAATGATTGTAGAGCACGACACCCTCCAGAGTCCGGGCATAGTCCGGATTGTCGGGGTCTTCCGTGGGGATCTCGAACTGCAGGGCGCCGCCGGCGGGAATTTTCACCCGCTGGAAACTCATCATCTGCAGACCGTCCGCATCCTCCGCAATCTCATCGCTGCTGAAATCACCCTCCACCATCGCAGGGAGCAGGAAAGTGTTCCGCTCAGGAGTGTTCATCATAGAAGTGTTCTGTTCGTACATAGTTCGTTCCTCCTTAAAATTGGATGGTTGGCCACTCAGGCGGCCAGCTGATTGATACGGCTCCACTGCCTTGCCGGCATGGAGAGAATGTTGTAGCCGATGCCCTCAAGCGCGGTTGCTCGGTCATAGTCCTGAACATCCTGGCTGTGACGGGTCACCGCATTGGATAAACCATAGAGCGTCAGGTCGTTGCCCTCGATCAGCCGCTGCAGCACACCGGAGCTTTCCTCATCAGTGATGTGGAAGTCCCTGCTGACCAGCTTGACAATGCCGGGGACATCGGAGGTATTCATGCGGGCATCCTTGGCCTCCCGCATCATGTCGACTACACGGGTAAAGCGCACCTCGTCTACCACGGCCCGCACCGTGTCCTGGATCTTCATGGCAAAGGCTTTGTCGTCGGCCTCCAGCGTCTTTTCCGAATACAGCTGATAGTTCTCCGAAGCCTCGTTGACGCGGCCCACATGGTTGCGGCGCGTCTGGGCATCGTTGACTACCATACCGTTACTGCACACCAGCCGGTAGACCAGCGGCTGGATGTTCACCGATCCGAGTCCCACCTCGCTGTTGCTGATAATGATGCCGGACTGAACGATGTCGCCCGGCACGACCTCGGCCTCCAGGCGGGTGTTGACTGCCTTGATATACATGCGGCTTTCCGTGAGCTGGCAGCTCTCAAAGTGCATTCCCTCCATATCCTGCAGGACGGGAAGGACGATGCCCGCAATATCAAGGTTGTCGATGCGCCGGTAGCGGTTGCTTAAAAATGCCCGTGCCGTACCATCGATGGTGCGGACCATACGGACAGAGGGCTCCCGTTGGAACCAGGCGTTCACATTCTGCGCCAGCAGTTGGGGATATTCCTCCAGCATCTTGTCGTAGTAGGCCGCCGGGATCTTCAGGTGTGTGCCGATCTGCCGGTGGGCAATGGAATTGACCTCCAGCGGTTCAAGCGCCGGAACACCGGACTGGTCATAGGCGTTGAGGTACAGTTTTGAGTCAAAAGGCTCCAGACGAAGGCTGCGGGTGTCCAGCATATAGTCGGCTTTCAAATCAGCCTGGCGCTGGATCTCCTTTGCCATGTCTACAAGACTGATCCCTGATTTCATTGTGATTTCACTCCCCTCTCTGGGTGATGGCGGTCACCAGGAGACCTGGATGCCCTGCGCCGTGGTTTCAGCCGACAGGCCCTTGCTTTCAAACACTTCCACCAAGCGGGGCCAGTAGACCTTCGCGGGAAAGTTCGCAAGATGTTCCTGCGGCACCAGTTCATCGTCCTGCTGGATGCAGATGTCACCGTTTTCCCGCAGCGTGAGCTTGCTGTGCCCACGGGAATTCAGGTCGGCAATCAGCGTTTCCATGACTTCGCGCCCGCAGTTTTCATACCAGATGCGCGGATCAATGGGTTGCTTGTTGGGCGGGATATTGGCCTCATCACCCTGTTCTGTGCCAGCCTTGGACAGAGGCACGATTTTGAGCAGGTCACACTGGATGGTCGCGTCCTGGCCGAATGTGATGTCTGCATGGTCGAATCCATCTACATTGTGAAGCCGGATGCGCCCAGTACCATTGGTGCGAATCAGCTCTGCCGGCCGCTTCTCACACCACTCAAAGCAGGCGTCAGAATACGACGAGCGCAGATAGGCCAGAATCCGGTGGTTGGCATAGCGGAGCAGCAGGCCGTCTGAAACAGGTTCCTCCAGTTCCGGGACCTGGAATGTGCTCTGGGCGATGCCTTCAGCGTGCAGCCGGCGCTCTCTCTGCTGGCGCTGCCGGCGGCGTTTGGCTTGCTGCATATACGGGAGCAGGAGGATCAGAACGACCCAAAGCCCCCAAAGGGTGAATACCCCAATCAGCAGCCACGCCTGCCACGGCCCGCGCACCAGAGCCATGATGGCGATGACAGCACCGATCAAAATGGTGATGCTGCCGCTCAAAAGTCCCTTGTCATTACTCATTTTCTTACCGTCCTTCCTTTAGATTTTTGCCTGAAAACAAAAAAAGAGGGACCGCACCAAGCTTCAGATCATTCTGAAAACTTGATACGGTCCCTCTTGGATGCCGGGAGCTATTCCGGCAGGGGTTCACGGTCGCCATTCATCACCTCAGAAGGTGACGGAACAGGCGCCGCGTCGTCAGGGTCATGCTGTCCACTTTCGGATTTTGCTTTGGAGGACTGCCCGGGGAGAAATCCAAAGTCCGTCAGCCATATTTTCAGCTTCTTGACTGTGGTTCCGTCCTTTTGGCGAACATCCACCAGTTTTTGCGATCCGGTGAGCCAGATCATGCTTCCCTTTTTGACCTTGAGCCGCATGAGCCGGGTAACATCGTCACCGCGGGCCCATACCTGGTAGTAGTCCGGCGGGGTGTTGCCGGAACGCTCCATCAGGTCGAAACAGACATATTGCTGTTTTGACTGGCCCTCTTTCGGGACAAGCTCGTGCATGACTCGGCCAAATACAACGATTTGTGCCATAACACTTCCTTTCTTCGCCTCTGGCGTTAATATCTATATATAAAAAGTGCCAGCAGATACCAGCCCTGAAAGGGCGCGGCAATACCACTGACACTTGATACAGCATACAACCTTGACTGCGTGTGCAATGCAGATGTTTAATCTGCGGTACAGAAGCTAAGTCTGTATCCCACAAGGGGAAACGCACAAAAATCAATTACAAGATAAGTGTAGCACTATATCTTGTGTTTGTCAAGTGGCATTATACTATATATAGATATTTAAGCGAGGCGAATCACAATATATGGTTCATGTCGCGGTAGTAATCATCCAGCAGATAGAATTTGAGCGCTCGGGCTGCCGGCGTCCCGTAGCTGAATATCAGACGATAGAGATTGCCTGTCCCATCCACGCCGAAGGGACCCAGCCAGTGGGAGGTGGTGTTGCCATCGAGATACCAGAGCTGAATATCCCGGTAATCATCTTCACTGACAAGCCCGGAAGAAGCCAGACGATAAGCGTCATCCTCGTCGATCATGGGGTGGGAAAGAAAATGGCGGTAGAGCTCGTCCGACAGCCCCAGCGCCTGCTGGTAGGTCAGAGGATTGGGGTGACCCAGCCACCAGCGGGTAATATCTTCAAAGGTACGCAGACGCGGTTTGGGATTGAGGGCCCGGAAACGCCGGATGAAATCTTTGATTTCTTCCGGGGCGGCCGGCGGCGGGAGCGGGATCTCACGCACTTCGTCATCCAAAAAGCCGAAAGCAAGCTGCTCGCCGGTCTCATCCTCCAGCAAGAGCGAGGTGCGGGACAGCGGCGAGACCAGGAAATGCTCCATCGCAAAGGTTTCGTCCAGAAAACGCTGGATCTTGTATTGCTCAATGGTGTGGGGCTTATACATTGGGGTGAACCTCCTTTTAAGTATTCCGCCTATTAAATAGGAGAAAACAGCGCAGATTCTGCAGCACATCAAGAATTTTTTCTTTTTCGTTAATAAACAAGAGGCAGTTTGGGTTATTCGTTGCGCTTGTTCACGCTGTATTGTATAATAGTCAATGCTATGGCTGAAAAAGATCAACCGACTCGGTGTATCTGCTGAGCTAAATTAGAAACGGAGGTTTTGTTAAGATGATTTTATCCAGTGTGTCTACCGCTCTTGTCAATCTTATCGTGTTTTCTGCGATCCCCTTTCTGTGGTGGCTGATTCGCTATCGCAAAAAGACACATTTTTTTACATGGCTGGGGTTTTATCCCCCCAAATTCCAGAGTAGGTGGTATGTGCTTCTTCTATTTGCCCTGATTTACTACTTCTTCTACAGCTTTGATTTCATGCAGCTTGTAGATCAGGCCACCTTGGACTATCTGGAGAGCAACGGGTCTGTGTCTGCCAATGCTTTTGCCGGGCTGGGAGCGGCGGCGATCCTCCCGGCACTGATTGAAAATTTTATCGCCAATGGCGTGGCTGAAGAGATCCTGTTTCGGGGATTTTTGTGCAAACGGCTATGTGCCAAGTTGGGAACTGTACCCGGCATTATCCTGCAGGCGGCGCTTTTTGCGCTGATGCATAATCTGCTCTATCTTGTTGCCGGTATGGAAGTGAGCCTGTGGTTCCACTGCCTGATGTTCTGCTTTACCGGGGCGGGAGCCTTACTGCTGGGCTGGCTCAATGAAAAGCTCTACAACGGCTCTATTTTCCCCAGCATCCTGCTCCACGGAGCCGGAAATTTCATTTCCACTATGTTGGTAGCATTCTGATACAGACAACTACAACGGAGGTCCACCATGCAAAGAATTATCATTTACGGCAGCGAATACGGCACCACCCGCCGCTATGCCGAAAAACTTTCCCAATAGAGGGATACGGCACTGAAGCTATGGCTTTGGTGCCGTATCCCTTTTCTTTACTCATGGACTGCTTGCTATCTTTCCATCAGGGGTGCTGACGCCGGCACAGAGGCCTTCTACCACTTCGTACCAACCTCGGATAGCGATGCTCACTAAATATGAGAAAACAACGAAAATCTTGCAATGTATCAAGAATTTTTACTTTTAAATGATGCCTTGAATGTCTGGGTTATTCGTTGACGGCTGTTCCCCATGTGTTATATAATAAATGCTATAGCTGAATAAATTCAACCGATTTGCTACGGTAAATCTGTGCGCAAAAGCAGTATCTGAACAATGTGTGATTTTTACAGGGCTCTGAGTTTGGCATATTAAGAAACTTTGAAATGGTGGTAAAAAATGGTTCTACAAAATCAATCTGATAGTGGTTCAAATGTAATAAAGTCCGGGTAAAAACTATACCATAGAAAAAATATATAAGATTTATGATAGTAGAAATTTAAGATGTACTGCTATAATATAAAAAAGATATCATTTTTCGAGGGGGATATAGTGTATGAAAAACTTTTTGAAGATTTTCGTTTTCCTTGAGATATTGTTATTCGCATATATTTTCAATAGCTCAATTTACAATATATACGAGAAAAATAATATTGCCGCTGACAATTTAAGTGGTTATATGATTGAAGAAACATCGCCGGAGATCCTCAATCAATTTTATACTGCATTCATTGAGGATTATCCGAACAATAAGTTAGAAATCATCAACAACACACTAACTACGACGGATAAATCTACTTATGATTTATATTGCTATCCCCTGGATGAATTTTCACAAAAACAACCTGTGTCCAGTACAATCGAATTTGAATATTACGAATTAACAATAGAAGATTTTTTAGACAGCGTAGGCATATTCTATACGGATCTATCTGTTGAGGAAATAGATCAACTCGCAACACAGCTATCTACACAAATAATTGAATATGAAGATACGTCTATTCCGTATAGCATGATATTAGAGTTGAATCTTTTTAATTTTATTATCCTGTTCATTGTCATTCTAATAATATACGGCATCTATACTTCTTATAGCCTGAAAAAGATAGGTATAAAAAAGAGTATGGGTTTCTCCACTTTGCGCATATTGAAAGAACAAATCCTTAGTATAGTAAAATATTACTTTATTGTGTGTTTAGTTCTGTTGGCTGCACTGAACCTGTATTACGCATTTGCAAACCGCTTTGATTTCTCCTATTTAATAATGGGCATATTCTTCTTTGGGATCGTCTTAATTGTAAATGTGCTTTGTATGCTTCTTACAAGCGTTTTAATAAAATTTGTTCGTTTGGAAGCAATGATAAAAAATAAAACATTAAATAAAAGTACAAATGTGATTGTACAATTTATAAAAGTTGCGTTTTCTGTTGTAATCGCTATTACTATCATTTCTTTACTTCAGCAAAGTGGAGATTATATGAAAAGTCAACAGGCGGTTTTAGACTATAAATACCTTGATGGCTATTATACATCTAATGGCTTTAATTCAGCAGAATATAATTATGCCATATCAAACCCGGATGTATCGGAGCGTTATTCAAATTCAGTTTTAGAGCTATATAGGAACCATCATTCATTGTTATGCGATTATACAGGTAGTGATGAAGCTCAAGGCCCAATGGGAGCTTCACGCCCATATTATGTCCAACAAACTATTATTGCAAATGAAAATTATATAAAGGAATTTTCCAATATTCAAGTAAACGGAACTCCTTTGGATGAAAGTGTATTTAGCATACCAACGGTCTTAATTCCTGATATGTATAAAAATGATGAAAGCCTTATAAAAGAACACATTGCAGGAGAATATGATTTGCTGCTGAATTATAATCAAAATTACGGGATACAAGAAGAAACACGCGCAAATGAATTTAATATTGTTTATATTGATGATAGTTCCACTATTAAGGTTAATACAGAGAAAGGGTTTTCAGATATAACTGGTGGTATTATCATTGTTGATACAGGAGATTTTGGAGGACTTTATTATTTAGATGCTTTAAATAATAGAAATTTGTTCTTTTCAGTAGAGTCAAGAGAAGAATTTTCTGCCCTGTTAACAAAATATGATCTGGCACAGTTAGTCGTGGCAGGAACATTGCTGACTCCTTACTTAACACAATTAGAAAGCGTGACGTTTGTCCTTAAAACCCTTACGATGTTCGCTATCGTATTTGTAGTCTCACTGGTGTTTATTCTATACATCTCAAATTATGTAGATGTTTTTGTTAACCGGAAGCGATACGCTTTAAAAGAGATTATGGGCTTTTCTCATTTTAAAATACTAAAGAGCCGTTATATTGTTTGGGCAATAGAAATAATCGCATCAGTAATCTTGACTGCCATCAATTATTACTTTGCTTGCTTTTTTGCAATCATGCTACTGGACTACCTGTTTTGTGAATTGTTATACCGGACTTATATCAGAAAGGCTTTATATGAAATCGAAAAGGGGGCATAAGTATGTCATTGATCGTATTGAAAAATATTAAAAAGGAATATGGAAAAAATCAAGTATTATTCAATGATTTGTCTTTAGAGATAGAGCAAGGAGAATTTGTTGGCCTCATTGGAAAAAGCGGTGCAGGCAAAACAACACTTCTAAATATCATCGGACTGATTACCGATATATCGGCGGGAACGATAACGATTGGCAATTATAAAAATTTGTCCATGAAAAACAAAAATGCTATGCTCCTTAGACGGCATACAATAGGTTATCTTTTTCAAAATTATGGGCTGGTTGAAGATGAAAGTGTATTATGGAATTTGAAACTGGCCCTTGAATATAGAAAAATGAGCAAAGGAGAAAAATTAAGAAAAATCAACAAGTATTTAAAACAGTTTGGTTTAAGTGATATGCTCAACAAGAAAATATATCAGTTGAGCGGAGGTGAACAGCAGCGAGTCGCTATTATTAAATTGATATTGCAAGGAAGCAAAATCATATTAGCTGATGAACCTACTTCTGGGCTTGATAAGGATAATGAAGCAATAGTAATGTCACTTTTAAAAAAGTTGAATGAAAGTGGAGTTACCATAATCATGGTGACTCACAACCTGAACTTGTGTGACTATTTTTCCAGAGTAATAGATGTAGAAAAATATAGGTAAAGTTGAAATCAAGTCAAAATTGTTATTGGGCAAACCATGCCAAGCAAAATCGAAACTATTCGCTGGATGAGAATAGAAAAATAGAGGGATACGGCACTGAAGCTATGGCTTTGGTGCCGTATCCCTATTTCTTACTCATGGTGTGATTGCTCACTGCTTGCTATCTCTCCATCAAGGGAAATTGTATCCTCCAGCACCTCATATCCAAGGAAACTATTGGTGGAGAGGGCAGCGTCCAGATAGTCGTTTCCGACGGCAGGCCGGCTCCCTTTTTGAAAATAAAAGCGGTAGCGGGCGCCGATCTGGAACTTGGCGGTTTTGCTCAACAGCAAAGTGCGCTCCGCCCCCTGTTCATCAATCAGCTGGATCTTGCGGTAACGACGCAGCATAGGGGAGCTGACGCCGGCGCAGATCCCTTCCACCACTTCGTACTGGCCCCGGGCGGCGGTGCGCCATAGGCTGCTGCCCAGCACCAGAGAAGCGGCAAAAATAAGTCCACCCAGCACCAGAAGGATGCGGTCTGCGGTGACAGTGAAGATCACAAGGCTGACTGCTATGCTGGCGATCCCGGCCAGGAATGTCAGCAGGATTTTGCGCCGCAGGACAAAGGGAAATTGGCTCCATTGGTTTTTCATGTGCTGATCCTTTCAAAAATGATTTGCTGGCGCAGATACAGGTTGGCAACGGCCAGCGTTACCGCCTGGCTGCTCCGGCTGTTCTTCATCAGGCTGGCGATATTCTGGCAGGTGGTTTCGCTGTCGCCGTACACCTTCTCCATCAGGACCCGCTCGCTGGGGAGGGAGAAGACATCCTGCTCCACACATTTGATGATCTCCGCAGTGGAAAGCAGGGCCTGCCGGGAAAGCCGCATGACGCGGGATTCATAGTCGGTTCGGCGGTCTTTGCGAAACAGCTTCAGCGCCTGCCCGACTGAAACGCGACGGCTGAATACCAGCTTCATAAACGATACGCCGCGCACCAGGGCAGAGCCGCTGGTGGGGATGATGCCCAGGGAACTCAACAGATCATACAGCGCATCGTATTCGGTCTCCCCGCAGCCGGAAACCAGCAGGCCGCGGGTAAGCAGGCGGTTCACGCAGGCATCCCAGGGCCGGTTGACAGCACCGCCCATAGATGAGGCCAGCTTATCGCACTGAAAAGAAATATCCTCCCATTTGGAAATCCGCCAATTCAGGGCAGTCCAGACGACCAGCTCCTGCATATCCACCATGTAGGGCTGACCGCCAAGGCGGATGACCGGGCAGGACCGGCCGCAGCCATTTGTTTCCCGCTCCAGACGGCCGATTGCAGTATATAAAGTTTTCTGTTCCATTGATCAATGCCTCCTTTTATATATCCTTTACTGCGGGAAGGCCGTGGTTTTCAACAAATTCAAAGCAAGCTTGCCAGAAAGCGGGGATCGCTGCGCAACTTGGCGACTGAGCGCGAGATCCATGCACCCACATGGGAGGGCGGCACCTGGTAGAGTTCTGCAATATCCGTGACCCGCATTCCCTGAAGCTTGAGTGCCAGAGCCTCTATTCCAAGCCGAGCCACACCGTCGTAGTCCTGCTTGCTGGCCTCCAGAAGCGACAGCGTTTCCATCAGGGATACCTGGGCGTCAAAAGCGTCGGACTGCGGCTCCAGGGCCTCGCCGTCGGCGGCCAGTTCCCCATGCTCCCCAATAATGAGGCGGCTGAACATCTTGCCCCTGTTGCAGATCGTCCGGCAATAGGACAGAAGGCCGTTTTTTACGACTGTTTTGGCATAGGTGGCAAACTGCGCCCGCCCATCGTCCTCATAGGTAGCCGCGGCTTTACAGAGCCAGACGCACCCCTCCTGGAACAGATCGCTGTACTCCAGGCCACAAATGGTTGGATTCACATGGATATAGTCGCAAATCACCCAATGCACCACCGGCAGGTTTTGAGCAACGAGTTCCTGCTGCTGTTTCGTCAGGCTGGTCATTTGCTCACCTCCCATCAGGCTGCCGCCTGTCCGGAGGCAGAAGGAGCTGAGGCCTGCCTGCAGAGGCGGATAACCTCATCGCACATCCATTCGGAAAACTGGCCGATATGGGCCTGCCGTTCATCCAGCCCCAGCTTCGCCTGGAGCCAGATGTAGACCTCCCATTTTTCCATGTGCCGACTCTGCCGCAGCTGCTCCAATGCCCGGTGCGCCAAAATGCGCTTGTGCCGGAGATCTCCGTTTGCCAAAGTCCCCATAGGCCGGTGCGTCCTGCCATGGGCGCTCACATAGGCATCGCAGGCGGGCCAGCGGTCGCAGAGGTAGAGAAATTTCCCCTGGGACCGGCGGTTTAAGCCGTAAACCACGCTCGCCGGTCGGAGAGAGGCATTGGCATGGCAATAAGGACATTTGATCGGTTTTTGCTTCATCATAAAATCATCACCTCCAAAGACGCGCCAATGGCGGCGCGATGGCGTCTTTCTGTGTAAAAAATCAGCTGTTCTGACTGCAGCTGAGGTCCAGGCAAAGCTGCCTGAGCGTACATGCGGAAGGGTCCGGCGTATGCCATTCGATGTACTTGGAAAAAGCGGCGTCAAAAGAGCGGCGCGACAGGATGGCGCTGCACTCGGCGGCTTCTACTTCTTCGCCAGTCAGCTCATGGATGGTTTCCGCAGGCAGAAGCATGACCTGCCCGCATTCATCCACTGCCAGCAGGAATCCGGGACAGGGGTACTCCCGGCCATACACACAGGCATCGCAGCCACAGCTGACAAAGATGGCGTTGCGCCAGTTCCCGCGGACGGCCCGCAGAAAGGAATAAAATTTGCAGGATGTTTTCATGTCTGCACCTCCGTTATCCTACATTTTGAAAAATAAAAAAGCGGGGATCAGCTGTGGCTGCCCACAGGCTGATCCCCGCTGACGGGCATTTAAGCGAACAGGCCCTCGATCTCCTGCGTAATCCGGGGGATGACCGTATCGTTGAAGATGAGGGTCAGGGCCGCCAGCAGCAGGGCGCCCAGCACAACGGCGATGATGATTTTGACCGCATCAGAGATGTAGAAATCGCCGCGCTGGTTGGAGAGCGCCATACGGGCACGAAGCGCGAGGCCGTTCGCTTTGCTGCGGATGCAGCTGGTAAACTTCTTCATGGAAATACCTCCTGTAAATGTGATATTGGATTTTGGTATGGTTATAGCCGGTCAGGATCGGCGGATAGGCTTGAGCAGACTGTTTTTGTTGGAGCGGGGCCTGTCCGGATATGCTTTCGGCTTCTGGCGCAAAAGCAACCGAAACCGGCGCCGCCGCCCATCTTCGCCGTCAGGCGGAATATACTTTTTCTTCGACATGGATTTCTCCTGTTCTGACGGTAGGTTCAGGGCCGGCCTGGGAGCAGGCCGGCCCTGGAGGAATGGATGGAAGGCAGCCGACATAGCGGCTGCTATGGGAACCCACTGCGGTACAAAACATCACCTCCATCGTAGATTCGCCCCGGGTGGGAGCGAGTATATGGAAAGCCCACACCAGAGGTGAGGGCGGATACCTGTCAGCCGAAGAAAGCGCCCAGGGAACTCATGACCTCGGTGCAGAGGACCACCAGATAGATGATCATAATGCAAATGAGCATCATCATGGAGTAACGCTGGATCTTCTTGGGGCGCTTGGCTGCTTCTTTTTTCAAATTGTTCTGCTCGATCTGCCTCATGTCAAAGCAGATCATCTTGAAATACATCCGCTGGTCGTCGCCGCGCAGCACGCCAATCAGGCCGCGGATCACATCAGACAGCATGGGGCTGCCAATGCGGGTCTCAAAATGGATCAGGGCATTTTCATAGTTGCCGGTTTTCATGTCGGCAATGGTCTGGTCCAGCTCCGCGCCGAAGTCCTTGCCGGCTACCCGGCGGTAAGAGGTCAGGATCTTCAGCACATCCCGGTCGTTCTCCAGGTTCTGCCCAATGGTCAATGCGAACCGGGGGATCTCGCTTTCAATGAGCTTGCGGCGCTTCTTGACAAAATCGAAGACGCTGTAATAGGTCGAGAACCACAGCGCCACCGCAAGCCCGATCAGCACGGGAACCATCAGCGGCACCAGAAACACCATCAGGATAGAGCAGAGGCCGACGGCGCCCGCCGTGACCCAGGCCCGGGCTGTGTAGATCTCCGGCGTCAGTTCCAGGCCGGCAATATCCAGCGCCCGCTGCAGCTTGTTCCGCTTGAGCTTATCCAGCTTCAGGTACGGGGCGATCAACCCAGCGATTTTGGTGATGTAGACATCCAGCAGTTTCTCGGCCTTTACGCCTTGCTGCTTGCGGGCCAGCATCATCATGCGGGAGGTCTTCTTTGTGGGAATATCCACAAAGGCACAGGTCAGGTTGTAGGTGGCAAAACCAAAGAAGATGATCGCCACAAGTGCCAAAAGGGTCATGCGCCGTCACCTCCGTATTCAATGGGCTTGCTCAGCTTCATGATCTGCGTCAGGGCAAAGAGAATAATGGCCGCGCAGATCGCCAGGGCGATTTTGCCGGGTGTGGTGAAGATGAGCGTATGGAACCAGTCTTCATTGAGGAAGTAAAGCAGCGGCACATTGGCGACCACCAGGAACATCATTGTGATGGCCTCACGGCGCGGCCCCTGCATCATGGCCTCCAGCTCAGACTGCACCACGCGCACATCGCTGAACTTCTGGGCGATGGTGGGCAGCGTGTTTTTCATGGAGCGGTCAGACTGGCACTGAATGAGGATATTGCACCACTCATGAAATACCCGGTTGGGGACCTTCATCTTCAGCGAGTTGATGGCGCTGGTCAGGTTGGCGTTGATCAGTTCCGCCTCGTACACAAATGCCTCGAAGTTGGCCTTCACCGGCTCATTGATGTAGGGCAGGTTTTCCTTGACTGCTCGGATCAGGTCCTCCGTGCGCAGGTAGGAGGTAGTGATGATGGAGATGGCGGTCTCCAGCTCCTCATTCAGATGCTTCTTGTAGCTGGCGGCTGTGCTGCGCAGATACCAGATGGGGGCCAGCGAAAAGCCAATGCCCAGGATCGGCACCATATATACATTGTTGATAAGCAGCGCCAGCACAGCGCCCACCGCAAACAGGATCAGCGACAGCCGCTTGACCGCCTCATAGCGGTCGGAGCGGCCAGTGCCTTTCAAAATCTGCTTCAGCTCATAGTCCTGGTTGAAGAAGCCCTTGGCGGGCGTACCCATCAGGACATTGAGTTCGTCAGACAGAGTAGCTGCCTTGCGCTGGGAGCGGAACAGGGCGTCGATGAAATCCCCCGGCCGCACGCCGAACAGGGCCAGGAGGCCCGCGCTGATCAGCGCAAAGCAAATGATGTAGATCCACTGCAACCTTTAATCCACCTCCTTCGGGGCGTCCATGAACTCCGCCAGCTCCTTATTGGAGATGCCGTTGTCAAGGAGCCGTTTTTTCAAAGTATCCGAGATCAGGCCCACCTTCCGGTGATGGCCCACTACATGGACCTCTCCCTTTTCATCGGTCACATTGTCCTCCACCTCAAATTTGTAGAGCGTGTGGGAAATGAGCTGCCCGTCCCGGTAGTCCTCGCCCTCCAGAATCTCCATGATCTTACGGGAACGGTCTTCCAGCTGCTTGGTAAATACCACGATGGGATAGGCCTCCACCATGATCTCCATGAGCACAGCGTCATCCATGCTGTATTTGCGCTTGGCGAGGGTCATCATCCTGCGGTAAGTGCTGTTGCAGGAATTGGAGTGGATGGTGGTGCAGACGGTATGGCCGGTGCGGGAGCTCTCGGCGGCCGACAGGCTTTCCGCGGCGGACCGCATCTCGCCGACACCGATAACATTGGGGTGCTTGCGCAGCACCCGCTCCAAGAGGAAGTCCTGGTTGATGTTCAGTGCCGGATTTTCGCTGGGCCGGGTCAGCAGGTGGATGACGGAATTTAAGATATTCCCGTTTTCATCCCGCTTGACCAGATCAAACTCGCGGCTGCCTTCTTCGATGGTGATAAGGCGCTGGTTGTTGGGTACATTGGAGAGCAGCCAGGCCATGATGGTGGTCTTGCCGGAGCCGGTGGAGCCCGCGATGCACACGCTGACGCCATACCGGATGCAGGCCATCAGGAAGTGAAGCATCTCTGCGGTGGCGCTGCCGGAATCGAGCAGCTTCTGCTCGGAGACTGTCTGCTGGTTGACGATACGGATGGAGGCGTTGATCCCTACATCCGGGTCCACAATGGGCGTCTTGTCCACAGAGATACGGATGTTTTTGTCCAGAAAGCCCACCACACTGGGCATGGTGTCGTCAATGACCATGCCGCAGGCGTTGAGCATACGGCGCACCACATCAATGGCGTGCTGCGGGGAAGAAAACTTGTCCGGGATCTTGATACTGCGCCCGCCGGCCTCGATCACTTCGATGTCGTTGTAGGCGTTGATGTTGACTTCCTCAATGCCGGGCTTGTAGATCCATTTTTTGAGGAAGGAGTAACCGGCCATATCCTCATAGAGCTTTTCACACAGTTCCTCGGTGGTCAGCCCCTCAATGGCGTATTTCCGCTTGACGATGTACTGCACCATCAGCTCTTTGAGCAGTGTGGTGGCCCGCTCGGCGTTGCCCTCGCCGGCCTCGGCAATGGTGGAGGCGTGATTTTCAGCAAAATACCGCTGCACATCCTCCAGCACCTGGTCATAGGTCAGGTCCTGGTTGGCTGCCGGCGCGAAGAATATGTCGTTGAGATTATTCATCGGCGTCATCCTCCTCGAACTCGTCCTCGTCGTCCGCCTCCTCTGCCGCCTGCTCGGCCAGCTCCATCTGCTCCAAAGCGTCCAGCACCTTGTTGAGCGAGGCGGTGTACTTGGGATTGCAGTATTTGATGGCCTGGAACATCCCGCCCTCGGTGGCGCAGCGGTCGATCTCCTTGCCATAGGGCAGAAGGCCGTCAAAGCCGCCGATGATATAGCCCATTTCATCCAGAGCGTGGAAGGGGCGGGCCATGCCGGCGAAGGTCATGTGCCGGTCATAGTGGAAACGCCCATCCACCAGCAGGGGCTGGTGGGCTTTCAGGTAGTTGACGCCCTTCAGGTCGGGGGTGAGCAGGCGGATGACAAGATCGCCGGACTCAATCGCCGCCGGGGTGAACACATTGGTCATGTTGGAACTGCAGTCCAGGATGACGAAATCCACCAGCTTTGCGGCGGCGTTGACCAGCTGGAGTACCATAGCATATTTGACTTCCGGGTAGCTCAGCGGATTCTCACCGGCGGAATAGCCCATCAGGCCGATGAAGGGATAGCTTTTGAGCACAGTGACATGGCTTGCCACCAGTGTAGTGTCGATTTCCACGCTGCTCAGGACCTGCCCCACCGAGGCGTTGGTCTGGATGATCTGCTCCGGCAGCCAGACCGGGAGCATGGGGACGCTGATCTCCGCGTTGATGATGATGGCTTTCCGCTTGTCGCGGGTCAGGGCTTTTGCCAGGATGCAGGAAAACATACTTTTTCCGCTCCCCGGGCTGCCCCAGACAGTAATGACTTTTCCCATAGGTTCAGGCCTCCTTTCTGTTACGCGGCATCCTGCCCGTCATCCGCAGGGGCTGTCTCGGCGCCGCTTTCCGTATCCTCGGCATCCGATTCGCCTGTGGCCTCGCCATCTGCGGCGCTTTCAGCAGCTTCTCCACCATCCTGGCCTTCTGTATTTTCCTCAACCAGTGTTTCGGGGAAGTAGATCTCCTGAAGCGTCCTGTCCTGCTCAGCCAGCAGTTCCTCGGCCAGCTGGTCGTTGTTGCGGGAAATCAGCGCCACATGGGCCACACCGTCATTTTCCATCTCGGTAATGATACGGGCCTGCTCCGGGCTTGCCAGCACGGTGATGGTGGCAGACTGCTGCGGCTCTTCGTCCTCGGTGGGCTCCTTGGTGTTGTCCACATTGATACCGTCGGAGTCGGTGACCGACAGCACTTTGACAAAGCGCAGCTCCGGCACCTCTTCCGCCGTCTCCAGAAAGTGATAGATGCGGATGATGTCGTTGGGCTGCAGCTTATCCGACAGGCCGGAGGCAAGCGTTTTTACGCTCAGCGAGATAGCGACCTTGCCAGAGGGGATATCGTTGAGCGCCACATCTGAGGAAACAGGGACGGTGCTGACCTTGCTGGTGAGGATATAGTCGCCTGCGGCCAGGTCGGCCGTTACATACAGGCCCTCAACATCCTCCATGCTGTGGGCCACATTGGACGGGAGGTTGTACCCGCCCACTTCTACGACTTCGGCATTGTCGCTGGTGATCTTTTCGCCCTTCAGCACCGGCTGGGTGATGCGGACGATCTCTGTTTTGCCGTTGGTCTGCCGGGCAATGGTGGGCAGTGCCACAAATGCGATGACCGCCGCCAGAACCAGGGACAGAATGCCGAAGATGAATCGGTTATTGAGTTTCATAAGCATCTCTCCTGTCATAAAAATAGTTCAGCCAGCGTCGCCACAGAGCAGCCGCAGGCCAGAAAAGGTAAAAACGGGATTGCAATAGGCTGTTTGTCCCGAAAGAGCCGCCGGAACAGCAACACCACCGGCATGGCAAAACCGGCGGCCACCAGGAATACCAGCGCCATGCCGGAGGGACCATAGACCAGGCCCAGAACCCCGCAGAATTTGATGTCCCCGCCGCCCATACCGCTGCCGCCGGTCGCCATAGCAGCGGCCAGCGGGATGCAGAAGCCCAGCAGCGCACCCACCAGCGCCTCGGCCACAATGGGCCAGATGAAAATGGGCGTCCGGCCATGCTCCAGAATGAAGTAGACCTGGATCAGCGGTGCCAGCGCGGCCAGGGGGATAAAAAAGACGAGCGCCCGGTCGGGCACCCGCCTGTATAGGATGTCGTAGACGGCAAAGCCCGTCACCACCAGAAAAACAGTGAGCAGGTAGGCCATCCACACATTATTCTCGATTGGTGTACCAGTCATCATAGAGGCTCCCGTCAATGGAAACATAGTCGTTTAGGTTGATACTCAGCATCCCGTCCGGCGTCCAGGTATCCCAGACCTGGGTGAAGACGGTGTAGTTTGTCGCATCCGGGAACCAGATGGGGGTAAAATGCACTTCCCGGCTGTAAGTCGAGAACTCATTGGGCTGGAAGGTGAATTTGGCGCTCCGGCCGCTGGACACCCGCTGCAGAAGGCGCAGGTAAGTCTCGTACTGGAATTCGGGGAATACGGAAAAGGCCGTCTGCGGATGGGTGATGTGGCTGGTGGGCGCGTCAGTGGAGAGCGTGGCTGTCACATCCTGCTTGACGCCGTATCCGCTCTTCATGGACTTTCCGGAGGCCGTCGGCACAATATCGTCCGGCATCAGGGACATAACGCCGCTGATGGAGGCGGAATAGCCGGTGTACTCATATTCCCAGTAGCCTTCATCTACCCAATGCCCGCCGTCTTCCCCGTGATCACACCACACCCATACCGGCACCCAGTAGCAGCTCCAGACGCCCCAGTTGGCCGTGAGTTTCTGCGTTTCATTGGGCAGGGACGGCACAGTATAGGTGGGATTGGTGTCTGTGGCCACCGGGTCAGGCGGGATATGTTCGTTCAGATCCACGATCTCCGCCACAAAGGTATCCTGGGCGGTATAGGCGCCGCTGACGGATACTGTGATGGTAACTGTCTGCGGTGTGGTGGGGGTATGCCACTTGACCCAGACCACCTGGCTGTCGCCGGCGGGGATCACCACATTGTTGACCCGGTAGGTGGTGCCGAGGATGTGGAAGGTCACCGAAGCGGGATTATCCGGCGTCAGGTCGGTATCCGTCCGCAGGGTGACAGAGGTAATGACATCGGTATCCACCCGGTACTCCACATCAGGGGCCTCGATCTCACCCTCGGGCGGGGCCTCGTCAAACCAGACAATACCGACGCCCAGTGTATTGATGATGTCGGAATTGTTCTGCGTCCCTGTGGTGTTGCCGGTCCAGGCGGAAATACCAAGGTCACTGAACTCCAAAAACATTGCCAGCGGCAGGTTCTTATGGGTCAGCGAGGTCATGGTCCGGCGCAGGTTGCCGCCGGACATCTGATCGTAAAGGCCGGCCTCAGTGGCCGTCATGCAGTAATACTGGCCGTTGTGGGTAAAGTAGGCGATGGGCTCGATCAGCAGCTTGTATTCGCCGGCGATCATCCGCTCATAGTCCACGCCCGCCGCCTGGGCAACCATCATGCAGGCGTACTCCGAGCAGAAGTACCGCTTGATGGCGTCAATGTTGCTCTGGCCCTTGCTGCTGACGATGGTGGGCATGGACTGCGCGGGCTTGATGCAGGAATAGGCCACCCCGGACTGGAGGGAGAGGCCGGTGCCGCTCAGGTACTGCAGCTTATTGACCTTGCCGAAGTGGAGGACGCTGCTTTTCTGCGTCCGGTTGGAAAAGTCCAGCGGTGAGGACACGGCGGCGCCGCTTTCCGCATCCACAACTGTGATGCGCACGCCGTCATTGCCGGGATTCCAGAAGTTTGAGGATGTGCCTTGCCCCATTCCGCCGCCGCCACCGTCAATGTTCCCGTTGCCTCCCGATGCAAAGGCCGTGGAAGGAACGAGGCAGAACACCAGGGCGAGGCTGCATAAGAGGGCGAGAAGTCGTTTCAAATACATCACGCTCCATTCTTTTTGAAAATAAGAAGGCCGCCACAACCCTGTGACGGCCCTTCAGGTCCATATTCAGTTGTAGGTGGTCAGCCGCCCATGTTGCCGACCTGCTTGTTCAGATCGCCGTCGCTGTCGCCGGTGGACTGCTGCACATCGCCGGGGACTACCCAGCCAAACACCGGATCGTAAACGGCCCCGCTGCCATTGCTGGAGCCGGGGGCCGGCTCATTGCCGGAAGTGGATTCCTCTGCGGGAGGAGCAGTGACTTCCGGTACTGCCGGATCGGGATTGAACTCATGCTCTTCGCCGGGGTCTTCGATCTCCGTCTTGCCTTCCGGTACGGGCGGAGGTGTTTCTTCCGGCTTTTCCGTATTGGTAAAGTCGATTTCAACCTCGCCCTCGGATTCTGAGGTCACCTTGGGATATTCCTCTTCGGTACTGGAAGACTGGCCGGGTGCATAGGCGTCTGCGCCCCCGCTCCCGTTACCAGACTGTGCGCCGCCGTCCGACCAGTCGCTGCTGGTGCTGCTGGGCGGGGATTCATCCGGCCGGAATTCTTCCGTGCGATCCCGGCTCACGAACCAGCAGACGCCCAGAATGGCAACGCAGAGGACGGCCAGGGCCGAAACAATAAAGCCTTTGGATTGAAAAAACTTCTTCATGTGTGTCCACACTCCTTTTTGCTGTTATATAAAGCCTATACTGCGGAGCTGACTGGAATTTCAACAGCGCCGCTAAAATTTGGTGTTGTGGTAGCCGGTCAGCTCCACCCGCTGGGTGATGGTGGGATAACTGTGCCCGAACATGCGCACATAGAATTCCACATCACAGAAGAAGATGTACTCCACCCGGTCGCCCACCACATTGAACTCCAGGCTGATGTTGGATACCTCATAGTCCTCTGTGGAGAGCGGGATCTTCTCCGCCAGGCCGCCGGCGACAGTGGCCTCCAGCATTTCCGTATAGTCATTGCTGGAATAGAGGGTGCGCAGGTACTCCTCGAAGTTGGTTTCCCGCTGGGAGCGGTAGGTGTCTGCATAGATGGTGGCGCTCAGGTTGTTCAGCTCCATTTTGGCGCCGTTGCGGATGTTGATGCAGGTGATCCGCACCGAGGCGTACAGGAGCAGGAAAGAGATGAGCATGACGACCCCGACTACAAAGAAGCAGGCAAAGAAAGTAATCTCGCCCCGCTCGTTGCGAAGCGGCCGGCGCAGCCGTGAAAGAAAACGCTTCATAGGCCACCTCACTTCCAGTAATGCTCACTGACGCCGGAGCCGCGGGCCACCACCGTGATGTTGACCAGATCCAGGTTCCAGAAGCCGCCCAGTTTGGCCTCGCCCTCAATGGTGATATAGAAGGGCGTCCCCAACTGGATGGCCCGGGACATCCCGGACGGCGTAGGCGTCTTGTATGTGGCATCGATGGAGTATGTGATATTCTCCGCGCCCTCGATCTCCGAGCACAGGAAGTCAAAGAGCGAGTCGGTTTCGCTGTTGATGCCGCCGGACAGCTGGATCTGCTTGACCATCTGATCTGCCGCATGGTCTAACTCCTGTTTTGTGGAGATGATGCCGAACAGGTCAATGATAAAGGCCAGCAGGATGACGGCGATGAAGATAAACACCACCGTAGAGAAATAGTTGGCCTCGCCCCGTTCGCTCTTCAATGTCCTGCGGACTTTTTGCAGGAAAGTATGAATGTGAACCACCACCTTTACTTACAAATGAAAACAGCCGTCCCGACCGGAACGGCTGCATTACAAAGTTTTGACTGTACCAAGTATAGCAGATTTGGATTTACGGCGAAAGGGCAGGACTGCGCCAATGTATGGGCAATCCTGTGCCAATTCCTTTTTGTAACGACGATTTGTGCGAATCCAAAGTAAGACTTTAGATTTGCGTAAATTGAAGTAGCATTTCCCATAACCACAAGAAAAAAGCACGGAGAAACGGCAATCACCATTTCTCCGTGCTATTTTTCGTCAGGCTGGAATTTTACGATGTCACCCAGCTCACAGTTAAAAAACTTGCAGAGCGTATCCAGGGTATTGGTGGAGACGGATTCGTTCGCCTGCATCCGGCGGATGGTCGAACTGCTGATACCGGCCTTGGCCTGCAAGGTATATGTGGTTGCACCGTGCCGCTTCATGGTTTGCCACAAGGGCTCGTATGAGATCATTCCTGGTCGTTTCCTCCACTTCCTTCTTTACATATCTCTATTATTGCCTATAATGGAGAAGTAGCGTTATAGGCAATATTGCCTATATTAGAATGGCATAAAGTGAAGAGATGTAGGAGGAAACAGGATGGAAACCGAAACGAAAACCTGCTGTATAACGGGCCACAGAGATATTCCAGCGGAGAAGAAGGAATTTGTGGAAGAAGCACTGCGGAGGGAAGTAGCAGCGGCGATTGAGGATGGCTATACTCGATTTATTTCAGGTTTTGCCGAAGGTGCCGATCTTATGTTTGCGGCAGTCGTTGCCGCAGCAAAAAAAGAAAATGGCGGCTTGTTTTTAGAAGCAGCGATCCCCTATGCCGGCCGGCTGAAGACGAAGGACAAAGAGTTTCACAGAATGCTGACTGCCTGCGATGGCGTGAAAGTGATTTCCGACCACTATGTTCCTTCGTGCTACATGAACCGCAATCGCTATATGGTTGCCCAGTCGCAGCGTGTGATTGCGGTGTATGATGGACGGGACAAAGGGGGGACGCTGTTCACGCTGCGCGATGCCCATGTTCAAGGGCGAGAGATCAGGCTCATAGAAATTTGATTTCAGGGGCAAAACATAAAGGCCGCATGGGGCTTTTGTATCCCATGCGGCTTTTAATTCAAATCCTGAGTACAGTTACAGCAGTGATTCTATTAGTTGATAGATGTCAGTGAATGGATTAACCGCGATCCCAAACGGTTTATTGCAGTCATTTTGAATATGGTATTGTTCTACACGCTTGGCGTTCCGGATCGCATCAGTTGTATGTTCAGATAACTGCGCATACACATCGCCGGCTTTTTCATAATCCGGGAGGTAGGCGGTCAAGGCTGTCTTCACTGCAGGGTAATCTTTGAAAAATTTTGTTGTGTACTGGAAATGCAGCAAATACCAAAACTCAAAACAAGGATTCGAGATCGCAATGTGAATTCCCTTTGCATCTGCCAGTTTCCTTGCTCTGGAGAGCAAGGTGTCCTTGGCGGCGATAGGATCAGGATTATTATAGTTTACATCACCGTCAGCAACGACCCACACCGCATCCCCATTTGATGCAGAAATCTGATTTTTATTTTGATATTCCATGGCTTTCCGAATCAGGCCAAGGTAATCGGTTTCACCTCCTTTGGTGCGGCTGCCGACCACACGAATGTCAATATTGGTCTGGCGGCTGCGATAATGTTCAAAATACTTCGGTTCAGTTTGAGAACCTTCCGTCACAATCAGAATGACAGGTTTTAGTTTTCTGCGTCGCTGACCACGCTTTTCAATTTGTCCGCGTGCCATTTTACAGCCCTCCCTTGATAAAGGGAATCGCACCAAAACGGCCGATCAAATAACCCTTTTCTACTTTAGTGTCTTTGCGAACGGAAAAATCGTAAAGGGAGAACAGATCGGTGGCTGCTGTCTGTTCGTCTTTTTCTGTGAACCAAATTTGATCTCTTCTCAACAAATCCAGATCAAGAAGATTGGTGCTGTGAGATGTGAAGATCAACTGAGCACCCTTTGGATTGAATTCTGTGCTGTCAAACAGGGATACCAGATGTCTGGTCAATAGAGGATGAAGATGTGCGTCCATCTCATCAGCCACAAGAAGCGTTCCCTGGTCTAAAGCCTTTTTCACAACGCCAATCAGTTTGAAGTAACTGTTGGTGCCGTCAGATTCCTCTGCCATATTTAACGCATAGGATAACGCATTTCCATTGGTATCCTGTACCGTGTGAATGGCCTCAATATTTGTAAAGCTGTCACTGTGCTGCGATGGAGCAGGCTCTGCATCGCGCATTTGCAAAGCCTGTATTCCCAAATCGGCAACACGCAGCATAGATGCGATCACGCGCCGGTAATCATCATCTTTCAACTGCTCTGCCTCAAGCCCATAAGCGTCCGCCACGGAATTCTTCGTGATGATCTGACAAGAAGCGAACCACTCCAAAACCGGAATCACTTTAGAGTAACTCCAGTTTGATGCAACTGACAAATAGAGTTTGTTCGCAGAAGTGCGCTCCTTGAGCGTGTTTTGTTCATCTATATCCACCGTAAAACGAAAATCTTTGGTATTTTTTCTCTCAAAAATAAGCGCCTGTCTGCCGTTGGGATAGTAATATAGGTATTCTTCTGTAACAGCCTTATCTGTCACAGAAAAACCATACGCATATCGGATACCTTCAGTGGTAAAGATGACCTCAAAGCTGCTGGGGCGCGTTGGCGTTTCCGGATCAAACTTGAAAGGCGAACGGTCAATGGTCTTATGAAGCTGCTGGTTATGTGAGGTCAGCACATAGTTTACCATGAACCAGAACGCGTTTAGGACATTGGACTTCCCCGAAGCATTGGCTCCGTAAATGACAGCAGACTTCAAATAGCTTTTGTTTCCATCCACGATAAGATGCTCTGGATGCTCATTATCCTTGCTGGCCAGTAGGGATAATACAACTTTATCTTTGATAGATAGAAAATTCTCTACACTAAATTGAATCAGCATAAGCGGCCTCCTAAACCTTTACTTTTATATATTATAACCCGGATTTTGTGAAAAATCAACGCAAACTCAAAATAAATTCTTTGAAATAGGAATTTGGAAGGAAGCCTATGTGATAAAGATATACAGCGGTAGATCTGATAATGACAAAAAAGAAACCTGGAGAGCAGTTCGTCACTGCTCCCCAGGCACTTTTGCTTTTACAGGTTCTGCCGGATGATCCGCGTGATGATGCCCACGGCCACGCCCCGCTCCATATCCAGGCGGGTGACAGCAAAGGACACATCATCTTTCTTACCGGGCATCCGGTAGTCGTAGCAGGAGTGGGCTACCGCATTGACGCCGTTGGCGAGCCGGACATAGACCACACCTTTATGAACATCGGTGACCTTTCCGGCGTACTTGCCTTGGATGCGGCACTTCTGCAGGTTGTCCCGGTCAGTGTTTTCCGAAGTGCTCTTGATGTCGGCCCGGATGCCCAGGTCCTCCAGGCTGTTGCGCCGCACACTGAGGATACGGACCAGCACTTCATCGCCCACAGCAAACCGCTCATGGGCGTCGCCGATCCAGTCCCAGGCAAGGTCGCGGGCCAAAATCGAGCATTCCACCCCAAACACCTCCACACGGACGACCTTTTCCGCCACAGCGATGACCCTGGCCTGGACAATGCGGCCCTCATAGACGCGGTACATTCCATCCGGGTCCAAATCGAAATAGAAGGTCTGGCGCTTGCGCATCATGGCCTCACGGCGGCTGGCTACCACGCTGCGGGTCTTGGAGTCAATGCCCCGCACTACAAAGTCAATATCGGCGCCCAGCATATTCCCCAGGATCTTGTTCTGGCGCAGCATCAGGTCAGTGTATTCTTGGCCGGAGGGGCTGCGGCCCAGATTGATCATCATTTCCTTCAGGGGGATGATGATGCGGAATCCCTTATAGTCCACCACAGCTACCGTCTTGTGGTTGTCCAGCTGCTCAATGCCGCCCAGCTTGCCGGTGAGGATGCGGCGGGTGCGGTAGGCGTTGTGGATCTCATGCCAGATGATGTCCTCACGGTCTTCCTGCGTCTCCACATCTTCCCGGCTGCGGATGGTCAGGATCGAAGGCTCGCTGCGGCGGGGAGCGGTGGTGCGCCTGGGAGTAGAAGCGGGAGCAGGGGCTGCCTCTGCCGGCGGTTCGGCCAGAGCGGCAGGAGTTTCTGCCGCAGCCGCTTCGCTATCATCAGACGGCGCATCTTCCTCAACGGGAGCCATCGGCTCAGGAGGCCCTGCTTCTGCGGGAACTCCTTCCGCCGGCTCCATACTTTCGGCCGGCGCGGTCTTTTTCCTGCGGGTGGCCCGTTTGGGCTTGGGCGGTTCCGGTTCCTCAGCTGCTTCAGAAACAGGCTCACCGGGGACATCGGCCGCACTATCATCAGCGGGAACAGCAGAGGCATCTTCGCCATCATCACTGTCAGGGCCCTCTGCCAGAACAGCGGTGTCGTCCTCGCCGGGGAGGGCGTCTGCCGCCGCAGTATCGGCAGCTGCCGCACCAAACACCTCGCTTTCGGTGAGTTCCGGGAGGGTGCCGCCATCCGCCATGGGGGCAGCATCTTCATCAGACTGGTCCATAGAGGCCAGCAGCTCATTCAAATCGCCGCCATCAGAAGGCACCGCCATATCAGCCTGCGCTTCATCAGGGGGCGGAGTATTCTCCACGGGAACCGTGGTCTCAGGAGCGGAATTTTCCTGCTCCAGCAATTCCTTTTTCTTGGTTGCCATAAGTAAAAAACCTCCTATGATGTGAATTTAAGAAAGGATCGAGTCCTTATCTGTGGTGATAATCCCGTCCGGGGCCTCAGCGGAAGGGGCTGGAGCTGCCTGTTTGACGCCGGCGGGTGTGCCGGCTGCCTTGGGCTTCCTCTTTACCGACTTTTTGGGGGCGGTCCCCTGCGGCTTGGGGGGCGGGGACGGTGCGGCGGCAGGCTTCGGCTGCGCCTGTTCCTCCAATTTTCGCCATTCAGGAATGTGCGCCGAGGCTTTGCAGTCGCGGAGCTTGGACGATTCCGGATGCTTGGAGTAGTCCATCTTCTCTACCTTCAGGGCCTTTTGGCCGCGGATAATAACCAGCGCCTGTGTAATCGGGAGACGAAGCACTTCATCCGGGGTGAGGACAGGCCGTTTGCCGACGCCGGAGGTCTCCCGGTATTCCGGCGTATAATTGGAGATGCGCCAGGTGCCCAGCTGCTTGGATTTACTGGACACTGACACAGATGCCAGACCGGTGCGCTCGGAGATGAATTCCGCCGTCAGGCTGTCTGTGCAGCCCAAAAACAGCTGCGCGTCGCAATTTCCAAGTATTTCCTGCCAAAGATTGAGCGGGTATCTGTTTTGGAGACCCGCAAGGTTTTGGAAGACGCAGCTCATGGATATGTTTCTGGATCGAATCACACTGAGACGGCGGGAGAGGTCCGGAATGGTCCCGCAGGCAGTGAGCTCTTCCCCCAGGATATGGACGGGAACCGGCAGCTTGCCGCCCTCACAGTTCTTGTCTGCATACCGCACCAGCTTAATGAAGCAGAAGGACAGGAACAGGCTTGCCAGAAAATCAAAGGTGCTGTCCTGGTCGCTGGTAACGAGGAAGTAGGCGCACCGCTCCTGGCCGGGCAGTTCCAGGTCGATCTCATCCCGGGTGGTGATCTTCTTGATCAGTTCCGACTGGAACACCTGCAGCCGGGAGCCAAGGCCGATGATGACGCCGCTGCGCACCGTGTCGCTGGCCTGCTTGAACAGGCTGTAGGGGGCTTTGGCCGGATGGGTGGGCGGTAGAACATCAAACAGGCTATCCAAGTCGGATTCTCCGTTCAGCGTCAGCAGCCGGTACACCTCGCCGATATTCCGGTTTTCTTTCGCATAGCTCTGGTCCACATAGAGGACAAGGGCTTTCAGCAGGTTCATCTCACAGGAGTCCCAGAAGTGGTCGCCCTTGCCGGTGCTGTTGGTGTTCTTGATAATGACATCCACAAAAAGCTGCGCCATCAGTTCCTGCCCCTCCACTTCGGAAAGGCAGTTCCAGCTGTCTGAGTTTTCCGGCAACACCAAGTTGAAAACCTTGACGCAATAGCCCTGCTCCCGCAGGTATTCGCTGGATTTTTCATAGAGTTCGCTTTTCGGATCTGAAATGATCAGCGATTCCCCACGGATTACCGCCTGAAGGATGCGGTTCATACAGAACGACCGGGTCTTCATGCTTCCGCTGGAGCCGTACACGGCCAGGTTGCCGTTGATACGGGGATTCTCGGGAATACAGACGGCTTTCCCGTCCAGCATCCCCAGCACAACGCCTTTGTGCTTGCGCAGGTCCGGCACCAGATCCAGCACACCTGCCATTTCCTTGCGGCTCATCCAGCCGGAGGTGCCGTAAGTGCCCTTGGCCGAATAGACAAAGTTCCGATCCGTGTCATACTCGCCGGCGTCGCTGTATCCCATCCGCATGACCATGAGCAGCAGGATCGCCAGCAGGCCAATGCAGATCAGCACCCCGTACACTCCATAGGGCGGATGGAGAACAGAGGTCAGGCAGGTAAAAAAATCGGGCGACGCTGCCGCCGGAGATGTGCCGTCTCCGGGGATGCCGCCGCCCTGTTTCCATGCCGCGTAGTTGCCCAATATCTGCCCCAGAAAGCCGCCTGCGTAAAGGATCGCAAGGATGGCGAACGGCGCAGCGATCAGGCCTGCAATGAGTTTCTTCTTATTTATGGGAACAACCTCCCCTCGAATTTTGTGAAATCAATGGTTTGGAAACGGACCCGGCCGCCGCAGTAGCGGCGCAGCACATCTGCCTGGAAGTCAAAGCAGATCAGTGTGCCGGGGCGGTCCATCAGGTCGAGGGAGGTATTAAAGCGTGCGATCCGGGGCAAGTCGCAGGAATAGCCGAACAGAACCGGCGTGCCGTCCCGCTCCGCGGCATCCTGCTCTATGGCCCTTCCGGCATTTCCGGCAATCAATCCCTGGGACAGAATGCGGTTAAGCTCTGCGGTTTTCAAGGGGTCACACAGTAAAGCAAGGATCACCTCCCCCTGGTGGTTATTTGTGAGAAAATAAAAATGGTCGTAGCTGCCGTCCAGCATGAAATAGTCGTGCTTGGCCCCGCCGGTGCTGGTGAGCATCTGGTAGGCCAGTTCCATGCTGTCGCCCAGCACCAGCCCATGCACATCTTCGGCGCGGTACTGCCCGGCCAGACGCTGTTGGCACAGGACACTCCACATCAGCGCCTTTACCCGCATCTCAGACTTGCAGCGCCATTTCATCAGGGCTGCGCTGCTGTTGTAGGTGACAAAAATGCCGGTGGGCGCCAGAAGCACCCCCGTAAACCGGGAGCTTCGCACCTGCGTGGTGTCGATCCCCATTTCCTTGACCTCACGGGAACTGTAAAAGGCGGGATACTCGATGGCTTCGCCACAATAGCCTTGCGGAGAAAAGACCTTCGGCTTTTCATCCTGAAAGAGCCCGATCCCCGCATTGTCCATCGTGACATAGGTTTCCGCGAGGCGGTGGAGCCGGAGCCGCCGGTTCACCTCGCTCTTGAGGCGGTTGGTGTCGGTGTCGCCGGTCAGGTAGGGAGAGAAACGCTCCGGCCAGCCGTCCAGCAGGGCGGCCTTGGCCTTTGCCCCCAGCCGATAGCCCCGGAGCCTGTCGCGGTAGTAGGTCCGCAGCAGCCCGCTCTTTTTGAGCGAGGTCACGACCGCCTCCAAATAGTAAGGGCTGGCCGGGAGACGGTTCAGCTGGCTGGTTGGGAACTCTCCAGAGATGGCGGTCAGCGATAAAAGCCGGAACGGGAGCGTATCCGGCTGTGGAAAAGTGCGGCTGCTTTTCCCAAGGGATCACCTCCTTTGTCGGTGCTGGATTTGTACCGTAATGACTGAGAACTTCGGTAAAATATAGCGTCTCCCAAATGGCCGCAAGCCCGAAAATCCGGGACTTTCGGCGGCTTCGCGGGATGTCGGGCCGCAAGGGGCCCAAAATGCTCAAAAATCCGAGTTGGATTTCAGGCTTGATTTATGCTCTGCAAGCCAACCGGGAAAGCGGTGCTTCTCCATGACGAAAATCATCGTGCAGTCCTGCTCGCCCAGCTCGGCGGTGTTATAGGCATCACACAGCAGGCCGGTATCATCAGCCATTACAAAAGAGGACAGCAGATCTAAAATCTGCTTTTCCTCCAAGTTGTCATAGTCGCGCACCCGCCTGGTGGGGAGCGCCTGGTCATACACCTGGGCGAAGCAGACAACACATTCCCGGTAGTGGGGCAAAGTGTTCTCTTTGGCGTACTGCTCCAGGGCAAAATAGAGGGGGTCCAGCAGAAACTCGGCGCTCTGCCGCTGCCTGCGCTTTGGCAGAAGGCTGGGCAGCGTCACCGCAAGCACCTCGTTTTCATAGGTGATGGTGATGCCGTGCATCACACTGGCGGATTTAAGATAATCGCCCTTGCGGATCGTCGTGCTGGAATAAATCAGATGCCGCAGCCGGCAGGCAATACGCTCTGCCCGCAGCGCGGCATCGGTGGAAAGAGTCTCATAGTTATCGGGGTAACGCTGGATGTCGGTGGTGTCCATCGCATACAGCGCGTTGCTCAGCCGGGATATATCATCAAGAATGCTCCCGATCCGGCGGGATATAAGTTTTCGGTCCAATCATGTGCCTCCTGCTTTCTTGAAATAGTGTGTCTGGCCGTTTTCCTCTACGGTGCAGAACCCGGAAATGCCGGGACAGTCGATTTTGGCGATCTGCTCCGGTGAATCGACCAGAATAATGCGGCGGCTGCCTCCCTTATTGCCCCGCAGGGCATGGCAGACAAGCGCCTCCTGCCCGTCCTCAACGCAGGCCACCTCGTAGAGTTCGCCATCGGCAAAGAAAACGATCTTGACAGGAAAATCAGCGGGAGCATGGTAATCGGCCCGCTGAATGAAGTCCAGCAGGACCCATACTGCCCGGACAAGCGCCCGGTCAATTTTAGCTGACTGGCCGGCCGGGAAATAGCCGCCGCTCTCTGTTTGAAAAATGCGGCCCTGCCTCTCCAGGTGGGAGAGCAGGGCCTTTACCGTATCTTCTTTGCCAGGGTGAAAACAAAGAAGCTGCTGTTCACTGAGGCCAGGGTACATTGTGACCGTCCGCAGCAAGTCCGCAGCCTCATTTCCATAGATTTCAGCCCTGGTCTTCATGGGGGCTCACCTCCTTTATCAAATGGCGTCATCAAGGCGTCATCGGAACGCCTTATCGAATATTGGAACGCCGGAAAGACGCCATCTGGGCGTCAAGCCGGCGCTTTTCTTCATGGAAGGCGTCATATAGACGCACACCCAGCGCGGTACATCAAAACATGGGATTCACCTCGCATATATATCATTTGAACCTACGCAGATTCCTGCTCGCGGCGTTTGCGCTCCAAAATTTCACGCAGCTCGCGGCGGTCGGTGGTAATCAGGTCTTTTTCCAGCGGGCTGGCCTTAAACTCCACCATGATGTTGTTGTTATTGGTGGAAATCAAGCCGTTGCCGCGTTCAAAGTGGGTGACCTCCATCGTTTCCGCGTCGGACAGGTGCAGGGTCTCCTGAACCCGTTCCGCCTCGTCATCCTCCAGATTGAGGATGATCTTGGTCTTGCTGTTGTTGATAATGCCTTTCCCAAAACGGCCCTCGTCCAGATTGAAAAAGTCGTTCAGGTCCTGGCTGGCGCAGACCGCTGAACCGCCATAGCCGCGGATGGTTTTGAAAATCTCCAGCACGAAATCACCGGCCAGCCGGGTGCCTGTGGCGCCGGCGCCGGAAAGAAGCTGCCAGCACTCGTCGATAAAAATGGCTTTTTCCTCGGTGCGGTCAGCTTTGGCGCGGTCCCACACAAAGTCGAGCACGACAAACATCCCCACAGTCAGCAAGTCGCCGGTGAGGGAGGAAATGTCCAGTACGGTGTATTTGTTATCCAACCGCACATTGGTGGCCTTGTTAAAGGTGCTGGCGGAACCGTTCACAAGACGGTTGAGGATATGGGCCATTCGTGTGGTTTCCGGGGCGGCCTTCAAAATCTCATACAGGTCGCCCAGCACCGGCATCTCCCGGTAGTGGCCCGGATTGGCCGGGTCTTCCAGAGAGGCGTTGTCATGGGTAATGCCTTTGGCGTTGTAGGTGCGGATCAGCGCCTCATCCAGAAGCTGCCGCTCCTCATGGCTCATATCGGGAATAAGTAAGCTGAAGAAAATGTGAAGCTGCTGGATCTTCGCCGCCAGTTCCGAGAGTTGGATACCGGGACCGTCCAGCAGTTCATTGACCGACCGATCCACCTTGCGGATCTCCATGACATTGATGCAGTGCGGGCTGGCCGGGGAGATCTGGATAAATTCTCCGCCCACATTGGCACAGGCCCGGTGGAACTCGTGCCCTTTTAGCGGCGCAATGATAAAAACGGGGATGTTCTTGCGCCTCATCCTGAGCCCCATCAGTTGAAGAGTAAAGGTCTTACCGGCACCGCTGGTGCCCAGGATCGCCATATTGGCGTTCTTATAGATCGAGGAATTGAAAATATCCACGATAATCAGGGAGCTGTTATATTTGTTGACTCCCAAAAGGATGCCATTGTCATCGCACATCTCAAACGAGGTGAAGGGATAGCAGCTGGCCGCGCCGCCCGTCAGCAGGTTGCGCTTGCCGCGCTCATAAAGCCCTTTCTCCATAGAGACCAGCGGGAGGGCAGAAAGAAACGCCTGCTCTTCACGGAAGTGGCAGGCGCTGACATTCATATCCTGCGAAAGCAGGAGCTTTTTCATTTCACTGACTTTCCACTCCAAATCCGCCACAGTGGGGGCTGTCACAGTAATCAGCAGGTTCAGGTAATAAAAATCTTCGTTGTTGGCAAGACCCTCCTTTAAGAAATATCCGCTCCGGATGGCGCCGTCGATGTCGTCAAAATCGGTGTTTGTGTCGCTGGCGTCTTTGATTTTAGAGCGGTTGATACGGAGCTGCTGGCCCACTCGCTGGATGATGCGCTCTTTGGGCTGGCGGGCGAGGAACATATCCATATCGATGCCGTCACCGGCATTGACGATCAGGCTCAGCCAGCCCGCCGGCACCTGCGTTTTGTACCCGTCCGAGGGGATCAGCAGATAGGCATAGTACAAGCCGTCAATACAGATATAGCGCCCGTGGGAAAAATCAATGCTTCGGGGGGCGGCAAACTCCGCTGCCGGGATATGATTGATTTCATTCTCCCGGCCTTGCTCCATATACTGCGCCACTACCTCCTGCGCCCGTACCGACAGCGGCTTGACGGCGCTCTCATTCCGGCACAGCAGGTTATAGAGGACATCAACGGTAAATTCGTCCTCGTTTTCGGGGACGATGACCTCGTTCCCACACTGGCGCAGGTAGTTGGAGGCCGTATGGACGGCGCTCTGGAGGGACTGGATTGCTTCATCTTCCTGCTCCGACCGCCGGGTATTGGCCCAGGGCTCATACTCGAAAATCAAAAAGAACCGCCGTGTAACAGCCTCACGGGAGCCGACCTGCTGCACAAAATTCAGGTAATCCTCCTGCATCAAGCGGCATTGCTCGTTTTCCTCATGGGCCATCTCCCGGCGCACCGTGTCCAGGTGGCGGTTGATGTCCGCACGGCGGGTCAGGACCTTGATTTGAAGCTTGACGGGCGAGATTTTCAAGTACGAAACGAAGGAGTAGATAATATTCCTCTGCTCCCGGGCGCTCCGCAGCATAAAGTTGATAGGGACAACCTCGACCACCTTGACAAACCGATGGTCTTTGGTATAGATAATGCCGTTCTCCACCTTCTCAATGGGCAGATAATCCGCCACCGGATTGAGGCAGGCGGGCTTCTGCTCCTTGACATGGGCAGGGCGTTTAGGCAGGCGCCCCTTTTCAGGGCACTTCTTTGCTTTCTTTTTCGCCTTATTAGCCTTGGCAGGACGCTCCTTTTTGGCATTTTTCTTGGGCCGCAGCTTTTCACGGATCTCATAGCTGCGCACTTCATCAAACTCGGCCGGAAAATCTGCCTCACCAGACCGCCGACGCTTCGGGGCCTTTGGCTTTTTCTCCTTGGGAGGCCGCTGCTTGAGATGCTTGCCGGCCGATTTGGAGGGCGCCGCCTTATCCTCCGGCTGCTCACCGTCACCGCCGACAACGCGGCGGTTCCGCAGGTACTTCAAAAAGATGACCAGGAACTGCGAAAGGCTCTCACCGGATATGCCGATCAAAGCGACCAGCCCTACCGGAAGAGCGGTCAGGCACAAAATGATGATGCGGGTGGTCAGCCCAAACGGAAGAAACAGAAAAACCGGCGCCCCGATGGCAAACACCAGGATGCCGGCCTCGATCACATTCCGCGCACGGAACATACCGCCGAAAAAGGTGCCTGTTTCTATAAAATTCGGCGGTATGATATAAGTATCATGGTCGTTTTTGTTGCTCATGTATTACCTCGTTTCCGCAGCCGAGGGGGCAGGTCAGCCAATGATCCAGAAAGGACCGCCCGCTCCCGCACGGCGGCTTGCTTCATTTAGGATGATGGACAGATCCCAGAGCTGTTCGCTGCGCTTATAGCTGGCCGGGTCCGCCACCATAATCTGACCGTCTTTCACACCACGGAGAACGATAAAATGCCCGGACGAAGTAAAGTGACCTTCTGACATGATCGCCACGACCAGCTTTCCAGCGGCGAGGGCATCCAATATCCGCTGGGGCTCGGAAGTCGTACAGCCGGATACCGGCAGGCCCCATGCCTCAGCGGCAGCGGGGATCAGTGCGTGATAGGAGCCGCTGTTCTTGCACCAGTACCCATTTTCGTAGGACCACTGGGCCATCGCCACCGGGTCCACAGTTTCGTCCGTGAGGGAGGACACCACAATGGACATGGCGGTAGGGCCGCACCCATAGCCGCCGATATTATCGGTGCCGTAGGGCTGGCTGGCATAACGCTCGTCGAGCTGATTGAAATAGACCACCGGCGTCACACCGTCTGTAAAGGTCACATCGCCCAGGGAGGGAATGCTGTTTCCGGTCCATTCTGTCAGGTTCTGCAGCAGGCCGTCCCCCAGGAACATGCTCAGGTTTGAGGCATAATCGGAGGCAAGTTCTTTCTGCTCATCCGTAAGCGCAAAAACATGGTCAGCAAGGTAAGACTCGCCGTTGTAGCGGATGGTGTAGACCATCCAGATCTCGGTGGTTGTGGTTTCCTCCCCGGTCTCCGGGTCTTCCGATGTGACCTCACGACTCTCCCGCGCGCTGGTATAGGAGTACAGATTCTCTTTGTTCTCACGCAGGACAGCGGCCAGGTCATCCAGTGATATGCTCTCAAAGTCTTCATCCCGGGCAGCGCAATACTGCGAGATGATAAGGTTGGCGTTGTAGACAGGACCGGCCGAATAGGGATTTTTAATCTCCATCTGGTCAGCGCCGGAAGAAGCAAAGTCCGCTTCAATGCGGGCCATCACATCGTCCAGCGCCTCACCCAAGATAGAGTTGATGGTAAAAGTGATGTCGTTGGCGTTCTCCACGATTGCAGTTTCGCTGTTGAGGACAGGCTGCTCCGTGTCTGCCGGCGAAAAAGCATTGATCAAACCGCCGAAAATCAGCCCGGGCAGCATCAAAACAAACAGGACCGGCAACAGAAGCAAAATGACAATAACGGCAATGATCTTGCCGATATGCTTGCGTCCGGCCCAGACTGCCCCGGCCACAGCCCCATAGGGACCGCCGGCAGCAGCGCCCTTGGCCGCACCGGAAATCGCCTTGCCGGCCTTGATGGCGCCCTTGACCGTGTGCGCTGCGGAGGCCGCAGTGTCTACCGTTTCAGCAAAGCTGTCCTTGCGTTCTTCAGCCATCAGATCTTATCCTTTCGTTTGGGGGTGGGCGGCAGCTTCTTCACAATGGACTCGTTATAGGCAATCGAGCCGTCCGGAGCCATGTAGGGCGTCTTGTCCACCGCGTCTACCGCATACTGCTTATACCAGGCAGTGCCGTCTACGGCGTGAACTGTCGTGTACTGGCCCTCCGGCGCAACATACTGGTCTGCATGGTACATACCGAAGGCAATGCCCTCCGGGTGCTCCGGTGTGACCTCCGTGCCGGTGATACGGCCGCCGCCGATTTCGACATTCTGGTAGGTGGGGATATTCTCTGCCCCAGGCCCAAGTGCCGTGTGGCCCATATAGGAGTGCAGGGCTTCAACCGCCTTCTCACCGGTGATCGTGCCCATTTGGGTGATGTTCCCAGTAGCCACGGAACCGATGACATTATTTGCAAAATTGCCGCCCTTGCTCACCGAGGAAGAATAAATGTGGCCGCCAACACCGCCTGCAGCACCGCCCACAAGACCGCCGAGGCCGGAAGGCTTGGCATCCGAGGGCGTTGTGGCCGTTTTGACGGCATTGTTCGTGACATTCCGCTTAATCACGCCGGCCAGACCGCCGCTGGCAAAGCCTGCGCCGAATCCGGCGGCGCCGCTTTTCCCACCTCCGCCATTGGCATTGACATGGGTAGAGTTGCTGCTGCGTCCGCCGCCAAAGTGATGGCTGGAAAAGTTCTTAAAGCCGCCGATGCCCTTGGCCGCAATCATGGCCTCGGCCAGCATACTGCCGCCGGTGTGTCCTACATTGACACCCAGGCTTGCCATGAACGAGTCAATTTTCTGCGATACCTTCAAAAAGCCTATCGCACACATGAACCAGATCAGGACATTGCCGGAAACCGCCTCCTTGCCCACAGCGTCCACCTGGGCTTGCACTTCTTCCTCAGAGATGGCAAAGGCCGGCTGGCAGAACAGGCAGGATAGGGCTGCAACCATCAGCGCGAGGAACAAAATTTTCTTGAATCTTTTCAAAGCGCCCCTCCTTACAAAGAGAGCGGATTGGCAATAAAAGAGCCAACCATGCTCGTGAACAGGCGCAGGCACCAGGCATTCATAATCAGCAGAAAAATCTGCCCGCCCAGCATCCGGCACCAGGATTTCCAAATGTTCGATGTGGTCTGGCTTGCGCCCATTGAAAAAGCGACCGGCGCCGTATAGACCAGCACGCCCAGCAGAACATACCGTTCCGCCGCCTCCAGCAGCAATTTCAGGTAGTTCCAGGCCAGGATGATGACGAGGATCAGGGTGATCAACGCCACAGCGCCATTGGCGCAAACGCCGATAATCACCAGCATGACCGAGTTAAAATCGGCAAAGCTGAGGGGCGGCAGCTCCGAATCCATGATCCAGCGGTACGGTGTGCCGCCGATGGTCAGGACGATGTTGACGATTTCATCGGAAAAGAGCGCCAGCAGGATGAAAATGACCGACCGGATGCTCAACTTAACCGGATCTTCCGCCTCGATTCCTGCACCCAGGCCGAAGTTTTTGAACAGCTGCCAGACCCAATTCAGCAGGATAATGCCGACAGCCAGCGCCACAAAGACGCTATACATCGTTTCGGCAGCGGGAAAGTACCGCAGAAAAACAGCCATGTCACAGCCCAGAGCGCCCAAAACCGAAGTGGTCACCAGGTCAAGGCCGGCCATTACCTGCTCCGCGATCCATTCAACGATGCCATCCAGGATACCCATAGCTTACGCCTCCTTCCAGTGGGTATATTGCGGCGGCGATCAGCCTGTCCACTGACCACCAGAGAACAGAGGCGTCACATAAGCCATGATGAATCCGAGACCATTGAGGACGGCCCAGGTAATACAGATGCGCTTCAGCCACGCCCGGCTTTCATCGACTGTCCGGCCGGAGCGGGAAAAGTTCATGAGCAGAAGCGCCACCGAGGCTGTCACGATGGCTGCAATGGTGGAGATGGCGAGGATCTGCGTGTAGACATCCTGCATGATTTCCTTGGCCTTCGTCCAAACATCGGTTGCGGCAAAGGCCGGCTGACAGAACATCATCGCCATCATCACACAGAGGAACGCCGTATAGGCGATCCGGCCGATGGAAACTCGACGAGGCGGGCTGCTGTCATCTTCCCGCCGCTGCTGTTGAGGTGTTCTCAGTTTTTTCAATTTTGCGGACCTCCAATCCAAATGTGATGTTCATTGCTCAAAAAGCAAAGAAGGAGCCCGCATCCGTTGTGCAGATGTGGACTCCTTCTCAGGCCAAAGACCGTTTGGGCAGCAAAAAAGCACCTCGAAAAAGGTGCTGTTCACTGCCTGTATTCAGTTTTGGGTGCAAGTTTGAGCATATTCAGTCTAACACATAGGGATTTACGGCTCAAGGGCAGGAACGCGCCAATTTCAGTCCCGAATTGTGCCAATTATTTGCCCGCCTTTTTCTCGGTGGATTTCGGCTCCGGGAAGAACTGTTCCAGCACATCCAGACTGTCCTTGGAAGTGTAGCCCCACAGCACTGAACTGAGGGCGTCAATGGCCTCCCGGCGCTTGCGGTAGTAGGTGCGGAAGGAGATGTCCCGGATATGCGGGCGCAGGTTTTCGATGATTTCCTCCACATTCTTCAGCTGCTGGGGAGAGAGGAAGGAGTAGTACAGCAGCCAGTAATACGCCTCGCCGTTCTTGTGGCGGGTGCGGAGCAATTCGACTGCCGAATCCAGGAGCTTCAGCATCTTGTGGCTGCGCTCAATGCACTTGGCATGGTGCTCAATGTCGCTCCCGTTCAGGTCTGCGCCGGCCAGGTAGACAGAATCCAGAAATTCTTCGATGGAAGTGCCGTATTCGATCTCGAACTTGGCCCGAACATGCTGGACGGAAATCTCCAAGCTCCACACCACATCGCGGTATTTTTTCAGCAGTTTCCAGGTATCATGGTACAGAGGGTTTTCTGCGACATCTTTTTCAACAAATTTCTTCATGGTAAGACCTCCTGTTCAATTCTCCGCCGAGGGAGAGAGTGTAAGTTCAAAAGTGGCGACCTGCTTGTTCCCGCACAGAACAGCAAGGCCAAAACGCAGCAAGGATTGCTCTCGCGCGCGGGGAAGTAAATCTTCCCGGCAGTCGCCCGATAAGGGATATAACTTGTAGCGAGAGAGCGGGCAGCCAAAGCATGAAATCCCTTGTGCCATCAGGATTTGCGCCATTTTCTGAAGGATAATTTCAATGTGCGATTTTGAAACGCTGGCGAGTTCATCTGAAACGATGACCTCATGCTCCAAGGCAGGGGCATCGTGGCCTGCGCTGTCCTCCTTCGGGAGTTCCAGGCGAATGTTAAGCGTCATAGCGACCTCCTCTTTATCTACCATCACATCCGAGATCTCGAACATGGTGGACAGATATTTTTGCAGATAGATTACGCTGCCATGCCGGCCCGGGAAGGACATGAGGGAGAGGTAGTCCAGCGCGGCCAGCTTTTTCAGGATACGGCCGACTGTCGCCCGGGACAGCCCCCAGCGGGCAGCCAGCTCCGTGTAGGTAACAAGGGGATTGCCGGTGCCGTTGCGGAAATAGACCACTGGCCCCAGGTCTGATCCCTGCACCTGATTGTCGTTGTAGATGGCGGAGATCCACAGGTCCAGAACAATGTCCATCTCAGAGCAACGGTCTGAACTGATAAGATCAGTGGCAACAGAAACCGGCAGGAAGAAAAAGCCGGTGTCCTTCTGGCAGGGGGCATTGTACTCCAGGACTGTATTATGCCGCGCCCAATCACAGATTTTATAACGGACTACATTCCCGTGGCCCAGGGTCTGGAAAGAAATGAGGTGCTGCTTCTGCAGCCGTTCCAGCACGGCCAGCGCCTGACACTGGAACCGGGTGCGGAACCATTGGGACAGTTCCTTGAGGGTGCAGACCCACTCGCCGGGGTAGACGGTATAACTGATGCCGTCGATGCGGCGGTATGAGGTGCGGAAGTTTGCGTAGCTGCAAAGTACCGTAAAATTAAAAAGGCCGGAGCCGCCGCTTACGCGAATGCTCCGGTCCTCCATCAGAAAGCGGACGAACTGCCGATAGATCCGGCAGCGTGGATAGTCCACCACCTGTTTAATTTGTAATTGATAGGTTGCCATGGCTTTCTCCTTTTTATATATAAGGTATGAAATTGAGTTCGCCAACGAAAAAACCGTTGACTTGAATATCTTTGAGGCTTATGCTATACTTGTTTCTGTATGAATCCGCAAGATAATCCTGCGCGGGACTCATACAGGCTTTACTGCAAATGGGGCAATTTTACAATGGCGTCTTTGAAAACAATGTAGCCATTTACTGTGCCAATTTGAAGCCGATATTGAGCCGATTTCGTGCCAATACAACTTTCCACAACTTTTTTACAACTTTTGCCCCGAACCAGACGGCACAGGAGGACACACTATGGAATCCAATAAGTTAGAAAAACCTCGTAAAAATGGCACTTTTTCAACCTTACGGGGCGTGATGAATCCGCATGAAGAGGACAGAGGGGTGTTCCCGACAATGAAGCCGCTCGACTCTGACAAGAAGGTTTCCAAGGAAGTTTCGGCTCCTGCGGAGGCTACTCAGACGGCTCCCGTTGTGGAAGAAAAAATTGATTTTTCCAATGTTCAGATTGAGCCACTGTTCCAGGATCAGGTGGATTTTGACACCTTCTCCAAGTCCGATTTCC